>Ga0256405_10001420_pt1 | contig 65390 bp, 60 predicted proteins | sample RumenRJG_02DNA_FD_189096 | JGI IMG/M metagenome (GOLD analysis project Ga0256405, IMG submission 189096) | Bovine rumen microbial communities from Lethbridge, Alberta, Canada - RJG_02 | ecosystem: Host-associated > Mammals > Digestive system > Stomach > Rumen | place: Canada: Alberta... | reverse complement strand
AAACGAGATGAAAAAATATTTGCTTCCCAAAAGAGATTCAATTTCTAAAAAAAGAAGGTTCAGGGACGCAAATAAATATTCTGCAAACCAAAAAAGTAGCTTTTAGACCTTAAGTTGATGATGTTACCCGCGGAGTGAAGCCGACAGAAACTGGTGCGAGATTCATCCGTGACGCCAGAGAATTTTATTCACATTACGAAAGACTTCTCAAAAAATATACTTCGTCAGAAAAGAAAACTTTTTCGGTCACGACATTGTATTATGCTTTTGCGCGAAAGGCCTTCGTCGAAATCGTAAATGATTTTTCTGGTGAGAACTATGATTTTGCTTTCTGCGAAAAAAAAGCTTCGCTTGTGATTGCGGATGTTGCACTCGGAAAAAGCCAGATCGGTATTCTCTACCTCAGCGACTCAAACCGGGAGTCAATTTCAAAAAGTCTCAAATCGAATAACCTTGAATTTCATCATCTCACTGAATGTAACGCCTTTGTGTACCTTCACAAAAATCATCCGCTGGCCAAAAAAGAGTCTGTCTCGCTCGACGAGCTTTCGGATTACCGCTTCGTGACTTTTGACACCGACGATGTTAAGTCATTTTTCTCAGATGAAGTGATTGAACGCTACGGCCTGAATCAGGCGATTACGGTTGCTGACCGGGCCACGGAGCTGAACCTGCTAAAAACTCTTGACGGCTATACTTTTCTTTCCGGTGTATTTGCAGAAGAAACGAACGAAGATTTTGTCCTTGTTCCGCTACAGAATCCCGATGACGGACTCTGCCACAGTTTTGAGCTGGGCTACATTACAAAAAGCGGACTAAAAATGGACGAAATCAGCCTGAGTTACATCGAAGCAATCAGGCGGATTCTGAATATCGCAGGATTTGTGTGTTAGTATTGTACGGGAAAGGGGATTTTACTCAATCAGCTCGCGGATTCTGTAGTTTGTACCGATTTTTTTGCACAGCTCGCGGCAGTTTTCCTCATCTTCGTGGGTGATTGTTGTGGAAACCGTGGTCATAGTAACATTCGGCACATATTTTACTGAATTTCGGGCGAATGCAAGCATGGCGGCATGGGCATTTTCTCCGAAAGTCGGGCGGCAACGTTCCTCGTAGATTTTTGGATCGCTTGAATTGAGGCTGATTGAGATTGAGTCGATTAAACCTTGAAAAAGTGGTGTAATGTCTTTTTTATGAATTAAATTTCCGAGACCGTTTGTATTGATTCTGATTGGCTTTTGAACCTGGCTTTTAAGAAATTTTGCGGTCTCCAAAAGCACATCCAGGGCTTCGGTCGGCTCTCCAAACCCGCAGAACACGAATTCACTGTATTTTGATAAATCCTCGGCAAGCAGGGCCGCCTTTACTTCATCAAAGCTAGGCTCGTGCTCCAGCCACAAAGGATCCTGAACATAGAATTTTTTGTTCTTCTGCCGGATGCAGAAAGTGCAGGCACAGGGGCAGCGGTTGGTAATGTTCAGATAAAGCCCGTTTTTGACCTGGTAGACGATTTTCATCATTTTTTCACTTTTTGCCATGATTCTTATCGTAATTTTTTCGTATTTTTCTGTCAATTATTCAGTTATATAAAATTCCTATAAGAGATATAGAAATTTTATATTAGTCAAGATTTATGAAAAACTATATACCTACTATGTAGCTAGGTAGTGCTCCGACCGCTGAAAGTGGAAAAACTTGTGGGCTTTGCCTAACTAGGAGGTATTATGAAAAAAAATCTTATAAAAATTTTAGGATTCTTATTGATTTCGCTAATTACGGTAAATGTCTATGCCGCAAAGAAAGAGAAGAAAAATGGCAAAGTAAAAACCATCATCGTTGGAACCGGAAAAGCTTTTGCTCCTTTCTGTTATCTTGATGATAATGGAAATCTTGCAGGCTACGAAAAAGAAGTTCTTGATGCTGTAGATGAACTTTTGCCTCAGTATAAATTCAAATATGAGACTTTTGATTTTGCGAATATTTTGATTTCTTTGCAGGCAAAAAAAGTTGATATTGGTGCTCACCAATATGGAAAAACTCCTAAGCGAGAAGAAACATATCTTTTTGGTACTCAGTCATATCGTGCGGCTGCAAATAAAATTGTTGTCCTGAAAGAGAGAAACGACATTTCAAAACTGGAAGATTTGCATGGAAAAACTGTCAACACGAATACAGGAAATCTTGTTACGGAATTCCTGGAACGGTATAACAAAACTCTTCCTGAAGATCAAAAAATTAAGTTGATTGTGACACCAAGTAATGTAGCAGTGGAAGAGAAAATTGCAAAAATAAAGAATGGAACTTATGATGCAGTTTTTACTCATAATCCTGCTGATATTGAAAAATGGAATAAAGAATACGGAAATCTTTTGAAAGCTGCCGGCGATTTGTCAAAGGAAACGACCGTTTACACTTATCATGTATTCCGAAAAGATGATGTTGAACTGAGGGATGCTGTTGATGGAGCTGTAAAAAAACTTCTGGAAGACGGAACTCTTGCTAAAATATCACTGAAAACTTTGGGCTACGATTCTACCGTCAATCTGAAATAAATAAAATTTTCTGGCGGAAATTGATTTTCTGCCAGAATGGAGTTAAAAATGGCGAACTTTTTTTCATGGGAAAGACTTTGGATGAATCTTCCCAAACTTCTTGTTACTCTTCCTGTGACGCTTGAAGTTGTGCTGATTACTTATCTGCTTGGAATATTTTTTGCCATTTTTTTCGCTTATATGCGGATAAAGAAAATAATCATCCTGAATCAATTGCTGGCGTTTTTCGTTTCGTTTGAACGTGATACTCCGCTTTTGGTTCAGATGCTTGTATGTTACTATGGAATTCCGCTTGTCATAGAAAATTTTTTTGATGTGGACACACGTGAATGGTCTCGCATTGTTTTTGTGCTTATTGCATACACCGCAAATGTCTCGGCTTTTTTATCAGAAGTTTTTCGAAGCGCGATTTTATCAATTCCGAAAGGTCAGACCGAGGCTGGTTTATCATGCGGCCTTACAGGCACTCAGAGTTTTTTGCGAATAATTCTTCCACAGGCATTCAGAATTGCGCTTCCTAATATGTGGACCTTTTTAATCAGTTTATTCAAAAGCACGTCTTTGATTTACATGATTGGAGTTGTTGATATTATTGGCCGGGCACAGGCAATTGGATCTGCGACAAGCCACAGTCTTGAAAGTTACATAATCGTGGCATTTGTGTTTGTGTTTTTCAGTATTCTTTTACAGCTTCCGTTAGGATTAATAGAAAAAAAGCTTTCGTTTCAGAAAAAGCGAGGAAAGTAAAAAATGATTTTTAATATTGCCTTTTTTAAGGAAAGTCTTTTTGCGGCAATTCCTTATATTCCTGTGACTCTTTTGCTTGCTTTTATACCTTTGATTATAGGTCTGATTTTGGGATTTATCGTTGCGACTGTGCGTGTTTATAAAATTCCCGTGCTTTCGCAAATTCTACGGGTTTTCATTACTTTCTATAGTGGAATTCCTGATATGGTATCTTTGCTCCTTTTTAATCTGATTTATATTACTTTTTTTGAACCTTCTGCTTTTGGTGGAATCGTTTTGGTTCTTCTTGTTTTTACTTTGGACAGAATTGTCTATCTTTCTGAATCGATTCGAGGGGCATATTATTCAATTTCCAAAGGCCAATATGAATCAGCTTATTCTGTTGGATTTACAGAATTCCAGACGCTCCGAAAAATCATCGTACCGCAAATTATACCTGTTGCCCTTCCTTCAATGACCGGCCATATTGTCGGCGCAATAAAAAATACTTCGATTGTAATGGTTGTTGGTGTTTATGATGTTCTAAACTCCGCACTCAAACCATGTATGGAAACTTACAGCTTTATTGAAGGCTATGTTGCTGCGGCAATCATATTCTGGGGAATTAATGCTCTTGTCGAATATTTGCTTTCGCGGGCAGAAAAATCCTTGAAATCCAAAGAAAACAGATTGGGTACGAGCTATGTATGAAAAAAATCCTGAAAGAACGTTGTTTTTTATTGTTAAGGTGATTGTTTATGGACTTGGAGGTCACAGTTCTGTTCCTTATCTTACGAACAATCCGATTTTGCCAGCTTTTAAACTCATTCAGTTTGTGTCCGAAAAAATTCTTTATTGTTTCGATAGTTTTCAGAATGTCGCATTTTTCCCAGTCGAATTCAATGCGGGTACTCAGCAAAATATCATTCCTGGGGAAGCCTTCATAAAATTCCGGGGAGAATGCAGTGACATTAAAAATAGAGAAAAGATTTTAGAAATTTTGAAAAACTCTCTGGAAGCAATCGAAGTTTCGTATCAAGTTAAAATAAAAATTGAATATGAGGAAGAAAAATGAGCGACAAGATTTCTGATTACATAAAAGAAAATAATGATTTCTTCATAACTGCACGGCACCATTTTCATGAATATCCTGAATTGTCTTGTCAGGAGTATGAAACTCATAAATACATTGCCTCATTTTTAGATTCCTGGGGAATTCCTTATGAGAAAACTGGGGAAACCAGTATCGTTGCGACAATCAAAGGTAAATCTGATAAAAAAACGATAGCCCTTCGTGGGGATATAGATGCGCTCCCGATTCAAGAAGAAACAAATCTTGCGTGGAAGTCAAAACACGATGGTGTAATGCATGCCTGTGGTCATGATGTTCACGCAACATTTATGCTTGGTGTTGCAAAATTCTTAAATGAGCAGAAGGATTGTCTTGCTGGAACCGTAAAAATAATCTTTGAGGAAGGAGAAGAGATTGGTGCTGGTGCAAGAAAAATTATGGATGCAAATCTGCTTGATGGCGTTGATACGATTGCAGCCTTGCATGATACCCAGGAATTGGATTTGGGCATATTCTCGCTTGGATATGAAACAATGAGCTCTTATGGCTCTGGCGGAAAGTTCATAATTGATACTGACGGAAAAACAAATGCAATTATCGTTGCCGGTGAACTTGTCTCAGCGATTACAGCTCTTGCAAGTCTGCGCTTACCAAAATCTGAGCAGATTGTACTTGTACCGACTGTTATAAAAACTGAAGAATTCGTGGAAGAATTGCCTTCAAAAGTGAGCGTAGCCTACAATTCACGGACATTAAACCTTGAAAATGAACCCTTTATGCAAAAGATTCTTACTGATGTCGCAAAAAATGTTGCAGAGCTTTTTGATTGCAGGATTGATATTGAATTACGAAAAGTTGGAAATGTAGTCAATAATGACAGATATTTTACAGATCTTGCAACGTCTGTCATTAAAGAGCATTTTGGTGAAAACTCGCTTTTATTTGCACGGCCTGTTATGAGTGGAGAAGATTTCGCTCTTTTTCAGAAAACAATCCCTGGGATTTTTATTCATATTGGTGGTGCGGTAAATAATGAATATCGAGTTTTGCATACGAGTAAAACTTGTGTGGATGATAAAATCTTACCAATTGGGATTGAATTCCTGCTTCGTTATGTGGCTGCTTATTTCGCAGCTCCAGAGAAACATTAACATTTTGTGAGGTAAAAAATGATAAAACTTGAACATGTGAAAAAATCTTTCGGGCACCTTGAAGTTTTGCATGATGTTTCGCTCACTGTTGAAGATGGAAATGTCGTCGTCATTCTTGGACCAAGCGGAAGCGGAAAGACAACTCTCTTGCGGTCGATAAATTTTCTGGAGAGGGCTGACAAAGGCACTCTTTCAATCGGCGACACTTTTGTGGATTTGCACGCCGCAAAGAAAAAAGATGTTCTTAATGTCCGAAGAAAAACTTCGATGGTTTTTCAGAATTACAATCTGTTCGCAAACAAGACCGCACTTGAAAATATCGTTGAGGCTCTTGTCACAGGCCACGGAGTTCCGAAAGCACAGGCGATTGAGCGGGCAAAATTGGAACTTAAAAAAGTTGGTCTGAGTGACAAGGAAAATTACTATCCGAGTCAGCTTTCTGGCGGTCAGCAGCAGCGTGTGGGAATTGCCCGTGCGGTTGCGCTTGATGCAGAGGTGATTTTGTTCGATGAACCTACCAGCGCGCTTGACCCGGAACTTGTCGGAGAAACTCTGGCACTTATCAAGCAGGTTGCAAAAGAAGGTCACACGATGATTGTCGTGACACATGAAATGAGCTTTGCCGAAGAGGTTGCGGATAAGGTTGTCTTCATGGACGGTGGCTATGTCGTTGAGGAAGGAAAGCCGAACGATATTTTCTATCATCCGAAAGAAGAGAGAACAAAACAGTTTTTGAAGCGAATCTTACCGCCGGCTGATTATATTATTTAGAGTATGAAATCTCTTTGTAAAATTCCCCATGCCATCGATATGACACGGGGAAGAATCCTGTCTCATATAATTATTTTTGCGTTCCCGCTCTTTTTGGGCAATATTTTTCAGCAGCTCTACAACACGGCGGATTGTTTTATTGTCGGGCGTTTTTTGGGACGGGATTCACTGGCGGCTGTCGGCTCCACGAGTCAGCTTGTTCTTACTGCAATCGGATTTTTTAATGGACTTGCAACCGGTGCACAGGTCGTGATTTCACAGAGTTTTGGTGCAAAAGATAAAGTTGCTTTGAAGAGAGCAATTCACACGGCCGTTCTGTTTTCTGTCCTGATCGGTATTTTTCTGACCTTTCTCGGAATATTTGTTTCGCCACTTGTGCTTCATTTGATTTCTGTTCCTCCCGCGGTATTTGACCTTGCAAATTCTTATCTTCGGATTTATTTTTCTGGAATTTCTTTTTTGATTTTGTACAACATGGGGGCGGGAATTCTGCGTGCACTTGGAGATTCAAAACGCCCGTTGTATTTCCTTGTTTTCAGTTCTGTCGTGAATATCATTCTTGATTTGATTTTTGTCTTTTTCCTGAAAATGGGAATTCAGGGTGTGGCATTTGCTACTGTGATTTCGGAAGGAATTTCTCTTGTGCCTGTATTCTGGGTTCTTTTTTCTGCAGAGGATGATTACAAGCTGCGGCTGAAAGATTTGAAAATCGACCGTGAAATCCTTCTCGAAATACTCAGAATCGGACTTCCTGGGGCGGTTTCGGCCTGTCTTACGGCTTTTTCAAACACATTCATGCAAAAATATGTAAATTTCTTCGGTGAGAACTGCATTGCGGGTTGGGCAATTTTTGCCCGGTTCGACAATCTGATTATAATGCCGATGATGAGCATTTCTTTTGCCGTCACAACCTTTGTGAGCCAAAATTATGGGGCTGGGGAATTTGCACGAATAAAAAAGGGCGTAAAGATTTCATTTTTCTTGAACTTTTTGATGATAGCTCTTATTTCAGTTTTAATGTTTGCTTTTGCACCTTTTTTGTCATCTCTTTTTGCAAATGATTCTGAATCAATCAGATATTCTTCACTTTTCATAAGATTTACTTCCCCATTTTACATTTTTTGTGCCACAACCATGCTTTTTTCGCAGGCTTTGCGCGGTTTTGGAAATTCTCTTGCTCCGACACTGATAACTTTCGGGGGATTTGTCGTTTTGAGGCAGCTTTTTCTTTTTGTTACGACTAGTTTTTCTTCATCATTTGCTTTTGTAGCGATTGGCTATCCGATTGTGTGGATTGTAACAACTCTTGTGATGGCACTTTACTGGCTAAGATATAGTAAATTCCTATCGGGCATATCTGAAAAAAATATTGGGCAGGATTATAAAAAAAATGTATAAAAAGACAATGAGCAAAAAAACAGAACTAAAAATCCGTCATGCGACGATTGAAGATGCGAAAAAAATCTCTGAACTTGAAAACATTTGCTTCCCATTTGCCGAGGCTGCAAGCGAAGAATCAATTTTTCGCAGGGTAAAGACTTTTCCGAATCATTTCTGGCTCGGTTTTGATGGCGATAATCTGGTTTCATTCGTGAATGGACTTGCAACGAATCAAAAAGACCTGACCGATGAGATGTATGAGAACGAGAATCTTCACGATGAGTCGGGCAACTGGCAGATGATTTTTGGAGTTGATACTGCTCCTGATTACAGAAAGCGAGGTTTTGCCTCTAAGGTGATGGAAACGGCAATTTCAGATTCCAAGAGGCAAAACAGAAAAGGACTTGTTCTGACCTGTAAAAAGAAATTGATTTCGTTTTACGAACGATTCGGATTTAAAAACGAAGGCCTTTCTTCTTCCGAACATGGCGGCGTAAAATGGTATCAGATGAGACTGGAATTCAAAAATTAAAATATAGGAGCGTTATATGAGCAAATTTCTTGAAGAAGTAAAACGAGCAGGTGTGTTTTATATCGCAACTGTTGATGGTGATGTGCCACATGTGCGGCCATTTGGTGCAATCGAGGAAATTGACGGAAAAATTTACCTCGTGACTGGTAATAATAAAGCCGTTTTCCGCCAGTTTATTGCAAATCCGAAGGTTGAATTTGCGGGCAGTTTTGAAGATAGTTCTTGGATTCGGGTTTCAGGAAAAGTCAGAAGAACAGATGACATCAAAATCAAAGAAAAATATCTTGAAATCCGTCCTAGCTTGCAAAAAAAATACAAGGCTGATGACGGAGTGTTTGAAGTGTTCGAGCTTGTTGAACCTGTTGGTTATATTTACAATGGCACGAATATAACAAAAATCGAAGAATAACGAAATAACTTATTCAAAATATTGAAAAAACAAAAAATAAAAAAAGTAAAGTTTTCCTCCTTAGCGGGCTGCTGAGATTTTTCATCCTGGCCGTCCGCTTTTTTTTGCTTCTAATGTCCTCCCATTATAAAAAATCCCTATCACTCATATTCAAAAAAAGTATTATTCAAACTTACTGAAAAATTGTATACCTAGTGCATTGCTAGGTAACAGGAGATGCGAATATGAACTATGCAATTTCTTATCAACAAATCGGGCTTCTTAATGCCTTGCAGAATCTCTCATCAATAAAAAAACAAGGAGTTAAAATTTATGAAAAAATCATCGGGAATCTCAAAACTTTCCTCAAAAATTGCAGTTATGGCAATTATCAGCATGTCGATTTTGGCTGCTTCGTGCAATTCTAAAAAAAAGGTGGCAAGCGTTAAATATACGCTGAATCTTGCAAGGTCAGTTTCTGAAACGGCAGGAAATCCGCTCATTTTGATTTCAAAAGCAAACAATTTTTATGCGGATAATGGACTTGAACTTCAGTTCACTGGTGTTGAAAGAGCTGGTGCTACAGAGGCCGTCAGTATTGGTAAAATGGACGGACAGTATTTGTACCTTGTTCCACCGTTGGCAGAGGGCGGACAGGGAGCTAATATTACAATCCTTGCAGGTTCGGTTTCTGGTGGAAAGGCTGTTCTTGCACGCAAAGAAGTTGTTGATAAACTGAGAAATGTCAATGACTGGAAAGGTGCAAGAATCGGTCTTAAGCTATATGCAATTCCGGATATGATTATCAAAAGTGCTCTGAGTGAGGATTATGGATTCGATTTGGAAAAAGATGTCGAGTTCAAATATTATGACGGAGACGAAAGTACAGTTGCCGCACTTCAAAAGGGCCTTATTGATGTAGGTACAACATCAAGTTCTTATGTTGAGGTCGCAAAATCTCTTGGAGTTGAATATTTGTTCCCTCTGACAAAATTGAAACCTAACTATGTCTGTTGTCGTCAATCCGTTAATACAAAACGCCTTGAAGAGGACAGAGAGGCATTCAAGATTCTTGTTAAAGGTGAAATCCTTGCCTATAAAACTTACGAAACAGACGAAAAGCTGGCTGTTTCAATCTTTTCTTCGGCTATCGGACAGACTGAGGAATGGACTTATGATTATCTGTACAATACTAAGACTAATCAGGAAATAAACTTCAATCCAGACCCTAACTACAACGGAACGCTTGGCGTTTATACAATTTTACAGAATTCCGGCTACATCGAGAACGGAAGACCTTTAAATGAATTCTTCAATATTGAACTGTATGCTGAGGTTCTCAAGGAAGTCATTGCAGAAAATCCTAACGATCCTTTCTACAAGGATATGTGGTCATTCTTCGTTAAAAATAACAATAAATACCCTAACTTCAGCTCAACATATAGTTCTACAATCTGACATAGCGTGAGACAAGATAAGAAGAGGTAAAAAAAATGGTTGAGAAACAGATTCCTGAGACTATTCGTGACACGCATCCTGGTTTTGTTGATGCGACTGTTGGAACATACGAAGAAATAAAAGGAAAAATAGAAAAAAAATGTCTTAAAAACGCGCACAGAAAGTTTGCGCAGGGCATTCAGTGTCTGCAATATAACAGCGTAAATGTACTTTTAAGTCTGCAAGATACGGTAATGGTCGTTCATTCACCGCTTGGTTGTGCTGCATGTGGTGCGCTCCGTGGAATAGAGCGGCTTAATGTCTATAAACATCACATGGGACAAGCTGATGCTAAAGAAAGCCGCATCATTTCTACGGCATTAGGTGAAAAAGAAGTCATTCTAGGTGGAGAAACCAGGCTTAAAGAGACGATTGATGAAGCTGTTGCAAGACACCATCCGAAAATCGTATTTATTCTTTCAAGCTGTGCCGCCGCAATTATCGGTGATGACATAGACGCAGTCGCAGAAAAAATGGAGAAGAAATATAAGTCGGAAGGAATCTTGTTTGCTCCCGTTCATTGTGAGGGTTTCAAAGCAAAAAATCATGCCACAGGATATGACCTCGCACTTGCTACGATTCAAAACTATGTCATTCGGTTGGCGCGTCCGCCGAAAAAAAAGGGACTTATCAATTTATTCACACCTCATACTGTAAGTTATGCAGATCAGCTTGAGATGAAAAGAATGCTTAAGGCTATCGGCCTCGATGCAAATGTCATGCCGTATAATGCGACTTATCAGGATATTATGAACATTCCTGCTGCTGAATACAATATTTCGGTTTGTCAGATTTATGCTGATGATTATATGCGCTTCCTCAAGGAAAAATACGGAATACCGTTCGCCAAAACATGTATGCCGGTTGGAACCAGAAGCACTGACCTTTGGTTGCGTTCGATTGCAAAAATTGCTGGAAAAGAAAAGGAGGCTGAGGAATTCATAGCAAGGGAACGCGCAGCCGTCATGGATGAGATTAACGAGATAAAAAAGAAAACTCAGGGTCTGAAAGCATTCATAACGGCTGGAACAGGCCGAGGTTTTGCTGCGGCAACAATAATCGGTGACTATGGTATGAAACTTCTTGCAATGCACACACCGTATTATGAGGATGCTTACATCGATGACTTTAAACTCATTGAAGAACTTCATGGCTCCGGATTTTTAATCAATGTAGCAGAAATTCAGCCGTATCAGCAGGTAAATCTTGTCAAAAAATACAATCCTGATATTTTCATCGGGCTTTCAATCTGGACATCCCGTCTTGGCATCAATACAACACATATCCTTGACCCGAAAAGATTTACTTTCGGATATCGCGGAGCATTGTATTTGGGAAGAAAAATATCAGATGCGCTTTCCAACAATAATTTCAACAGAAAGCTTTCAAAGCATACACGCCTTCCATACCGAGACAGCTGGTTTGAAGAAGATGCGTTTAAATATGTCGAATTTCCAGAAGAGTAGAGAAGGGGTACTTATATGAAACATTGTATTGAGCGACCGAGAGAATTCTGTTCGCTTAACGGAGCTATTGATGTCGTCGGAAATATTTACAGGGCAATTCCGATAATTCATGCCAGTGCTGGATGTAGTCTTCAAGCTGCAAACATGACGAATTTGTATTATTTGGGCGGATATCACGGACTTCCCAGTTCAAACTGTTATGAAAAGGAAGTCGTTTTCGGAGGAACACAGCGGCTTCGTGAGACAATACAGGGAAGTCTGGATGTTATGGACGGCGATATATATGCTGTCCTGACAGGATGTTCCATGAGCATAAACGGTGATGATGTTGAGAGTATAGTCAGTGAGTTCAAGGATGCTCCATATCCTGTCGTGACTATTGATTCAGGTGGATTTAGGGGTGATACATACTACGGATATCAACTTGCATTGCTCAAACTGATACAAACACTTGCAAAAAAAACGGAACGGGATCCTTTGCTCGTAAATTTGTACGGTCAGGTACCTAGCACTGATTTTACTTTGCGGGGTGATCTTGAAGAAATCGCCAGAATTCTGAGTAAAATTGGTGTAAAAGTGAATACATTTTTCATCGAACAAGACGGAATTCAACAGCTGAAGAATTCTGGAAATGCGGCACTCAACATAAATCTTTCACCGTGGATTGGCAAGAATATCGATGCGTATTATAAGACTGCATTTGGAATCGAGACGCTTGAATACAATGGCTGGCCGGTAGGTCCGACTGCTGTTGCTGATTTTTTACGAAAAGTTGGTGATAAACTTGGAATTGATAAAAATCAGGTTGAAAAGGCGATTGCAGACGAAGAAAAATATGCATATCAATACTTTGATTCTCTTATGGGTGATTTTGAGAGACATCGATTTATTCTTGTCGGAGAAACAACCGTTGCTTTGGGAGCGCTGCGTTTTCTTGTAAATGATTATGGACACATACCGCTTGCCGTCATTTTTACAGATACCGTTCCAGACAATAAAAAAGCTGTGATAGAAGATGAGGTTCGTGCGCTTGAGTATAACGAAAATGTAGACATCTATTTTGAGGATGATAATCATAATATCGAGCAAATTGCGCTCAAATATAAAGAACGACTCACTGTTGTACTAGGAAGCAGTTATGAAAAGCCTCTTGCTAAAAAAGTCGGAACTTTCTTTGTGAATGTTTCGGCGCCTTGTCTTGATAAAAAGACATTGAATAAGTCCCATATTGGAATTCGTGGTTGCATTACCTTCATCGAAGATATGTATAATCACTACTGATAAAAAAACTTAAACTGAAGGCGCATTTTGATTTTTCAAATGCGCCTTTTTTCTTTTAGAAAATTACCTCACTTTGCAAACTAATATTTTTTCCTGATACCTCCCATTATAAAAAATTCCTATCACTCATATTCAAAAAAAGTATTATTCAAACTTACTGAAAAATTGTATACCTAGTGCATTGCTAGGTAACAGGAGGTACGAATATGAACTATGCAATTCCTTATCACCAAATCGGGCTTCTTAATGCCTTGCAGAATCAATTATTTCAAAAATACATAGGAGAAAATGTCTATGAAAAAATCATTAGTAGTCTCAAAACTTTCCTCAAAAATTGCAGTTATGGCAATCCTCAGCATGTCGATTTTGGCTGCTTCGTGCAATTCTAAAAAAAAGGCGGAGATAAAATATCATTTGAATTTGGGGCGCATAACTTTTCTCACTCCTTCTCCTACCGTCACGATTGCGAATCAAGAAGGATATTTTGAGAAGTATGGACTTTCTGTTGATATCCAGAGTCTTGGTGACAATACTGCAGAACCACTTTCTCTTGGAAAAATAGATGCGGCTTTTCAGGGGGTTATACAGGAGCTGGTCATGGGTGCAAATAACGAGAAACTGACTTTTTTTGCAGGAACTCAGTCTGGTGGAGTTGCCATAGGTGCACACAAAGATAACGCTGAACTGCTGAAGAATCCTGAAAACTGGCGGGGTAAAACAATAGGCTCTCTTCTTTTGAGGACAAGTGATATTGCTATGAAAGATATTGCCACTCACAAGCTAGGTCTTAAAGTCGGTAAAGATATTTTTTTCAAATCTCTGGACGATAATCCAAGCATTCAGATTGCAATCGGTAAAAAATCTATAGATTTAGGAATGGTAAATCCTGAATTTGTTGAGCTTCTTGAGGCTAATGGCGGTGTAGTTATCGCCAATATTACAGATTATCTACCTGATAATGTTTGCTGCCGTCAGCTTGCATATACTCCTCATTTTAAGGCAAACCGTGAAACTTACATAGCTTTTGTTAAGGCTCAGATTCTTGCCTACAGGGATTTTAAGCTTGATAGAGAGAAGTCAATAAAAACACTGGCAAAGGCTTATGGTCAGGATGACGATTATGTCATAACAATGGTTTATGACCCTAAACTGAATGCAGATCGTGGCTATAATCCTGATCCGAATTATAACGGTGTTCTTGGTTTGTACAATACTTTAGTAGAATTAGGACACATTGATGGTAATAATGCCCGTCCTCTTCCAGAATTCTTTGACGTTTCGGTATATGCAGATTCCTTGCGTGAAATCATAGCTGAATATCCTGATGAAGAATTTTACAAGAATCTTTGGGATTATTTTGTCAGCCATAACAATGAATACCCAGACTTTGCGAAAAACTATCTGTAAAAAATAAAAAGAGGTATTAAAAATGGGAACAGGATTAGCAAAACGAGTTGAAATTCGCGAGAAACGGCTTCAGACGATTCTGACTTATCGAGGAGATGCGAAAGGTCTTGTTGAAGGGTCGGAAAAAAATTCACTTAAAATTGGTCGTTTCAGATTTACGCAATGCGGAAACTGTCAGGAAGGTTGTGCATTAATACAAGTTTATTCCGTATTTGATGCGGCTGTTGTCGTTCATTCCCCAATTGGTTGTTTTGGCGGAATTGTTCAGCAATACCAGAATGTTTCAAAAGTTGCCCAAATCCGAGGAAACAGAAAATTCTCTCATCATGCAATTTGTACAAACATTCAGGAATCTGACACGATTTATGGTGGTGTAGAGAAACTAAGGAACAGTGTTAGAGATGCTTTTGAACGCTATAATCCGAAAGTAATTTACATCACGACTTCTTGTGCATCTGGAATCATTGGCGATGATGTTCAGGCAGTTTCAGAAGAAATGAGCGATGAACTGGGGATTCCTGTTTTTGCCGTTGAATGCGAAGGTTTTAAATCCCGAATCTGGTCTACGGGGTTTGACGCATCATTTAATGCGGTTCTGAACACGGCTTTAAAGCCTCCGAAAAAGAAACAGGAGGATTTGGTAAACATTTTCAATTTTAACAGTGGCGAGGCGACATTTACACCGCTCTTGAAAACGATTGGATTAAGACCTAATTTTTTAATCCGAACAAGGAGTTTTGACGAACTTTCTGAGATGTCGGAAGCTGCCTGCTCCGCAACAATTTGTGAGACACTCTCAACTTTTGTTGCCGATAAGCTGGAAGAATTGTATGGAATTCCACAAGTACAGGCTCCTGCTCCTTTTGGAATAATGTGGACTGACCGTTGGCTTCGTGCTGTGGCGGCCCTTACAAACAAGCATTCTATTGTTGAAGGTGCAATCAGAAAAGAACATGAACGAATCGAAAAGGCTCTTAATGAATTTCGTGAAGAATTCAAGGGAAAAAAAGCCTATGTTTTCGCTGGTGATGCCTTTGCCCATAATATTGCAAGCGTTGTGCATGATTTGGGACTTGAGGTTGTTGGTGTGACGACTTATCATCATGATAAGAAATACGATAATCCTGAGCTTAATACAGCAAAATTCCTTGTTCAGACGGCAGGAAATATTCCGAATTTCACTGTCTGTAACAAACAACCATATCAGGTCTTGAAATTTTTAAAGCAATTAAAGCCGGACATTCTTTTTGTTCGGCATGGCGGACTTGCGGTTCTTGGAAACAAGCTGGGAATTCCGGCAATCATGGAAGGTGATTCTGACCAGAGTGTTGGTTACGATGGAGTTCTTGAAATGGGAAGAAGAATTAGAAGTGCGTTTAGATCTCAGAAATTGTATAAGACTTTCGCAGAACATACTAACTTCCCTTATTCTGACTGGTGGCTCAGCGAAAATACAGACCCATTTCATTTTGTGGAGAAATAAATTATGAAAAAAGCAATATCACAATCGAGATTTACATGTGCTCTTGGTGCACAGAATACAGTCCTTGCAATTCCAAATGCAATTCCTATAGTTCATGCAGGACCGGGGTGCTCAAGTACGGTAAATGAATTTGCTCAGGTGGCGAATATAGGTGAATGTTATGCAGGCGGAAACCAGATTCCTTCGACAAATACCGATGAAAGCAGCGTTGTTTTTGGTGGTGAAAAGAATCTTCGCAGCGAGGTAGAAGGTGCTTTGAAAATTATGAAAGGAGACCTTTTTGTTCTTCTTTCTGGATGCACGGCAGGCATTATCGGTGACAATACTGCAAGCGTTGCCAGAGACTTTGCAGAAAACGGATTTCCTGTCGTGGGTGCTGAGACATCTGGCTTCAAAGGAAGTGCATACATCGGGCATGAAATCGTGGTTAAGGCGATAATCGAACAGTTTGTTGGCGATGTCGAGCGAAATGTTCAAAAAGGTCTTGTGAATGTGTTTGCTGATGTTCCTGCTCAGAATTTGTTTTGGCGTGGAGATTTCGAGCAAATTAAAATTCTTCTTGAAAAAATTGGACTTAAAGTAAATATCCTTTTTGGTCTTACAAGTGAAGGCATTTCTGAATGGAAAAATATCCCGAATGCAGAATTCAATCTTTTGCTTTCTCCGTGGGTCGGACTAGATACGGTGGAATTCCTTCAGAAAAAATACGGAACTCCATACCTTCATTATCCACTGTTGCCAGTCGGCGGTGCTGAGACGAGCAGATTCTTGCGTGAAGTTGCAAAGTTCGCAAATTTGGATGCAAAAATTGTCGAAGATGTAATTTCTCGTGAAGAAAAAGTTTTCTACGATTATTTCGTCAGTCTTGCTGATTTTTTCTCCGAGTTTCATGGTAATCTGCCACAGGAACTTTTTATTAGCGGAGATAGTCTTTCAACATTCGGAATTGCAAAATTCCTGGAAGAAGAAGCTGGCTACATTCTGAACGGAGTGTTTGTCACTGATAATCCCAATGAAAAAAATGAAAATAAACTGCGTGAAATTTTCAAAGAAAGATTTCCCGATTACGATGATAAAAATGTTTTGTATTTTGAACCTGATTCAGAGAAAATTCGGGCGATTACAGAACCAAAGTTAAAAGAATCTCATCGGGTGCTTGTTTTCGGCAGTGATTGGGAAAAAGATTATACAAAGGCAAGTGGAAATACATTTCTATATTCAAGTGCGCCTGTAAAACAGCAGCTTGTAATATCAAAAAGTTATGTAGGCTATCAAGGGGGACTTCGGCTTCTGGAAGATATTTACAATACTATTTTTGCAGTTACCACGCTTGTAAGACAGCTTCATGAATCAAAGCTTGCATAAAAAGGCGTATCATCAGGAAAAACTTGGATAAACCTCAACGGCTGCTCGATAAACGGGCAGCCAATTTTTTGCATCTTCACCTATAAAAAAATCTTATAACTCATATTCAAAAAAAGTATTATTCAAACTTCCTAAAAAATTGTATACCTAGTGCGTTGCTAGGTAATAAAAGACATTTAAACATAGCGAGGTACAAAATGGCAAAACGAGGAATCTTTGGAAAAATCACACCGGAAGAATATCTGGAACTTGCAGAAGCAAATGCACGGTTCATCAATACAAAACAAAAGCCTGCACCGGAAGGTATCACTTGGGAAATCAACGATGTTCCGCCGCTTGGTGCGAGCAAGGCCGTCAAAGACAATTATTACGACGACATCACGCTTTATGCGGGAACAGCCGGACAGGTTTACTTTAATATTCAGCTTTATAAACAGACAAAAAAGCCTGAGTATCTTGAGACAGCCAGAAATGGTGCGAAATATCTTGCCTGGCGATGGCAGAATCAGCGGGAACTTAAACGCAATTTTTCTGATTTTGCTTTTACGACCGGATGGGCTGGTGTGGCTTATGTTTTCATCGCTCTTTACAAAGAAACTGGCGATGAGTCTTATAAAAATCTGGTGACTGAAATCATCGGTACAAAAATCAAGGCAGCCAAAAAATCTCCTGATGGAGTCGGCTATTACTGGTCAACTTTCAACGGAATCGTCGGAAATGCAGGCTCAATCCTTGTTCTTTTTTACGCCGCTGATGCTTTGAAAGTTCCAGAATGGAAGAGGTTTGCGATTGAAGCTGGTCGTTATTTTCTGAACAAAGGAAAAAAGCAGAAAGTTGGAATCGCTTATGACGGCGTAGACTTGGCATTTTTCAACGGTGGTGATGATTATGTTGACCCGAACTTCCCGATGGGGACAGCTGGAGTTGGCTTTACTTTGCTCCGTCTTTACGAAGAGAGCGGAGACAAGGCCTTTTTGGATGCTGTTAATGGGATTCCTGAATATCTTGAAAGCGTTGTCACTAAGAATGAAAACGGTGCGAAACTTCTTGCTCACGGTCTTCCGAAAAACAATGATTTATTTTTCCTGGGATATTGCCATGGTCCTGCCGGTACTGCACGGTTCTGGTACAAACTTTATAAAGTCACTGGCGAAAAAAAATATCTTGAAGAAGCCTTTGCCTATGCGGAAGGAATTATTGCGGCTGGTGCTCCAGAAATCCGCTCGCCAGGTTACTGGGCGCACAATCTTTGTTGTGGAACTGCGGGCATCATAAATCTCTTTTTGGGATTGTGGGCAGAGACAAAAGACGAAAAATGGCTGAATTATGCACGAAGATGCGGTCGCGTGATTGTTGGCGAGGCTATTCGTTCTGATGAATATGACCCGCATGAGCCAAGACTTGAAAAAAATCCGGCAGACTTGCAGGTAAAATGGATTTTTAACCACAGACGTAATCCTGATGTTGCTGCTACGAAAATCGGACTTTACGATGGGGCAGCGGGAATTTCACTGTCACTTTTGCAATTGTATCAGGCTGAGCGAAACGAGTTTAATGTTGCCAGAGCAGTTGATGATCCGTTCCCTTCAAAATTGGAGGCATAGCCAATGGTAAACGAACCTGTAATTGAAATCAAAAATCTTTCGCTTTCTTACGAGTCTGAAAATACGACTTATGAGGCATTAAAAGACATTAACCTTACGATACATCGGGGAGAGTTTATCTGTATCGTCGGTTCTTCTGGCTGCGGAAAAAGCACTTTGCTTTCGGTTTTGGAGGGCTTGCACACTGCGACCAGCGGAAGTGTCAAAATCAACGGAAAGGAAATTCACGGAGCGGGAGTTGAGCGGGCTGTTGTGTTTCAGAGCTACTCACTCTTTCCGTGGATGACCGCGTTGGAAAATGTCGCTTTTGCCGTGTATGAGACAAACAAAAAACGTGGTGAGAAAATCTCAAAGAAAAAAGCTTCTGAAATCGCGCTCAATTTTTTGAAGCGGGTTGAACTTAACGGCTTTGAGAACAAACTTCCAGGTGAGCTTTCGGGCGGAATGCAGCAGCGAGTTGCGATTGCCCGTGCGATGGCTTGTGACCCGGAAATCTTACTGATGGACGAACCATTCGGTGCACTGGATGCGAAAATCCGCGAGAATTTGCAGAATCTTTTGCTCAAAATGTGGCGTGAAGATGAAAAGAAAAAGACCGTCGTGTTCGTCACTCACGATTTGAACGAGGCGGAACTTCTGGCAGACAGAATCGTATTCATGATTCCGAAGCATATTTACGCCGTTATTGAGGACACTTTGCCGCGTCCAAGAAATTATCCGTACATTCAGGAAAGCAAGGAATACAAGGAGCTTTATCAGAAACTCGTCAAGTATTTTTACAACGAGACAAGTGAACTTATCGACAGCGAGGGGGCAAACCTATGAAAAATTTTCTTTCAAAATATGTGCTTAATCTGGCAAATCTGTTTTTTGTGCTCACTTTGCTCTGTTTTTTTATTCCGAGCAAGTATGCGACGGGAATGAGAATCGGATTAAAAAGTCCGCTTGTGTTCGCGATTGTCCTTGTGTTGATTGAAATCCGGTTTGTTCTGAATTTGCGGCATAAGGCTAAGATTCGTGCATCAAAGGATATCATGACTTTCGTGTATGCTTTTTTGTTCATCTGGGAATTTGTGGTTTCACGGCTTAATCTTCTTCCGTATGTATTCGTTCCTGCCCCGGAGAATGTTTTTTATGTTTTTGTTTCAGATACACTGACAATTTTTCAAGGCTTTCTCAGCTCAATGTTTTTGATTCTCGTCGGAATGAGCCTTTCTGTAATTTCAGCTGTAGTTCTTGGAACTCTTGTCGGCTGGAATCCACGGCTTACAAAGGCGGTTTACCCGATAGTCAAAGCCGTTTCGACGGTTCCTGCTTTGATTTATACACCGTACATCGTTCTTATTATGCCGACTTTCAGAATCGCTTCGCTGTGTGTAATCTTTTTGAGCGGTTTCTGGGGTTCTGTGATGAGTTCGATTAACAATACTGCCTTTGTTGAGGCAAAAATCGTCAATGCGGCAAAGGTTCTTAATCTTTCAACGCCGACGATTCTTTTCAAAATCATTATTCCGTTCAACCTGCCGCGAATCATAAATGCACTTCCAATCCGGCTTGCGAATGCGCTTATGACTTTGACGGTGGCTGAAATGCTTGGTGCAGACTGCGGAATGGGCTACTATGTGCGGTTTGCCCTCAACTTTGCCAACTACACAAAGGCAATTGCAGGAATTATTTTCATCGGTTTTGTGGTCACAATTTTGAACACATTGATTGATGTCAGTAAAAAACGGCTCATTAAATGGAGCTACTAATATAGAAGAAATTGCAAAAAATTAGGAGTAAAACTATGAAAAAGACAAAACAAATTTTGAAAACTACGGCTTTGTTGCTTGCGGGCACTTTCATGTTTTTTTCATGTAAAGAGAAAAAACAGGTCGCATCTGAGCAAAAACGCTACACAATTACGGCTGGAGTTTATTCTCAGGGCGGAGTTGCGAATCCGCTTTACGCTCTTTCAAAACATGACGGTTATTTTGACAAAGAAGGAATTGACATCAAACTTTTCCAGAGTGACAGAAATTCCTTTGTTGAGGCATTGAGTGTCGGAAAATTCGACATTACTTTCTCATCTTTTATCGGACAGGTGGCGAGTGCGGCACAGGGCGCGGACTTAGTTCTTTTTGGAGGCACTCAGTCTGGTGGCGAGGCTTATTACGCAAATAAAAAAGTTGCTGAAAAGTACAAGAATCCAGACAACTGGGGTGACATAAAGCTCGGTCTTCTTTTGAATTCAACGTCGGAACTTCATCTCAGAACAGTTTTCCAGCGTGACAAAAAAATCGATATCAAGAGCAATATAAAATACATGGACGGTGAAGAAGCAAAATTGCAGGCGACCTTAAAAGGCACTGTTGATGCGACTCATGTTTCCCGGCTTTACTTTGACACTGCTGAAAATATGGGGCTTGTCAAACTTTTTTATTTGAATGACCTTCAGCCTGATTATGTCTGCTGTCGTCTTACCGCCAATGGAAAAATATTCCGTGAAGAGCGGGAAAAGTTCGTTCGGTATTTAAAAGCTGAAATAAAGGCGTACAAAGTTTATAAAGAAGATCCGGAAACCACAATCGCAGCTTTGCAGAAAGAAAAAATCGAAGAATCGTTCTCTCGTCGCTATATTTTCGACCCGGAGACTAACGGAGGAATTTCATTCAATCCTGACCCGAATTTCAATGGCGTAAGCGATATTTATGATACGATGAAGCGAATTAATTTCGTGGAAAATGGACGTAACATCGAAGAATTCTATGATATTTCAGTTTATGCTGATGCCCTTCGTGCGGTGATTTCAGAAAATCCGAATGATAAATTCTTCACTGACATGTGGACATATTTTGTCGAGCATAATAATCATTATCCAGATTTTGAAAAAGATTATGTATTAAACAAAGCATAAAGGAAATGAATTAATGGCATATAAAATTGCAGTTGCATCGTCAGATGGTAGTAATGTAAATTTGCAGTTCGGTAAATTCGAGACACTTCGAATTTATCAAGTTCGTGAAAGTGACGGAAGTTTTTCGTTTCTTGAAGAACGGAAGATAAAACCTCTCTCAAAATCTTTAGCCGAAATATATCTCGCAGGATGTACATGCGGTCAAGGATTTGCGGAGAGAATTTCTGATACTGTAGAAGACTGTTTGTACTTTCTTGTTTCTCAGATTGGAAACAGACAACAGCGTTTGTTAAAAGCAAATAATGTGAATTGCATTGAGGCTCCGTATCCGATTGATAAAGCTGTAAAAAAACTAAACCTTTATTTCATAAATTATAAAAAATACGAGGCACGCTGCTCATAGTGTCTCGGAAAAATCGCATCTCATGCGATTTTTTAACGCTCGCTACCCATTGACTAAGTAGGTAAAACCCTGTATTATATACCTACTTTGTTACTAGGTAACAAGAGGTAAAAATGCAGAATTTAAAAAACGTTCTTTTTCGTGCTTTTCCTGCATTGGGAGTGCTTTTTGCACTTCTGGTGCAGACGATTCTTCCAGACAGTTCTCTTCATCCGGTGGCAAGCAGGCATTATTACAACTTTCTTCTATATATATTGCTTTCGGTCACGCTTGTGTTTTTTGTTTTATCATTCTTTGTTTCGAAAATACGTGAAGCTCTGGTGGAGAAGGGGGCTTTCTTTTTTGGGGCTGGAGTTTTGCTTTCTTCCCTGAATCTTGTGACCGCAAAGTTTGCCCTGCTTCCTGTGATTTTCTTTCCAACTTTTGACAATATTCTTGCGGTTTTTGTGGAGCAGACAGGGCTTTTACTGAAATGTATCGGATTTTCATTCCGGCTTTTGATTCTGGGCGTAATCTGGGGAACGATTGCGGGATTTATCACCGGCGTGTGCCTGGGCTTTTCCAAAAAAGTCTATTACTGGATTAATCCTTACATCAAGCTGATTGGTCCGATTCCAGCCACTGCATGGATTCCGCTTGTTTTGACGACATTTCCCACTCCGCTTGGAGCAAGCATATTCATAATTGCACTTTCAGTCTGGTTTCCGGTTCAGCTTATGACAAGCTCCGGCATTCAGAACACGAGCAAAGTTTATTTTGAAGTCGGTCGCACGCTCGGAGCAGGAACTTTCTTCCAGATTTTCAAAATTGCAGTTCCGGCCGCACTGCCGAATATCTTTCAGGGCGTTTTCAACGGAATCTGTGCAGCCTTCATCGCGCTTATGACAGCAGAAATGTTCGGTGCCAAATACGGAATCGGCTGGTACATCAGCTATCAGAAAGCCATGATGCTCTACTCAGGAGTCTACGCCGGCCTTTTAATGATAGCTGTTTTCTGTACCGTAATCATCACAGCCCTGTTCAAAGTCCGCCAGCGAGTCCTGGGCTGGCAGAAGGGATTGATTAAGTGGTAGGGAGCCGGTCGCCTAAGGCGAAAGAAGTCGTGAGACGACTTCTTAGGCGAGTCTCGGAAAAATCTGTGATTTTTCCGCGGAAGCGAGCGACGGCATTATAAATACTTCCTCTAAAAAACGACTCCCAGTCGCAAAAACGGCTTATCGAAATCTAGGGAACGACGGCGTAGCCGACAAAATGCTCCGGTGGAGCATTTTGAGTGAGTCTCCGAGCAGCTATGCTGCGAAGGCCCGCTCGCCTGCTACACGCTGTTTGTGCTTGTAACTATATTCGTTTGCCGCTCGCGCGGCAGCACAAACAGAGTGTTTTCGTAAGCCGTTTCACTCCTTTGCGCCATTTTTAATATAACTTAAAAATAATGCCTTTACCTTACGAATTAAAGATTAGATACATCTTCCCAGATTAGTTCCGGCGTGATTCTTGCTTCTTCCAGAGCCTTTTGAGCTGGAATCCCGTCGTAGAATTTCTTTTCAAAGCCGTAGTTCAGGACTTTGACATTCTTGCGGCCGAGATACGAGGCGATTTTCTGCCCGAATCCACCCTCAACAATTCCGTCTTCGAGAGTTACAAATACATCGTGATTTTTGCAAAGCTCATCCAAAAGCTTTGTGTCCACGCCCGAAGCGAATCTTGGATTTACGAGGGTGACTTTTTTGCCGGATTTTTCGCCAATGAGTTTTGCAGCTTCTTTTCCGATGTTAAAGAAATCACCCAAAGAAAGGACCGCAATTCTTTCGCCTTTTTCGCAAACCTGATATTCGAGCTTTCCAAAGTCCTTTTCAACCGGATATTCAGCATTGTTCACTCCGTCGCAAGGAACTGCGATAATCACCGGGCTTTCCTTCTGTTCCAGGCTCCATTCAAGCATAGAAAGATATTCTTCTTTGCATGTCGGACAGAGATATGTCAGGCCCGGAATATTTGCGAAAATGCCAATCGCCGAAATTCCGATGTGTGTTGCGTCTCCCATTCCGAAAATCGAAGTCGAATGAAGCTGAATCGTTACCGCGCTCTTGTTGAGGCTCACATCCTGAGTGACCTGATCGTAAATTCTCTGCGCAAATGTCGCGTTCGTAACAAAGACTGGTTTTCCGCCGTTTTTGGCAATTCCCGAGCACATTGCAGTTGCCTGCTCTTCGGCAATTCCAACATCGACATAATTATCACCCATTTTTTCGCGGACATCCTGTGTAAGTCCAACAGCTCCGGGAACAGCCGCCGTAACGACAACGACCTTTTTGTCTTTTTGGATTTTTTTGAGCATGTAGTTTGCGAAAATCGAATTGTAAGATTCTCCGCCGCCTTTGTATTTTCTTTCGCCTGTTTCACGGTCAAAAGGTGCTGCCCAGTGCCAGTTTTCTTTATTTGTTTCTGCGAGAGGGTAGCCTTTTCCCTTCAAAGTATGAACATGAACGACAGTCGGATGGTCAATGTCCTTTACTTCCTTGAAAGCTTCGATAAGGCTTGCAATATCGTTTCCATTCTCAACATAGCGGTAATCAAGTCCCATCGCGCGGAAGAGATTTGTCCCGCATTTTCCGCCAGTGGCACGGAGTTCAGAAAGATTTTTGTACAGGCCACCGTGATTTTCTGCAATCGACTGTTCGTTGTCATTCACGATGATGATAAGATTCGACTTCATTTCGCCTGCATAATCCAAGCCTTCCAGAGCCTCGCCGCCGCTCAAAGAACCGTCACCGATAATCGCAATGACATTTCCTTTGCCGCCGGCCAAGTCCCGCCCTTTTGCCAGGCCTGTCGCAAGACTTACGGAAGTCGAAGTGTGTCCGATGTAGAACATATCGTGCTCAGATTCAACTGGATTCGTAAATCCGCATACATCACGGAAATGAGCGTCATCAGTGTAAGCCTGAGCGCGACCAGTAAGCATTTTGTGTGTATAAGTCTGATGGGCAACATCGAAAACAAGCTGGTCTTTTGGTGAGTCAAAAACATAATGAAGGGCAATAGTCATTTCAACCATGCCGAAGTTTGGTCCAAAGTGACCGCCGATTTTTGTAAGCCTGTTAAAAAGTGCCTCGCGGACTTCTCCAGAAAGTTCTGTCATTTCCTCAAGGGAAAGCTTTTTAACATCCGCCGGTCCCTTAATCTTGTTCAAAAGTGTGTAAGTCATGTTTTCTCCTAAAAATATGTTTTAAAATTAATCCAGTGAGCCTAGATATTTCGGAATGTCTTTCTCAGCGTGTGCGACTGCTTCTTCAAGGCTCATTCCGTAGAAGTCGCCTGCACCAAAGCATCGGCCGGATTTTTTATCATCGACAAAAGCTCCCACAACAATTCCGCGGCTCGCTCCGGTAATAAAAGCCCAGCGACCTTTTACGTCAACCATCTTACTAAACCTCCGTTCTTTTCTGAATCTTAGCATATCCCTCACTAATTTACTTGTTTTTTTTGCTTAATTTTTGTCATATTTTGTTCTCTTGAAAAATTCAACTTGACAATGTTTTTAAAAATATATAACCTACTAGGTAGATAGGTAAGAAGAAAGGAGCAGCAATGGCAGGAGAAATAAATATCAGCAGAGTCACAAAAGTCTTCTCTGGCGGAAGCTCTCAGGTTACGGCATTGAACGGCGTGGATTTTACGATTCCGGCGGGCAGTTTTGTTTCGCTGATCGGGCCTTCTGGCTGCGGAAAGACCACTCTCCTTCGTTGTATCGCCGGCCTTGAAACTCCTACTGAGGGGTTCGTTTCTGTGGACGGCTCAAAAATCACAAAGCCCGGAAGTGACCGGGGATTTGCCTTTCAGCAGGCGAATCTTTTTCCATGGCTTACAATCCGCGAAAACGTTGCGTTCGGACTTAAAGCCCGCCACATTTACAAAGAACGCAAGGCAGACGTCGATGAGTTCATAAACCTTGTGGGCTTGAAGGGCTTTGAAAAGTCTTACCCGCACCAGCTTTCGGGGGGAATGAACCAGCGGGCGAGTCTTGCCAGAGCCCTTGTCGGTCATCCGAAAATCCTGCTTCTTGACGAGCCTTTGGGTGCTTTGGACGCATTTACCCGAATGACCATGCAGGACGAAATCTTGCGGCTAAAAAAAGAGCACGACACCACGATGGTGATGGTCACGCACGATGTCGATGAGGCGGTCTATCTGAGCGACTATGTTGTGATTATGTCGGCCCGTCCAAGCAAAGTCGAAAAAATCATAAAGATTGAGCTTGGTCATCCGCGCGCCCGTGGTCAGGACGTCTTCTTGAAGTACCGCACGCAGATTCTGGAAATTCTGGACTATGCGGGCAAAGTTCAGGAAGTGGAGTATACGATATAAAAAATATAAAAGGATGTCACACAGATTCGAAATTGCTACGCAATTTCATATTAAAAATTTCAAATGGATTTCCCGTAGGAAAATCGAATCTGTGTGGCAAAAAAGGAGTCATATATATGAAAAAATCACTTTTAATGGGAATGGCACTTGTGTCTTTCCTCTCATTCACCGCCTGCAACAAAAAACAGGCTGCTTCTTCGGATTCTGCCCAGAAGGTTGTCCGCATCAACTTCCAGACAGGAACTCTTTGTGCCGCTCCGGTTCACGTCGCCATGAAAATGGGGCTTTTTGAAGAGGAACTTGCCGCAATCGGACAGAAAGCTGAGTATGTTCAGGTTGTTGAGGGTGGAGCCACACTGGCAGAAATGATTGCCTCTGGCAAAGTTGACGCCGGTTATGGTCTCTACGCAACCCAGATGCAGGCAATCGAAAACGGCCTTCCAATCTCATACACTTCTGGAATCCATGTCGGCTGTACAAAATACTATGTACGTGCTGACTCAAAGATTCATTCTGTAAAAGATCTTCGCGGTGCAAAAATCGGAGTTCCGGGACTTGCTGATTCCAGCGTAATGAACCTCAAGCGAAAGCTCATGGATGTGGGCATCGGAGTCACAGCAGACAACAATGAAGTCGAATTCCTTGCTTATGCTTCAAGCGATCTTGCAATCGCCCTCAATAACGGTGCGGTTGATGTTATCGGTGCTCACGACCCGGTTGCAACAAAAGGCGAGCGGGCTTACAACTTTCGAAAAATCCTGGACACAGGAATCGATGAAAAATTCGTGAACGAATATTGCTGCCAGCAGTTCGTAACCCACAAGCTGCTCCGCGAAAATCCTGAGGGAGCTGCTGCCGTAACAAGGGCCCTGCAGAAAGCCAGTGCCTTCGTTGAAGCCGAGCCAAGACTTGCCGCCCAGCTGCAGATTGAAAACAACCTCGTGGCAGGTGATTTGGACTTCAACGCTGAGCTTCTTGAGGAATTGAACTTCATCCCAAGCCGCTCTCTGGGTAAAAAAACATTCGACAAGGCTGCCCGCCAGCTTCAGGAGGCCGGAATCTTAAAAAAGACGACTGACATCGAAAAATACATAGCCCAGAGCTACATCGAGCTTTTCGGAGTTCCGGACGGCTATTCTTACGACAAGGCGACAAAAACTTACAGGGAAATCAACGGCGAAAGAAAAGATTTCACTTCGCTGTAAATTAAAAAAATGGGAGTTAAAAAAATGAAAAATTTAAACATCGTACTTTCAGCTGTAACAGCAGTTTTGGGCTTGCTTTCTGGAATCGCGCCTTATACATTCGCAAAAGTCTGCTCAATGCCAAAAATGCACTGTCATGCGGTCACAGCACCAACGGTTCTTGTCTTCGGAATCTTGATTTTCGTAATTTCTGCGGCTCAGACGGTAATTTTATGGAAAAAACGCTGATCTCTAAGTCAGCGGTTGAAAAATCGCTCGCACTTTCAAATCTGTCACGAAAAGCCTACAGAACGGTTTTGACAGCGACTCTAATCGCTCTTTCCTCCGCCGTTCTGTTTGCTTCCTTCGTTCTCTCTCAGAGCCTTAAATCTGGAATCGCAGGCCTTCGTTCCCGAATGGGTGCAGACTTGCTCGTGGTTCCAGAAGGCTATGAGAAGGGCGCGGAAAATATCCTTCTTTCTGGCGAACCGAATTATTTTTACATGGAACGGAAGGTTCTTGATTCAGTCCGTGCAGTCGAAGGTGTTGAAAATGCGAGCGGTCAGTTTTATCTCACAAGCCTTTCTGAAAGCTGCTGTGATTTTCCGATTCAGATTATCGGTTTTGAGCCGGAAAGTGACTTCGTGATTCAGAATTGGGCAAAATCCAGGGTAAAAACTGGCACAAACGAAGAATTTTTGCTTTCGGGGAGCAATGTAAACCTGACAAAAGGGAGCGTAAAATTCTTCGGGAGCGAGCACAAAATTTCTGCCCGGCTTTCAAAAAGCGGAACCGGCATGGACAACGTAATTTTCTGCGATTTTGCGAGCCTTGAACATATTTTTGAGGACGCAAGTTCCCGCGGCTTCGGTTTTATTTCCGATGGCGACACAAAAAACAAGCTCAGCACAGTTCTGGTCAAGATTTCCCCGGATTCTTCGGCGGATGCTGTCGCTTTGCGGATAAAAAAAGTCCTTCCGGGTGTTCATGTGATTGTTGGCGAAAAATTCATCCGTAATTTTTCGGAAAAACTTTCGGCGATTTTCGTATTTTTATATTCGATTTCGATTCTGCTGTTCCTGATTACGATTATCTCTCTGGCCTTAGTTTTTTCAATCACGATTAACGAGCGGCGTCGTGAATTTTCGATTCTTCGGGTTCTTGGCGCAAACCGTTCGCTCCTCTGCTCGGTGCTTTTTTGGGAGGCTGGGATTTTGGGAGCTGGCGGCTCAATTCTTGGAATCGGTCTTTCGGCCCTGATTGTGATTCCCTTCAACGCCCTGATTTCAGAAAAACTCGGTCTTCCTTTTGCGATGAGCGGCCCAGGCTGGATTCTGGCTTTTGCGGGGGCGGTTTTTGTGGTTACTGTGCTTTCATGCCTGATTTCGGCTGCAAACGGAGCGGTTCGGGTATCAAAAATCGAGCCTTATGGAGATGTCAAATGATTGAACTAAAAAATATTTCCAAGATATTTCAGACTCCGCGCGGAACTAAGACTGTTCTTTCAGATTTTTCCCTCAGCATCAGGGACGGCGTTTTTCTTGGCATTTCCGGGGAATCTGGAGCGGGGAAGAGTACACTTCTTTCTATTATAACAGGGCTTCAAAAGCCTTCGTCCGGGAAAGTTTTGATTGACGGCACGGACATTTTCTCTCTTTCAGACAAAGAACTTTCCGCATTTCGAAACGAAAACATCGGATTTGTTTCTCAGGAGCAGAGTTTTCTGGAAAATCTTACAGTACTGGAGAATGTTGCTCTTCCAGCCCTTCTTTCACACAAACAAAATCTTTCAAAATCAGAAATTTTCTTGCGTGCCAAAAAACTCCTTTCGGATTTTGGAATTGCAGAACTTTCCGAGCAATATCCAGGTGTACTTTCGGGCGGTGAAAATCAGCGGGTTTTGATAGCCCGTGCTCTCATGAACGATCCGAAAATCATAGCCGCCGACGAAGCAACGGACGCGGTTAGTGAAAAGCAAACAAAGGAAATCACCAGCATTTTTAAGGCGCTTTCGTCTCAGGGCAAAACAGTCATTTTTGTAAGCCACGACAAAGCTGCCCTTGAAAATTGCGATGAAATATTTATGCAAGTTGCAAAAGTTCGTCAGGATTTTTGAAACTTGCTCATTCTCGAAAAAACTGGAGGTACAAAATGTCAAAAAAAATTCATGAATCGCTTACGGAGCTTGTCGGTCACACTCCGCTTGTCCGTCTGCACGGATACGAAGAAAAACTTGGGCTAAAGGCTCACTTGCTTGCAAAGGTCGAGTATTTTAACCCGATCGGCTCAATCAAAGACCGAATCGTTTTGCGGATTATCGAAGATGCCGAAAAAGAAGGAAAAATCATTCCCGGAAAAACGACTTTAATCGAATACACGAGCGGAAATACTGGAATCGCCGTGAGTGCAATCGGAGCAATGAAAGGCTACAAAGTCCAGATTTATCTCCAAGAAGGAGTGAGCCGGGAACGACTTCAAGTGATGAAAGCCTTTGGTGCAAATGTCACAAAAATCGGCGATGTCCCTGAGCTTCAGGACGCGCTCAAAGCCACGAACAATGACTTTGTTGCAGCAACCAACATTTTGAAACAGCATATTCGCGAGCGGCAGGCAGCCGGCGACAGCATTTATTTCGTCGATCAGATGGTAAACCCGCTCAACCCAAAAGCGCATCACGACACAACAGGCCGGGAAATCTGGGAAGACACAGAAGGAGAACTTTCGGCAGTCGTAGCAAGCGTTGGAACGGCCGGTACTCTCCGGGGAATCGCGGACTATATTCATGAGCAGAGCTCTGATGTCAAAATTTTTGCGGTCGAGCCATCCGAGACAGACACGCGCCTCACTGGAATTCACAATTTTACGGATGTTCCGGTTGAGCGGGTTCCTTTGAGCTTAAAAGAAAACGGTGAGCCAAAAGCTGGAATTTTCGATGAAGTTTTTGTGGCCGACACGGACGGAGCTTTTGAAGCTGCACGAACGGTGGCAAAGACTGACGGCGTTCTCGTGGGAAATTCCAGCGGAGCGGCCCTGTGGGGAGCAACAAAAATTGCTCAGAGAAAAGAATTTGAAGGCAAAAATATCGTGGTCGTGTTCCCGGACACAGGACTTCGTTATTTAAGCACGAATTTGTTTGAGGTGTAAAAAAGATTGCAGGGGCTTCCGATAAGCCGTTTTTAGCAGCAACCATTTTATAATGCGGAAGCCCTGAAAAAGATTGAATTTCTGCTTGCATAAATATACGGATATTCTGTATAATTATGCAACGCAAGGAGATTCTATGGCTTCAAAAATTGTTGTAAATAATTATGGCTCGTTCGATGTCACTATGGTCAAAGGCAAGGGCTCAACAGTCTACGATATTAATGGCAAAAAATATATCGACTTTTTGGCTGGAATTGCAGTCAACTGTCTCGGGCACAATTTCAAGCCGCTTGTAAAGGCAATCTCAAAACAGGCCAAAAAACAGATTCATGTATGCAATTATTTCGTAAGTGATATTGGCGTTCAGTATGCTACAGAGTTGCTTGGCCAGACTGGTTTTGATGCAGTCTATTTTGGCAACTCAGGTGCAGAGGGCAACGAAGCCGCAATTAAGCTTGCTCGAAAGTACGGATATTTGAACGGCGGAGAAAAACGCCGTGTAATTTATACTCTTGAAAGCTCTTTCCATGGCCGAACATTGGCAACATTGACGGCTACTGGCCAGGAAAAGTTTCACCCGGCTTGTTTTGCTCCTTACGTTGACTGTTTCAAGACAATCAAGGCAAACGATTGGGAAGCAATAAAAACAGCTTTTGACGACACAACTGCAGCCCTTTTAATTGAGTGTGTTCAGGGCGAGGGCGGCGTAAATATCGTTGATCCGGACTGGGCAAAAGCTGCGGCTGATGCTGCACGAAAAGCAGGTGCAATCGTTATGGCCGACGAAGTTCAGACTGGTTTTGGCCGCACGGGCAATCTTCTTGCAAGCGATGCGCTTGGTTTTGAGCCTGAGGTCGTAAGCTTCGCAAAAGGTGTTGCTGGTGGCGTTCCTTTTGGTGGAATCTTGATTCGTGGTAAGGCAGCTGATGTATTCAAGGCTGGCGATCATCAGTCTACATTTGGCGGAAACCCGTTGGCTTGTGCCGCAGGTCTTGTTGTTTTGAAGGAGCTTACAAAGCCGGGCTTCCTTGAAAGCGTAACCGAAAAAGGCGAGTACATGCGAAAGGCAATTGCAGGGTTCGGGGCAAAATGCGTCGGTGAAATCCGCGGAAAAGGTCTTATGATTGGCGTTGACATGATTGAGCCTGTTAGTGCCGTTGAAGTTGAGAAAAAGCTTCTTGCAAAAGGTCTTCTCACATCAACAGCTGGCAAAAACACTCTCCGAATCGTTCCGCCACTCAATATTTCATACAAAGAAATCGACGAAGGTCTGGCGATTCTCAAAGATGTGCTTTTAAGCGAGTAGATTTTGGGGCGTTACGGGGCATTAGCCCCGTAGAGTGGGGTACGACGCAACAAAGTGCGGCGTAGGGGAGAAGTCTCTCCCCTAAAAAATCTGTGCAATCAGTGTAATCTGTGGTTTAAATTTTCTGTGATATTTGCTATAATCTAATTCCGTTATGAAAAACGGATTTGATAATGAGAAGTATCTGCGGATACAGTCGGAACACATTAAGGAACGGATTGCCAAGTTCGGCAATAAACTTTATCTGGAATTTGGCGGCAAATTATTTGATGATTACCACGCAAGCCGCGTTCTTCCGGGATTCCAGCCGGATTCTAAGCTCAAAATGCTCATGCAACTCGCTGATATGGCAGAAATTGTCATTGCTATCAGTGCTGTTGACATCGAAAAAAACAAGGTTCGCGGGGACCTGGGCATCACTTATGACAAAGATGTTTTGCGCCTTCGCGATGAGTTCCAGAATCTTGGACTCATGGTCGGTTCAGTCGTAATTACACATTTTAAAGGTCAGGAAAGCGCAAAGGCATTCAAAAACAAGCTTAAAAGAATGGGCATTAAGTGCTACTATCACTACATGATTGAGGGCTATCCTCAGAATGTCGCATTGATTGACTCGGACGACGGTTACGGAAAGAATGATTATGTTGAGACTAGCCGCCCGCTCGTTGTTGTTACAGCTCCGGGTCCTGGAAGCGGAAAAATGGCTGTTTGTTTGAGCCAGCTTTATCAGGAGCAGAAGCGCGGAATCAAGGCTGGTTATGCCAAATTCGAGACTTTCCCAATCTGGAACTTGCCGCTCAAACATCCTGTCAACCTTGCTTATGAGGCTGCCACAGCTGATTTGAACGACGTCAACATGATTGACCCGTTTCATCTTGAAGCTTATGGCGAGACAACCGTAAACTACAACCGCGACATCGAGATTTTCCCTGTTTTAAACGCAATTTTTGAAGGAATTTACGGCGAAAATCCTTACAAATCTCCTACTGACATGGGCGTAAACATGGCCGGCTATTGTATTTTTGACGACGAAGCTTGCCGTGAGGCTTCAAATCAGGAAATTATCCGCCGATATTTTACAGCCCTTGATGATTTGGTCGAGGATAAAGCTACAGAAAACGAAGTAAACAAAATCGCCCTTCTCATGAAGCAGGCAAAAATTACTCCAGAAGACCGCAAAGTTGTTATTCCTGCAAATGAGCGCGGGGCAAAGGCAAATGCTCCAGCAGCCGCAATTGAGCTTAGTGACGGAACAATCATCACGAGCGAAACTTCAAGCCTTTTGGGAACCTGTGCGGCTCTCATTTTGAACGCCACCAAGCATTTGGCCGGAATCGATCACAAGGTCAAGCTTATTCCTGCAGAAATGATTGAGCCGATTCAGAACATGAAGGTCAATTATCTCAAAGGAAATAATCCTCGCCTGCACACTGATGAAGTTCTTGTTGCGCTTGCAATGCTTTCAAACACTAGCGAGAACTGCAAAAAAGCAATCGAGCAGCTTCCAAAGCTGGACGGCTGTCAGGTTCACACCACTGTTATGCTTTCCGAAGTTGACCGAAAGATTTTCAAAAAACTCGGCGTAAACGTAACGATGGAGCCAATTCTCAAAAAAAACAAAAAAAATAGCTTATGAAAAACACTATTTTCGTTTTCGGACACAAAAACCCTGATACAGACTCAGTAGTTTCGGCAACGGCGTACGCGGCTTTTAAAAATGCTCAGGGATTTTCTGAGTACAAAGCCTGTCGTGCCGGCAAGTTAAATCCGCAGACTGAGTATATTTACAAAAAATTTGGAATCACTCCTCCTGAGTTTATCCCGGATATGAACCCTCGCGTTGCGTATTATATGAATGACGAGGCTGATGTCATAAATCAGATGACTCCTTTTTGGGAAGCGTCGATTTTTATGCGTGAGCATGGCCGAAAAGTTCTTCCGGTTGTTGATGATGAAGGGCATTACAAGGCGATTCTCAACTACAATTCTTTTACGAACAATATTTTCCACATTCTCAATCCTGAGCACCATATTTCTGTCGTTACAGACGTTAATCTGATGAGCAGGACTTTGAGAGGAAAGGTTTACTGCCGTGGTGATGGTGCGGAAGAGCTTCACCGTTACACAATTGTTTCCGGCGCGACAAGTTTTGAGTCTTTCAAACAAACACTGGAGCTTCACAAGGACGAAAGCATTGTCGTAGTGACTGGCGACCGGGAAGATATTCAGAATCTCTGCCTTGAAAAGCATGTCCGCGCTTTGATTTTGAGTGCGGATCGTGTTCCGAAAGATGAAATCATTGAAAAAGCAACAAAATGCGGAACAAGCATTATCGTAAGCAAATACGATACAGCTTCAACTTCAATGCTCGTCTTGTATTCTACGCCGGTGCGTGTGCTTTGTGATAAAAAAATCAAGCCGATTAAGCCGGAAGATTCGATTCAGCAGATTATGCCACGCCTCAAAGAAGTCGCGAGCCAGATTTTGCCAGTTGTTGATGATGATAACAAGGTTATTGGAGTCCTGAGCGAGATTGACGTTCATCACGAGGCAAAGGTCGGACTCGCACTTGTTGATCACAATGAAAAAACTCAGATTGTTGACGGATTCGATAATTACAAGATTTTTGACATAATTGATCATCACAGGCTTGGTTCGATGAGCACAAAAACTCCGATTTCGTTCATCAATCGCCCGCTCGGCTCAACTTCCACGATTATCACGCGATTGTATCGAGAAGAAAACATCAACATTCCTTTAAATGTCGCAAAATTGCTTTTGTGCGGTATTTTGAGCGACACGCTGATTTTACAGAGTGCGACTACGACCAAAATTGACATCGAGACAGCGGAATTTCTTGCTCAAAAAACCGGTCTTGATGTGAAAACTTTGGGCGAAGAAATAATCAAAGCCGGAAGCCGAATCGGCGGGCGTTCTTCAGACGAAGTTATCAATCAGGATATGAAGGAATATGACGAGGGAAAAATCAAGTTCACCGTTAGCCAGATTGAAGTTGACGGCACGGCTGAGATTCTTGAGCGCAAAAAAGAATTCCTGGATGGGCTTGAAATTGAGCGAAAAAGCAAGGGAGCAATGTTCGCTTCGCTTTTGGTCACGGATATTTCTACTCTCAGCTCTGTCATGCTTGTGGCGGGTGAAGAGCGGTTCTTGCAGTTCCTTAATCTTCCCAAAATGGAATCACAGATTTATTTCCTTAAAAATGTGGTCAGCCGCAAAAAGCAGCTGATACCAATGCTTTCGGAAATTTTGGCAAATTTTGCCGTTTAATGCATGTAAAGCTTAATAGCCTAAAAGACGAATTTTGCAAATTTTCAGATATTGCAAAAAAAATGACGTGAAGAAGTGGAACGGCTTACGAAAACACTCAGTTTGTGCTGCCGCGTAAGCGGCAAACGTATATAATTACAAGCACAAACTGCGTGTAGCATGCTAGCATGCGATTTCGATAAGCCGTTTTCACGACTGGAAGTCGTTTTTTTGATATAGCCAATGAACTTCATAAGGGCAGCCTTTTTATATGTTCAGAAAATTTAAGATTTGTTTTTTAGTAACGTCTTGAGAGCATGACTGATTGTGCGTTTGTGTGATCGAATATAGATTCATTTACGTACTGAATCTTTTCGACAGGCTTGCCAGATTCAAGAGTTCGGATTACTTCTGCAACTCGTGAACCATGAAGCGGGTTACATTCACATTCACAGTTGATTTCGCCGGTAATTAGCTTCATGAATGCTTTGTATACGGCGTCGAATGAAATGATGATTATGTCATCGCCTGGAACTTTGCCAGCTTCTTTGATTACTTCAATTGCACCCAAAGTCATGTCGTCATTTTCAGAGAAAAGCACGTTGATTTTATTGATTCCGACAGATTTGATGATTTCCTGCATGGCTTTTTTGCCACCTTCGGTTGTGAAATTTCCTGATTTTTGAGCAATAAGATTCCAGTTAGGAAAAGCTTCAATTCCTTCTATAAGACCTTGTGTGCGGCCAACTTGAGCAGAAGCACCAAGTGTGCCCTGCAGATTAACGATATTAATTTCATCTGAACCAAGATTCTTGTTTTCGAGATAAGATGCGAGCCATTTTACAGCATTACGACCTTCCTGAAGGAAATCTGCACCGACCCAGCAGAGATAAAGGCTGTCATCATTGACCTTTATCTGGCGGTCAGAAAGAATAACCGGAATTCCAGCATCGTTTGCCTCTTTGAGAATTCCTTCCCAGCCAGTTTCAACTACAGGTGCCAGTACAATGTAATCGACATTTTGTGCAATGAAGTTGCGGATTGCATCAATCTGTGCTTTTTGGCTTCCGTCTGCATCGACAAAATAAAATTCGTAGCCGTTGTCCGGAGTGAATGTCGTTTTGAAAGAGAGAGTGTTTGCATTTCTCCATGCAGACTCGTGACCAACCTGCGCGTATCCGACTTTGATTGTGTGTCTTTCAATATTTTTAGAGGGTGCCACATCGGAAGTTGTTTTTTTGTTGCATCCGATAAATGAAACTGCAACCAATGAAATTAAAATTGTTGCAAATAAAAATTTCTTCATGCCTTACTCCTGTGTGTTAGTCCTTCCATTTTACATATTTTTCACATTCAAGTATAGCACGTGCTTTTTCTACGCGCTCCTGACTCGGGCTTTCCGTTTTTTCGAGTGGATATTTGATACCCAAATCCTTGTACTTGGTGATTGCAAGTCCGTGGTACGGCAAAATTTCAACCCGCTCTACGTTATGAAGCGTGCGGATGAAGTCTCGGGTTTGTGTAAGATATTCGTCGTTGTCTGTGATTCCAGGTACAAGAACATGACGAATCCAGATTGGCTTTTTGATTTCGTCAAGATAAGCGAACATTTCGCGTACATTTTTGCCTGTGCAGCCGGTGAGTTTTTTATGCTCTTCCTCATTGATGTGCTTGATGTCTACAAGAAGAATGTCCGTAACTTCCATGAGACGCTTGAATTTTTCGAACCATTCGCCCTCGCTCTTGAAAGGACCGCCAGCTGTGTCAATGCAGGTGTTGATTCCGCGTTCCTTTGCTTTTGTGAAGAGTTCCAGCAAAAAATCAATCTGTGCAAGCGGTTCACCACCAGAAACCGTGATACCGCCCTTTTTGCCCCAGTAATCCCGGCAACTTTCAGCTTCGTCCAAAAGTTCCTCGGCGGTGTAAAGCTTTCCGCGAGTCATTTCCCAAGTGTCAGGATTGTGGCAGTAAAGGCATCGGAAAGGACACCCAGAAAAGAAAATAATAAATCGTACTCCAGGTCCGTCAACTGACCCAAAAGATTCCAACTGATGAATGTATCCTTGTAATGCCATTTAGTACCTCTGAATGACGAGTTTTAAAATTTATAGATAATCACAAAACAAGCTCCCGGCGGGAACGTGTCATTGGAATCCACGGTTGCGCGTATAAGGTATCTGACTCGCTTCGCTCGCACGCGCAAAGTGGATTCATGCCACAACCCCGCCTACGCTTGTTTTGCACTGGCAGTAAATGTAAAACTCGTCATTCACATATACTGGCTAAAATGAGTTATGATAAACAAAACCCAAAAAAGAACGAAAAGCCCGCCCCTGCCCTTGGCAGGGGTGTGCCCACCTTTTTATGAAAACCGAGCATGATTCGTTGTAACAAAATCACGCCTGTCTATAAAAAAGAAAGAAAATCTATAAAAAAAGAGGCGTAGTCGGGGTTCTGACAAAAAGTCGCTTGAACTTGTTCACCGCGACTTTTATGGCAGGTCCTCGACGGGAGCCTCTTTTTTTATTGTTTATCCAGCTTGTTTTTCAAAGCCGGAGTGTTTTTTACAACGAAGCGTGGCAGGTTCGTGCGATAACGTCGTCCTGCTGCTCTTTTGTAAGGTTGATGAAGCGAACTGCATAACCAGAAACGCGTACTGTGAAGTTAGCGTACTCAGGTTTCTCTGGGTGAGCCTGGCAGTCCTTGAGCTTCTCTACGCCGAAGACGTTTACATTCAAGTGGTGTGAACCGCGTGAGAAGTATCCGTCGAGGACGTTTACGAGGTTGTCAATTCGCTCGTTCTCATCGTGTCCCAAAGCAGACGGGTTGATTGTCTGTGTGTTTGAGATACCGTCGAGAGCGTAGTGATATGGAAGTTTTGCAACAGATTTGAGGGATTTGATAAGACCCTTTGTCTCTGCGCCGTAAGCCGGGTTAGCTCCTGGAGAGAATGGCTCGTGAGCCTTTCTGCCGTCTGGGAGAGCACCAGTTGCTTTTCCGTAAACAACATTTGAAGTAATTGTAAGGATAGAAGTTGTCGGCTCTGCATTGCGGTATGTGTGATGCTTCTTGATTTTTGTCATGAATGTCTTCAAGAGCCATACTGCGATGTCATCTGCGCGGTCATCGTCCTGTCCGTAGCGTGGGAAGTCGCCGTCAATCTCAAAGTCGTAAGCCATGTTCTTTGCTGTTCCGATGACAGCCTTTGTTTTGCGGTCATGGATGTCGAAGTCACGGCGGAGAACTCGGACTTTTGCATATTTGATTGCAGAAAGTGAGTCAACGACATGTGAGAAGCCTGCGATTCCAGTAGCGAATGTTCGTTTGACATCTGTGTCTTCGAGAGCCAGCTCAGCTGCTTCGTAGTAGTATTTGTCGTGCATGTAGTGGATTGCGTTGAGTGCATTGACATAAAGACCTGCGAGCCAGTCAAGCATTGCATCGTATTTTGCGATAACTTCATCATAATCAAGATATTCTGAAGTGATTGGAGCGAGCTCCGGTCCTACTTGAACGCCTGGTGTGAGACCTGCTTCCTCGTCCTTTCCGCCGTTGATAGCGTAAAGAAGGGCTTTTGCAAGGTTTGCTCGGGCACCGAAGAACTGCATTTCTTTACCAGTCTGTGTAGCAGATACACAGCAGCAGATTGAGTAGTCATCACCCCAGATTGGGCGCATTACATCGTCGTTCTCGTACTGGATAGAAGATGTATCGATAGAAATCTTTGCAGCGTATTTGCGGAAAGCCTCTGGCAATCTCTTTGAGTAGAGAACTGTCATGTTTGGCTCTGGGCTTGGTCCCATGTTTTCGAGAGTGTGGAGGAAACGGAAGTCGTTCTTTGTTACCATTGAGCGGCCGTCCTGACCAAGACCACCGACTTCGAGAGTTGCCCAGATTGGGTCTCCAGAGAAGAGCTGATTGTAAGATTCGATTCGGGCGAAGCGAACCATGCGAGCCTTCATAACGAGGTGGTCAATGAGTTCCTGAGCCTGTGACTCAGTGATGATTCCTGCCTTCAAGTCGCGCTCGATGTAGATGTCGAGGAATGTTGAAACACGACCGATAGACATAGCGGCACCGTTCTGTGTTTTGATTGCGGCAAGGTAGCCGAAGTAGAGCCACTGAACGGCCTCTTTTGCGTTTGTAGCTGGTTTAGAAATGTCGAATCCGTAGATTTTAGCCATTTCTTTCATGCCGTTGAGGGCTTTAATCTGCTCAGCAACTTCTTCACGGAGGCGGATAACATCATCTGTCATAGTTCCATCGCCAATGTTAGCGAAGTCAGCCTTTTTCTGTGCGATAAGGAAGTCAATTCCGTAGAGAGCTACGCGGCGGTAGTCACCTACGATTCGGCCTCGTCCGTATGTGTCAGGCAAACCTGTAAGAATGTGGGCTGAACGGGCTTTATGAATCTCAGGAGTGTAAACATCAAAAACAGCCTGATTGTGTGTCTTGTGATATTCAGTGAAGATTTTGTGAAGCTCAGGATTTGGCTTGTAGCCGTACATTTCGCAAGACTGCTCAGCCATTCGGATTCCACCGTAAGGCATGAAAGCTCTTTTAAGAGGCTTGTCAGTCTGAAGACCTACAACCTGCTCCAAGTCCTTTAATTTCTCGTCGATGTAGCCGGCTCCGTGAGATGTAAGGCCTGTTACGACATCGGTATCCATGTCAAGAACGCCTGTTCTTTCTTTACCGTCAAGACCAACTGATTTTTTGTTGTGCTCAGCCTTCTGGAGTTCCTGCAACTTGTCGAACAATTTGTTTGTTGCGTCTGTTGGACCTGCCAAAAATGACTGGTCGCCGTCATACGGTGTGTAGTTTTCCTGGATGAAGTCGCGTACATTTACTTCTTCTTTCCAGAGCCGTCCGTAGAATCCTTTCCAGGCTTCCTGTTCTGCCATAAAAAATCTCCTTAGTGTGTTTATTTGAAATCACCTGGCAAAGATACAGCCTGAAAAGCGCATGGAGACACCGAGACACACAAGTTCCATAAGGAAAGAGAAGTGAAAAGATGTAACCAAAACTGACTTAAAAGGGCTTGTATTTTCCAAGCAATGTCTTGTTTGTTATCAATAATATAACGGAAATGTTAGACTTAGACAATAGAATTTTGAAAAATAGCGTTTTTATTTTAAAGTTTGTTGATAAATACACTAGGGGTAGTGCTGTATCAGTTATTTTTTATTCAAAAATGTTTCAATGATGAGCAGCGTAAAAATAATTTGTTTTACTGTGAAAAATTTCACGATAAATCACTTAAAATTCTCATTTTTCATTGACCTTGTTTCTGCAAAGAATTAAACTCATAGTATAAATTCTGTGAATATTTTCACGCTATGGAGTAAAAAATGGCTAGAGTCTACAATTTCAGCGCAGGACCAAGCTGCCTGCCGGAAGAGGTTTTGAAAGAGTGTGCGGCAGAAATGCTTGATTATAACGGAACAGGTCAGTCCGTAATGGAAATGAGTCACCGCTCAAAGGCTTATGAGCCAATCATCGAAGATGCAGAGAAAATGGTCCGCAAATTGATGAACGTTCCTGAGAACTACAAGGTTCTTTTTGTTCAGGGCGGCGGTTCAACACAGTTCGCAATGGTTGCTCAGAATCTTGGTATTAAAAACAAAAAAGCCGCTTACATCGAGACTGGTGTTTGGGCAAAAAAAGCTGCTGCAGAGGCTAAAAAACTCGGAATCGCAGTTGACGTAATCGCTTCTTCAAAAGACAAGAATTATTCTTATATTCCAAAAGTTGAGAAAGTAACTGGCGACTACGACTATGTTTACATCTGCTTCAACAACACAATCATGGGAACTCACTACGAGTACATCCCGGAAACTGGCGACATTCCTTTGGTTGCTGATATTTCTTCATGCGTTTTGAGTGAGCCTCTTGACGTTTCAAAATTCGGCTTGCTTTTCGCAGGTGCACAGAAAAACTTGGCTCCAGCTGGCGTTACTCTCGTAATCGTCCGCGAAGACTTGATTCCGGAGCCGGAGGCTTGCTTGCCTGGAACACCGACAATGCTCGCTTACAAAACACATGCTGACAACGGTTCAATGTACAATACACCGCCATGCTACACAATCTATGTTTTGGGAAAAGTCCTTCACTGGATTGAAAAGAACGGCGGAGCTGAGGGAATGCTCAAACGAAACAAGGAAAAGGCTGATTACCTCTACAACTACCTCGACAACAACGAGGGCAACTTCTACCATGCCACAACAGAGAAAGGAAGCCGCTCTTTGATGAACGTTCCATTCCTTACAAAATACTCAACTGGCGCAACAGACGAAGCTTCTGTCGCAAAAGAAAAGGAAATCAACGACAAGTTCGTTAAAGAAGCAGCCGCAGCAGGTCTGGTAAACCTCAAAGGACACCGCCTCGTTGGTGGTATGCGAGCCTCAATCTACAACGCAATGACTCTCGACGGAGTTAAAGCATTGGTTGAGTTCATGAAGAAATTCGCAGCAGCAAATAAGTAGAAAAAGAAACCACAGATGGCACAGATTACACAGATTTTGGTTTATGTTAAACGAAAATCGTCCGTGAGATACGAAAGTTTTTCGTACGGGAAATATATAATCTGTGACATCTGAGTAATCTGTGGTTAATTTTTTAGGAGAAAATTATGTACAAGATTCAGACTTTAAATAAAATCAGTGCCATCGGTTTGGAGAATTTTCCTCGCGATGACTATGAAATCGCTACCGACATCAACAACCCTGACGCAATCCTTGTTCGCTCGGCTGACATGCACGGAATGGAGCTCAGTGATTCTGTAAAGGCTATCGGTCGCGCAGGTGCTGGCGTAAACAACATTCCTTGCGAAGAGCTTGCCGCTAAGGGCGTTGTCGTATTCAATACACCTGGCGCAAACGCAAACGCTGTAAAAGAGCTTGTTATCCTCGGTCTTTTGCTTTCTAGCCGCCCGGCAGTTGCCGCAAACAAATGGGTCGCTGGTCTTGCCGGAAAAGGCGACGAGATTCCTGCCCTTGCAGAAAAAGGCAAGAGCCAGTTCGTAGGACCAGAGCTTAAAGGAAAAACTTTGGGTGTTATCGGCTTGGGCGCAATCGGTGCAATGGTTGCAAACACAGCAATCGCTTTGGGAATGAACGTAATCGGCTACGATCCTTTCCTTTCTGTAAAAGCAGCTCTCGCCCTCGACCGCAATGTCAAAATCTCTGACACACTCGAAGGCGTTTACACAAAATCTGACTATATCACAGTTCATGTTCCACAGACAAACGACACAAAGGGCATGATTAACGCTTCTTCAATCAAAACAATGAAAGACGGCGTTCGCATCGTAAACTTTGCTCGTGGTGGCCTGGTAAACAACGCTGACATTCTTGCTGCTTTGGAATCAGGAAAAGTCGCTGCCCTTATCACAGACTTCGCAGACGAAGAGCTTCTCAAATGCGACAAAGTAATCTGTCTGCCACACCTTGGTGCTTCAACTCCAGAGGCAGAGGACAACTGTGCTGTAATGGCAGTAAAAGAGCTCCGTGACTTCCTCGAACTCGGTGAAATCCGCAACTCAGTAAACTATCCGAAAACATTCCGAAACGAGCCAATTCCTGCAAACGGAACACGACTCTGTATCGCACATAAAAACGTTCCGAACATGATTGCTCAGTTCACAACAGTTTTGGGCAACGCAAAACTCAACATCGCCGGCATGGTTGATCAGAACAAAAATGATTTGGCTTATGCAATCATCGACGTTGACGGAAAAGTAACAGATGATACACTCGCAACCCTCACAGGAATTGACGGTGTAATCAAAGTTCGCCCAATTTTTGCATAAATTGAAGAGGGGAGGGGAAAAGCCTTTCCCCCGTGCCGCACTTTGTTGCGTCACCCCCCATTCTCCTAGGGGCTTCGCCCCTAAAACCCTTTAATCGCTGCACGGCCTTCCTTTTCTTGCTGTGTGGCATTTTTTTTACTTTATAGAATTTTTTGATATAGCTGATAGTACATTTTGAAATATTCTGACATTTTTCTTCTGTAATAGCATCTTCCTGTTCTTCACTGATGTAAATATCAATTGTGTTGCCGTGGTCGGCATGTTTGTCGTCCCTATTTTGCATAGCAGGATAAAGGAAATATGTCGAAAAAAATTACAGGTATCGTTCTAAAGTTTTCTGCATTATTGTATTTATTTGATTCATTACATCGTCTGAAAAGGTTGTTAGTGTTTTGTCTGTAAGTTTTTGTGTGTGATTTGCAGAAACTTGCTGAACTGAAATAAAAAATCTGTATGGCTGAACATTTAATGCGATGCTAAGTTTTGAAAGAGTTGCCGGAGAAATCCATTTTTTGCCGTTTTCAATATCGTTTATAAAATTAAAAGTAACTTCGGCCTTTTCCGCAAGTTGCATTTGCGATAATTGCTGTTCTTTTCTGAGAAATTTTAAATTCTGTCCTAATAAAATTTTAATCTCGTTTTCTGTCATAGAAAAATTAGAAAAGATATTTTCTTAACTGTCAGTGTAAAAATTATAACTGTCAGATTGACGGATAATCTAAATGCTGATAGTATTAAAATATAAACTTATGGTTGGTATAATATGAAAAAAGTTTTGATAATTCTGTTGTTGATTATGTCTTTTTCAGCTCATGCCAAAAAGATTCCTAATTGGTATGAGCATAAATACCTTGAATTTCCAGATGAATTTTTTTTGACCTTCATTGGTTCCGGTAAAGATGAAAACGCTGCTAAAAATAACGCTTTGTCAGAAATTTCATTGTTTTTTGAAACTAAAGCTGAAGTTTTGCAAAATTTTTCTGAGAGCTATGAAAATCAAAACTTATTGAAATCAAGAAGTTTTTCCGCAAAGAAATATTCGGAATTTTCATCAAACGCAGAATTTTTCGGAGTGAAATATACAACACCTTTTTGGGACGGAACGGAAATGCACATTCTTGCTTATATCGAGCGGGAAAATGCATTTTCGGCTTGTAAACAGAAAATCGATTTGAATTCTCGAAAAATGGAAGATTTGCTGATAGTAGCGGAAGACATCAACAATCCTTTCATGGCATTGGAAGCGGCGAATGAAGCAATTCCAATCGCAGAAGAAACTGTTCCGCTTATTCATGCCGCACAACTTCTTAAATCTGTTGGTTCGAATTACTTTTTAGAAACTATTTCACGAATCCAGCGAGTTTATTCTTCGTTCTTGCGAGCTTCGGAAAACAGAACTGTCGCTCTTTTTGTCGTGAATGATAAAGACGGGATTGTTTATAACGAAATCTCAAAACTTTTAGGAAGTATAGAATGTACGGTTTCGTCAACGGACGGAATTTGCAAGATGTTCGTGAATGTTGAGCCTAACCGTGAGGATTTACCAGCAGGAATTTTTCTTCATGCCTCTCTGAATGTGGTTTTGAAAGGTGGCACTGATGAAGTGATTTTCTCTTACACGCGGAATTTTGATAAAAAAGGTGCGAAGACTGAACAACTTGCGTATCGCTTGATGTTCATGGAAATACAGTCGGAATTGGATTCATCTTTCTTGGATGAGTTTAATAAGCAAACAAAATTAAAGAAGTGATTTTTATCACAATGGAGGATTTTATGAAAAAAATAGGAATTTATGTTGGTGTTGGTATGATGTCGCTCACATTGTTTTCTTGCGGAAGCACGACGAAAGTTGAGAAAACGGAAGTCGCAGAAACTTCTGCTCCCGCAAAATTACCTGTTGAATCAGTGACCTATGATTGGCAAGGAAAATCTGTTGGCGCAAAAATCCCTGATTGGGTTCGATTTGCTTCTCAGAATGATTATGATGCGATTAGTGCTATGCCTGAGTATAAAGACAAAGTTATCTTCTTTGCTGACGGGCGAATGGACGATTTGGAAGGCGTGAAGCTTCGAACCAGAGATTTTGATGCTCGCACTGAATTTTCGAAGCTCCTCAGTGATAATGTTATCGCAAAATCTGGCAATGCTTATGTCAAATCTGGTGACGAAGAGGCAATGAAGTATATCAAAGAAATTTCTGCGACTTTCTCAAAAACTAACTTCAGTGGCTTTAAAAAGGAGCAGTCATTTTGGACTCTTACACGTTATACAGACAATAACAAGGGAACGTTTAAAGATGAGTATGAGTATTTCGTGATTCACTCTATGGAAAAAAATCTGTATCAGAATCAGATTGATGAAATTATGGGAAAAATCGAAGCAAAAACAGAAAAAGAGCGTGAAATAAAAGATGATGTCGAAGCAACGATGAAAGAAGCTCAGTATGTGAATAAAACAGGAGTAAGATAATGAAAAAGGCAATCGCATTGGTTTGTGCGGTTGTCCTATGTACAGGGGCATTCGCACAAAAAACATTGACAATAGAGAATGCTTTGGCAGGAGCTGCCAAAGAAATTGCGGAAAGCGAGGCTGTGAAAGATGGTGACAAACGCCTTGCCGTCTCAAACTTTAAGTCTGACACGAAGGAATTGTCTGATTATCTGCAACGAATATTGAGCGACGAGCTTGCGAAAAATAAGAGTGCTTATAAATTCATCGAGCGAGACACAACAGTAATTGACAAGGAAATTGATTATCAGCAGTTCTCTGGAAATATTGATGAGCGGACAATCGTAAATCTTGGAAAACGACTTGGGGCAAATGTTCTTGTTTACGGTGAATTCAGCCAGCTTACCGAGACACCAGTTCTAACTGTCAGGGCTGTATCTGTTGAATCATCGGGGGTACTGTTTATTGGACAGTACAATATTTCTGATTCTCCGTCCTTGAAAAAAATGCTTGGTGACAAAAAAGCGTTAAATGATGCGGGCGATTATATGTCTCTTCTCGGTGAATACAAAAGAAAAATGATTCAAATTGAAGCTGATAAAAAGACTGAGGTTTCGATTAAGACTGGAAAAATTAATCAGGAATATCAAGAAAAGATAAATAACATCTGGGAGAATAATCCTAAACCGAAGAGAATAAAAGACAGTTGGGATTATGAAAAAAAGCAGTCTTACATAAATAACGAAAAAACAAGCTTGGAAGAGTCTCGTGATAATGAAATTAAGGAAGTTGAAGAAAAATGCAGGCATTATTATGATGAACTGTCAGAGCGTGTCAAACTTCAGAAGGATAAAATCCTTAAAACATTAAAAAATGAATCCTTTATTTTAAGAGGGGATAATGTTCGTGTCGCTATAGGTGATTATAAGATTCGATTGACTTCAAATCAAAAAAATGAAGACAGTCAATACTTCCCGATAAAAGTAACGGCTACAAAGGGTGATTTCTTAAAATATGAGGAAATGCATAAGAAACGGTTAAATTTGGAGACTGATGAAGAAGAATTCTTAGAAATTGATGAGGCACGTGAAGCGAAAACTTATGAAGGTTCTGTAACTTACAAACTTTCTCAAATTCCTAATGATGAAAATTCATTCTCAGTTAGAGTTACAAATGTTACTGTAAAAAATACAAGAAATGGAAAACTGATTTTAACTGTCAATAATTTAAATAAAGAATGTGGAACGATTTCTGTCGAAACAAAGAAATATTCTTCTTCTAAGGATGCAAATTTACAGAAAGACTTTAACAGGTTCAAAGAGATTTCTTCATCTGTTGTTGATAAAAACGAAAACAAAACATCATCTTATTCTCAGGAAAATAGAGATTATCAAACTGAAGATAACTCTAATGTAATAGTGGAGCGAGCGGATATATCAACATCGAAATCTTATTCAGGTTCTTATTATTCTAGTTCTTATTATAATTCTTCAAAAAACTGGGATGACTTACATTTTGTTGGACTGCGATGTGGATACGTACATTCTCTAGATTCTGTAAAAGGTTTAGATTTTGGCTTTAATTTTATAGATTGGAGACCAGATATATTAGTTTTGCGAGTTTTTGATATTGAGTATATAAACTTTAAGCTTATCGATTCAAAAAATGAAAATTTCTTTTTGCAAAAAGTTTGCATCCGACCTATTTTATTTGGATTCAATATTTCTGAGCGATTTTCAATTCTTCCTGTGGCATTTGGAATTGGTTTTAATAGCAATGACGGTGATAGTATGAGGATTTCTTTTGATTATTTTCTTCCTATTGAGTTTAGAATATCAAACAGGTGCTTTTTATTCTCTGAATATAATTTTTCTGCAGTGTTTAATGGAGATGGATCTTACGATTCATTTACTCATTCCTTTAAGGGTGGTTTAGAAGTTTTCCTGGGTTCTGTGTCATAGCTTAAAATTTTGCTATATGAAAACAGCATGTATTTTTTTTTGCCATGCTGTTTTCCCAGCTTCAGATTAAATTTTTTTTCTTTAATTGCCGGAAAAGGAATTTGTGTTGTATAAGGAAATAAAATGTTTCGTAATAGCAAACAAAACGATTCTTGTGTATAAGATGATATGCTGTAAAATTTGAATATACAAGTAATATTCCATAATATTTTTATATCCTAATTCAAATTTCAAACTTGACAAGTTGACAACTTGCATTATAATAAAATCATGATTCAGATGACAGTTGCGGATTTTAAGGCGGATTTTTCCTCAGTTTTGGCTCAGGTGCAGCATGGCGAGCAGTTTCAGATTCTTTTTGGTCGCTCCAAAAAGCCTGTTGCCCTTCTTTTGCCACTTGAATCTTCCAAAAAGTCAAAGCGTATTCTTGGCACTTACGAGGGAAAAGCAAGTTTCTCTGAGCAGGGTGATGGCAAAATCACTTTGGAAGAATTTTTAGGCGTGGAGTAAATTAATGGAAAATTCAGTTGGCTATCTTTTGGACACGCACACATTTTTGTGGTCGTTTTTGAATACCGGTGAGCTTTCTCAAAAAGTCCTAGATATTCTGGAGTCAAACGAAAATCCTATTTATGTAAGCACGATTTCTTTTTGGGAAGTTGCAATCAAGGAACAGCTTGGTAAATATTCCCTCAACGGAATCAATTCTATCTTGCTTCCGAATATCGCCAAAAATTACGACTTTGAGATTTTAAATCCCGATGCCTATGATTTTATCACATACAAGGAGTTGCCGCCTCAAAAGAATCACAAAGACCCATTTGACAGAATGTTGATTCACCTTGCGATTCGCAAAAATCTCGTAATGCTGAGCCGAGATCATAATTTCCCACTGTATGAAGCCAATGGCTTGCAACTTGTATGGTAAAAAAATAACTTTCACGAAAAAAAAATTCGTGAAAGTTAGTATAATTAGTTTTATCTATTTAACTAGTGGTGAAACAGTCTTATGCCGTTGAAGCACATTACCATGTTGTACTTGTCTGCGGTTTCGATAACCTGATCGTCACGGACGCTTCCGCCTGGCTGTGCTACAACTGTAACGCCGCTCTTTCTTGCTCGCTCGATGTTGTCTCCGAACGGGAAGAATGCGTCACTACCGACGGCAACATTTGTATTCTTGTCGAGCCATGCGCGTTTTTCTTCGCGTGTGAAAACTTCCGGCTTGACTTTGAAAATGTTCTGCCATTTGCCTTCTGCAAGAACGTCTTCGTATTCTTCACCGATGTAAACGTCAATTGCGTTGTCGCGGTCTGCGCGTTTGATTCCGTCAACAAACTGCAATCCAAGGACTTTCGGAGACTGTCTGAGCCACCAGTTGTCGGCTTTCTGACCTGCGAGGCGTGTACAGTGAACGCGGCTCTGCTGGCCGGCACCAATACCGATTGCCTGACCGTCTTTTACGTAGCAGACTGAGTTTGACTGGGTGTATTTGAGGGTAATCAGCGCGATGATAAGGTTGTGCTTGTCGTCCTCGCTGAGATTTTTGTTTTTTGTAACGATGTTTGAAAGGCAAGATTCGTCAATTTTAAGGAAATTGTGTCCCTGCTCGAATTTAACGCCGAAAACCTGTTTTACTTCTGTTGCAGGAGGAACGTAGTTCGGGTCAATCTGAATGACGCAGTAATTTCCGCCTTTTTTTGCCTTGAGGATTTCAAGTGCTTTTGCGGAATATCCCGGGGCTACGATACCGTCAGAAACTTCTTTTTTAATCAAAAGTGCTGTGGCCTCGTCACATTCATCACTCAAAGAAATGAAATCGCCGAAAGAGCTCATTCGGTCTGCTCCACGGGCGCGGGCATAAGCACAAGCGAGCGGTGTAAGTTCAACACCGTCTGTGAAGTAAATGGCTTTAAGTGTGTCAGAAAGCGGCTTTCCAACAGCGGCTCCCGCCGGGCTTACATGCTTAAAACTTGTCGCAGCAGGCAAACCTGTAGCCTCTTTAAGCTCCTTTACAAGCTGCCAGCCGTTGAGTGCGTCAAGCAGATTGATATAACCCGGTCTTCCGTTCAAAACAGTGATTGGAAGATCGCCTTCGTCTACGTAAACCTTTGCAGGCTTTTGATTTGGATTGCATCCGTATTTAAGTTCGAGTTCTTTCATATCGCAAAGAATAGCAAAAAAATACAATGTTTTCAATTATAGGAAATCTCGAAAAACTTCAGTATTTCAGAAAATTTGAAAAATTACGAATAAAATGTTAAAATAGGCTTTAGGAGGCTTCCTTATGAAAAAGCTTATCAAAAAACTTTGTGCAGTTTTAATTCTTGTTTCTGGAACTTTTGCTTTTGCACAGGAAATATCACAAGATTCTGTCGATTCGGGTACGAGTCAGCCTCAGCAGTCACAGCCTGTTTCCCAAACGCAGCCTGGTGAGTCACCTTCATTTGGCCGAAATCTTTTAAGTTTGGAATCTCATCGGTTTATCGAAATCAGAGGCGCATTGCCTTTTTTCCCAACGCTCACCACTCACGGCATGGTTCAGTCTTTTGTTGTCGGTTTTGCCGATGTCTTTGGTTCGGCTTTTGCGGTAGATGGAGATTACGACAGCACCACGCCAAAATTTGCCACGGATTTAAACCTTACGATTTTTCCGCCTGTTTCAAAACAGCGATGGGGCTTCATGCTTGGAGCGGCGCTTGATACATGGGATAGTTCCCGCAAACTGTCAGACGGCACCAGCGAATCCGAGACAATTTCGATGAACTTCTATTATATCGGCGGTCATGTTGATTATGGGCATTTTGTATTTTCCGAAATCGGCACACGACTTTCGCTTTATGGTGAAGCCTGTATCGGCTGGCTCAAGTATATCGACGATGAGGATGATAAACTTTCGTTCTGCTTTGATGTCTGCCCGTTCGGAATCCAGTTCTGTCCGGAAAAGCACATTGGAATCTACTTTGAAATTCCTCATTTTGGTGCCCGGCCGTTCTTCCAGACTGGTGTTTCTATAGGTTTTTAGGGCGCAATCAACGGTCTCAGGGTGTTCCGCAGCTCAGTAACCCTCGGCGTACTCACTTCGTTGCGTTCGCTGGCTTCGCCACTGCTCCATACCCTGGCGCGAAATTACTGTTCCAAAATCAAATCAACGGCCTCTGCATCACACGCTTTGATTAAGTCGGCCGGTGCAAGTGCAATCTGCTCGCCGCGCATACCCGCGCTCACATAAATCTTTTCGTGCTGCAGAGCTGATTCATCGATGAAGGTGGGAAACTTTTTTTTCATTCCAAGAGGTGAGCAGCCGCCACGGATATAGCCTGTGAGCGCAAGCAATTCTTCCGGTTTTACAGGATTTATTTCCTTTGCGCCGCAAGCGTTCCGTGCTTTTTTGAGGTTGATTTCATGCTCCGCGCTCTGACAGAACACAAAGACCTGCTTGGATTCACTTCGCATTACGATTGTCTTAAAACAAGCCGCAGGATTGATTCCCAGTTTTGCCGCAGTCTGGCTAGCCGCTCCACGGCTCAATTCATGCTCGCCGTCATCATCATAAGAAAGAGTCTCATATTTGATTTTAAGTCCGTCAAGGATTCTCATAGCATTCGTTTTTTTCATGTTAAATTCCTTTTATGTATGATATAGTTTAGTATAAGAAATATAAAGATGCCACACAGATTCGATTTTGCTACGCAAAATCAATTTTAAATATTTAATACGGAGATTCCGTAGGAATCTCGAATCTGTGTGGCAATCCAGGAGTCGTTCATGGCACAGAATATCGCGGAAGTTTTCAGTAATTTTTCTCAAAAGCTGGCCCGGTTCAACAAATCCCCGGATGCCGTGCGTGCTCCGTCTCCAGAAAAACTCAAAAATAGCTATATCGAAGAAAAACTCCGTGAACGTGGCGAAAAATTGCGTTCTTCCGTGGCTTCCACTTACAAAGTTTTCCGTGCGCCTTTCGAGGCTCTGGGTGATAATTCTGACCGTGCAGCCTCAATCGACAGGGACGAGCAGAATCTTCTCAAAGCCTACAATCTGTTCAAATCCTGCATGGACATCGACAAGGAAAATCAGGACGAAATCGGCGCGACACATATTCAGAACGTGGAAATTCATTCTCCTCTTTCGGACAAGGCCAGCTACACTCAGGGCGGGCAATTCATCTATCTTCTTTGCTGGCTTTATTTTGAGCAGAATTGTCAGGAATTTTTTCCATTTTTTAAGGAAATTGAAAGCCATAATGTGTTATGCTTTGAGCGGGCCGAGAGCTTTCAATTTTCAGATCCTCACGAAAAAGAAATCTTCGAGCTTGTAAAGACGGAGTTTTATTCATGACAAAAGATTTGACAGTCGGACACCCGTTAAAAATCATCTTTAATTTCGCGGTTCCTGTATTTTTCGGGTATCTCTTCCAGCAGTTTTATAATCTCGTTGACACAATCATCGTCGGTCAGTTTTTGGGCGTTGACGCTCTTGCCGCCGTCGGTTCAACTGGCAGCCTCAACTTTTTCATCATCGGCTTCTGCATGGGCATCTGCTCCGGTTTTGCGATTCCTGTTGCCCAGAGGTTCGGAGCCGGCGACTACACTTCGATGCGTCAGTTCATTTTCAATTCCTGGATTTTGATTCTTATTTTCTCTGTCGTTATTACGAGCCTTTCCGTGATTTTCTGCCGCGAAATGCTTGTCTTCCTCAAAACGCCAGAGAATATCCTCGACATGTCTTATTCATATTTTGTGATTATTCTTGCAGGAATTCCAGTCGCTTTCTTCTATAATATACTTTCAGGAATTATCCGCTCGGTGGGCGATTCAAAAACTCCTCTTTACTTCCTTATGATTTCTGCCTGCCTCAATATCGCACTCGACCTGCTTTTTATCGCAGTTTTCAAAATGGGAATTCCAGGGGCTGCCTATGCAACCGTAATTTCAACGGCTTTTTCGGGCATCTTGTGCTTCTTCTACATGAAGGCAAAATTTGAAGTTCTTCGGCTCAAAAAAGAAGACAAAACTCCTTCGCTCAAAAAATGCCTTGCTCTGCTCGGAATCGGCGTTCCCATGGGCCTTCAGTATTCAATCACGGCAATCGGTTCTGTAATTCTTCAAAGCTCGGTCAATGTTCTCGGTTCAGTTTATGTCGCTTCAATGGCTACGGCCCAAAAAATCAGCATTTTCTTTTCTGTTCCTTTTGACGCTCTTGGCACAACAATGGCGACTTACGGCGGTCAGAACGTGGGTGCACAAAAAATCGAGCGGCTCAATCCCGGACTTTTCTGGGGAAACGCAATCGGCTTCGCATGGTCTTTCATTGCACTTGCGATTCTTTTCTTCTTTACGGACAATCTCGCAATTCTTTTTATCAGCAAGACCGAGACCCCGGAGACAACGGCCTTTGTCATCAAACACGTTTTTTACTTCCTCATGGCCAACGGATGCACTTACTGGCTTCTCACTCTGGTCAACGTGGTTCGCTTTATGATTCAGGGAATGGGATTTTCACGACTGGCGATTTTTGCAGGAGTTTTCGAGCTTATCGGACGCGGCGTGATTGGTCTGGTTTTCGTTCCGATTTTTGGCTTTCAGGGAGCTTGTCTTGCAAGTCCATTGGCCTGGGTTCTTGCCGATGCATTCCTCGTTCCCGCTTACTTTTCTTGCAGACGAAAACTTATTAAAATGTATGGGATTGATAAAACACCAAAATGAAGACTATTAAGTATCAGGTATTTTTTATCGTTCTCGCAGGAATTTTTACGGCCTCGATAGTTATCGGTGGTTTTGGTGTTTTCTGGTCAAGTCTTGCTGTATCGCGAAGCTCAGCTAAAATCCTCGATTTGATGGTTCAGGCTCAGACCGTAGGCCTTGATTCGATGTTCTTTGATGTGGAGCAATCTTCAACTGTTCTTGCTCATTATGTCCGCTCAGAGCTTAAAAATATCAATGATTTATCGGACAGCCAGAAACTTGCCGGCTATCTTTCACATCTGGAAGATATTTCACATTACATTTCCAGCTGTACCAATCCTGCGCTTGCAATTTACGTCAAATTTTCCCCGGAGCTTACTGGAGGCAACAAAAGCTTTGTCTGGCGAAAAAAGGACGGAGTTCTTATTCAGGACACATTGAGTGATTTCCCGATTCCAGAACTGGATTTTGATAACAGCTGGTATTATCATGACGGTCTTTTTAAGAAAGGCTTGTGGACCACGCCGTACTACAATGAGGATTTTAATGAATATGTCATTTCATATGGCCTGCCGGTTTTCAAAGATGACAGATTAATCGCCCTCGTTGGAATGGATATTGATTTTGACTCTATTGGGAACATAATAAAATCAATCAAGGTTTATCATTCGGGATATTCTTTTTTGACTGATGAAAATTTCAATATTGTTTATCATCGCTTGTTTCCTGCCGGGACAAAACTTTTCGAATATTCCGGCAATTTTAAGAAGCTCGGGGATGACAAGCTGAATTCCAATTATTATGAGTACAGAAAAAAGGGCAAGACGTTCCGAATGCTTTACAAAGAACTTGAATGCGGTCTTTTGCTTGTGGTAAGCGTTCCTGCTGAAGAAATTGAGTATGAGAGAAACAAACTGATTTACAGTCTGATAATTTCTGTGATTGTGATTTCTCTGATTGTATCTTTGTGGAGTGTGTGGATGTCGGACAAATTCACGCGGCCGCTCAAAAAACTTTCGTTCTATGCCAAGAATATCATTGCTGGAGTTTACGATGTTGAGTTTGATTTCAAAAGCAATGATGAAGTTGGTAAACTTACGGAAAATTTTGCTTTTATGGCCAAGTCTCTTAAGCGTCAGTTTGAATATATCAACAACCTTGCTTATCTTGATGCGATGACAGGCGTAAAAAACAAACGTTCTTTTATCGATGCCCGTGATGAAATGAACGAAAAGATCAAGAAAAGCAAAGATTCTGGCGAAGATCTGGAATTTGGCGTCATTGTTTTTGATGTGAATAATCTCAAAGCGATAAATGATTCGTTCGGACATAAAGCTGGCGATTTGCTGATAAAATGTGCCTGCAATTTGATTAGTAAAATTTTTATTTTCAGCGCAATATATCGAATTGGTGGTGATGAATTCGTAGCCATAGTCACCGGAAAGGATTTTGAAAACAAAGAAGAACTACTTACGGACTTGCGATTGGAAATGTCCATGCCTGTCGCTGAGAAAAACGAGGCCTTTGAGAGAATTTCAATCGCCTCTGGACTGGCAGTCTACGAACCTCAAAAAGATAAAGATTTCCAGTCAGTCTTTGAGCGCGCCGATGAAGAAATGTACAAAGCCAAAGTCGTCATGAAGGGCGGGCGCGGTCTTGTAAGATAAAATTCCTAAAATCTCAATTTTAAATTTTATTCAGCATAAATCTAGAATTTTCTTTTGCCATTTTGATTGCCTTAATTCTCCAAAAGTGCTAGTGTTTTGTTTCAATTTAATTTAAGGAGGCAAGATAAATGAAAAAAAATCTTGGCTGTATTGGGAGCTTCGGCTCTTTTGTTTGCTAGCATTTTTGTAACTTCCTGCGCTCAAGCCGCAGAGGGTGACACATTCTATGCTACAACAACTATTGGTACACCGGACGTAACTGCAAAGGCTTATCCAGGTGTAAATATCCTCACATGGAAGGAAATTAAGGACGCAGGTTCTTACACAATCTATCGAACTGTCGGAAACGGCAAAATCGAAGAGGCTGGTGTCGCTACTTCAAATTCTTACATTGACATAGATATTGATGAAGACGTAACTTATAAATATCGCATCGTAGCAAATCCTGTAAATGCAACTTCTCATGACGCTTCTCAGACAGAAGTTTCACTCAAAACGGCAAAAACTGCCACAGACACAAATCTTAAAGGCTCATGGGCTCCTGCAGGAACTTTGTTTTCTGACCTTGCTCAATACGAAAAAGATTATAATCCAAATGAAACAGTGCTTTCTGCAGATACAATCTCTGCAAAAGTCCTTGTTGACACAAAGGCTAGTGTCCGCGTTTCATTTCCGACAAAACCTTATGCGAAATACACTATTTATTTGACACAGGAAAACAGCGGAAGTCTTAATTCAAACTCAACCCGCGAAGCTTCTAAAACTATCAAAGGTTATGAGTATAACGGAAGTGCAACACTTACTCTTGATGCTCTTTATTCCGGCAAAAAACAAATCATGATTGTTGCAACTCCGCTCAATAAAGTACTTTATGAAAGCAGCAGAATTGTTTCATCGGCTGTTGTTGAGGTCAAGGACTTCAGTGAAATTTCTTCTGCAACTGCAGGAAGTGTTTCTGCTAAATGGACAAACTACAGCTACTCAACAAAAATCGCAAATGCACGAGTTTACTTCAATCCTTATATTTATCAGGGAAAAGAATTCTCGACATCAGAATACACTATTTACCGTGCGGTCTATTCTGGTTCAGAGACAATCAGCGTAACAGACGCAAATGGAACAGATTTGAGCCTGCGAAGCTACGATTCAATCACAAAGTTGGGCTCACCAAAAGAGGATAAGGCTGTTGATGTAAACGGATTGACTGTCTATTATCTTGATGATTCTTTTGCAGTTTCTGATGTTGAAGGTGTACGATATTATGTCGTTCTTAACCATAATGGCACAGTCAAATCAAATTCTTCAAATATTAAAGTTCCAAATTCTTCTGATCAAGATTGGAAATTTATACCGGATTACATATCGGACGTAACAAACAAAGCTGATATTTATGACATCTACATTGAAGACGATGGAGTCTTCTATTTGAAGGCCAACAGCTTATATAGTGGCACCATTTCTGTCACATATGGTAAATTCGACACATTGAATGAGGCGAAAGTTGCCGTAGAAAGCGAGCTCCCAACCAAACTTACAGAAGCTGAAAACAAAAGCTCAAATACATACAAGGTTTACATGGGCAATGTTGTAGATACAGGCAAATACTACGCATTCAGGGTTCTTTCTACACAAAGTGGCACTTCTGAGGATGTTGTTTCTACAATTGCCCTTCCTGTAAAAGCAGAAGGTGCTTACTATTGGGATGTAAAAACAACACAGCCAAGCAATTATTCTTCAGGGCTCGTATACAATCCTTCTCTTACCATTAAGAGTGATGTAGGTACAAGCACTTACAACAGCATCACGCTCAATTACTATGCTTCAAACGCAAGGTATTACAATATTTACCGGTATATCAGTTCGTACAGTAGTACTCCGTATACTTATGATTTTAAACTTTTAACAACAACAAGCAGCTCAACTTACACCGATTCAGACGTAAGCGGCAAATCAATCAGTGGAAATTATATTTTCTACAAAATTGAAGCTGTTGGGTATTACAATGTTTCTGAAAGTTCAGTTACAAAAGCATCGGCTCTTGCAACCCCTGTTCTCAGCCTTGATTCAGACGGCAAAACTCTTAGCTGGAACGATGTTACAGGGGCAAGCACATACTGTCTATATCGTGCAAAAACAGAAGACGGATTAAAAGCTTTGTATGCATCCGAAAACTTCACAAGCACAACTTCAACTTCATATTCTGATACACAAAGCTATTCTTCTGATTACTACTATGCAGTCCGTGCTTATGACTACTCAGATTACTCAAATCTCAGCACAAGCGTTAAAGTTCAGAAGGCAACTTTAGAGGCTCCAAGCGTAAGCATGGATTTGTACAGCTACAACGGCTCAACTTACACATGGAATTTAACATGGGACTCTGTAAGCGGTTACTCAAACAACTATTACATCTTGAGATACACAGACTCTACTGGAAATGAAACAGAAGAAAGTGTAAAAGCTATGTTTACTGCAAATCCAGATTATTACAGCTATGGCTCAACCAACAGCAGATACTATCAGATTTCCAATACATCTTCTTACAATAAGATGTTTGCTGCTGTTGCAACAGAAGTTTACGACAATATCGAACGCAAATATGTTTACTCTTTTGAAGATGTTTTTGAAATTGATTACACACCAAAAACAGGTTCTACACTCAATGTAAGCTCTTCTGGCAGTGCTTATGATTTGAGTTGGGATGCTATGGAAAATGCAGTTTCATACGCAGTCTATTACTACGGTTCATACTCTCAAACTCTCTATGCTTCATCAACTTCAAGCGGTCTATCGGAAGAAATTCTTAGCGGAACAGGTTCAATGTCAATGGTTACAACAGTTGACGCAACCCTAGACGCATCAACTGAAACTTACAGTTACACAGGTTCAACAAGCTCTTACAACTTCTTTACTGTAGTTGGATTTGACTCTGAAGGTAATCCAATTAACATGACGAATATTGTTCGAGTTCGATAATTTAATCTGTTAAATCACACTTTCTAAAACGTTTTGCCGCCCAGCAGATTCTGTTTGGCGGCATTTTTTTTCTTCATTGTCTAAAGTGGAATAAAAGTGTATTATTGAGGAAATTAAAAAGCGTTAAGGATTGTAGCAGCAGCGTTAGCTGTACCGCTTGCGGTATGGAGCGATAGCGGGACTGCGAAAAGCCTGGCTCGACCGCTGAAGGCGGGCGAGAAACGCCCAAATGGAGATTCTTATGGCAGATACAATGCATGCTTTGGAAAAAAATCCAAACTGGAAAGGCCGCCGTGGTCCTGTAGTTCTCGTAATTATGGACGGTGTTGGCTATGGTAAATACGAAGAGGGCGATGCTGTTAAGGCTTCAAAAATGAAGTACCTCGACTGGTTCACAAAGAACTGTCCTCACACACAGCTCAAAGCTCATGGAACAGCAGTCGGTCTTCCTTCTGATGATGACATGGGCAACTCAGAAGTTGGCCACAACGCAATGGGATGTGGCCGCGTTTTCGCTCAGGGTGCTAAACTTGTTGGTGAGTCAATTGCCAACGGCTCAATGTTCGCAGCTGACACATGGAAAAAGCTTGTCAAAAATGTAAACGACAAAAACTCGACATTGCACTTCATCGGATTGGTTTCAGACGGCAATGTTCACTCACATATCGATCACCTTAAGGCTATGATTACTCAGGCTTCAAAAGACGGTGTTAAAAAGCTTCGCGTTCACGCACTTTTGGACGGCCGTGACGTTGACCCGACATCAGCACTCAACTACATCACTCCGCTCGAAGAGTTCCTTGCAGGCTTTGCAGGCGTTGACTATCAGATCGCTTCTGGCGGCGGACGAATGTACATGACAATGGACCGCTACAACGCCGACTGGAGCATGGTTGAGCGCGGCTGGAAGGCTCACGTTCTCGGCGAAGGACGCAAATTTGAGTCTGCTACAAAAGCAATCGAAACCTACCGCTCAGAAGTTCCAGGCATTCTCGATCAGGACATGCACGAGTTCGTAATCGCAAAAGATGGCAAAGCTGTCGGCACAATCGAAGACGGTGATTCAGTAATCTACTTCAACTTCCGCGGCGACCGTGCTTTGGAAATGACACGCGCATTCGAAACACCAAAAGGCGGCGACTTGCCGTTTGACCGTGTACGAGTTCCAGCTGTTGAATATGCCGGCATGATGGAATACGACGGAGACGCTCACGTTCCGGCTCAGTACCTCGTTAACCCACCAAGCATTGACCGTACAATGGGCGAGTACCTCACAAAAACAGGCGTAAAATTGCTTGCAATCTCTGAGACTCAGAAATACGGCCACGTAACATACTTCTTCAACGGTAACAAACAGGGCAAATTCGACGAAAAACTCGAAGACTACATCGAAGTTCCTTCTGATGTTGTTCCATTCGAGCAGCGCCCATGGATGAAATGTGCTGAAATCACAGACAAAGTAATCGAAGCAATCAAATCTGGTAAATACGATCACATCCGCCTCAACTTCCCGAACGGCGATATGGTTGGTCACACAGGTGTATTCAACGCTGTTGTCTGCTCTATGGAAGGCATGGACTTGCAGCTCGGTCGTCTCAAGGCCGCAATCGACGAGGCTGGCGGTATTCTCTGTCTTACCGCTGACCACGGTAACTCGGACGACATGTACGAGCACGCAAAAGACGGCTCTGTCAAAATGGACAAGAACGGTGAACCAAAAGCAAAAACAAGCCACAGCTTGAACCCGGTTCCAGGCATCATCTACGACCCAGAGTACAAAGGTGAGTACGACAACACTCAGCTCAACTCAGGTCTCGGAATTTCTTCTTGGCCTGCAACACTCATGAACCTCATGGGCTATGTTGCTCCAACTGATTACGACAAGTCAATGATCAACTTGAAGTAAGAATAAAAGCTTCTACAAACAGGCTGTCGTGCACTTGATCAGTGGCTCCGCATTAGAAGCGATTTTATATCGAAAATGGCGTGAAGGAGTGAAACGGCTTACGGAAACACTCGGTTTGTGCTGCCGCGAGAGCGGCAAGCGTATATAGTTTCAAGCACAAAACGCGTGTAGCATGCTAGCATGCGGTTCCGATAAGCCGTTCTCACGACTGGAAGCCATTTTTAGCAGCAAACATTTTATAATGCGGAGACTCTGTGCACTTGATACGACAGCCTTATTTCTGTTATAATCTTTTTACACTTTTTCAAGGAGAATTTGTATGAGACTCGCTCGTCGCTTCCGACCATTGGTCAGCAACAAAACAACACGTGCTAACAGCAAGAAACAGGCAAAACGCCTCGCTGCTAACTACGCTCTTCTCGCAGCTTTGGCTGCAACTGATTCTAAAAACAAATAAGTTTGAATCAAGTAAATCCGTTTCCAGGCGAAGCGGATTTTTTTATTTTTAAAAGGAAGTTTGAAAATGGCAAAAATTGTAAACATAAAAGACGGACTTAATGCCGCTACAAAAGAACTTGGTTCTTTCAAAAAATTCATTTCAAGGGGCAACGTTGTTGACATGGCTGTCGGCGTTATCATCGGTGGGGCCTTTGGTAAAATCGTCACCAGCCTTGTAAATGATATTGTCATGCCACTCATTGGTCTGATTTTGGGAAAACTCGACTTTGCCACTTTGAGCGTAAAAATCGGCGACTCAGAAATTAAATACGGGTCATTCATTCAGACCGTAGTTGATTTCCTCGTCGTTGCCCTCTGTATTTTCCTCGTGATTGAACTTTTCGAAAAATTCAAAAAAAAGGAAGAGCCAAAAGCAGAAGATCCTGCTCCAGTCGTCAAGTCAGATGAAGCAGTCCTTCTGGAAGAAATTCGGGATTTACTCAAGAATAAATAAATTTTTATCTGCCACAGCCTAGCCGGTGATTTTTATCAGCCACAACTGTGGAAGCACGACTACAGCAAAAAACGCGAGGCTTATCCACGTGAAAGTCTTGATAAAGGCAAGAGAACGTCCCGGATACTCGCGCGAATAAAGCCTCAAGTTTATAACGCTTGCAAGGCTTCCAATCAGCGAGCACAGTCCCGCGCTGTCCAAACCGTAAAGAAGTGCTCTCAAATCTGTTGAGAAAGGATAAAGCACTATGCTTGCAGGAACATTTGAAATCACCTGGCTCAACAAAATGCTCCAGATATATTCATGCCCAGCCACAGATTCCTTCAAAAACTGCGAAATCGCCGGATGGCGGCAAATAGAAGACGAGAATGTGAAGAAGCAAAGGAATGTGAGAAGAAGAACATAATCCGTCTTTATAAGAATCTTCCGGTCGCCAATCAAAAGCGTAACAAAAACAAGAGCAAGCACAAGCGGATAATATTGAGTTCGCGTGACAATCGAAGCAACGACAATCACAAAAAGCACCTGATACATGATTCGGCGTTTGTGGTGTAGGGAGCGGTCAATATCGTTCTGCGGTACTTCCTTAATTTCGATTTTTTCTTTTGAGTCCTTTTTATATAGAAGAGAAATGAAAATCAGAAGCAGGAATGCGCTGAAAATCCACAGAGGAAGCATCATTTTGATAAAATCAGGCGTTGAGATGCCACTTTTTGCGTACAAGAAAAGATTCTGCGGACTTCCGAAGGGCATCAAAAGTGAGCCACGGATTGCGGCTATGTTCTCAAAAGTAAGAACCGGAAGAATGTATTTTTCTTTGCCACCTTCCCGGAACAAAATAATCGTGAGCGGAACGAAAATAATCAGCGAAACATCGTTCGTGACGAACATCGACGAAAAAAACACGCAGAAAACGAAGAAAATCGTAAGATTCTTCATCGTTGAAAGATTTTTAGTCCTTTTTATGAGCGGCGCAAAAATATTCTCGCTTTTGAAACCTTCAAGGACCGAAAGAAGCATGAAAAGAGTGGCAAGTGTGCGCCAGTTGATGTCGTGAAGAAGCTCGGTCGAAGGCGGCGTGATAAAAAGCGAAGCCAAAGCCACCAAAAGCGAAACCGAAAGCATGACTTCCTTTTTGAAAAGATTTTTGAGCCAGGTTAAAAATTTACGCATGGCAAGATTCTAGCATAAAGAGAAAACTTGTGCATTAAGGTGCTATTTTTCACCATGCATTTTCCAAAAGAAAATCTGCGATATTTATTATGCTAATTCCTTCATACAAGTATTTCTCGTGTCTTGTTCTTGCAATTAAAACTTTAGGGTAAGCATCTTTTATGCTCAACAGCGGAGATACTTCTCGTTCAAAGGTTTCTGGAGATGAAATATCATCGCTAACCTGAATATAGATTTTTTCGTTTTGTTTTATTGCAACAAAATCTATTTCCTTTTTGTAGAGAACTCCAGTGTAAACTTCGTAGCCCCTGCGCAACAATTCAATACAAACCATATTTTCATAGACTCTGCCATAGTCCATATTTTTTGTACCGAGGATAGCGTAGCGAAAAGAATGATCGGCAAGATAATATTTATCCTGGCTTTCGAGATACTTTTTTCCACGGATGTCATAGCGGCGGATTTTATAAAATGCAAATGCGTTACATAGATAATTTAAATATGAGCCTATGGTTTTGTTATTTGCTTTCTGCTGATTTGAAACCAATGTATTTGCGAGTTTTTGAGTAGAAACTTCTGTCGAAATATTATCCATTAAAAAATTATTGAGTTTTTCAAGCAAATCCGTATTTCTGATTTTATATTTCTGTTTTATGTCACGCACAATCAGAGCTGAAAAAACTTCTTTTATGTATCCGTATTTCTGTTGTTCCGTGGAATAAGTAAAAGAGCCTGCCATTCCGCCTTGTTTAACATAATCCGATAACAAAGTTTCATTATCTGTTCCTCCGAAATATGTTTTATATTCTGCAAAAGAAAATGGAAAAACAGGAATTTCAAAGGTTCGGCCTGTAAAAAGAGTTGCCAAATCACTTGATAAAAGAAAAGCATTTGAGCCGGTAATATAAATATGAAATTTCTTTGAATTATGAAGAGAATTTATTACTTTTTCAAAACCTTGGCAGAGCTGAACTTCATCTATAAGCAAATAATTTTCTGATTCTGGCTCATAATGTTCAAGAACATATTTATTCAGTTCATGATATTCACAAAAGTTTTCCCAGCTGATGTCATTGAAATTGATGTGTATTATATTTGACTGTGGAATATTCTTTTTTATGTAGTCAATAAAGGATTCCATAAGACTGGATTTACCGCTACGGCGTATTCCAGTTATTACTTTTATGTCTTCTGTGTTTATTGTATCTGCAAGTTTTTCAAGATAATCATGCCGTTCTATGTATTTCATAATGCAAGTATACTGTTTCTATTACTCAAAATCAATAAAAATTTAATTTTGAGTAATAGAATTTGATTTTATTACTTAAAATCGATAAAACTTCAGTTTTGGGAAACAAGAACATCGTATTATTTAAGCCGCAAGATTCAAATCTTCTCGCATTATCTAATTGCTCATTTCTCATCCCTGATTTATAATTCCCCTATGTATTACGGAATTGACTACACTTACATGATTTTCGTTATCCCCGCTCTTTTGCTCAGCCTTTGGGCTAGCGCGGCGGTTAAGTCTCGTTTTGCAAAATATGACCGCATTCCAACCAAAAAAGGCGTTACCGGCGCGCAGGCGGCTGCAATCTTGCTCCGTGCGAACGGCATCACCGACGTAAAAATCGCACGGATTGGCGGACATCTTACCGACAATTACAATCCATCCACAAAAGTTCTGAGTCTTAGCGATGCCACTTATTCAAGCACATCGATTGCGGCTGTCGGCGTTGCGGCTCATGAGACCGGGCACGCAATTCAGCATAACGTGGGCTACTTTCCGCTTGCTTTCCGCCGTGCCCTTGTTCCTGTGGCAAATCTTGGATCCCGTCTCGGCCCTCTTCTGGTTCTGGCTGGAATCGGTTTCGGATATTCGGCTCAGGCCCGAAACTATCTTCCCATGATGCAGCTTATCACTGATATCGGGCTTCTTTTGTTTGCCGGAGCCACGCTTTTTTACCTCGTCACTCTTCCTGTCGAATTCAACGCTTCATGGCGGGCTTTAAAAATTCTCAAAGGTGCCGGTGTTTTTGTTGACAAAAAGGAACTTGCCGGTGCCCGCAGCGTTCTCTGGGCTGCGGCGATGACTTATGTTGCAAGCGCGCTCAGTGCAATCGGTTCGTTTATTCGGATTCTCTTGATAGCAAACCGGGGCCGAAGAAGAGATTAAGGGGGAAAGCCTTCCCCTCGCTCCAACCGCCTTCGGCGTTTTCCGCTACCCCTTCTGCGGGTACGGTTCAGGCGCAGCCTTCACCGAGACTCGCTCAAAACCTGCCTCGCAGGTTTTGCCCCTGAAGGGTCGCTCCCTACCCGCAACGCCCGCTATTTTTTTAGGATTAAAATGGATAAAGAAAAAACTAAAGCACCAAGAAACAGAACCCTTGTTCTCTCTGACGACGAAATTCCGCTTCTCAAAAAAGAACTTCTTAATATAGAAGATTTGTCTTCTTTTTCTGAAACTGATTCTTCCTGCTCCATCGAAAAAATTCTGGACAAAACGATAAATGCCGACATTCTAAAGGCTCTTCCTCTTTTGCCAGACGCTTTTGCGGATTTGATAATCATCGATCCGCCTTACAACCTGACCAAAAACTTTGCGGGCAAGGTTTTCAATGAGCGTTCTCAAAAAGCATACGACGAATATCTTGCCACATGGTTCCCGCTTGTTTGCAAAAAATTAAAGCCGAACGGCTCACTTTACATTTGCGGGGACTGGAAATGCACTTCCTCTCTCCAGCGGGCTGTCGAAAAAGAACTTGCGGTTCTCAACCGAATCACCTGGCAGCGCGAAAAGGGCAGGGGAGCGGCTTCAAACTGGAAAAATTCAATGGAAGACATCTGGTTTGCAGTCAAAAATCCAAATGATTACTACTTTGACGTCGAAGCTGTCAAAATGAAGCGCAAGGTAATCGCGCCTTACAAAGAAAACGGCAAGCCCAAGGACTGGGAGGAAGGCAGCGAAGGAAACTTCCGCCTCACGCATCCAAGCAATTTCTGGGACGATATTTCGGTTCCCTTCTGGTCAATGCCAGAAAACACAGACCATCCCACCCAAAAGCCTGAAAAACTTTATGCAAAGCTTGTTCTTGCAAGTTCAAAGCCGGGCGACATCGTGTTTGACCCCTTCCTGGGAAGCGGAACTGCCAGTGTCGTTGCTAAAAAACTCGGCCGCCATTTTGTGGGCGTGGAACTTTCCGAAGAATATTGCCTTTTTGCACAAAAACGCCTGAGACAAGCCGAAGAAAACAAAGAAATCCAGGGTTATCGTGACGGAGTTTTCTGGGAACGAAACACAATGGCTGAGCAGAAAAGACAGTCTGTGTAATCTGTGTTACAGGGCAAAGACATTTTATTTTTCTTTTGTTAAAAATAGCGCGAAGAAGTGAAACGGCTTACGAAAACACTCGTTTTGTGCTGCCGCGTGAGCGGCAAATGTATATAGTTACAAGCACAAAACGCGTGTAGCATGCTATAACATCATCAACTTAAGCCCCTCTATTTAAAGAATTCCAAATAAGATAAAATTCCTTAGGTGGGAAAAATAGGTGGGGCTTACATTCA
>Ga0256405_10001419_pt1 | contig 65396 bp, 54 predicted proteins | sample RumenRJG_02DNA_FD_189096 | JGI IMG/M metagenome (GOLD analysis project Ga0256405, IMG submission 189096) | Bovine rumen microbial communities from Lethbridge, Alberta, Canada - RJG_02 | ecosystem: Host-associated > Mammals > Digestive system > Stomach > Rumen | place: Canada: Alberta... | reverse complement strand
GAACAAAATGACTCTCGGCGTTGGCGAGCTTGATATTTCCTACGTTACTATGCTCCCTGCAAACGCTACAAACAAGAATGAGATATGGACAAGCTCCAATCCTGCTGTTGCTAAGTGCGACCAGTATGGCTGGGTAAAGGGTGTTGCTCCGGGTACCTGTACAATAACCGTTACAAGCCAGTCTAACCCAAATGTTTCGGCTGTGATATATGTAACCGTTGTATGACCCCAATCTCAAACAGTAAAAGCTGCCGTTAAATGACGGCAGCTTTTTTATATCAAAGCAGCCGTCAGGAGCTCCGTCTTATGTCGGGAAGCTATTCACGGGAGAAAACCTCCACCTCCTGACGACGTGCGCATATTGCTGCTTACATTATAGTATGCAGAAAACATAAAAAGGTACAAAGAAAATTCTTACAGTAACCGTTGTCAAAATTATGTAACCTTGACGAAACATTCCGTAAGCATTTCATTTCCAAACTGTATTCAAACCGAAACAGCTCTGTTATTGAAAATCATGCCATTCTGAGATATAATATAGACAGTAAAGGAAAAGAAAAAACAGATCAAAACTTCATTGTTTCTCACTTAGCGTCGAAATACCTCCCGACGCTTCCCTGAAAAAGCGGTGACGCACACCACCGCTAATGAACACACCTTTCGGATAATGAACGACCGTCGGCGCAACAGTGTCGGCGGTCCTCTTCTGTAAGAAAAATTTTTCAAAAAATTCTCATTTTTATGTCCGATATCATCTGTCTGATACGTATATATTATTAGTGATGCTTTTTCATAATATTCTCTTATATACCCCGTAAAGCGGCAGCCTCTCCCCCCAGATGACTGCCGCTTTGCATATTTCACGAAAAAAAGCCATAGTATCTCCGATCATGGAAATACTATGGCTTTTATTTTTATTTCAGAATTACCAAGCGTCTCTTATCTTGTGCCAGGAACAAGTGTATCTATCTTATGGAGCAGATACTCCTGAATACGAAGAGCATCACCTGCTGTGATACCTTCTGATGTTTTGTCAACGTCACCGTTAGCAAGTCCCTGAGCATTGATGTGGTTCTTGTCAGAACCTTTAAGACCATACTTATTAGGATTTGCAAGGCTCTGCATGATAAGAACAACGTCGGACATATCTACACCGTTGTCACAGTTAGCATCGCCCCAGACGATCTCGCCAACAGGAGTTGTTGTAGTTACCTTAGATGTTGTGGAAGTTGTCTTCTTTGTTGTGGAAGTAGTTGTTACAGGCTTTGTAGTAGTTGTAGTCTTGTCAACCACAACAGGTGTACCGTTGCCTGCCTTACCGCCGTCGAGGTTGCTCTTAGCGCCTGATGAATAGAAGCCGTTCAGTGAAAGGCCGTTATCACCGAGAGCTGTCTGGTGGTCAAGACCGATGTATTTTCCTGAATCTGTCTGCCAGAGTGACTTCTCAAAGAGCGCATACTTATTGTCGTCCCAGTTCATGAATGTCGGATCGAGAAGTCCGCCTGTATCACCTGAATTAGGGTTGATGCACCAGAATGTATGGTTGATATGATTATTTATCATATAATCGCGGAGAAGCTCCATCCACTTCTGGTTCTTGCCCTTATCCATATGACCGCCCCACTCGCCGATGAGAAGCGGAGCAATATCATCTTTATTGATGTATGCCCATGTCTCATACCAGTAATCATCAAGAAGCGACTGTGTATCAAAGTCCTTTTCAAACCATGACTGTGCATAAACTGACGGGCCGTAATCATGAGGTGAATAAACTATCTGGTTGGACTCAGGAAGCACAGGAAGATCCTTTACACCTCTGAGGTTTCCGCCCCACCATGCGCCGTACCATTTTTCTTCGCCCTTTGCAGGCTGGAATTTGTCAGGATCGTTCCAGCTAACGCCTTTGCCGATCATAGGAGACTGCTCAATACCTTCGACGAGGATAAGAGCGTGTGGATTTACAGCAAGGATCGACTTAGCGCACTCCTCTGCGGAATATTTCCAGTTATTCTTATCCGTTGAATTATCCCACTTAGCCATATTTGCAGGGCATTCGCTTCCGCTGTAGCCACGCTTGCCGTGAGGCTCGTTCTTGAGGTCATAAGCAAGGATAGTATCATCGTTAGCGTACTTCTTAGCAAGCCATGTGATAGAATCCTTCCAGTCGTCCCATGTGATCTGCTTCTTTGAGAAGTGACCTGTAGCCATACCGTCGCAGTCATCGGCTGTTGGCTCGTAGTACCAGAGGTTGTAGTTATGACCTGAGTTATGTGATGCAGGGCTGTGAACGTCGATAAGTGCCTTGATACCATATTTCTTGCACTTCTGCATAATAATATCGAAAATTGCCATAGAATCCTTCAGAGTCTTACCGTCAGACTCAACGAATTCCTTGTTGATATTTCCGTACTTACCTGCGGGAGTAACTGTTCCGTCCTCGCCGACCTCGTCCTTAGGAGGATTGTAACTTGCCTGAACAGAGCTTACAGGGAGCGGCTCTCCGTCCATCCATGAGAGCAGAAGCTCTGTTGAGATAGGGAAACGGATAATGTTGATACCGTGATCTGCAACGCTTTTCAGAAGATCATCAACATCTCTTGCGTAAAGACCGTGAGGAACATTTTCAGTGCAGTTGAGTCCGAACCAGTTTGCACCTGTGAGCCAGACTTCATTTCCGTTCATATCATAGAGGCGGCTGCCCTTAGCGTGGAGCCAGTCGTCATTACTGTCATCAGCAGCTACTGCCTTTCCGAGCGAATCGGGAGCAACCGATGATGTGTAGTATGCAGCACTTGTGACCGTGAGTGCTGCTGCGGCAGTCATAGCTGCCACTGAGCGTAAAATTTTATTCATTTGATTTCCCTCTCATAAATATATTTTTGCTGCGCAGCACCAACGGCACTGCGCAGTCAAATACGTATAATAAATTATTACTTCACAGGAAGCTCTTTGTTGATACCAAGCAGATAAAGCTGGATAGCAAGAGCATCATCTGTAGTCACGCCGTTGTTTCCGACAACATCGGCATTGAGCTGTCCTTTTTCGGTCATTTTGTTTTTATCTGTACCCTTCAGACCGTACTTGTTCGGATTTGCAAGAGACTGCATTATGAGTACAACGTCTGCCATATCGATTCCGCCGTCACAGTTAGAATCTCCATATACTCTATTACTGACATCGACCGTTGTAGTTACTGTAGTTGTTGTCTTTGAAGTTGTAGTGATCTTTGATGTAGTAGTTGTTGTAACTGAAGGTGTATCAGAATCAACAGGCTTTCCGCCTGAAGTCTTGCCGCCGTCGAGGTTGCTTCCCTCAGAAGCAGCATACTTTGTATAGAACTCATTGAGTGACAGACCGTTCTTACCGAGTGCTACCTGATGGTCAAGACCGATATACTTACCGCTCTTCTGAGTCTGCCAGAGAGCTTCCTCAAAGAGCTTGTACTTAGGCTCATTCCAAGCGATAGTAGTACCCTTGCCCTGCATGAATCCGAGGCTGTCCCAGAGTCCGCCTGTATCGCCTGAGTTAGTATTGAGACACCAGAAGGTGTGGTTGATATGGTGCTTTATCATATAGTCACGGAGGAGTGTCATCCATTTCTGATTTTCCTTGCCGTCCATATGACCGCCCCACTCACCGATGAGCTCAGGACCGATATCCTCAGCATTTATGTAAGCCCATGTGTCATACCAGTAATCTTTAAGAAGTGTTTCTTCTGTAAAGTCCTTTTCAAACCATGTCTGTGCATATACCGACGGGCCGTAATCGTGAGGAGAATAAACTATCTGTGAAGTACCCTGCTTTGGCTTGATAGGATTATCTCTTGCACCGCGGAAATTACCGCCCCACCAAGCGCCGATGTAAGGTGAATTTGTCTTTCTGTCAGGCATACCCCAGTAGTCGCCCTCCTGAGCACCGCTGAGTGACTGCTCAACACCTTCAACAAGGATAAGAGCATGAGGATTTACATCGAGGATAGCTTCTGCACATCTTGTAGCTGCATAAGCCCAGTTGTTCTCGTCCTTAGAGCCGTCCCACTTAGCAGCAGCATCGCCTTCCTGACCCTTGCCGTGAGGCTCGTTCTTGAGGTCGTAGCCGATAAGTGTATCGTCGTTTTTGTACTTGTCAGCGAGCCATACAAGCGAATCTATCCATACATCTGTTGTAACGCCTGCCTTACCGTACCAGAGATTGTAGTTATGACCTGAGTTGTCGGTATGAGGACTGTGGATATCGATAAATGCCTTGATACCGTGCTCCTTGCACTTTTTCATCATGATATCGAATACCTGCATACTGTCAACAGGAGTTTTTCCGTCCTCAGCGCAGAAGTCAGGATTGATAGTAAATGCAGGATCTGTGTTGCATGAGAAGCTGCTTACCTTATTCGGCTTTCCATTCATCCATGAAACGATAAGCTCAGTAGCGATAGGGAAACGGATAATGTTGATACCGCGGTCAGCGATCTCAGTGAGACAATCGTCAGCATCAGCAGACCAGAGATAGTGCGGACAGTTTTCGGAACAGTTGAAGCCGAACCAGTTAGCACCTGTGAGCCATACCTCATTGCCGTTCATGTCGTAAAGACGGCTTCCCTCAGCATGGAGCCAGTCATCGTTGTTGGTATCGACAGCATTTGCTGTCATCAGCGTGGTTGTCTGGCTAACGCAGGGTGCTGCACCTGTCATAGCCATTGCCGCAGCAGAAATAAGAGCTGCAACAGAGCGTGTGAATTTCTTCATTTTAAATTACCCCTCTCATTGTACACCTTTCAAGCGTACTTTAATCATAGATATTGTATCATTTCACCAATGAAATGTCAATAGTTTTTGAACCTACATATCAAATTGCGCAAATTATATTGCTGATTTAAATAAAAAAGGACACGCATCGTCATTGCATATCCTCTTTTATTAATATATTCGATTTAACTCTGAAAAAGCAGACAGCTACTTAATCCTGATTTAACAACAAAGCTTTTTTTATGAGCTTAATAAAACTTGATATTCTTTTTTTGTCAATTTCTTCATTATCCTTCTTTGATATTTCTTCTTTAACAACTATATTAGCCGTTTTATTATCAGATAACTTTTTTAAAGTTCTTATTGGTGTTCTGCGTTTTTCATGCTTTTCTGGCAGCTCTTTTTTGGCTTCTAATTTTTTCACCTTTTTTTCTTTATATTTATCAATATCATATATTTGCGCCAATGGGTCATCACGTGAAAAAAGTCTGTTATAAAAATTTTCAAGCCAGTAATAATCTTCTTCACTGCAAATATCCGAATCATAACCTACCTCATGCGCCAGCTGATTTCTTATCCAACGCATCTGCTTCAATTGGCTATAATCTTCTTTCCAAGTTGACAAATAAAAATTCCCTTTAATATTATCTGATTCCATTTGCTGAATATATTCCGAAACGCCTGTTGATGATGAATAAGCATCTTTAATAAACCTATCGACCTGCTTGTACAGTTCCATAAAATTAATATTCAAATCTCTCATTTTCTCACCCGTTTCACAAAATCTATTCACCTTTCAGTTCCTTTATCTTGTCGCGGAGATATGCAGCGTGTTCAAATTCAAGCAGTTTCGCAGCATTTTTCATCTCTGCGGTGAGCTTATCGATAAGGTGCTGCTTCTCGGCAGCAGACATTTTCTTCTTTCTCGTCTTTTCCTCAATATTCTTCTTTGAAGTTATCTCCAGTACATCGCGGACTTCCTTGATGATAGTCTTAGGAACTATTCCGTGCTCCTCATTGAATGCGATCTGGAGCGAGCGGCGGCGCTCAGTCTCGGTGATAGCACGTTCCATAGAACCTGTAACACTGTCAGCATACATTATTACCTGTCCTTTGGCATTTCTTGCAGCTCGACCGATAGTCTGTATCAGCGAAGTCTCACTTCTCAGGAATCCCTCCTTGTCAGCATCAAGGATAGCAATAAGGCTTACCTCAGGGATATCGAGTCCCTCACGCAGAAGATTGATACCCACAAGTACATCAAAAACTCCCTCGCGGAGATCCTTGATTATTTCCATACGCTCGATGGTGTCGATGTCATGGTGGAGATAGCGTACCTTTACGCCTAACTTTTCGTAATAAGCAGTCAAATCCTCAGCCATTTTCTTGGTGAGAGTCGTTACCAGTACGCGCTCCTTGCGCTCAACACGCTCGTTTATCTCGGAGAGCAGGTCATCGACCTGTCCGTGGGTAGGCTTTACAATTATCTCAGGGTCAACAAGTCCCGTAGGACGTATCACCTGTTCAACTATGGTATCTGTTTTTTCACGTTCTATCTGTCCCGGAGTAGCGCTGACGTATATCGCCTGACGGATATGAGCGTTGAACTCGTCAAAATTCAGCGGACGATTGTCCATAGCACTCGGAAGTCTGAAACCGTAGTCCACAAGAGTAGTCTTTCTTGCACGGTCGCCTGCGTACATAGCCCTGACCTGCGGCAGAGTAACGTGGCTCTCGTCAACTATGAGCAGAAAGTCCTCGGGGAAGTGGTCAAGCAAAGTCTGGGGAGTACTTCCCGGCGGTCTGCCCGAAAGCACACGGGAGTAGTTCTCAACACCGCTGCAATAACCGACTTCACGGAGCATTTCCATGTCATAGTGAGTACGCTGCTCTATACGCTGAGCCTCTATCAGTTTATTGTTCTGCTGAAAGTAGTCGATACGTTCCGCAAGCTCACGGTCGAGCTCCTGAAGTGCCGCTTCGAGCTTGTCATCGCCTACAACGTAATGTGAAGCAGGAAAAATAGCCGCATGAGAAACTACTGCCTTGACCTCGCCCGTTATCACGTTTATTTCGGAGATACGATCTATTTCGTCGCCGAAGTATTCAACTCTTACCGCCGTATCACTGGACATTGCAGGGAATATCTCCACAACATCGCCGCGTACACGGAAGCGGTTACGCTCAAAGGCTATATCATTGCGCTCATAGCGTATCTTGACCAGCTCCTCGATGAGCTGATCGCGCGGCTTTTCTGCGCCCTGACGTATGGAAACGCACATGGAGCGGTACTCCTCAGGACTTCCGAGTGAGTAGATACACGAAACGCTTGCAACTATAATAACGTCGCGGCGCTCAGCAAGAGCAGTCGTGGCGGAATGGCGGAGCTTATCTATCTCGTCGTTTATGGAGGAGTCCTTTTCGATGTAGCTGTCGGTGCTTGGCACGTAGGCTTCAGGCTGGTAGTAGTCATAGTAGGACACGAAGTACTCCACGGCATTATCGGGGAAGAATTCGCGGAACTCCGAACAGAGCTGTGCCGCAAGTATCTTATTGTGTGCAAGTACGAGGGTAGGCTTGTTCACACGGGCGATGACGTTTGCCATAGTGAAGGTCTTTCCCGAACCTGTAACGCCGAGAAGTATCTGCTCCTTTTTGCCCGACTGTATGCCGTTTACGAGCTTGTCTATAGCCTGCGGCTGATCGCCCGCAGGAGCATAGTTTGAACATAGCTTGAAGTGATCCATAGTTCCCCCTTTTGAAGTTGAGAATGTAGGGGCGCACAGTGTGCGCCCGTATCTTTTGAGAAAAGAAGTGTATGGGGCGATTTGGTCATCGCCCCGTAAGTGTATTATGTTATTTTGTGTATTGACGGCGTCCCGTCGCCCCTACAAAAGCGTGTATGTCACGGGCGCACACTGTGCGCCCCTACAGGCTAACGGCTAACAGCTTCGGGCGGATAATTCTCGCCCCTACTGTGTGGGCTGTCGAGGACGCCAGCCCCTACAGGTTTATATCTTGGTGATGTCAACTAATTCAACGTCGTTGATAGTTCTGCCCGATTCAAGCACCTTTACCAGCGACTTCGCCGTATCTACAGCTGTAAGGCTGCAAATCGAGCGCTCGATGGACTTTCTTCTCATCTTAACGCTGTCACGCTCGGGAAGTCGTCCCTTTGCAGATGTAGAAATAACATAGTGTATCTTGCCGCTGTCGAGGAGAGTTTCCACGTTAGGCTCGCCGTCGGATATCTTGCGGACAAGGTTTGCCGCTATCATATTTCTGTGGAGAACGCTCTGTGTGCCCGATGTTGCGTAAAGCTCAAAGCCCATACGCTCGAACTTGTCAGCAATAGGAAGTATCTCCCTCTTATCGCTGTCGCGGACAGAGATAAGCACACCGCCCTCACGCTTCAGGTCAAAGCCTGCTGCGATAAGTCCCTTGAGGAGAGCGTCCTCAAGATTTCTGCCGATACCGAGGCACTCGCCTGTTGACTTCATCTCAGGTCCCAGCATTGTATCAACGTCTGTGAGCTTCTCAAATGAGAATACAGGAACTTTAACTGCAACATAGTCGCCAGCAGGGTAAAGTCCGCTCTCGTAGCCCATGTCTTTGAGCTTTGCACCGAACATTATCTTTGTGGCAATATCAACCATAGGAATACCTGTTACCTTGCTGATGTAAGGAACAGTTCTTGAAGAACGCGGATTTACCTCGATAACGAATACTTCATGATTATAAACAACGTACTGTATATTGACAAGACCGATAACGTTGAGCTCTTTTGCAAGGAGTCTTGTATACTCAACAATTATGCGCTTGATACGGTCAGAGAGGTGCTGTGCAGGGTAAATTGAGATAGAGTCGCCCGAGTGAACACCTGCGCGCTCGATATGCTCCATGATACCGGGGATAAGGAAGTCCTCACCGTCGCAGATAGCGTCAACTTCTACCTCAGTACCCATCATGTACTTGTCGATAAGAACAGGATTCTCTATGTTATGGCTCATGATGATGCCCATATACTCCTTGACATCTGCGTCGGAGTGAGCGATTATCATATTCTGTCCGCCGAGAACGTATGAAGGTCGGAGAAGAACAGGATATCCGAGGTCGTTTGCAGCTTTAAGAGCTTCCTCGGTATTCATGACCGTGTGACCTGCCGGGCGTGGTATACCGCACTTTTCAAGCACTTCGTCGAAACGCTCTCTGTCTTCGGCTGCATCTATCATGTCAGCAGAAGTACCGAGAATGCGAACGCCCATATCCGAGAGGTAACGTGTGAGCTTGATAGCTGTCTGTCCGCCGAACTGTACAACAACGCCGTAAGGCTGTTCAGTCTCGATAATAGCCTGAACGTCCTCCTTAGTGAGCGGATCGAAGTACAGACGGTCGCCTGTATCGAAGTCGGTGGAAACTGTCTCAGGGTTGTTGTTGCAGATAACAGCCTCATAGCCAAGCTCTTTGAGAGTCCATACGCAGTGTACCGAGCAGTAATCGAACTCGATACCCTGTCCGATACGTATAGGACCCGAACCGAAAACGATGACCTTCTTCTTACCTGTGTCAGTACGCTCGATGAACTGCTTTGCCTCGTTCTCCTCGTCAAATGTTGAGTAGAAGTAAGGAGTCTCGGCCTTGAACTCGCCTGCGCAGGTATCAACCATTTTGTAAACGGCGCTCTTGTGCTTAGGGCACTTCTGTCCCGAAAGGCGCTCGATAGTGCTGTCAAGGTAGCCGTACTGCTTTGCGATGTCGTACTTTTCTTCTGTAAGCTCACCCTCAGCAAGCCATTTCTCCAGCTCGACGAGATTAAGGAGCTTATATAAGAACCAGTTATCGATCATGGTTATCTCATGTATCTCTTCAGGAGTTATACCGCGTTTAAGCGCCTCAAATACGCAGAATGAACGCTCGTCGTCGATAACATGGAGCTTCTCGCGTATCTCCTCAGTGGAAAGCTTTGCAAGCTTTTTAAGGTTCATGGTATCCATACCCAGCTCGATTGAGCGTACAGCCTTCATCATAGCCTGCTCAAAGCTTGTACCGATAGCCATTACTTCACCTGTAGCCTTCATCTGAGTACCAAGAGTGCGCTTTGCGTATACAAACTTATCAAATGCCCACTTAGGGAACTTGATAACAACGTAGTCCAGAGCAGGCTCGAAGCAGGCATATGTCTTGCCTGTTACCTGATTGATTATCTCATCGAGAGTATATCCGATAGCTATTTTAGCCGCAGTCTTTGCGATAGGATAACCTGTAGCCTTTGAAGCCAGCGCAGAAGAACGTGAAACTCTTGGGTTTACCTCGATAACAGCATACTTGAAGCTTGTGGGGTGGAGTGCGAACTGACAGTTGCAGCCGCCCTCGACTTTAAGCTCCTTGATAATATTGATAGCAGCTGTACGGAGCATCTGATACTCTCTGTCGCTGAGAGTTACAGCAGGTGCGATAACTATACTGTCACCAGTATGAACGCCTACAGGGTCGAAGTTCTCCATAGAACATACTGTGATAACGTTGCCCTTTGCATCACGAATGACCTCGAACTCTATTTCTTTCCAGCCACTGATACACTTTTCAACAAGTATCTGTGTGATTGGTGAAAGGCGGAGTCCGTTTGTAGCGATATCACGAAGCTCTTCCTCATTCTGAGCGATACCGCCGCCTGTTCCGCCGAGAGTGAATGCAGGACGAACGATAACAGGATAGCTTATAACTTTTGCGAAGTCAACTGCGTCCTCAACGGTCTCAACGACCTTAGACGGGATACACGGCTCGCCTATTTTTTCCATAGTGTCCTTGAAAGCCTGTCTGTCCTCAGCCTTGTGGATAGTCTCAGGGTCAGCACCGAGGAGCTTTACATTGTGGCTTTTGAGGAATCCTTCTTCAGCGAGCTGCATTGAAAGTGTAAGACCTGTCTGACCACCGAGAGTTGAGAGAAGGCTGTCAGGCTTTTCGATCTCGATTATTCGCTTTACAACGTCAAGTGTGAGCGGTTCGATATATACCTTGTCAGCCATAGCCTTGTCGGTCATAATTGTAGCAGGGTTTGAGTTTACGAGGACAACTTCAAGTCCTTCCTGTTTAAGTGCGCGGCAAGCCTGTGTGCCTGCGTAGTCAAATTCGGCAGCCTGTCCGATAACGATAGGACCTGAGCCGATAACGAGTACCTTTTTTATATCACTTCTGAGTGGCATTTCTATTACCTCCAAATAAGTAGTAAGTAGTATTGTAGGGAACGGCGCCCTCGCCGTTCCTTTAATATATCACTTTTGCGGAACGCCGAGGGCGACGTTCCCTACTGAATTATTTCTTACTCATTGTTTCAACAAAATCGTCAAACAAGTACGCCGTATCCAGCGGACCGCCGTGTGCTTCTGGGTGGAACTGAACTGTTCTTGCGTTGACTGAGGTATAGTGTATGCCCTCGCAGGTCTTGTCGTTTGCGTTTATGTGAGATACATGACCGACAGACGGGTCTATGCTGTCACCTACCACTGCGTAGCCGTGGTTCTGGCTGGTAACGTAGGTAAGACCGCTTTCCAGATCGATAACAGGCTGGTTAGCACCTCTGTGACCGTATTTCAGCTTCTCGGTCTTACCGCCGTTGGCAAGAGCCATGAGTTGATGACCGAGACAGATGCCGAATATCGGTATTCCAAGCTTCTGTATCTCCTTGATATTCTCGATTATCTCAACATTTTCCGCAGGGTCTCCGGGGCCGTTTGAGAACATGATACCGTCGGGAGCAAGCTCCTTTATCTCAGCAGCTGTAGTGTACGCAGGTACTACGATAACTTCACAGCCGCGCTTCAAAAGCTCCTGTCTGATATTGCGCTTATAGCCGAAATCGAACAGTGCCACGCGGAGCTTCTTCTCCTCAGGCTCATAGGTAAGAGTTTCGGTATTTGTAACAGCCTTTACAGCGTCCTTCACTGTGAAAGCGCGTACCTTTTCGAGAAGCTCGTCCTTCTTTGCGTAAACGTCCTCGGTAGTGATAACGCCGTTCATTACGCCCACCTCACGGATAGTACGTGTAAGGCGGCGTGTGTCGATATTGTTGATACCGACTATGTTGTGCTCTTTCAGGAAATCGTTGATATTTCCCTCACAGCGGAAATTTGAGGGAGCATTGCACCACTCACGTACAATATAGCCCGATACATAGGACTTTGCGGACTCATTGTCCTGCGAGTTCACACCGTAGTTTCCGATAAGCGGAAAAGTCTGTGTGACTATCTGTCCATAGTAGCTTGGGTCGGTAAGAGTTTCCTGATAGCCTGTGACTCCCGTGGTGAATACTACTTCACCGATTACCGTGCCTTTTGCGCCAAAGCTTCTGCCCTCGAACACCTGTCCGTCGGCAAGCATGAGGTAAGCTTTTTCGCCCATGTTGAATAATGACATTGTAAATTCCTCCTTGCGCAGAGCCTGCGCACCCTATCCATGCTGCCGCTCATATACTTACGGCAGCTTATGTTTGTGGTGTATTATCTTTTGCTGAACGCCATTGTACAGCAAAAAAGGTAACAATGATTTTTGCGGAACGCCCCGCGGCGTTCCCTACTGTTGTTGAGTGTGACCGTGTATGACGGGCGGATGATATCCGCCCCTACAAATGATTCATGTTAATTGCATTGTAAGGCACGGGCTGATGTGGGCATCAGCCCCTACATTCTCAACTCTCAACTTACTTCAGATTGATGTACTGGCAGATATCATCTCTCATGCGGATAACTTCGCGGCGTGAAGCCTTTGCGAAGTCTCTTTCGTCGCAGCCTTCCTTCTTATATGCACACATAACTGCGCGTGAAGAGTTTACGATAGCTCCGAGACCGTTCTCGTCGAATCCGCCCTTTAAGCCTTCTGCACCGCCGCCCTGTGCACCGTAGCCGGGAACAAGGAACATGGTGTGAGGAAGTCTCTTTCTCAGCTCTGTGAGCATTTCGGGGTATGTAGCACCGACAACTGCACCAACTGCGGAATATCCGAACTTTCCGCGTGTATCCTCGCCCCACTTCTCACACATATCTCCCATGCACTCATAGATAGTGCGTCCGTCAGCAAGCTTCATATCCTGAAGCTCACCCGATGAAGGGTTTGAAGTCTTAACGAGTACATAGATGCCCTTGTCGCGCTCGCGGCATACTTTAAGGAGAGGCTCGATACCGTCTGTGCCGAGATAGCCGTTTACTGTGAGAGCATCTGCACCGAAAGCTTCAAGCTGATTCTCACCGACTGCTGTTGTGCCAAGGTGTGCATTTGAGTAAGCTTCCATGGTAGCACCGATATCGTTTCTCTTGCCGTCTGTCATGACGAACATTCCGTTGAGCTTTGCATAGCGGATAGTTTTTTCAAGTGTCCTGATACCGTAGTGGCCATACATCTCATAGTAAGCAGCCTGCGGCTTGATAGCAGGTACGATATCGTGTATCTCATCGATGATAGCCTGATTGAAGTCGAATATAGCCTTTGCAGCAGCCTTTAAAGTCCAGCCGTCGCTGTCGAGATAGCGGCGCTTGATGAACTCCGGAACATATTCAAGCTTTGGGTCAAGACCTACCACCGTAGGATTTTTCAGTTCGATTATTTTTTCAATAAGTCTGTCAAATGACATATCATTTCCTCCTTATATTACATTGCGTTGTATCTTATTTCGCCCTTTGAGATAGTCACAAGGGGCTTTCCTGTCAGTTCCATGCCCTTGAATACTGAATTATGGGATTTTGAATGGAGCTTTTCAGGCTCTACTGTCCATTTCTTATTTATATCGGCTATCAGCAGATCGGCTGTACTTCCCTCTTTGATGCACGGGATATCAAGTCCCAGTATCTTTCGCGGATTAACGCACATAAGCTCGACCACCTTATTAAGGCTTATCTCGCCCGTATGATACAGAGCTGTGAGTGTTGCGGCAAGAGATGTCTCCAGTCCCACAACGCCGTTGGGAGCTTTTTCAAATACAGCCTTTTCCTCAGCAGCATGAGGAGCGTGGTCTGTTATTATGCAGTCGATAGTTCCGTCCTTTACGGCTTCTATTATAGCTCTCACATCTTCGGGAGTCCTCAGCGGCGGATTCATACGATAGTCCGCATCGCGCTTTTCAAGGAGCTTATCCGTCAGCATGAAGTAATGCGGAGCAGTTTCGCAGGTAACTTTCACGCCCCGTGATTTTGCAAATCTTATCATAGCAGCGCTTCCCTCTGTGGAAACGTGACATATATGGATACGTGCGTTCACCGATGAAGCAAGTATCATCTCGCGGGCAGTTATGTAGTCTTCAGAAGCTCTGTCCATGCCCTTGACGCCCAGTTTTTCGGAAGTTTCGCCCTTATTCATGATACCGCCGTTTATTATGGCGAGGTCTTCACAGTGTGAAGCCACAAGGAGACCGTTCTCGTTGGAAAGCTCCAGAGCTTTTCGCATCATTTCGGCATTTTCAACAGGTCTGCCGTCGTCAGAGATACATATGCAGCCTGCGGCTTTAAGAGCTTCATAGTCACAAAGACCGTTTCCGCTCATTCCGCCTGTTATGCAGCCTACAGGGTATACATCGACTCCCGTATCCTTAGCCTTATCTTTAATGTAGCGGATAGTATCGGGGTTATCGCATGGCGGTTTGGTATTAGGCATCGCAAGAACACCTGTGACTCCTCCTGCCAGAGCTGCCGAGCAGCCCGTCAGCACATCTTCTTTATGTGTAAAACCCGGGTCGCGTAGATGTACGTGCATATCAAATATAGACGGCATCAGAACAAGACCTGTTCCGTCTATTTCCTGCTCTGCATTAGCAGCAAGAGCAGTTCCGAGCTTAGCGATAACGCCGTTCTCGATGAGTACGTCTGTAATTTTATCCGTTTCTGTGTCAACTGCACGGATATTCCTGATAAGGATAGATGACATAGTTACCTCGCTTTCAGAGTGTGTTTATTCTCAGTAAATGACAACACCGTCGCTGCCGTCAGTCTCCTTTACGGAAACTCTCACCACCTCGCTATGAGAAGTAGGAAGGTTTTTCCCAACATAATCAGGGCGGATAGGGAGTTCTCTGTGTCCGCGGTCGATAAGCACTGCAAGCTGTATGGAACGCGGTCTGCCGCGTTTTATGAGTGCATCGATAGCTGCGCGTGAGCTTCTTCCCGTAAATATAACATCGTCCACGATGATCACGTTTTTATCCGTGATATCGAATGGTATATCGGTCTTTTCGGCTTCAACACCTGACTTGCTGTCGTCGCGGTACGGCGTGATATCAAGCGCACCGAAGGGGACTTTGTTCTTTTCAAGCTCTGACAGCTTGTCGGCAATTCGCCTGCCTATCGGGACTCCCCTTGAAAAAATGCCAACAACACAAAGGTCGTCCGTTCCCTTATTGTGCTCGATTATCTCATAGGAAATTCGTGCGATAGCTCTTGTGACAGCCTTATCGTCCATGATGACTCGCTTTGTCTCCATATATCGCGCTCCTTTCAACAAAAAATGCTCCCCGACAGGCAGGGAGCATACTTATAGTTATAGCTATACTTATAGTTATAGAGTTTAAGAACGCACCTTGCCGACCTCACGGGATCGAATTAAAGGGTAGTTTTTCATTAACATAAATATTATACCACATTAAAATCTGCTTGTCCAGTAATTTCAACATTATTATATTAATTTACAAATGAACCGAACTTAGAACTTAGAGCTTAGAGTTTAGAACTTGAAGCTTAAAGATAACTGCATGACACGACCTCTCCACCTCTGAAATAGTTGTAACTGCTGTCATAATGCACGGCAGATTAACGCTTGAATTATCAAAACTAATGTGATATAATATATTTCAGTATTATTTCGGAGGTATATTATGAGAATACGTCACAAACCATGGGCTAAACCCGAACTTGAGGCCTGCCCTTTTTACATACATGAACCGCAGAAGCAGATAGGCCACTGGAAAGACCTCTTCAACGAGCCTGACAAACCGCTTTATGTGGAGCTTGGCTGCGGAAAAGGCGGCTTCATATCGCAGGCGGCTCCTGCTCACCCTGAGGTGAACTTTATAGCCATGGACATCAAAAACGAGATGCTTGTCCTCGCGAAACGAAAGCTGGAAGCTGCTTATGCCGAAAAAGGCGCTCAGCCTGATAATGTCCGCATAGCTATCCAGAATATCGAACGCCTTGAACTCGCATGGGACGAAAATGACCGCGCAGACCGCATTTACATCAACTTCTGCAACCCTTGGCCAAAGGGCAAGCACAAGAAGCGCCGCCTTACTCACACACGCCAGCTTGTCAACTATAAGAAGTTCCTGCGCGGTGAGCTTTGGTTCAAGACTGACGACGACGAGCTTTTTGAGGAATCCTTCGAATACTTCGCTGAAGCAGGTTTCAGGATAAAGTACAAGACTTACGACCTCCACGCAGAGAGTCCTTATGAGAATTTCGTCACCGAGCATGAGAAAATGTTCTCCGAGGAGGGCAAAAAAATAAAGTTCCTCATCGCTGAACCTATAAGGGAGGAGCAGTAATGGAATTCAAGAAAGATATACACGGTATCCACTTCGAGGGCGGCTCTTTGAAGACCGCAGGCAAGGGCGACCTCAGTGTAACGGAAGATGTTCCGCAGAATATCCGCACTAAGATAGACCCAAAAAATGTCGCTAAAGCTGCCGCAAAAGCCGCTGCACTTTCGGGTCTCGTACTGCTCAGACATAAGGCAAAAAAGAGAAAGTAACCGACAGAAAGCCGCAGGTCGGGAGCAGAAGCCGCTTTGCTGCATAATACTGCTCATTTTTTATCAAATTTATCCTCTATAATTTTGATTTAATGCTTTACAACTCAAAAAAAAGGTGATATAATATCCTAGGGTCGTGTTCAATGGCGAGCACGACGATCAAAAGGAGGAATTTAATATGGCAAAAATAAGAATCGGTATTTCAGGCTACGGCAACCTCGGCAGAGGCGTTGAACTCGCTATCCGCCAGAACGACGATATGGAACTCGCAGGCATTTTCACACGCCGCGACCCTTCCACCGTAAAGCCACTTACAGCAGGCGCTAAGGTTTACAATATTGCCGACGCTGCAAAAATGACAAATGATATAGACGTAATGATAATCTGCGGCGGAAGTGCTACAGACCTTCCTAAGCAGACACCTGAAATGGCTAAGCTCTTCAATGTTATCGACAGCTTCGATACTCACGCAAGAATACCTGAGCATTTCGCTAACGTTGACAAGGCTGCAAAGGAAAGCGGTCATCTTGCTTTCATCTCTCTCGGTTGGGATCCGGGCCTTTTCTCACTCAACAGACTCTATGCTGAGTCCATACTCCCTAACGGCAAGAGCTATACTTTCTGGGGCAAGGGCGTAAGCCAGGGTCACTCAGATGCTATCCGCCGTGTTGAGGGCGTTAAGAGAGGTATCCAGTACACTGTTCCGATAGAATCTGCTATGGACGCTGTACGCAGCGGCAGCCAGCCTGAGCTTACAACCCGTCAGAAGCACCTCAGAGAGTGCTGGATAGTTCCCGAGGAAGGCGCTGATCTCGCTAAGATCGAGAATGACATCAAGACTATGAAGAACTACTTCGACGAGTACGATACAACTGTAAACTTCATTACAGAAGAAGAATTCGATGCTAAGCACAACAAGATGCCTCACGGCGGCTTCGTTATGAGAAGCGGTCTCACAGGTGACGGCGAGAAGACTCATCAGATGATCGAGTATTCTCTCAAGCTCGAGTCTAATCCTGAATTTACTGCAAGCGTTCTCATCTGCTATGCAAGAGCTCTTGCAAGACTCAAGGCAGAAGGCGCAACAGGCTGCAAGACCGCATTTGATATTGCTCCTGCTTACCTTTCTAAGCTCAGCGGTGAAGAACTCAGAGCTTCCATGCTTTAATATAATCGCATACATTAAAGAGCTGCTTCGTGCAGCTCTTTTTATTTTTCAGCTCCGTCCGCGGAAGCAGACTCTACATTTGCACATCGGATCAAGTGTGCATACTTAACAAATAAAAGTAACATTTTATGTATGATTTGTAATTTTTGTTTGCATTTTATTGACACTTCCCCTATGAAGTGATACAATGTAATTGTAAATCTGATACATCAGGGGGTATCGCTATGGCAATAGTTAATGCTATATGTACAAGCTGCAATAAAACAGTTGAGGTCGATAATCAAAAAGACGCGTGGGTCTGCCCTCATTGCAGTACGCCTTTTGTCGTAATAAAGGCAATAAACAGATATAAGGCACAGCATAAGGAAGTGGCAAAAAAGGTAAGAGCTGTCAAAAAACACAGCTCCGACTTTGAAATTCAGGACGGAGTTCTTATGAGCTACAAGGGCAGTGCCGAAGATGTGACTATCCCCGGAGAAGTCCGCAAGATAGGCAATCATGTCTTTGAAAACAACACTACTCTAAAAAATATAACCATTCATGACAAGGTGGAAGAAATAGGCAGCTATGCTTTCCGCGGCTGCACTTCACTGGAGGAGATACGTTTTCCCGACAGTATAACTTCTATCGATATATGGGCGTTCAGAGGCTGTACAAGCCTTAAAAGCGTTATTCTGCCGCCGCATATCCGCGCAGTCTCGGACTGTCTCTTTGCCGATTGTTCGAGCCTTGTTTCAGTGGAATTGCCTGAACCGATCGGCAGTATCGGTCCGTTTGCATTTTCGGGCTGCAAGAGTCTCGCAGACATCGAGATACCAAAGTACGTGTCACAGATAGGCAAATACGCTTTCTCGGGCTGTGAAAGTCTCGAAAAAATAGCTGTTCCCGAAGGAGTCTCTCTCGTCGAGGAATGTACATTTGCCAACTGTACAGCTCTTTCGGCGGTTGAGCTTCCAAAAACATTAAAGTCGATAGGCGCTTCCGCTTTCCAGAATTGTACTGCGCTGCATAATATCGAGCTTCCTAACGGTATTCTCAGCGTTGACGGATTCATCGGCTGTACGGGTCTGAGAGCATTTACAGTCCCGCCAGGAGCTTCTTCCATAGGCGATTTCAGCGGCTGTACGAACCTCGAAAAGATCACCCTGCCTTCTTCTGTAAAGAAGATAAACGGCGGCTTCAATAACTGTCCTAAGCTTCTCAGCGTATCGTGGGCTAATCTTGCTGACAACGCCTCCAACTTCCCTGCTTACTACGAAACAGTGGTCGCAGGACGTAAGACAGCAGGAAAATGTGTCTACTGCGGCGGCGATTTCAAGCTGTTATCCAAGGTCTGCAAGGGCTGCGGCAGAAAAAAAGACTATTGATACATAAATCAAAGCCACAGTATTCTTATTGAGTACTGTGGCTTTCAGATTATATGCATGGAAAACATACTTTTTTCGACAGACAGAGGACTCCCATAACAGGAAGTCCTCTCAGCTTGTCAATAAACCCCATTTTTTAAGGGAACGCCTTCACTTGCAAGGCGTTCCCTCTTGAAAAACAGTCCACTGGACTGTTTTTCAATTCACCCTTTGCGAAGCGCTTTGAGGCTATTTGTGGGGCTTTGCCCCACACCCCACCAAAGGCGCTGCCTCTGGACTCTGCCAAAGGAACACAGTCCCTTTGGAATCCCATTCATTGATATAAGGACTTTTTCGACAGACTAAGAGGACTTCCATAACAGGAAGTCCTCTGTTTTATACTATATATCACCAGCCGATAGAATCGATATTATAATTTGCAAAATCAGGAATATAATAATCCTCATTTCTTACCTTTGCTGCTATCTCTGATGAAGTTTTCGGTGCGATCGCATCATTGCCGAATCTGCAATTAGTAAGCTCTACAGTATAATCAGGCATATTATCCCAATAATCAAATTTTACATACAGACAGATACCTGTTTCTGCATCTATCTTTGCTTCATAGTCATATCGGTCTAACAGAATGGTATATTCATCAGGGCTGTCAAAACTACCGCTGATATATACTACCTTTCTGCCGTTTTCAATGTTCTCGCCTGTTATCTCCCAATTGTTGCCTGCCTCGTCAAGCTTAGGCATATGAGCGTTCTCAAACTGTGCTCCCATCCATTCTGTTGCAGATGATCCGCTTTCAGACAAGCTGCGCGCATCGTACTCCTTTAAATGTACAACAGGAGATGCATCACCATAAAATCTTTCGTCGAAGCAATCATGGAGAGATACCCAATAATCACCACTTAAAACAATGTTATCCGATGATATCTTCTCATCATCATAAAAAACTGTCGTTTCATATGAAGCTGTTCCGTTTAAAGTATTCAAAAACATAGAGCCCTTTGTGTACGCATTGCAATAACGACCGTACTGTCTGATATAGGTCTGGTTTGTTGTGGTCTTATCCGCAGAAAATCTATCGATATAATTCTGATAATTATTGTATTTTCCGATAAGATCCTCTCTGGATATGCTCCACTGTGAAGCCTGTACATCAGCTGTCGTGCCTGCTGAGCCGTTTGCACCTGAGTTTCCTGAATTTCCTCCGTTTTCAACGGATACAGCTGCTGATGTTGATTCAACTGCAACAACTGCTGCACTTACAGTTGTTGTGCTGCTTGAAACGTTAGCCTTTGTTGTTGAAGCTACCGTACCTGAAACTATAGTTGTTTCGCTCGGGTCTGTAACGCTTGTATTTTCGGTAGTTGCCGAATTGAATCTGTTATCGCCGTCAGGACCTACTTCCCTGCCGCCTCTGAAGAGGTATGCACCTCCGCCAACACTTCCTGCCATTAATACTGCCGCAGCAGCTATACTTGCTATTCTTGTCATATTAATCCTTCTTTCATATTTTTCAACGCCGTTTACCACATCGGTGTATTCTGTTTGTTCGATATTTGTCCTGCGCTGTATTCTCGCAAATATCTCGTTTTTTTTCGTTTCTTCCGCGATCAGCTTCTCAACAGACGCTTTGTCTGCCTTTTTCAAGGTCTTTATTATTTTCTTTCTGCTATTCATGTTCTGCCTCCTTTACAAAGATATCCCGTTATCATCAAGGAGCTTTTTAAGCTTTTTCATAGCTCGTCCGCAGCGTACACGTACAGCCGCCGAATTCATCCCCAGCATTTCAGCTATCTCCTTGGAACTTTTATCGTAATAATATTTCTGAATGATTATGATAGAATCAGGAGGACCTATCTCACCTATCTTTTCAAGAAGCAGCTCTGACAACTCTGATCTGTCAGAATCAGCTTCGATATCCTCATCGCCTGCTATTTCTGCCATTTCATCATCATCGGCTGAAACATTTCGTCCTGTTTTTGAAGCTAATGACCGACGCATACTTATTGCCGCATTACGTGCTACAGCTCCAACATAAGCTTTCAAAGATGTGATCCTGTCATCAGGTCTCATTTTCATCATGAGAGATGCAAAAACATCTATTACACATTCATCAGAATCGTCAGGGCTTCCAAAGCCGCTTATTATCCTGTTTACTATGGTATAAACATAGCTGTAATATTTATCGAAAAGAGCTCTCTGCCCGTCAGGCGGAGCTTCACGCATCAAGCACAGTATTTCATTATCGGTCATACGCTTTCTCCTTTTGTTATGTATAAGAACTTACCTTCAGTTATTGAAGATAAGTTTAAAGGCAACACCGCACAGAGATTGTGCTAAATATGCAAGCAGATTTAGTACAAAGTCGTTAAGCGGTCTTTGTGCGGTGTTGCTTTAAGATCGAATTCGTCTTCACTTATAGTAACACACCGTTTCACATAAGTGTAACAACATTTTAGCATTTTTATATTTTTTTCGCAACTTTATTGTTTTAATATCATTTTTATGGCATAACATCAAATTATTTACAATTAATTGTTGATTTACTATTATTTCTATGTTATAATATATTTGACAGATTATTGAACGCATTAAACAAATTCCACAAAAAGAGGTGCATTTACCATGAAGATACTTCTTATTGGCGGCACTGGTACGATCAGTATGGCTGTCACAAAACTTCTCGCAAAACAAGGACATGATGTGATACTTCTCAATCGCGGCAGCCGAAATGAAAATATCCCGGAAAATGTCCATACTATAAAATGTGATATATCCGACGAGAAGGCTGCTGCCGAAATACTGAAGGATATGAGCTTTGACTGCGTTGGTCAGTTCATCGGCTTTGTTCCTGCTCAGGCAGAAAGAGATATCCGCCTTTTCAGCGGCAAAACTAAACAATACATTTATATAAGCTCGGCTTCTGCTTATCAGAAACCGCTGTCAGACTGCGTTATCACCGAGAGTACACCTCTTTCCAATCCCCACTGGCAGTACTCGCGCGATAAGATAGCCTGTGAGGAGCTTCTTATGAAAAATTACCGTGAAAACGGATTTCCTGTTACTATCGTCCGTCCAAGCCACACCTACGACGAAAGAGCAGTTCCGCTGGGAGTTCACGGCGATAAGGGAAGCTGGCAGGTTGTCAAGCGTATAATGGAGGGCAAACCCGTTATTATCCACGGCGACGGCTCTTCATTGTGGACCATTACCCATAACAGCGACTTCGCCAAGGCTTATGCAGGTCTTGTCGGAAATATCCACGCTATAGGTCAGGCTTTCCATATCACCTCCGACGAGAGCGTTACATGGGATCAGATTTACTCGATCATCGCTGACGAGCTTGGTGTTGAGCTTAAAGCCTGCCATGTACCGTCAGAATGGCTTTGCGATATCGGTCCGTATAACTTTGAAGGAACTCTTATCGGCGATAAGGCAAATACTGTTATTTTCGACAATTCAAAGATCAAACGCGCAGTTCCGGATTTCGTGGCAACAGTTCGCGCAGATCAGGGCATAAGAGCGACCGTGAGGTATATCCTCGCCCACAAGGAATGTCAGAACGATGATGAAGAATTTGACCGCTGGTGCGATAAGGTCGTCGAAGCTATGGAAAGTGCAAAACTATATTTCAAATCATGACGCAAATTTTTTTCATATAAACGGCTGAGCCGTTAAACAAACATTTATAAGGGAGGATCATTTTTTATGGACAATTTTCAGTTTTACAGCCCGACAGAATTTATTTTCGGAAGAGAAACAGAAAACCAGGCTGGCGAAATGGTGAAAAAGTACGGCGGAACTAAAGTACTTATCCACTATGGCTCGAATTCAGCTGTAAAGTCAGGACTTCTTGACCGCGTTAAAGCTTCGCTTGATGCAAGCGGTATCGCTTACACTGAACTCGGCGGTGTTAAGCCAAATCCGCGTGATACCCTTATCTATCAGGGCATAGAGCTCTGCCGCAGCGAAGGTGTTGACTTTATCCTCTCTGTTGGCGGCGGCTCATGTATAGACTCTTCTAAGGCTATCGCTCTCGGTGTTCCGTATGACGGCGATTTCTGGGACTTTTACGGCACAGGCAAGGTAGTGGAAAAGGCTCTGCCAGTAGGTACTGTCCTCACTATTGCTGCCGCAGGAAGTGAAGGTTCGGGAGCATCTGTTGTCACCAAGGAGGAAGGAAGTCTCAAACGCGATGTAAGCTCCGACCTGCTTCGCCCACGCTTCTCTATCCTTAACCCTGAGCTTACCTGCACTCTGCCTGCTTATCAGACAGCCTGCGGTGCTACCGATATAATGGCTCATGTATTTGAGCGCTACTTCACTAATACCCGCGACGTTGAAATAACAGACCGCCTTTGCGAAGCTGTACTCCTCACGATGATAAAAGAGACTCCTCGTGTTATCGCTCAGCCTGACAACTATGAGGCGCGCGCTAATATAATGTGGGCAGGTACTGTTGCACATAATGATATCGTCGGAGTCGGCAGATCTCAGGACTGGAACAGCCACGGAATCGAACATGAGCTTTCGGCACTTTATGACTGCGCTCATGGTGCAGGACTCGCTGTTATCATGCCTGCATGGATGGAATTCGTATACAAGCACGATGTTATGCGTTTCGCTCAGCTTGCCGTGCGTGTATGGGGATGTCAGATGAACTTTGAGTTCCCCGATCAGACCGCTCTGGAGGGCATTGCCTGCTTCCGCAGCTTCCTGCAAAGCATTGGTATGCCTATCAACTTTGACCAGCTCGGTGCAAGTGAGGACGATATTCCAAAGCTTGTAAAGAAATTCGGTCTCGGCGACGGTAAAACGGGCGGATTCGTGCATCTTACTTCACAGGATATCGCAACTATCTACAGGATAGCTGCTCATGCTGAATAAGAGTATATTTTTAAAGGGACACTCTGCAACAGTGATACTTATATAGAAATTTATAGTTAATTATCGGGGGAACCCTTTCTGAGGAAAGGGTTCCTCTGACGGAGGCGCGCCCCTTTGTCCTTCGGACATCTCCCCGCACTGCGGGGAGTCACCCCGAACCCCTTTCCAAAGACTTTTATCTGATTTTTCCCCTTATAGAGCGCGACCTGTATATTACAGGTCTTTTTTTTACCTGTACGCGCTCTATAAGGGGAAAAATAAAAACAGAAGTTTTCGGGAGAGAGTTTGAGAGAAGCCCCTTTTTCAAAAGGGGTTCTCTCAACAATCAGCATAAAAGCTTCTATATCAGTATTGCTATTATGGTGTCCCTTTTTTCGTTTTATAGTGCATTCTACTCACTGCTAACTACTTACTGATTCGAGCACAGTCGCCTATAAACAGTCCTACCGCAGCTACCAGCAGTGGCATTGCAGCTCTTCCGCAAACGATCATAACTGCCAATGCAGCCGCGATAATAATTACCTTCACTGCCCCGATCATCAGCTCAGCAGTGCGCTCATGAGGAGTTCCGAGGGTAAAAAGTGCAATTATCGCACCACCGTCAAGGCTTCGATACGGCAGCATATTATAAAGTGCCGCCGCAAGGTTCAGCAGTGGGAATACTCCGCCGCAATTGCAGAAAAATACATAAACTATAATATTAGCCGCAGGCCCTGCTATAAGTACAAAAAGCCTGCTCCTGACAGAATATGTACAGTTCTTACGTGTATCTATGCGTATGCCTGCACCGCTCAGCTCTAACCCTGCAACACTTCCACCCGTAAGTCTCAGTGCTGCAAGATGCCCGGCTTCATGAATGGCACAAGCCGCGTAAAACGCCATGATTAGTCTGCTGTCGCGTATAAGGAATATCAGTGCATTAAAAACAAGGAACGAAAAACCTACCTTTACGGAAACTCCGCTGTACTTAAAGCTTATCAATATAGTTCATCAACAGGTCAATGGGATTCGGCATTATCTCTTTACTGTCCGTCACAAGACATCGCAGCTTCTCAAAAACCTCTCCCGTTACATCGGGAAAGAACTTGTTCGCTGCAAAAAACAGCAGTGCAAGCATGATACATACAACCGTCTGAGTAGCTATCACGTCATCAGCCCTGTTTCGTCGTTTCTTGTCGTATTCTTCAAGAAGCTCCTCGGTAGTCTCCTCCCCTGCGATCTCGTTTTTGTCTTCGTTCATATCATCACCTCATTAAAAAATATGCTGAATTTTCATGAAAATGCAAAATATCCCATGTTTTTCTGCGCTTTTTCAGAATATAATACTCTTGCGGACTTATCCGCAAATCTAATCAGAGGTAACAAAAATGAGATTTTCAGTTCCTGCTGCTATACTGACTGCGGCTTCTGTGCCTTGTTCAGTCGTATTCGCAGCCGATTGCACTAAGATAGGCTACGGTCAAGGGACTGCTGTCGATGATAAAAACCGTCCTGTTGACGCACTGTCGTTCAACAGCAGATTCGGCGATCTTGATGCCTTCGCCCTATCCAACGACGATCAGCGAATAATCATTACCTTCGATCAGGGCTATGAAAACGGCTATACCGCTAAGATACTCGATACACTGAAAGAGAAAAACGTTCAGGCGATATTCTTCCTGACAGGTTCTTATGCAAAAACGGAAAACGCTCTCGTAAAGCGCATGATAGACGAGGGGCATATCCTCGGAAATCACGGCATGACTCACGCAAGTCTGCCGACTCTCTCCGATAAAAACGCAAAGGAAGAGATAATGTCGCTCCACGATTACGTTATGAACACTTACGGCTATCAGATGCAGTACTTCCGCTGTCCATGCGGTGAATACTCCGAACACGCTCTTGAGATAGCGAAGGAATGCGGCTATAAATCACTGTTCTGGAGCAGCGCTCATGTGGACTGGAAGACCGACTCACAGCCTTCTCCTGCGGAGGGATTACAAAAGCTCTCTGACGCAGCTCACGGCGGCGAGATACTCCTTCTCCACTCGGTATCCGCTACAAATGCAGAGATACTCGGCGACCTGATAGACAATTTCCGTGCAAAAGGTTTCAAGGTATAATGAAAGAAGTCCGAAAGCGGTAATGCTGCTTTCGGACTTTTTGTTGACATTTTCCGTTTCACGTTGTATAATTATTACCCAAACTCTCATCATAAAAGGAGGCACTTATGAAACTCGGACTGCACCGCGCAGAAGTGGCTGTCGAGCCGCACAACTGCGAATGGGAAATAACGGCAACGCATACGATAGCAAAACTGAAGGCGATACTGAAAGATCACATTATCGATGCACAGCATATCGGAAGCACTTCTATCAAAGATATCTGCGCTAAACCTATAATAGATATCGTTGTTGGTGCAGCTGACCTGAACAGGCTGCTTGCAATGAATGATGTCCTTGCGGTGAATGGCTTTATATTCCGCGGTCAGGATCTTCCCGACCAATATCTGTACGTATGCGGCAGCGGTGATATCAGAACTCATCATATCCACGCCGTTATCCACGATTCGGAGATATGGAACAATTACATAAATATGCGTGATTATCTGAACTGCCATAAAGCTGACGCACAAGCCTACTCTGAACTGAAAATCTCACTGGCAAAGCAGTATCCTCATGACAGGATAACATACACCGAAATGAAAAGCAGTCTTATCAGCGAGATACTTGCCAAAGCACAAAACTGGCGCAAAGGACTATTGCCCTGATGCACAATGTAAAAAGCTCCCGAAAGCAGTAATTTTCCGCTTTCGGGAGCTGTTCCTGTATTGCTGTAAGATGTTTACGCAATATTTATGCGAGATTACCTCTTATCACAAGAGTACTTACACCAGGCTGAGTTGACCACTCGCCTGTTGTCTCGTCCTGAGTGAACTGTGCAGCAGGAACTGTTATCTGTCCGTCAAGACTTGTGAACACTCCTGTTGTCGGACTGTAAGAATAATTTGTTCCTTGTAACCACGATGTTCCGTTGAACTCGACTGTGATATCGTTAAGTGCAGGTGTGAATGTGTCGCTGAAAATAACATTATCTGCTACCTCAGCAGGTGTGCTGCCAAAGTTCTGGATAGTGAAGGTGTAGGTCACAGTGCCGTTCTCCTCTACTGCCGCAGGACTGAGTGACTTGCTTATAGCAAGATCGATACCCTCGCTGTAGTAGATAGTTTCAGATGCTACTATCGGATCAAACGCCTTAGCACCGGGAGTATCCGTACCGCTGACAGTAATCGTATTCGTGATAGAAGCACCCGTACCCAAAGGTGCAAAACCGTTTGTATTTGTTGAATACACAAGCGCTGCATTGCCGCCCGCAGGTACACTTATACCTGTGACTGTAAGAGGTGATACAGATGTCACCGCAGGAGCTGCCTGCTGTATACCGTTCACATAGTATAAGATGCTGCCCTCATTGTAAGTGAGAGGGAAAACATCTCCGCCTGTTCCGCCAATGGCATATGCTCCGAGATCGTCCGTAACGGTGATTCCGTTATAGGACGTTGTGCCTGAATTCACTATGCTTACAACATATACCTTTTCATCAGTGGTAGTATACTGATCGGACACCGCTGTTTTTGTCGCAGAGATGACTTCAAGTATCTCACCCGATGTTATATTTGAACTTGCAACTTTTCCGTTATATGACAATGTTGCCTGATTATAAAAGGTTGCCATAATGATTCCTCCATATGACGGCTGTGCCGCCGTATTAAGGGAGGGAGCTGCCCTCCCTCATCATCATTATATGCTGCAAAGGCATTGCGCGGTACACTTTTGCACATCATGATACTAATTTAAAATTGTAACATAATGTTGCTATTGAAAAATGTTCATAAATCTGTTATAATGTATATTAATGTATTTTGTATATTTTATGAAAGGAGATATTGCAATGGATATCAAAGAAACCGTTATTGCATTGTCAGAGGTTTCGGGTACTTCGGGAAACGAAGAGAATGCCGCTGAACTGGCTCTCTCTATGCTGCGTGAGTTTGCTCCCGATGCAGCTATCATAAGTGGAAATGTTATCGGACATTTCGGTGTCCACACAGACGGACTTCCCTCACTGGTGCTTGACGCTCATATCGACCAGATCGGATTCGTTGTCACTTTTATTACGGACGAGGGATTTGTCAAGGTCGGAAGCGTCGGAGGCATCGACCGCAGACTCCTCCCCGCACAGCCTGTAGTAATACACGGAAAAAAAGACGTTAAGGGAGTTATCTGCTCAGTTCCGCCTCATCTTTCACACGGAAGCAGCGAAGTCCTCGCTATGGATGATGTTGCTATCGATACAGGTATGTCAAAGGAAGAGCTTGAACAGCTCATATCGGCAGGCGATCCAATTACCTTCGATGTGACCTGCCGTCAGCTCCTCGGAAGCCGTATCACAGGCGGTGCTCTTGATGACCGCTGCGGCATAGCTTGTATACTCCGCGCACTTGAGCTTCTCGGCAATGCAAAGACAGCTTACAACGTGACCGTTATCTTCTCAACTCAGGAGGAAGTCGGCGAACGCGGAGCTAAAATAGGCGCTTTCACTGTATCACCCGATATTGCTCTTGCCGTGGACGTGAGCTTCGCTTATGCTATCGGTGAAAACGAACGCAATTGCGGATATCTCGGAAAAGGTCCGATGATAGGCATTTCGCCCTCACTCTCACGGAAGATCAGCAATAAGCTCATCAATGCTGCAAAGAATTCCTCTATCCCCTATCAGCTCGAAGTAATGAGCGGACTTACTTCAACTAACGCAGACCGCTATTCCGTTAACCGCGAAGGCGCTAAGACCTGTACCGTGTCTATCCCTCTGCGTAATATGCATACTCCCGTTGAAGTCATCGACCTCAGCGACGTCGAAACTACAGCACAGCTTCTCGCTGCATTTATCAAGGAGGGCTAAGCTATGAAGGAATTACTGAAAGAACTCTGCCTGACAGACGGTATCTCAGGCGACGAAAAGGCTGTAAGAGAACTTATTATCAGCAAGATAAAGGATCACTGCGAATACCGCGTGGATAACCTCGGAAATCTCATCTGCTTCAAAAAGGGCAGAAAAACTCCTGAAAAGAAACTAATGATATGCGCTCATATGGACGAGGTAGGACTTATCATCACTTCCATACGCCCCGACGGAACTCTTACCTTCGGCTGCGTCGGCGGTATCGACCCTGCTGTCATAATCGGCAGACAGGTCCATATCGGTGAAAAGCATATAAACGGCGTTGTCGGTTCTACGGCAGTCCATAATCTCAGCAAGGAACAGCGCGAAAAAGCTCCCAAGACCGACAGTCTCTACATAGATATCGGTGCAGCCGACAAGGAAGATGCCGAAAAGTACATCTCTCTCGGCGATCCGGTATACTTCGACAGCGAATTCACCGAGCTCGGCAGCCGCCGCGTAAAATCAAAGGCTATCGATGACCGTGCAGGCTGCGCTATGATGATAAAGCTCATGCACGAAGAACTTGAATACGATACCTATTTTGTTTTCAACGTTCAGGAGGAGATCGGACTTCGCGGCTCGGCAGTATCATCATTCTCAGTTGCTCCCGATTTCGCTATAGTCCTCGAGGCTACCACTGCCGCTGATATCGACGGCGTTTCAGGTGAAAAGCGCGTGTGCGAGCTGAACGGCGGTCCTGTTGTCTCATTCATGGACAACCGCACTATCTACGATAAAGAGCTTTACCGCCTCGCTTTCGACATAGCTCCCTGCCAGACCAAGACCATGATTGCAGGCGGAAACGATGCAGGTTCTATACATATAAGCGGAAACGGTGTACGTACTATCGCTGTATCTGTTCCATGCAGATACCTCCACTCCCCTTCGTGCGTCATCGAAATGAACGACCTCGAAAGCTCCTATAAGCTTGTAAAAATTCTCGCAAAAAGGATACCCGAATTATGATAACACTTATCGAACACGAGCATGAGCTTGACCGCGTATTGCTCAACAAAACTCTCTCAGGCAAGAAAATGCTTGCATATATGAGAGCCTACGGTCCGAACTATGAATTCTGCCGCTTCTACAAAATAACCGACGAGAGCGGTATTGGTTTCATGTTCATAATCAACTCTACTCTCATAATCTGCGGCGACGGAAAGCTCGAACCCAATGAGGAGATAGACCTTTTTGTAAGCATGAACGTTCCCTTCCGTATTGAAGGTGACCAGAAGATACTCGAAGGAATAAGGATCCCCGACCGCTATCAGGTGCTCAATCGTACTATCTTTGAGCTTATTCCTGACGAGACTCCCCTTGAAGCTATCGAGGAGCACGTTGAGTTCAACCCTAATCTTCCCGATGTATACAAGATACTCAGTGAGGGATTCCCGAATATCGCGGATTTCTCTCTGTGGTACACCGATACTTCTCACCGCTGCCGCCACGGCATAAGCCGCGTGTTCACCTACCGCGGTTCGACTACGGCATCGGCTGTATTCGATATCGGAAGCACTGTACTCATCGGTCAGGTGGCTACGAATAAGGCTGCAAGAGGACGCGGCTACGCAAGAGAGTTTCTCAAATGGCTTGCCAAGTTCTTCAACGGGCTCGGCAAAAGAGCTTATTTGCTCGCGCTCGATGTAAGAGTCAGCTTCTATCAGGAGATAGGCTTCCGCGTTGCAGGACGCGAGATAGTCCTTGAACGTATCGACGTGGAAAAGGACAGCGCTGCAAAGGGCAAACTCGAAGAAAGAGCTTAACGACCATAAATACAAAAGCCATAGCATAATGAAATGCTATGGCTTTTCAGCTTGTCAATAAACCCCATTTTTTAGGGAACGCCTTCACTTGTAAGGCGACCCTAATCGGGTCCGGCACCCTCTGTCAGCTTCGCTGACATCTCCCTGCACCGCAGGGAGTCACCCTCTTGAAAAACAGTCCACTGGACTGTTTTTCAATTCACCCTTTGCGAAGCGCTTTGAGGCTATATGTGGGGTTACTCCCCACAGTGTGGGGAGATGTCGCGCAGCGACAAAGGGGACGGGCTTGTTAAGCTTGCCCCACACCCCACCAAAGGCGCTGCCTCTGGACTCTGCCAAAGGAACACAGTCTCTTTGGAATCCCTTTCATAGGTTAAGTGACTTTTTTGACAGACTAAAAAGCCATAGCATAATAAAATGCTATGGCTTATATATTTTCAGATCAGAACAGGATATCCTTAAAGCAGAGCATAGGCTCATTCTTGTCGAAATCCCAGCTGTGATACGAGTCACCGTGGCAGTAATCCTTCTGGTCGCACTTTGCACAGGTCGGATTATCGTCGGAAAGGTCGCGGCGGAATATCTGGAACTTATTGTTCCACACTTCGCTGAATCTGTCGCGGAGGATATTTCCCTGTACAAACTCAGGACGGCGCTCGATATCAAGACAGGCGATGATGTCACCGTTTGCACAGATACTTGCAGTATACAGACCCGCTGTACAGAGGTAATACCAGTCGCGCACCTCACGCTCGTACTCCATACCGAGGTAGTGGCTGCAACCGTATGCAACAGGCTCGCCTGCGATACGCTTATTTCTGATGAACTCAAAGAGATACTGATAGTCCTCTTTTGTAAGGATAAGCTCAGGGTGCTGTTTAGCGCGTCCCATTGGCTCCATGTTGATAACTCGCCAAGAATCGATATCCATTTCGTTGAATATCTTGAAAAGCTCGTCGAGCTGTCCGATATTCTGGTGAGTAACTACTGTAGTTACCTGAATGCTCTCAAATCCACCCACACGGAACAGACTATTAATACCGTTCATAGCCTTTTTGTAGCCGCCAGGAGTTCTTCTGAATGCGTCGTGAGTTTCCTCAAGACCGTCTATGCTGACAGAAATAGTACCCATTCCCACTCTTTTCAGGTCGCGGGCAACACTGTCGTCAATAAGTGTAGCGTTACTTGTCATACCCCAATGGAATCCAAGCTCGTGAGCTATGCCCATTATGTCGAAGAACTCTTTTCTCAGGAGCGGTTCGCCGCCTGTGATATCGAGCATCTTTCCCTTTGTGGACATATCCTCCTTTACCTGCCGGAGGAAGGTTCTGTACTGTTCAACAGTAAGCTCCTCTGACTCAACATCTCCGCAGTAGCTTCCGCAGTGCATACATCTCTCGTTGCAGCGAAGTGTGAGCTCAAGGAAGAGGTTGCGAAGTTCAGGCTTAGTGAAGAGAGTTTTTCTGTATTCTCTCAGTTGATCGAGGTGTCGGGTTTTCATGTTTACATCGAGCATATATTACTTCTCCTGAGATGATGAATTATTATAGTCGTCTGTGGTATCTATGCCCTTTTCGATATCACCGCGGATATCGTTTGCAACGTCCTTTATCGGAGCGATACCGTAAAGGGTAACGATGATATCGTTTCTCGGGTCGTAAGTAGTAGTTGTAGTGGTCTCAACAGACTTATCAGCAACAGTTGTAGCGATATACTGATTATTTTTGTCAAAATTTCTGAGATCCTTGATAACTCCAAGGAGATACTTATTGAGAAGAACGAGGTCGCCTACTGTGAGCTGACCGTCGTTGTTCAGGTCGCCGTTATAAAGCTGCATATAGTTATGTGAATCGTCGAGTATAGCCCTTCTGAGAGCGATCGCATCGAACGAATCAACGACATAATCAAGGTTAAGGTCTCCGAGTGTTATAGGCGGACCGTATGCAGGCTGAGGAACAGGCTCTGTAGTAACAGTTGTGTATATCCACGGAGCACCATAATCAGGCTGCGGAACAGGCTGTGTCGTAGCTGTTGTAAACATCCATGGCGGACCATAGACCAGCTGTGCATAAGTTGTGGTAGTAGTTACAAGCTCCTCAGGCGGTGCTGTTGTAAGTGTTCTCATCACCTCGGGCGGACCGTAGATAGGCATAGGTTTTCTTGTGTCGGTAAGCTCTGATAGTGCCTCAGCTTTGATAGGCTGCTCAGGCTGTTGATTGTTCTCGCCAGCCGCACTGCTTGGTATCGCTGCAAGATTTGCTGATGCGAACATTGCTGCCGTCAGGACTGTACGAATAGTTTTTTTCATAGTGATACTCCTCTCATAAAATGTCTTTGCTGCACTTTCAATTCAGCGGTTGAAGTTTCTGCTGTTTTCTTATCCTCTTTAGGCAACACCGCACAGAGATTGTGCTAAAGATGCGCCGACAGATTTTTCGTCAGATTGTATAGAAATCTTGCAGGCATACTGTCGTATGTCAAGAGATTTATGTGCAAGATGACGGAAAATATGCAAGCAGATTTAGTACAAAGTCGTTAAGCGGTCTTTGTGCGGTGTTGCCTTTATTTTATAGCCGTTCAGACGGCTTTATATAGCTTAGTTTCCGAAGCTCTCGGGTGGACCGTATACCAGCTGTACCCTGTCATTGGAGGGCACATATTCTGTAGTCTCCTCCTCCGCAGCGACTTCCTCCTCTTCTATCGGCGGAGGACCGTACAAAGCCGCAACTGTTTCCTTTTCGGGGATATATTCCGTAGTGGGAGCAGTCGATTCCTCCTTAGCTTCTGTCACAGGAGGACCGTAAACGTCCTGCACATCGTCTTTGGCAGGATCATATTCTGATGCAGCCGCAGAGGTGACTTCATTTGTCTGAGGCGGACCATAAACAGTCTGAACACTGTCGCTGTTTGTATCGCAGCCCGTAAGACCTGATGCAGCTGCCGCAAGGATAGCCGCCATAAGTCTGGTTTTCTTGTTCTTTTTCAAAAAAAGCCCCTCCTTCGCATCATTTCTTATATTTTACCGCACATTGCATGATTTGTCAATATCTATACACAAAAAAGGATATTTTTATACCTATCATCACCGGTCAGCACTATATTATTCATAATTCCGAATTATTAATCATGCATTGAAAAAGCTCCCCCGTTACGTGAACGGAGGAGCTTGATATCATTCTTCATCTTCGTCATAGAATACGTTATAGTTAACGGCTCTGTGGCTGTATGTGCTCAGTACAAGACCAATGATCGCATACATACTTATCATAGCCGTACCACCTGCGCTCAGAAATGGCAGCGGTACACCGATAACAGGAGCTACCTTCAGTACCATACCGATATTCATGATACAGTGTGAGAGCATAAGTCCGAACGCACCCATGCATATGAATTTTCCCAGATGATCGCGGCAGACACGGCTATCGCCGAATATTTTCAGGCATATATAAGCGAGAATGATTATCAGTCCCAGTGACCCCACAAATCCAAAGACCTGTCCTGCATATGTGAATATGAAGTCGTTGTGTATCTCAGGAACTGTTATATAATCCTCAGGCTTTCCAAAAACGCCTTTTCCGAAGACTCCGCCTGATTTAAGGGCAGCAAGTCCGAGGTCCTGCTGATATTCGATATATTCGGGGTCTGTACCCGGGTGGAAGAGAATGAGTATACGCTTCTTGTGGAACTCACTCAACGCAAAGAACCACATTCCCACAACTCCTGCTGCTATGATAAAAGGAGCTGCTACAAGGTATTTCCACGATATTTTTGCCGAGCATATCATAAATGCAAATATTGCCACAAAGACAATTGCTGTTCCGTAGTCGCCCTGCAAACCGACAATGCCGATCGGTATCGCACCGTGTATCAGCAACAGCAGCATATGCAGCGGTTTGTTCATCTCCTCCTCGTCACGGGAAAGATGATAGCCTAATGTCAGTATGAATGCCAGCTTCAGCACCTCAGACGGCTGAAACTGTATAAATCCGAGGTTAAGCCATGCCTGATCGTCCGCACCTTCACGTCTGTAACCCAGAGAAGTAAAGGTAAGTACCGTAAGTCCCAGAGCCAATGGAACAAACAGGAACCACAGCTTCACAAGTTTGCGGTAATCGATATACGATATAATAACAGCACCTATAAAGCCTGCTGCCATTGAGAACGCCTGCGTTTTCCAGTAGCTCGAACCGACTGTTTCAAGCACCTTATTATAGGTTATGGAATATATAAGCAGGGTACTGATCGCAGCACAAAGCGTGACCGCAAAAAGCAGTCCTGCATCAATGCTGTGTTTGCCCGAAGGCAATTTTTTAAATGCCGATTTCATTGTATCTCCTTTTTATCTCTTTTTTATGCTAAAATAATAAGTTGAGCGTTGAAAGTTATGGTATCGCCTTTAAATTATGCGAGCAGCGAGAACAAATCAACTCTTAACTCTGGATTATAAGCTCTAAATTCTTAGCTTTTAACTTAAAATGCAAGGCTGACAGCTAAGGGCTGTTGGCTAAAGGCTTATCATTCCGACCAGTACTTGCGGTCAAGACTGCGGAACTGTGCAGCAGCTGCTACATGAGCCTTGCGTATCACCTCTGAGCCGTCTATATCCGCAATAGTCCGAGCTACTTTCAGTATTCGGTCATAAGCTCTTGCGCTCAGTCCAAGCCTGTCGAAAACATTCTTCATAAGTATTTCCGCAGCATCGTCCATAGGGCAGAATTCCTGCAATTTGTCGGGAGTTATCAGGGCATTGCAGGTTATCCCCGTACCCTTGAAACGCTCGGTCTGTATTTCTCTCGCTGCGATAACGCGCTTTCGTATATCAGCCGAGCTCTCCTCCTTTACCTTTGAAGAAAGGTCGCCGAACTCAACGGGAGCAGCTTCGATATGGAGGTCAAAGCGGTCAAGAAGCGGACCCGATATTTTTGAAAGATAGCCAGATATCTTATTTTTAGAGCATATACACTTACGCTTAGGGTGTCCGTAATATCCGCAGGGACAAGGGTTCATCGCACCTATAAGCATTATCGTACACGGATAAGTAACAGTTCCCGAAGCACGGGCGATAGTAACCTTTCTGTCCTCAAGCGGCTGTCGGAGTATCTCCAGTGTTTTGCGGTCAAACTCAGCAAGCTCGTCCAGAAAAAGAAGTCCGTTATGTGCAAGAGAAACCTCACCCGGGTGCGGAACAGTTCCGCCTCCTGCAAGTCCTGCCGACGATATAGTATGATGCGGCGAACGGAATGGTCTTTTTGTTATTATGGGCATTTCGGGAGTAAGTAATCCCGATATCGAATGTAATTTTGTAGTTTCGATAGCTTCCTCGAATGTAAGCGGCGGAAGTATGGAAGGCATACGCTTTGCGAGCATACTCTTTCCGCTTCCCGGCGAGCCGATAAGCAGGGCATTGTGTCCGCCTGCGGCTGCTATTTCCAGAGCTTTTTTCGCAGACTGCTGTCCCCTTACGTCCGAAAAATCAAGTGTTTCATTATACGCAGCCTCGGGCGGAATATAATGTTCACACGGAACAAGCTTCTCCTCGTTCCTGAAATGGCGTATAAGCTCCTCTGCATTATGTACAGCGTATATCTCAACTCCGTCCACAACAGAGGCTTCCTTAGCGTTATCAGCAGGAACGAACACTGCTCTTATGCCAAGCTCTCTTGCAAGTATGACCATTGGAAGAACTCCGTTGATACGGCGTATATCGCCGTTAAGCGAGATCTCACCAATGAACGAGCAGCCGTCAAGCTCCTCGCTTATCATTCTCATTCCGCGGAGTATAGCCATAAATATCGCCATATCATGTACAGAGCCGCTCTTTTTCGTATCGGCAGGAGCAAGATTGACCATTACTGCCGCTACAGGAAAGCTTATACTGCACGAGCGAAGTGCAGCACGGATACGCTCGCGGCTCTCCCTGACCACAGCATCTGGCAGTCCGACTATCTCAAACAGCGGATTACCGCGGCTTATGTCTATCTCTACATCTACAGGAAATGCATTAAGGCCGAAAAGTCCGAGACTTGATACCTTAGCAAACATTGAAATACCCCCTTAACTGTTTTTCAACGGGCTGTCTGAAAAAGTTCCTTCTTTTTCTCTTTTAGGCTTGAATCTTGACGGAGGAGCACTTGTCCTCGGTGTACTGTTTATTGTAAGCTCGGGCATTTCACCGATGTCCTTCTTTTCAGCTGATACAGGCTGAGAGAGGGCAGTTATCGGATCTTTGCCGCTGACCTTTCCCGAAGTACCGATGCTGTTGTCTATATTACGTTCCTTTTTGAGTTTTTCATGCAGAAGCTTGCTGTAATGATCTCTGTAATAGCCGTCGGGACTTATCTTCTTTTTTTCTTCATCTTCGGCGAGGATACCGCTGAACACGGGATATCCCTCGGTATTCCTGAGCTGCTTGAAATCGCGGTATCCTTTAAGCGAACCAAAGCTGTTTACAACGCCCACTATGCCAATTAAAGCAGTAATGATATCAAACGGCGTAAGGCGTATGAAAAGCGAACTCACAAGCATAAATGCATACAAAAAAAACAGTATAACAGTGAATATCTTGCGCTTTGTACAGCCTAAAAACGCAAAAAGCAGCATCACAAAGCAGCAAACAGTCTGCATTATACTGAAGCCGATACCCATATTAAAAGCTTGTGCGTCTTTGAGCGTGAACATGAGCGGTATCCACCCAACAACGTGCAGCGGCACAGAGAGCAGCGATAATAACGCCATGAAAAGACTTATCGGTATAGTGACCTTTAAAGTATTCTGACTGACGTTTTCTATTGCGTCGAGCCTTCCACGGCACACAGGATAGTGGGCATGGTCGGGCTTTTCCGCAAGATCGGGATTTTTCTTGAATTCCATATCATTCTCCCCTACAAAGCATAACGTACTCAATGCAAATAATCATGGTCTACAATATTATACCACTTTTCGCCCATGATGTAAATAATTTTTTGAATTTTATGACAGCATAAAAAAGCCGTCCAATCGGACGGCTGTATATTACTTTCTTCTTGTACCGTTTTTTCTGTCGGTACTGCGCTTGAGGTCGCACATACGCTCCTCACTTGTCTGCTTAAAGCGAGACATCATGTCCTCAAAGGTCATTTCTGAAGGAGGTGTCTGCTTTTTAGGCTCCCAGATAACAGGCTTGCTGCGCTGACCGCGGTCGCCGCCTCTGTCACCCTTATCGAAGCTGCGCTCACCTCTTTCGCCCTTATCGCCGTTGCGGTCACCCTTATCGAACTTGCCCTGACCCTTGTCAAAGCGGCGCTGACGCGGCTGCTGATCGCTGTTTTCAGAAGCTTTCTTTATAGAAAGACTGACCTTTCCTGCTTCATTTATACCAATGACCCTTACCTTAACTTCCTGCTCCTCCGACAGATGCTCACGGATATCGCTGACATATGTATTTGCGATCTCAGAAATATGCACCATTCCGGTACCGCCGCCCTCTATATCAACGAAAGCACCATACTGTGTGATACCCTTGACCTTGCCATTGTAGATCTTTCCAATTTCCAGCTGCATATTAATTTATAACTCCTTTTTATAGATCCTCCCTCGGATCTGATTAATCTCTGGTAGTGTCGTAAAATCTGCGCTCGTCAGAGTATGCATAGCCTCTTTCTTCGAGGGCTATCTTTTCCATATACTCATTCAGGTCGTCACTGTCAAGGACACGCTGCAACTCGGCATTATCTGTCTCATAAGCGTCTATTTTAGTCTGTATAAGCTTCAGCTGCTCCTCTTTCTCGACGCAGTCTTTTTGTGTTGCCGCAATAAGGACACCGCAGCCGATGATCACTGCGACTGCTGCAAGCTTGACAAGTCCGCGGTTAAACAGACCCTTCTTCTTTTCCTTTTCGTGCTTCATTTTTTTCGACAACGTTTTTCACGTTCTTTCTCTTTTTATTTTCCATTTTATTATACAACACATTCTGTGTATTTATCAAGCCCATTTTAACTTTTTTAACTGGTTTAACTATATTTTTGGATATTCCTACAAATTTAACCAATACTTTTTCACTCAAAATCACAAAAGCAGCTCGAAAAGGGCTAAAAACAAAGCTAAACGCCCTGTTAAAGAGTGTAAAAAGCTTTCGCAGTGTTCCAACAATAACACTGCCGATCGTTACAAAATAAAGTGTGAATCCTATGGCGTTTCCTATTGCGAAATACGCTCTCATCTCGCTCCGTGCAAAGATCTCGGAAAAAGCTACAAGCTCCACACCGCAAAGGAACAGAAAGAATACATCTTCCAGCGCCGTAAGCCAGCCGTTATGGGCGAGTATCAGCCGAAACGCCCGTATCACATCGTAAACCGTTCCCATTGCCGCACCGAAAATGCATGAGATCAGGAACAGCTTCAATTCCTCACTTACAGTAAAAAAAGTTTCGGGAATCATCATCTGAAAAGCCTTCCCAATGCGGATATAGGGCCTTTTTTGTCCTTGTCACCGTAGATTATCGCCCAGATGTCACCTGTTATGGTCATATCTCCCGTTTCGACGCTCATTGCATCGATATGAAGCTCGCGTCCCTGAATAGTAAGCTCACCAAGCTGAGTATAAAGGCTTATCTCTTTTTCGTCGAAGCTGTCAACGTCGGTTATGCCTGAAATACTCAGGCTTTTGCGGTTCTCGAGAATGAGATTGTGGTTTTGTTTTATAGTCTTGTCCTGCATGGTCTTACCTCCGATATTTGATACTTAAAGTCTATTCGGAGATCGCGCCCAATATGCAGGAGCTCCCGAAAAACGGGAGCTTCAAGACGTGTTTACTTAGTTTTTAGCAATGTCTGCGCAGATATTATATATCTCGTCGAAGCTCATTGAGTTAACATTTTCGCTGTCGGTTGTAGTAAGGTCAGATGTGAGTATCTTATCAGAGGGGGATGTTATGATCTGTGTTTCACCCTTTGGGACAATAACGGAATATGCCACTTCGGCATTGCTTGAAAAATAAACCAGTCAAATTCCGAGAGTTTTTTATCGTATCGGCTCAAATATGCAGAATCATTCATATAATAGTAAAATAAATGGTTTATCTTTTCCTTGAAATATGCAGTATCAAAATTCGCAGGCACATTAATATTCTTGCTGTCATCAGAGCAGATCATATACTTTTCTGTACGCAAAAAATCATTTTTGTCCTGATATGCACCAATTTCTTCTATCATTTCAACAAAAGAATAGTTAGCTGCTTTATTGAATTTTTCCGCCAAAAATGCAGAAGAATCTGTTTCTGAAATCAAACTATAATCAAGAAAAGAATAAAATGTTTCGCAAATATGCCAGTTACCGCCCTTTACACGATAAATAAGAAATTCCTTACTGCATGGCGTATCCTCTCCGTCCTCGAGGAACTCTGCATATACAGATATCATATCATCAAACTCTACTGAACTGATAGCTTCATCCGTATTGTTTTCGTTTAAGTATACTGCGATTTCATCAGGATCAACGTTATCAACTCCGCCATGTTCTTTTATATAGTCTTCAAGAATGAGATAACCTGATACAGATTCCTTCAACGATTCCTTTTCCGATTCTAACAGATCGTATTCTCTTTCTATCTTAACGAACTTTCCCTTCGGATAATACTTGATTATCTCTTTAACATAGTCTTCTACGGAGGTATTGATGCCAACATCGTCATCATCCTCGGTATATATGCAGATGTTTTTTAGATCTAATACATCAGTGCAGCCATCAGGCACCTGAAGCTCCATAAGCTTTTTACTGTCGCCCGAATACATTGCATTGAAATATTCGTTCACAACATCTTCGTATGTTTTTTCGTCGTTAACTTTGTCTTCTGTTTCAGATTTGGAATCTTCCTCAGTATTTTCTGCGATTCTGGTCGTTGACTCTACGGAAGTTTCGTTGCTGTCTGCCTTTTCTTCCTCAGCTCTTCCGCAGCCTGTAAATGTACATAAAACAGTTGTAAGTGCGATAATGCCTGCTAATATCTTTTTCATTATTTTTCTCATATTATCCAAAGCAACGCTAAGTATTTTACTTCAGCAGTTCAGCACACATATCATAGAGTTCGTCATAGCTCTTCTTTTCAACGCTCTCATCATCAATGAGTTCGAGATTTTCATCAAGGAACTTTCTTATAGGATATACGCCTGATTCTGTTTTGCCCTTCTTTACCGAAACAGCATAGCTTGCACAGCCCATATCGAGAATAACGAACCAGTCAAGTTCTTCTTCGTCATTAAAATAATTGTTCACTTTCTTTTTGAACAACTCAGTGTCAAAATCATCAGGAACATTTATATTCTTGCTGTCGTCAGAGCATACAAGTGCGCCTTTCAGCTTAGGGAGCTTACCCTCCTCGTCCATTTCTACAAGAGCCGTCATTGCAGCCTTATAGAGGGCGTTTGATGCCGAATTTGCAGAAGTTTTCTTTGACCTATTGAGATATTTCAGCATTGAATTATCGATACGCCAGCCCTGACCTTCTATATTATAAACATAGAATTCTTCTTCAGAAGGCTCTTCATTGCCCTCGGTTTCAACTTCGATCGTTACCATTTTAGCATCTTTGATATTTATCTGGTCTACGAAATCCTCAGGATCAAGATCCTCGAATTCCTTCTGCATCTCTTCGATGTTAACCTTATCGATGCCGCCCTTCTCGTTGATATAATCGATAACGACCTTGTATCCTGCACAAATGCCCTTGATGGATTCAATATTATCATCACTGAGGTCCTCAGCACTGACTATCTTATTGAGCTTCATCTTCGGGAGATTACCTGATAATCCCTTCATCTGCTCTTCCAGCATAGCATCAATATCCTGATCTTCCTTGCCCATTTTCTTTGCCTGTGCCATGAGCGTAAGTCTCAGGATATCTCTTCCGCCCTCAGGCATCTGGAGATCGAAAACCTTCTCGTAATCGCCTGCATTTATAGCATCGATGAACTCCTTGATAACAGTTTCATATCCCTCATCGCTGTTTTTGTCGTCCTTCTTGTCAGACTTTTCGTCGTCTTTAGCATCTTCTTTTTCGGACACGGCAGTTTCATTTTCTACGTTTTCAGCCGTAGTCTCTACAGAAGTATCATTTCCGTCTGCCTTTTCATCCTCAGTGCTTCCGCAGCCTGTAAATGTGCAGAAAACAGTTGTAAGTGCAATAATTCCTGCTAATATCTTTTTCATTTTTTGCCTCCATAATAAATTTATTACTTAACTATAGCACATGATAATAAAAATGTCAATATTGAATTGTTAAAAAATTCTTTTTCCATATAATCACAGTTGATTTATCGGCGGTTTGATGCTATAATAAAAGTATTAATTATCATACTGGAGAGAGCTGCTATGAAAAAAAGATTTTCCATACCACTTATAATAATAGCAGTCATGGTACTGCTGAATGTTATCGCTCGTTTTTGCCGTCCTTTTGCCGATTTCTACGTCAGCCACATATTCAGGCATATTTCCTCTGCCGTGTCATTTGTGACAGGGGTATTCCCATTCTCACTCGGAGAAATGCTCACATTTGCAGGTGTTATACTTGTTATAGCAGGAGTGCCGCTGCTTCTGATACTCCTTATATTCTGCAAGGGTAAACGTAAAAAGATCGCCTCTTTTGCAGGTTCGCTCGTGCTCTGGATACTCTGCTACATAACCACAACAGAGACTCTCAATTGCTTCATCATGTATCAGTGTACTCCTTTTGCGGAGAAATATTTCCCGAATGCTCACGAGCACAATAATGAGGAGCTTACTCAGCTTTACAGCGCTCTCATAGACAAATGCAACGAGCTTGCAAAACAAGTTCCCCGTGATGAAAACGGCTGCTTTGAACTTACCTGCGACTTCAAAAGCGAAGCCCGAAAAGCTATGAAGAATGCCGCAAAGATGTACCCTCAGCTCAAAGGCTACTACCCTGAGCCTAAGCCGATACAGTTCTCTTACTTCATGAGCCAGACCCATACCACAGGCATCTATCTGCCGTACACTATTGAAGCGAACTACAACGACGATATGATAAGAGCCAATCTGCCGTCTACGGTCTGCCATGAGCTTTCCCACCTGAAAGGCTTTATTCAGGAGGACGAAGCCAACTTCATCTCGTTCATCGCCACAACTCACAGCGACAATATCGAATTCCGGTATTCAGGCTATCTTGACGCTCTGGAATACGTACATAATACCGTATACGATAACGGCGTATCGGGTGCTTTTCCGCTTACAGACAATATCTCCGCCGAAGTAACACGCGACTGGTTCAGATTCATGCCCGAGAATTACTGGGAAGACAACGCCGAAAAGGAGATACTCTCCACCGAGACTGTAAGTGAAGCTTCTACCACCTTTATCGACACCAATATCCGCGCAAACGGGCGTGAAGAAGGAATAGAGTCCTATTCTCTGGTAGTTGAACTGCTTATGGACTATTATTTTAAATAATTTATAAGAGCTGTGAACTAAGAGTCAAGAGTCGGGCTGCCAAAGGCAGCCCCTACATGGCTAACGGCTAATGGCTAACGGCTTTAAACACCGTCCTTGTATGTTTTTTACAGTCTCGAACTGACAGCTTTTTGTTGTCAGTTTTTTTGTTTGCATTGGTAAACGGCTATTGCATATAATATAAAAAAATGTTATAATTAATAGTATATAATTGATACACAGGAGGTATGTATGAATATAAACGATATTATCCACGGTTTTAAAATAAACAGAATAGTTCCTGCTCCGAACTGCGCTTCAGAGCTTATAGAGATGTCCCATGAAAGGACAGGCGCAAGACTTGTCTGGCTCAAAAACGACGGCGAAAACAAGCTCTTCTCCGTAGCTTTCAGGACTCCGCCAACAGATCATACAGGTATCTTCCATATCCTTGAACACTCCGTTCTCGGCGGCTCTAAAAAATATCCCGTTAAAGAACCTTTCCTCGAACTCATGAAGGGTACTATGAACACCTTTCTCAACGCCATGACTTACCCCGACAAGACCATATTCCCCGTTTCAAGCCGAAACGATACCGACTTCATGAACCTTACAAGGGTATACCTTGATGCAGTTTTTGACCCTGCTATATACTACAACCCCAACATCTTCTATCAGGAGGGCTGGCACATAGAAATGCGCGAAAGCTCGGACACTCCTGTATACAAGGGAGTCGTTTTCAACGAGATGAAGGGCGCTATGTCCTCTGTTTACAGCAGAATGGAGTCGGAGATAATGAACGTGCTCTTCCCTGACAGCTGTTACCGCTTTGAGTCAGGCGGACTTCCCGAGCATATCCCTGACCTCACATACGAGCAGTTCATTGCAGGTCACAAAAAATACTACCACCCTTCAAATTCATATTTCTACATTGACGGTCCTGTTGATATCGAACCTGTACTCGAACTCATCGACAGCGAATACCTTTCACGCTATGAAAAATGTGAGGTTTCCACCGAGATCCCGATGCAGAAAGCTATTGCTCCTACTGTAAGAAAGTCATATTACGAGATATCCGCCGACGAAGACGAAGCCAACCACACTTATCTTGTGCTGGGAAAGGTACTCGGAAGCTGGAAAGATCGTGAAAAGATAACCGCTGCCTCTGTACTTGCGGAAGCGCTCACAGGCTCTAATGACTCCCCTCTGAAACGCGCTCTCCTCGATACGGGACTCTGCCTTGACACCGCTCTTGAAGTAAGTGACGGCATTGCTCAGCCATTCGGCTGCCTCATAATAAACAATACCGACCCCGAAAAGTGTGACAAACTGAAAGAAACCGTCAGCAAGACCGTTTCCGCGCTTTGCAGCAAGGGTATAGACTCAGAACTGCTCACAGCTGCACTGAACCGCTTAGAATTCCGCTATCGCGCAGGCGGTGAGCCAAGAGGTCTTACACGCAACACCAATGCTCTCAATGCATGGCTTTACGGCGGAGATCCGCTCTGCTATCTTGAGCAGGGCGACATATTCGACACCCTCCGCAAAAAGCTGGGAACAGGCTATTTCGAGGATATACTCCGCGAGTGGCTCATAGACGAAAACGGCAGAGCTGAGCTGTGGCTCCTGCCATCACGCACCTACGGCGATGAGCAGAAAAAAGCTGAGGCACAGCGCCTTGCAAAGATAGTTGATACCCTTTCCTGTGAGGAACGCGATGTGCTCGTTGAACAGAACAAGAAGCTCGACCAGTGGCAGCAGTCCATAGATACTCCCGAGCAGCTTGCAACAATGCCGCATCTCGCTCTCTCGGAAGTTGGCGAAAAGCCGCTCAGCTTTGAAACTACAGAGACTAAGGTCGGCAATATCACAGTACTGCGCCGCTCGGCTGCTGACAAGGACATAGCTACCGTAAACCTTTATTTCTCGCTTGCCGACTGCACAGAAAACGAGCTTTTTGCCGCTTCTGCAATGACTGAGCTTTATGGCGCTCTTCCGACTTCCAGAAGCTCCGCAGCCGATATACAGCGCAGAACAACAGGGCTTCTCGGCAGCATATCCTACAATGTATCCGCACTCTCAAAGAATGGCTGCTCCGACAGATGTACTCCTTATTTCTCAGTGTCCGCACGTTTCCTCGAAAAGAACACCGATGAAGCTCTTTCACTCATCGCTGAGATAATCACAGATACAAAGTTCGACGACGAAAAAAATATACAGGAGCTTCTCAAACAGACTGACGAGGACTTCAAACAGGATATCATCGGAAGCGGTCATATCTACTCCATGACCCGTGTACGAGCTTCACTTTCGGCTGAATCTGCTGTTTCAGAGCTTGTTTCGGGCTATGAGGGATATAAACGTCTTCACGAAGCTGTCAAAAACCCTGCTGAGCTTATCAGCTGCATTAAAGCTCTCAGCAGCCGCATAGTATGCACTTCCCGACTTACTGCAAGTGTTACGGGCAGCGACGACACTTCGCTTGACGTTCTTCTTTCCGCACTTCCCGAAGGAACCCCTTCCGCTCAGGAGGATATGAGCTTCACTCTTGATATACCGAAAAATCAGGGTATCATCATTCCTGCGGGAGTCTCATACTCCGCAATGGCTCTCCCTGACAATTCAGCCGATATCGCAGTAAGAAATGTACTCTTCCGCGCTCTTTCACTTGAATACCTCTGGAACGAAGTAAGAGTAAAGGGCGGTGCATACGGAACAGGTGCAACAATAACCATCTCAGGCGAGCAGACTTTCTTCTCATACCGCGACCCTTCACCTGCCGCAACTATCGATATCTACAAGAAAGCCGCTGACTTCACCAACGAATACTGCAACGGCGCACCTGATATCACACAGTATATCATCAGTTCTATCGCTAAGGACGAACCGCTGATGTCAGACGGCAACAGGAGCAAACGTGCCGACGGACTCTGGTTCAGAGGTATAAGCTACGATGAGCGCCTCAATATCAAAAGGCGTATGCTCAGCGTAACTGCCGACCAGCTCCTCGATGCTGCACAGAAGCTGAAGGAATACGGAAACATCTGCGTTTTCGGCTCTGAAGCTGCAATGGAGGGACTCGACCTTACTATCGACACTCTTGCCTGAACAATAAGAACCTGTCCACATAGGGATTCACGCACGTCTTTTCGTCAAATTTTGCCGGTGACTGCGTTAAAAATCCTTGAAGGGCGACAGCCCGTCGGCGGATTTTTGCCTTGTCACCGACAAAATTATGCCTGATAATCCGTACATTCACCCTATGTGGACAGGTTCTAAGAACTTTTCTTCAAAAGATACGTATATATAGTTATACAGCAGAAAGACCCGAAAACAGTTATTTATCGCTGTTTTCGGGTCTGTTTTAATTTGCAGCCGCAGTCGTTGTGACAGTCTCACACTGCGAAGCCGTTTCGGTATCGGTCACGGCAGTAGTCTGCTCTGCGGTCATATCCGCGATCTTCATTTCCGTAAACTTCATCATGAGCTTGTTGTTCTGCATCTCAAAGCTGCTCAGTGTACCGTTCTCATCGACTGTCATCGTATAATCGCCGCCTTCAAGGCTGCCGCTTATTTTAAGGAGCCCATTTTCCTCCTCGCCGCTGAGTTCTTCAAGCTTTGCATTGTCATCTACAGCTTTCATGAGGTTCAGCATCATAGCCTTTACGGGAAGTGCAGCCTGCGGAACAGAAAAGCTCAGTCCTTTATATGATGCCACAACATTTCCCTCTGCAAATTCAAGCTTGACACCGCTGAGGGTATTGGGTTCGCTGAACTCTACCTCCCATACACCTTCACCGTATCGCTTGATACTGCCCTTTGCTTCAAGGCGATCAATGGTTATATCGGCAACAGCCGAAAATGCTGTGCCAAGTCCGTTCTTGCGCGAGCTTTTGCTCACCTTCGGCATTGAGCAAGCCGTCAGGCAAAACAATATCGCAGTAATGATAGTGAATGTAAAAACTCTTTTCATAATACCAGCTCCTATAACAGTATCGAAAATAGATTTTCACATCCCTCCGCCGTTCAGACGGTAATATTACGCTTCTTTTCCTTTAAAATGCCAAAAGCTTCAGGAAGATGACTAATGATGTCACGCGGCAGCATAGCTTCCATACCGAGCTTCATTGCAGCCCTGTCTCCTGCAAGTCCGTGCATATACACACCCGCACACGCTCCGTCGAAAATACCGCAGCCCTGTGCAACAGCAGAACCGATTATACCTGCCAGCACATCACCGCTTCCTCCGACACTCATACCCGGATTGCCTGTATGATTTGCTGCTGTACAATGACTGTCCGCAACGACAGTACCGCCGCCCTTGAGAACAACAGTGATACCATATTTTTCCGCATATCTTTCAGCTGCCTGGAATCTGTTTGTTGATATCAGCTTTGTATCACAGTTGATAAGCCTTGCCATTTCCCCGACATGAGGAGTTATAACAACATCTGTCTGCTTCTTCGTTAAAATATCTATGTCCCTTGCTATGCAATTTATTCCATCTGCATCGATTATTACAGGACATTTTGCATTCTGTGTCACAAATTTGGTAAGCTCAATGGTATCGGGAGTAACACCCATGCCGCAGCCTATTACTACTGCTGTAGCACGTTTCATAGCTGTTCCGATAAGCTCTGTACTCGTATCATAGAGCATGAAGCCGTAATCATCACATTCAAGCTCCATGTATACAGCCTCAGGAGCAAGCACCGATACGGTATCTATGCATTTTTCAACGGAAGCCACACGAACCAGTCCTGCGCCGCTCCTGAGAGCTCCCAGCGCTGCAAAAGCAGCCGCACCGCGCATGGATGAGCTTCCTGCGATAACGAGCACCTCTCCGAAATTGCCCTTGTGCGAATCCACTTCGCGCTTTGGCGGATAAGACGCAAGGTAATTACGCTCGATACGGTAATATATACGATCACCTTCAAGAACGCTGAGAGCCTTTTTCGGTATACCGATATCAGCAACAACGACCTTTCCGCAGTACTTTTTCAGTGGGAACTGTGTCATTCCCGACTTTGCAAAGCCAAAGGTTATAGTCTCGTCAGCCTTGAATATTCCCGGTGAAGCCGTTCCCGTAGAGCTGTTACCGCCGCTCGGGACATCTACAGCTATGCGGTATGCGCTTGAACCAATACTGAATATTCCCATGATGTCTTTGTCGAGCTGTCCGTGGAAGCCTGTTCCGAAAACACCGTCAACAAGCACCTGTGCCCCGATGATAGCGCCCTTGATAAGGCCCATTCTCCTCTTTTCCGCATTGAGGATACCATCGAGCGGATTGCGCTCCTGATGCTCTTCGTCAGCATCGATATTTCTCGGCTGGATCGTCATATAGTCGAGCTCTGCCGCTTCGATAGCAGCTTCCACATTCCCGCTTCGGAAGCCTTCAATAAAGGTTATCCTCTCTCTCGGAAGTATGCTGAGCATCTCCTGTGCAAGCGGCGATCTCGGAAGGCCATCGATGTGGATAATGGTAATTTTATAGCCTTTGTAAACAAGTATGTCAGCTGCCGCAAAACAGTCACCTCCATTGTTGCCCGTACCTGCAAGAAAAACCACAGAGCAGTCCTCGGGAAGGAGTTTAGCTTCATCGCGGCAATAATTTTCAATAAGCTCTGAAAGCTTCTTTCCCGCATTCTCCATAAGTTTCCTTCTCGACACTCCAAGTTTTTCAGAGCGTTCCTCTATACGCCCCATTTGCTTCGGTGTAACTATTTGCATCTCTAAAACCTCCATTCACGCATAACGCGCATTTATTTTCTTTTATATACATTACCCTCCTGATCATCGACCCATTTGAACTGCGGATAATCATCAAACAGATCTTTGCGCATATAAATACGCACAACGGTGTTTTTCGTCTTCATTTTGTAGAAAGTATTGATGTCAACATTTTTGATAGGAAGGTATTTTACACCTTTAAGTGTTTCCTCATCATATATCTCGTCTATCGGACAATATCCGATCAAAAAGTCAGGAAGGCCCTTTTCGCGCCACTTTGCAAAAATATGGTCAACATCTTCCTTATGCTTGTAATGCATATAAAGTGTGTCAGGATCATCAACGTTGAAATTCATAAAGATATTTCTGTCAAAATACGGGAGAAGCTCAGCAGCATAGCCCATAAGGTATGTTTTGTTTTCCGTTATCTTCTCATGCTTTGACGGAACTTCCATAAACTTGAAGATATATTCATTAAGTCCCATTTCGTTTTTATTTTTTTCAACTTTGCATTCCATGTACCAGGTCACCATGATCTTTTTATCCTCAAGGTGATTTTCCTTTATCATCTTGTGGATACTGCACATTGAGCAGTTTTTTCTTATATCATTCACAGAAGAAACACCACTGTACACTATCGGAACGATACATATGAAGCTTCCGCATATCAAAGCAAACTTACGTATAAGCGGCGACTTGATGCCATTTTTCAGCTTCTTCATGAATTCGGGAACAACTATACCGCCCTCGCTTTCTCCCATTATCCAGAATATGAATACATGATAAAGCGTACCTATGCCAATGTGGTGCTGTGACATATAGCTGAACGCCATAAAAGCGGAAATAAAGAAGTAAGGAACAAAGAATGTAAAAAACATCTTCTTTTTTGCAGCAAAAGCAGATATACACACCCACATTGCCAGACCGCAGAATATCTCTGCTATCATAAGCGGTGAAAGAGAGAAAACAATATCATTATCCAGTGCAACACCGCTCCAGCTGTCAAAAGGCAGAATTGCCAGAACCTCATAGCCAACAGGCTGCATAAGTATATCTTTCAGAGATTTGCTGTTTTCAACGCCGACATAGTAACAGTCATCGGCAGGGGTTATGGTGATTATGAGCCATACTGCGACTGCAAGGATAAAACAGAGCGAATAAAAACGCTTATCCCGCAGGAAATGAGCGATTTTCCTGCTTTTTACCAGCTCAATGATTATTTCAAACGCCCATACAAGGCAAAGTCCTCCCGCTATCATTATTCCGAATGCCGATAACAGACACATGAACACAAGTGAAAGTATATAGCGCCACGGATGTACATTTCTTTCCTTATATGTGATCGCAGCAAGGAAAAATGCAAGCATCAGGGCTGAATACGGACGGTTCAGCACTCCGAACTGATAAAAGAAGAAGAAATTGAACGGCAGCAGCCATCGTACTATCTTGGGAAATGGCGAACGGAATATCAGAAGTGCCATTGCCGCAGTACAGAAAGATATATTGACAAGTCTCAGCGACAGATCTACGGGAGCACCGTTCTTCGCAAAAACAGACAGTATCAGGTGCCAGAGCGGAGGATGTCCTTCATAATGCGGTATTACAGTAAATAATTCCTTATATGAAGCACTTCTTGCTATCTGCCATGCCTGAGTCTCATCGAACCAGATCTCATGAAAGCAGCTTACCACTATCAGAGCTATAGTGTATATCGCAAGGACTATCCCGTCTGTGAGAAGTTCCTTTTTTGTATGTCTCTTTCTTTCCATAGTCAAGCTCCTCAGAATTCCTTTGTTCTCAGCTTTGCAGGAAGAAATTTAACAATATTTTCAAGCATTCTTTCATCAGGTGCAAAAACAAGTCTTGCAGGACCTACTTCCTCGTCGTTGAAATCCGCATAATACTCATGTGAGGCAATATTATCCGTTGCGAAGATTATGGTCATATCATCTGTTTCTTCAAGATCGTCGCTGTACTTTCCGAAATCGGTAAACTGTCTCACATTGGTCGAAACCATTTCGCGGCGCTTTTTCTTTGCGATTATCTTATCTACGTCAAGCTCACCGTTTGTGAAAGCGTATTCATACTCAACATAGGTGTTCTGCACTATATTGTAAGTTCCGTAAGCAGCGACCACCGAAAGAACGAATCCAAGCAGCGCCAGAAGCGGTGTCCTGAGCTGTAAAACCGCCAGCACCGCAAGTGCTATCGAGAAAAGTATACCCACAACTATCATCATCACACGACGTGTCTTATCAGATGATGTTTCGTTCTTTTTAACAAGCTGTTCAGCAAAATTATCCATTATATGATCTCCATTCAATAATTATATTATGTACATACACTTATAATATCATATTTTCCGTCAGATTGCAATAAATCCCTCCAATTTTTTAACGAGCTTCATCTTTTTTTCACAAGTGTGATTTTTATGGCAGCTTTTTTTCAAAAAAGCACTTGATTTTTTTTATTTCTGCGTATATAATTAGTTTATAACCCGATGACCGAGAGAGTAGGTATGTATGAGTTTCCACAGAGAGGAACGAAAAGGTGTGAGCGTTCCGTTACGATGCATTCTGAAGTTCACTCACGAGGGGCAGAGCAGAAGCGTATGCGTTATGCAGCGTGGTAGGTTACTGACGTAGGTCTGCGTTAAAGACAAGAGAGTATCGGCTCTCCTGACCAAAGGTGGTATAAGCAAGGTTTAAGTCTTGTCCTTTAGGGCAGGACTTTTTTATTTAGTCACGACACGTAAACCATTTGTAAGGGCTGGCGTCCTCGACAGCCCATCGCCACAAGGCGAAAAAATGATATTGGCGGGACGTCGAGGGCACCGTCCCCTACACTATTTCTTTGAGGTGAAAAAATGAAAGAACAGCTTGAAAAAATCGAAGCTTTGGCAAAGCAGGAGCTTGATTCCTGTACTGAGATCAAGGCACTGGACGATCTGAGGATAAAGTTCCTCGGCAAAAAGGGAGAGCTCACCGCTATCCTTAAACAAATGGGCAAGCTCTCCGCAGAAGAAAGACCTGTTATCGGTCAGCTCGCTAACAAGGTAAGAGCTGATATCGAAGAAGCTCTCAGCAGCAAGCTCGCTTCACTGAAAGCAAATGCACAGGCTGCTAAGCTGGCAGAGGAAAAGATCGACATCACCCTCCCCGGCAAACACGCTCCTTTCGGAAAGCTCCACCCGCTCACTAAGGTCGAGAACGAGATCAGAGAGATATTCATCGGTATGGGCTTCAATATTGCTGACGGTCCCGAGATCGACGACGATTACCATGTATTCGAGGCTCTGAACCTCCCTCCCGACCACCCTGCAAGAGATACTCAGGATACTTTCTATATCGAGGGCACTAACGAGACTGTCCTTCTCCGTACCCAGACTTCTTCCGTACAGGTACACGTTATGGAGAACCAGAAGCCCCCTATCCGCATAATCTCACCGGGACGTGTTTTCCGTTCTGACGCTGTTGACGCTACTCACTCCCCTCTCTTCCACCAGATCGAGGGTCTTGTAGTTGACAAGGGCATCACAATGAGCGACCTCAAGGGCACTCTCGAAATGCTCATGAAGAAGCTCTACGGCAACGACTGCAAGCTCCGTTTCCGTCCTCACCACTTCCCGTTCACCGAGCCAAGCTGTGAAGTTGATATAAGCTGCTTCAACTGCGGCGGCAAGGGCTGCTCAATGTGTAAGGACGAGGGCTATATCGAGCTTCTCGGCGCAGGCATGGTTCACCCGAAGGTACTGGAGAACTGCGGCATAGACCCTGAGGAATATTCAGGCTTTGCCTTCGGTCTCGGTCTTGAGCGTATGGTAATGGGACGCTACGATATCAACGATCTCCGTCTTCTCTACGAGAACGATACAAGATTCTTAGAGCAGTTCTGATATATGATACGCTGATATTTTATCAAGATCGCTGCCGCTTTGGCAGTTCGGATAAACAATGCTATGGTAAGAAATATAACAAATTTTTTATTCAGCAAGCAGATAGAAAGAGTGGTAGGCGGAATAGTAATACAGCTGCTCTTTCTGTTCCCGATCATCTTTATTCACGAGATCGACAGCACAATAGGCAAAGTATTACTTATTATGTTTATGGTATCGCCTTCTGTGATCGCCGCCATGGCAATTATAAATGCGAAAAGAAAATATAAAAAGCTGCTCGGTGTTCTGGGAGTGACCAACGAATCTGAATTAGATTATTGCCTCGAACATTCTGAACATCTTAAAAATACTTATACCTTCCTGAATAACGGTATGGTCGTCGATTTCACGAAACTGGAGTACTTTTATATAAGAGATATCCAGAAGATGACAAAAAGTTCGTACGATAAACACTACAGCACAGATGACTCGAACAACTATTCAAATACGATTCCGGTCACAGTATATGTAATAAAGATCAAACTGAATAAGCATGGCAGGCTGCCGCGAAAATTCAGACTAAAATATGAAAGCTTTATAGAGCGTGATGCGGTATTTTTAAATCTGGCAAAAGCTTATTCGGAATATGGTGATCCCATTGATATCGTAAAGGATCAGGATCAATTAAAATGAAAGGAAAAAAGATATGAATTTATCTATGAAATGGCTCGGCGATTATGTAAAAGCCGATATGCCTATAAAGGATTTCTGCCATGCCCTCACAATGAGCGGTTCTAAGGTAGAATGTTACGAAAAAGAGGGAAGCAATATCTCGGGCGTTGTAGTTGGTAAGATACTCTCAAAAGGACCTCACGAAAACGCTGATGCTCTGTTCGTATGTCAGGTTGACATCGGTGCAGAAGCTCCTATACAGATAGTTACAAACGCTAAGAACGTCAAAGAGGGCGACCTCGTTCCTGTTGCTCTTGACGGAGCTATTCTCCCCGAGGGCAAGATAAAGAAGTGCAAGATGCGCGGAGTTGAGAGCTTCGGTATGTTCTGCGGACTTGATACTCTCGGTCTTACAGCTCACGACTTCCCTTACGCTGACCCTGAAGGAGTTTTCGTCATCGAGGAGGACTGCAAGCTCGGCGAGGATATCCACACCGCTATCGGTCTTGACGATACTTCCGTTGAGTTCGAGATAACCTCAAACCGTCCTGACTGCCTCAGCGTTATCGGTCTTGCAAGAGAAACAGCCGCTACCTACGGCACAGAGCTCAAAGTAAAAGCTCCTGAATTCAAGGGTGTTGACGGCGATATCAACTCAATGCTGAAAGTCGATATCCACAACACAGAGAAGTGCCAGAGATACTGCGCAGGTATCGTTAAAAACGTAAAAATTGGTCCTTCACCACGCTGGATGAGAGAGAGACTCCGTGCAAGCGGCGTTCGTCCTATCAACAACTTCGTTGATATCACAAACTACGTTATGCTTGAATACGGTCAGCCTATGCACGCTTTCGACCTCCGCTACGTTGAAGGTGCTCACATAAATGTCCGCAACGCTAAGAACGGCGAAAAGATAATGACTCTCGACGGCGTTGAGCGCGAGCTCACAGATGATATGCTTGTCATCGCTGATGAGAAAAAGCCTGTTGCAGTTGCTGGTATCATGGGCGGCGAATACAGTGGTATCATGGACGATACAACAACTGTTGTATTCGAGTCCGCATATTTCGAGCCTACTCAGGTAAGACGCACCTCAAAAGCACTCAAACTCAAATCCGATGCTTCTTCACGCTACGAAAAGGGCGTTGACAGACTCATCTCAATGACCTGCCTGAAGAGAGCTTTCGAGCTTGTTGAAGAACTCGGTGCAGGTGAAGTCCTCAACACAGTTATCGACTGCGACTACACAGACAAGACCCCTGCTACAGTTGATTTCAGCGCAGAATGGATAAACAACTTCCTCGGTACTGATATCTCTGAGGCTGACATGATAAAGTATCTCGAAAGACTCGAATTCAAGGTAGAAAACGGAAAGGTGATCGCTCCTTCATTCCGTATAGATATCGGCTGCAAGGCAGATATCGCAGAAGAAGTTGCACGTATCTACGGTTACAACAATATCCCTTCAACTGATTTCCGCGGTGTTGCAAGAGCTGAATTCACTGAGGAGCAGAAGTTCGCACGTACACTCAGAAATGCTGCTGTATCTCTCGGCGGCTATGAGATCGCAACTTACTCCTTCGTATCACCTAAGTACTTCGACAAGATAAAGCTCCCTGCTGACAGCAAGCTCCGCAAGGTAGTAAGAATAGTAAATCCTCTCGGTGAGGATACAAGCGTAATGAGAACCTCTACTATCCCTTCAATGCTGGACGTTCTCTCATTCAACTATAACAACCGCAACGATAAAGCTTGCCTCTTTGAAATAGCTAAGGAGTACCTCCCTGCTTCCGAGGAAAAGCCTTTCATCAACGGCGATACTCTCGCTAATAACGGCAAACAGAAGCACAAGTACAACTACTCTCTCCCTGATGAGCCGCAGCGACTCACTATCGGTATGTACGGCGGCGACGCTGACTTCTACACTCTCAAAGGTATGGTTGAGCAGATACTTGGCGAACTCAAAATCGATGACGTTGAGTATGTCCGCGCAAACGACTGCGATGAATTCGACGAAAAGTACGCACTCCACCCTGGCAGAAGCGCAGTTATCATCAAGGACGGCGCTTATCTCGGTATCATGGGTGAGGTTCACCCTGATGTTCAGGAGAAATATGAGATCGGCGTAAAGACTTACGTTGCAAAGCTCAATATCCCTGAGCTTATGGCTGCTGCCGCTGACAAGATCACATATCAGCCGCTTCCTAAGTTCCCTGCTTCGACCCGTGACCTCAGTCTCCTTGTTGACGAGGATATGCCTGTTGCAGAGCTTGAAAAGGCTATCAAGGGCGCTGTCGGAAAGATTCTCGAAAAGGTAACTCTCTTCGACGTTTACCGCAGTGACGAGATGAAGAAGAACGGCAAGAAGAGTATCGCTTACTCGATCTCTATGCGTTCACACGACGGCACTCTCACCGACGAGCAGGCTGACGGAGCTATGAAGCGCGTTCTCAAAGCTCTTAACGCTATCGGCGCTGAGCTCAGAGGCTGATAAAATAATGCACGAAAATATAAAAAAAGCACTGCTGCCTGTCCCTGAGGACGGGCAGCTCGTGCTTATACGCGAATATATCCCCGATGCTGTCATAGACCTGCGCTATGCTACAGCCGATAACTTCACGGGGAAAGTGATATACCGCAGTTCCGAAGCATACCTTTGCTACGGAACTGTGAAAAAGCTCATGGCGGTTCAGGAAGCGCTGCGAAAACTCGGCTTGAAGCTGGTAATATGGGACGCTTACAGACCTATGGCGGCTCAGTTCAGGCTCTGGGAGATCTGTCCGAATCCCGATTTCGTAGCCGACCCACGCAAAACAATAACTGCTCACGCCCGCGGTAACACCGTGGATATAAGCCTTGTCCACACAGACGGCTCGCCTGTTGAGATGCCGTCGGGATTTGATGACTTTTCCTCCCGTGCAAGCAGAGACTACACCGACACCACCAAAGAAGCCGCAGAAAATTCACGTTTTCTCGAAAAGATAATGGCTGAAAACGGCTTTGAAGGACTGCACAGCGAGTGGTGGCACTACTACGACAAAGAGGAATATCAGCTCATCGGCAACGTTGAGATGCTGTGAGATTCAGATGATGATACCGCTGAAATGGTCTATCTCATGCTGGATTATCTCAGCCTCAAAGTCGCGGAAAATACCGCGGCGGCGCTTGAATTTCTTGTCGAGATACTCTACAGTTATTATCTTATGACGAGTAACGCTGCGGACTCCCGTAAGCGAAAGACAGCCCTCCTCGGTATCATAAGTCTCCTTGGACTTGTCCACAATCTCGGGATTTATCATCGCCACATACTCATCGCCTATGAGTGCGACGAGAATAGTCTTGTGAACACCTATCATGTTGGCAGCCATTCCCACACAGCGCTCCTCGTTTGCCTTTACGGTATCGAGAAGGTCGCGTACAGTCTGCATATCAGCTCTTGTGGCAGGCTCTGATTTTATGCGAAGAACTGCCTCATCTCTGACTATTTCCTTTATCATGGTAATTATCCTTTCAGTTTTTGTTTTATCATAACATATATACATCTGACTGTCAAGCCCATCAAGCCCCTGTTTAATTCGAAATGCGAAATTAGGAATTCGGAATTAATGTGTCCGCTTACGCGGACGGATTGAAATATAAGTAACATGATACTATGTGTAGGGGCGGATATTATCCGCCCGTCAGCTTGTCAATAAACCCTGTTTTCACTGAAACAAATGCGGGTAGCGGAACGCCGCCCCTACACGCGATAACGGTATATCGTAAATTGTAGGGGGCGCCGTTCCGGCGCCCGTGTCACAAAACTCATGAATTATGACTTTTTTGACAGACTAAACGCCGCACAAAAAGTGCGGCGTTTTCGTTTATTTTAATCCTACAAATTCCTTGAAGTTGGCTGAGAATATCTTCTGATTCTCCTCCTCGGTAAAGCCCAGCTTCAGAAAGCGCATAAGCTCGTCCTCATGGCTCCACATAGGGAAATCAACACCGAAGAAGCAATTCTCAATACCGTATTTGCGAACCATACCTGCTACTCTTTCAGGCGTAAGGAAAGCAAGTGAACTGCTCACATCAAATCTGACGTTATCAAGACCTGTAAGGCACTCCTCAGCAGCATCCCACTGCTGATAACCGCCAAGATGAGCCGCAATAAGTTTCAGCTTAGGGAAGTTCTCGTGTATCCTCCTTATGCGATAAGGAGCGGAAAAATCGTATCTTGCATCTCCGCAGTGTATAAGCAGCGGAAGCTCTTCACCCATAAGCTCATATATCTTGAAAGCCTCAGGCGAATCAGCGTTGAATTTCTGAAAATCAGGGTGAAGCTTTACTCCGTGGAGTCCAAGCTCCTTGATCTGTTTTATGTCAGCTTCCAGATCATCTGAATCTGCGTGAGTTGTACCGAAACCATAAAAGCAGCTATGTTCAGCACACTCTTTTGCTATAAAATGATTGATATTGTCTGTCTGACGCGGAGTTGTAGCTGTAGAGCAGACAAGGTACAGATTTACACCTATCTTGCTGCCTGCTTCGATGAGCTTATCGCTCATACCCATATTATTCATGGGAATATGGTAAAAATTTCCAATACTGTCAGTAGCTGTCTCGGCGATCTTTTCTGGGAAAATATGCGCATGAGCGTCGATTATCTCGTATTTCCCGTATACTTCGGGTGTCATGTAAACATCTCCTAAAAACAATTTCAACACTAATTATACCTTATTAATATGTTTTTGTCAATCACATTGCAGACAAAAAAGCAATACGTTAGCTTTGGTAAACTATTTGCATTATATTTATATACTCGTTATATAAACGCAGCCCCGAAGCGACTTTCTTATCGGTTCGGGGCATTTGGTTTTAATCAGAAATGAAGTTATTTTTTATTATCACATTTGCTGCTGAAATGCAGAAAAGAAAGAATTCCGACAGGCAGAAAATATACACACCATGCAACAAGGGCGAAACTTCCTCCGCGGCTGTCACCGTCAGACGAAATATTCGAGAACACACCTGTCATCGGCATAAAAGTGCAGCTAAGGTAGAACACTCCGTGTATCATCATAAGTGCTTTCAGCCGCTTGTCTGTCTTGCTTTCCGGCTTCATCGAAAGTCCGGTGAAGAAAGTTGAAAGAGCCATCATGCCGTAACCGAGGAGATCATAGTAGAAGATAAGTCCAAACTCGCTAAAGTTTAGAAGCTTTGCCGCCTGTTCGTTAAGCTGATCGTTTTTTACTGTAGTCAGCTGTGAAAAATAGACGAGCATAATAAACACGCTATACACTCCCGCAAGGATCATACCCATATTCGCCGCAACTTTTCGGTCATTTTCGCACTCATAATGCAGACCTGCCGTCATCATGATAAAACCTATCGGCAGTATAAGGCAGACAAAGTAGCTGCCCATATCATTATTGATTATCCGAAATACCGCAAAAAGAAATACTGTCACTGTTGTGATAGCCGAACCGACTTTTGGAATCAACTTATTTATATCCACTTTCTACCTCCGCAAATGCTGTATATTTTGTTAATTATTATATTTTGTTAATTATTATATTTCGATATAGTAACTGTATCAACCAGAAAGCCATAGTGCCCGACAATAACATCAGGAGCACTATGGCTAAATTCTTCATCAGAGCAGAGTAATGCCGTTAGCTGCGCACTTCTCTATCATTTCATCTGACCATATCGAGGACTGAACTTCGCCGATATGAGCTTTTTCGAGAAGGAGCATACAGAGTCTTGACTGACCGATACCACCGCCGATAGTAAGCGGAAGTGTGCCGTCAGCTATCATCTGATGATACTTATACTGCATTCTGTCCTCAGCACCGCACTCTGCAAGCTGCTTTTTGAGTGCTTCCTCGTCAACACGAATGCCCATAGATGATATCTCCAGCGAATCGTCAAGAACCTCGTCCCAGAAGAGGATATCACCGTTGAGTGACCAGTCATCGTAGTCAGGAGCTCTTCCGTCGTGCTTTTCACCGCTTGCAAGCTTTCCGCCGATACCCATAAGGAAAACGGTCTTGTGCTCCTTAGTAATAAGGCGCTCGCGCTCGTGACCTGTCTTGTCGGGGTACATATCCTCAAGCTCCTGAGTTGTAATGAAGTAAGGCTCATCGCAGATCTTTCCTGCTATCTGAGGATAGCGAAGACTTACCTTGCGCTTTGTAAAAGCGATAGCCTTTACAACAGACTTGACAGTATCTTTTAGGAAATCTATATTTCTCTGCTCGCGAGTGATGACCTTTTCCCAGTCCCACTGGTCAACGAAAATAGAGTGGGTATTGTCGGTATCGTCATCGCGGCGGATAGCGTTCATATCGGTATAAATGCCCTCGCCTGCACTGTAGCCGTAGCGGTAGAGTGCCATACGCTTCCACTTAGCCAGCGACTGAACTACCTCTGCTTCTGCATTGATCTCCTTGATATCGAAATCTACCTTACGCTCAACGCCGTTGAGATCGTCATTGATACCGCTTCCCTTTTTAACGATGAGGGGAGCAGATACTCTGTCCAGAGTCAGAGCGAACGAAAGCGCCTGCTGGAATATGTCCTTGATGTACTTTATTGCGTGCTGAGTTTCTCTCAGTGTAAGAGCTGACTTATAGCCCTCAGGGATATACAGCGATCTTGACATGATAATCACTTTCCTTTTCTTGATATATTTTACAGGAAACAGCGCCATTGATGCTCCCTGTGCTGTACGTTTTTGAGCAGGGAACGCCGAGAGCGGCGTTCCCTGCATAATCATTAAATTATCTGATAGAACCAACAGTTCTTGGGAACAGTATAACGTCACGGATATTAGCCATACCTGTTGTATACATGATAAGTCTCTCAAAGCCGAGACCAAAGCCGCCGTGAGGAACACTTCCGAACTTTCTGAGGTCGAGATAGTCGCTGTAGAGGTCGAGGTTCATATTTCTCTCCTTCATAGCGGCGATAAGCTTTTCGTAGTCAGCCTCACGCTCACTGCCGCCGATTATCTCGCCGACACCCGGAACGAGGAGGTCAACAGCTGCAACAGTCTTGCCGTCAGGATTCTGCTTCATGTAGAATGATTTTATCTCCTTCGGATAATCTGTTACGAAAACAGCCTTCTTGAACACCTTCTCTGAGAGATATCTCTCGTGCTCAGTCTGGAGGTCACAGCCCCATTCTACAGGATATACGAAGTTCTCACCTGACTTCTTGAGAAGCTCGATAGCCTCTGTATATGATACTCTTGCGAAGTCGTGGGAGATAAGCTCCTCAAGACGTGCAATAAGTCCCTTTTCAAAATGAGCATCGAAGAACTTCATATCATCAGGACAAGTATCAAGGAGCTTGCGGATAACGTATTTGAGCATATTCTCAGCTATCTCGATAACGTCATCAAGCTCTGCAAAAGCCACCTCAGGCTCAACGTGCCAGAATTCAGCGAGGTGCTTAGGAGTATTTGAGTTTTCAGCTCTGAATGAAGGGCCGAATGTGTATATCTTACCCATAGCCATTGCAGCCATTTCACCTTCGAGCTGACCCGAAACTGAAAGACCTGCTCTCTTGCCGAAGAAGTCGTTAGCGTAGTACTCCTCCTCGTTCTTGTAGTCCTTGCTGTAGCCGATAGTAGTTACCTGGAACATCTCGCCTGCGCCCTCACAGTCGCTTCCTGTGATAAGCGGAGTATTTACATAAACATAGTTATGAGTCTGGAAGTACTCATGAATAGCAGCAGCAAGTACAGAACGAACGCGCCATACAGCGTTGAAGGTATTCGTTCTGCCTCTGAGGTGAGGGATCGTACGGAGGAATTCGAGTGTATGTCCCTTCTTCTGGAGAGGATAATCTGTAGGAGCATCGCCCAGTACAGTAATTCCGTCAGGAGCAGCATTGATCTCTACAGTATCATTTCTGCCCTCTACAGCTGTACCTGTTACCTTTACAGACATACCTACTCTTGGCTCTTTATAATCGCTGTCGCCCTTGTCAACAACGACCTGAACATTTTTAAGTGAAGTTCCGTCATTAACTTCAACGAATGCTACGCTCTTTGAGTTACGTGATGTACGTACCCAACCGCATACAGTTACCTGCTTGCCTACATAATCCTTTGTGGAGATTATCTCCTTGACATCGATGTGCTTCATAATAAACATTTCCTTTCATTATATAATGTGCACAGGACGAGCAGGAATACAAAAAGCCCCGTCCTGAAACTACAGGACGGGGCATAATACCCGTGGTGCCACCTGAATTACCGCAAAAGCGATCACTTTTGAGCCGCTGTAACGTGCGGAAAACGTCTCCCCTACTCAGTATACTGCACATTCACTGAATCCTGACTTACACGAACGCCAACTGACTCAGAACCGTACCCTTTCGGTTTGCTGCTCGGAAGTGTTATTCACACAGACTCTGATATGCGGCTCTCACCATACCCGCACTCTCTGGGAACGAAATTCCATGCTACTTCTCTCCGTCATTGCATTTGATTTGTCTGTATTATAACACTTTTATTTGATCTTGTCAAGAGAAAAGCAGATAAAAAACATTCACATTTTTCACAATTTTATCAAGCTGAATACCCGAATCACCACATTGCGGCAAATTTTCACACAAAGCTTTCCTGACAATTTCACATTTCATTACGACAATTCACAAAAACATGGTGTATATTATAACCATAGAAACAAACCACACTCCACATACAATAAATGAAAGGGTGCGTAAATATGACCAATAATACATTAAAAAGAACTATTGCAGGTCTTGCAGTGCTGACAATGGCGCTTAGCACTTTTACAGGCTGCGGAAATAATAATAAAAATGAAGCTTCATCAACAACGCGATCATTGAAAACCGAAGCCGCTGACGATATCGGGACAAGCGCTGACGAAGAATCAACTACGAAAAATAATAAAACCGACTCTTCTTTCAAAGCTGAAAAAACAACTTACACCTCCAACAGTTCAGGTGTAATAGATACAGCTGATCTATTCTCGGACAGAGATCTTGAACAGACAGCCGACACATCTGAGGCAAAGATGTTGAGCGTTTCTGACGGAAAGACTATTGATATCACAGAAGAAGGCGTTTATGTGATAAGCGGCAGCGCCAAAAACTGCACGATCAAGGTCAATGCTGATGACACTTCAAAAGTTCAGCTCGTACTTGACGATGTTGACATTGAAAACGAGGATTTTCCTGCTATATATGTCGTATCAGCAGATAAAGTATTCATAACCTCCACCGACAGTGAAAACAGTCTTTCGGTCACAGGTGCGTTCACAGCCGACGGTGATACAAATACCGATGCTGTTATTTTCTCAAAAGACGACATTGTACTGAACGGAACAGGCAGTCTCACGGTATACTCAGCTTACGGAAACGGAATCTCCTGCAAGGACGATCTCAAAGTAACAGGCGGCAAATATGAAATTTCATGCGCTGAAGACGCTTTTGAAGCCAACGACTCCATAGCAGTCTGCGGCGGAGAATTTACGATAAAAACTCAGAAAGACGCTTTTCACGCAGAAAATGACGAGGACAGCTCGCTCGGATACATCTACATTGCCGACGGAAAATTTGATATAAACGCCGCAAGTGACGGTATTCAGGCTACGACCTACGTTCAGATCAACGGCGGAACATTTGATATAACTTCCTCCGAAGGCATTGAAGCAACATATGTGCAAATAAACAGCGGAGATATAACTATCGATGCTTCCGATGACGGTATAAATGCCACAAACAAGAGTACTGCCTGTGATATTGCTGTGGAATTCAACGGCGGAAATACTACTATTACTATGGGTCAGGGCGACACTGACGGTATTGACTCAAATGGCAGTATCTATGTAAACGGCGGCACTATCGACGTTACAGCACAGATGTCATCATTCGACTATGACGCAGCAGCTGAGTTCAACGGCGGAACTATCATTGTAAACGGCGAAGAAGTGTCCGAGATCCCTCAGTCAATGATGGGCGGCGGTCATATGGGTGGTCGCGGCGGCATGGGTACTCCTCCCGACGGAAACTTTGGCGGTGGTATGGGTACTCCTCCCGACGGAAACTTTGGCGGCGGACGCGGAAGATCAAGAGATCTCAACGAGCAGAACCTCACATAATTCAGAACGTATCATTCTTCACCCTCCTATATACAAAAAAACCGAGAGCAACTCTCGGTTTTTTTGTTTACTAAAATTAAATGAATAACGTGCTGAAACCGTGTTCACGGGCATAACGCTCAGCTTTTTTGCGGTTTATCTGTTTAAGTATCCTTATGGTCTGCTTATGACCCTTTCTTATCTCATCAAGCGGTATTCCCTGATTCTCAAACTCAATGATATTTATGTTGTAAAGGCTCTCACAGCCGCTGAAAGCGTCCTCCTTGATGTCCTTTGTATTCATACTTATCTTGAGGTCCATGAGATTCTGGCAGCCGTAGAAAGCCCAGCTTCCGATAGTTTTTACAGTAGCAGGGATATCTATAGATGTAAGTGATCTGCACCATGAAAATGCACTTTCACCGATAGTAGTCACAGAATTGGAGATGACTACCTTTTTAAGGCTGTAGCACTCGGAAAATGCCTGGAAACCAATAGCCTCAACCGAACCCGAAATAACTATTCTCCTGAGCTTCTTGCATGAGAAGAACATGAGATCGCTTATTCTTGAAAGGTAAGCAGGTAAAACCACGCTTACGATACTGTTACAGCGTCCAAAAGCTCCCTTGCCGACTCTTTTTAAAGACTCAGGCAGGTTGAGTTCTTTAAGGCGAACACATTTCAGGAAAGCGTTTTCGCCGATAGCTTCAAGATTCTTAGAGAAAACGACTTCCTCAAGACAGAAGCAGTGGCAGAAAGCGAATTTATCGATAATATGCACACTATCCGACATAACGATACGTTTTACGGTCTCGTTTCCGCGGAAAGCATACTTTCCTATCACTTTTACCTTATCAGGAATGACGATAGATTCTGTAGTACCGATATATTTGACAAGAACGCCGTTTTTATCGATAGCCATGTTATTTTCGTCATCTATCACGATATTCTCATCGTGAATGAGATCGCCGTACTTCTCGTAATCATTGGCATCAGCATTCTCAGCATTTACAGGAATCTCGGGCTTCTTTTCTTCTGCCTTTTCAGCCTTTACAGGAGTCTCGGGCTTCTTCTCCTCTGCCTTTTCAGCATTTACAGGAGTCTCGGGCTTCTTTTCCTCTGCCTTTTCAGCATTTACAGGAGTCTCGGACTTCTTTTCCTCTGCCTTTTCAGCATTTACAGGAGTTTCGGACTTCTTTTCCTCTGCCTTTTCAGCATTTACAGGAGTCTCGGGCTTCTTTTCCTCCGCCTTTTCAGCTTTTACAGGAGTCTCGGACTTCTTTTCCTCTGCCTTTTCAGCATTTACAGGAGTCTCGGACTTCTTCTCCTCTGCCTTTTCAGCATTTACAGGAGTCTCGGACTTCTTCTCCTCTGCCTTTTCAACTTTTACAGGAGTCTCGAACTTGACCTTATCACGCTTTTTATCATGATGCTTATCAAGCTTTACAGGCTCAGGCGAAGTATCTATGCGCTTTTTATTCTTAAAAAGCTCCTCTTTACTTGTATCCTTAAACTTTTCTTTCTGAGACTCGGGAATTGCATTCATAATCTCTTTTGCGATCTCAATTCCGTCATCTGTACTAACGTCTTTTTTCTTATTTTCAAACTTCTTATCGTTTGATTTTTTCTGCTCGGGCTTTGGTGCGACCTTGTTCTCGGCAAGCTTTTGCTCGGGCTTTGGTGCTACCTTATTCTCGGCAGGCTTCTGCTCGACCTTTGGTGCTACCTTATTCTCGGCAGGCTTCTGCTCGACCTTTGGTGCGACCTTATTCTCGGCAAGTTTCTGCTCGACCTTTGGTGCGACCTTGTTCTCGGCAGGCTTCTGCTCGACCTTTGGTGCTACCTTATTCTCGGCAAGCTTCTGCTCGGGCTTTGGTGCGACCTTGTTCTCAGCAGGCTTCTGCTCGGACTTTGGTGCGACCTTGTTCTCAGCAGGCTTCTGCTCGACCTTTGGTGCGACCTTGTTCTCGG
>Ga0256405_10001418_pt1 | contig 65402 bp, 45 predicted proteins | sample RumenRJG_02DNA_FD_189096 | JGI IMG/M metagenome (GOLD analysis project Ga0256405, IMG submission 189096) | Bovine rumen microbial communities from Lethbridge, Alberta, Canada - RJG_02 | ecosystem: Host-associated > Mammals > Digestive system > Stomach > Rumen | place: Canada: Alberta... | reverse complement strand
AGCCCCTGGCATCAAGAAAGAATATTGCCGCGTAGGCATCAATGATGACGGCAACCTCACCATCGCCATTGAGAACAAACAGGAACACAAGCATGAGGACAGTCATCATCACTACCTGCGCCGTGAGTTCAGCTATTCTAACTACGAGCAGAACTACGTGTTGCCTGACGATGTAGTGAAGGACAAGATTTCTGCCAAGGTGGAGGACGGCATCTTGACCATCACGATGCCGAAGACCAAGCCACAGCAGAAGGTCACCAAGGCCATCGAGGTCTCGTAACAGACACTGATTAACCGCATAAGTAAAAGGGGCAGCATCCAATCGGGTGTTGCTCCTTTTTAGTTGTGACAAACGGATTATCGCTTGTCGGGGATGCCGTAGTCGGCCCAGCGCTCTTGCGGATAATAGCCTTTCAAGGTCTTCTTTTTGTCAGCGTATGCCTCCTTCACACGGGCCAGCACCTCGTTCATTTGCTTCACCTTCGGGGTGAGTTCCTCACGCAGACGGTCAACTTCGGCATTGGCAGTCTCCAGTTCCTTCAGCGATTGCTCCATCTGCCCGATTTCATCATTAGTAACTCCACCGCCAATGCCACTGAGGTGCTTACGCAGCCCCTCTACCAGACTACGGCTCTTCTCGATTTGTAGTTCTACTGTCTTTGACATAATTCTCTTGTTTTTAGTGATAAAACATCAATCATTACCTTGCAAAATTAACGAAAAAAGTCGATTTTACGAATGCTATAGAGACTCACTTTTTCGTTTTTTTAAGATGCAAGAAAGCCTCTGTTTAAACTATTTTTGCTAATTTTGCGGCCGATTTGCAAAACATGCGAACCAATGACTCTATAGCTTGGTAGAGCTCAAACCTCCACGTACATTTTTATGGAAAAGAAGAACATCTCCAAGAAGGTGACAGCTACCATCCTATCGATGTCGCTGCTCACCGTGATGGCCGGAGCCGCCATCGCCCCCGCATTGGGCATCATCAAGGCTCACTTCAGTGATGCATCCGCCATGCAGGTGCAGTTTATCGTCAGCATGCCTGCCCTGCTGATTATCGTCACCAACCTCTTCTTCCTGCCGCTGAGCCGCATTCTGCGCACGCGGGCCATTGCCACCACGGGCTTGTTGCTCTACGTTGTGGCAGGTGCAGGCTGTTTCTTTATTGATGACATCTGGCTGCTGTTGCTCCTACGAGCCATCTTGGGCATCAGCGTCGGTCTTATCATGCCGCTCTCCACAGGGCTGTTGGCCTATTATTTCCCACCAGAAGAGCAAGCGCGCCTGATGGGGCTCTCTGCAGCCATGAACCAGATGGGCGGGGTGGTGGCCACGCTGCTCGCAGGGCTGCTGGCCACCATCGAGTGGAACTATGCCTTTCTGGTCTATCTGCTCGGACTGATAGCATTGGCGATGGTGTGGCTATGGCTGCCCGACGAGCAATTAGGTTCGGCCAACAAGCGTGGTGTCCCCTTCCAACCGCGTCAGCTGCTAAAATTCCATCCGTCAGTTGTAGGTATGCTGCTGTTGATGATGATATTCTTCATCTTCCCCACCAACTTTGCCGTTGTGGCTACCCAGCAGTTAGAACTGCAGACGGAACTGATTACCCTCATCATGGTAGGCCTCGATGTGGTGGCTTTCTTTGTAGGCATGGTGTTTGGCGGTGTGATGAACCGTTTCCGCCAGAGCGTCAAGTACTTCGCCCCCACATTCTTTCTGATAGGCTATGCGGCCTATCTGGTTCCCAATGTTCTGATGATGGTACTTGGCTCAGCGTTTATTGGTGTCGCTAATGGCGTAGGCGTACCTTATCTGAACACCATCGCAAGCATCAAAGGCGGCAAAAACTCGGCCACGACGGTCATGCCCCTGCTTTCTGCAGCCCTTTATCTCGGACAGTTCGTGTCTCCCATCATCGTGACACCTGCCTCCCATATATTGTTTGGCAGTACAGACCTGACAGGGCCATATAAAATAGGAATTGCGCTATGTATGCTATTCATTGTGCAGGTATATCTTACTCGCCATTTCCAGAGTCTGCCACCGAAATTAAAACCATAGTACCAGAAATCATACAGAATCAAAGTCCCGACCTGCCGCTCGGCAGTCGGGACTTCTGGGATATGTGTGGTATGGCAAACAGTTATGCCACTAAGTGCATGATGTGACGAGCTGATGGCACACAGGCAAAGTTAAAACGAATAGTTTATATCTGAAAAAGTGATGAAGACTGCCTGAATTTCTGTACCTTTACAGCCAGATTTAAACATAAAATGAGAGAAAGATGAAAAAAGTTATCGTCTTGCTTAGTTTTTCGGTTCGCTGAATCGTCTTTGTAATGTATGACTGATTGAAACGTCTGATGTTGACAAAAAGAGAATTTGAAAAAATATACCGTCAGTATTATGCACAGATGTTCCGTCTGGCAAAGACGATGCTCTATGACCAGCAGGAAAGCAAGGACGTGGTGAGCGACATCTTTGCACGATTGCTACGTGATGGCGTAGTGCCACAAGAGAGGAAAACGGAAGGCTACCTGATGACTGCCGTCCGCAACCGTTGCCGCGATGTGCTCAGCCATAAGTCGATACGGGAGCGAGTGGAAAAGCTCTTCCTGCAGGAGTCCGTGCAGAGCAACATCGTCACCATGAATGATGACGACCGCCTGGAGCAGCTGATGCAATTCATTGAGACTGAGCTGCCACCGCTCAGCCAGCAGATTTTCCGATTGCGATTTCTCCGTGAGATGAGCTATGAGGAAGTAGCACAGGCTACAGGCGTGAGCAAAGTGACGGTCTATAACCATCTGTCGCAGTCACTACAGCGAATCAGAGAGTACTTTAAGACATAATCGAACAAGCAGTGAGAGCCGTCAACCTTGCTTGAATGGCCGATTCGCGAGTGAGTTCGACGAAGTCAAACAGCAAAACGATAATCAATATGGAACAGCAAGACAAAATCAATCTTCTGATTTCTATTCAGGAGCATCCGGACGAGTATACCGATGAGCAGCTGCGGCAGATGTTTGCAGACGCCCCGGAATTAGAGGAACTATTGGAGAAACTCGCGCTGACGAAGCAAGGCTTCGTGAAACAAGAGACTGACAAAGAAACCATCCCAGTGGAAGAGGAATGGCAGAAATTTGCAACGGAACACGCTAATGAGCTGGAAGCCCTTGATAGCGATGAGCCGCATACTGCTATCATCAAGAGACTGATGGGCATACTTCCCTATAAAGTGGCTGCAACCTTCATCGGCTTCCTCTTTACGGCTGGTGTAGCTTTTGCTGCCATCTACATTGTGCGCATAGCCAGCAGCAGAAAGCCGCAAATCGCGCAATCAGAACAGGTCATTCCCGATAAACCTGCCCCGGAAATACCTGCAGATACTATCAAGACCGATACGATAGTGACTGCCCAATCTGTCGTGTTCGACAATATGCCGCTGGAGAAGATGCTTCCCCAGATAGCTGCCTACTATGATAAAGAGGTGGAGTTCATGAATGCAGATGCCCGCCAGCTCCGCTTCTATTTCGTGTGGAAGCAAGATGAGACACTTGATGTCGTGCTGCATCGCCTCAACCTCTTTGAGAGCGTTGCCGTGGAACTGAAGTCGAACAAGATTATTGTAGAGTAAGCCATGAAACGAATGATATTCATCATTGCCTGCTGTCTTGTTTTTGCTGGAGTACAGGCTCAGAAGATTACTCGTGAATATAATGACGTGTCGCTCAGCGAGGCCCTGCGCCAACTGAACGAGCAGAGCGAGGACTACACCATCAGTTTCCTCTACAACGAACTGGAGGACTTCCGCATCACCACCTCCGTCCGCCGCAAGACCATTCCCGATGCCATCCACCAGATGATTGGCTTCTACCCCATCCGCATGACCGTCGAAGAGAAGGAAATCGCCGTGGAATGTCCGCAGAAGACAACTTCGCGATACAAAGGAGCTATCATCGACGAGCAGGGACTCCCCATCGCCTACGCCAACATCGCCCTACTCTCGCCTCAAGACTCCACGCTCCTGGCAGGCGGCGTGTCGAACGAGAGCGGTCTCTTCGTCATTCCTTGTGAACAGATGCCCGTTCTGGCCCGCATCTCTTTCGTTGGCTACAAGACAGGCTTTGCCGTGCTCGACAGAAGAAATGCAGGCCCAATCACGCTCAAACAGGAGACCATCAGGCTGAACGGCGTGCAGGTGACGGGCGAGCGCATCGTGTCAGGCACGGCAAACGGCCACCTCGTCTACAACATGCCCATGTTGCTGCAACTGTATCCTGCCGACAATGCCTACGACGCGTTGGTCAGCATCCCAGGCGTGAGTGAGATGGGCGGCACCGTCATGTTCTCCGGCCAGACCGTGACGCTCATCATCAACGGCAAGCCCACCACGCTGAGCGCCGACAAGATGGTGGAGCGGCTGAAGCAGATGCCCGCCGCCATACTGGCCAAGGCCGAGGTGATGCCGTCGGCTCCTGCGAAATACCATGTGAGGGGCATGGCCATCAACATCGTGACCAAGGACTTTGCTGGTACCAACCAGTTCTCCGGCCAGCTGATGGGCGGCTGGCGGCAGCACAAATACGGCACGGGCTATGCGGGCGGCAGCGTCATTTATAATCATGGCAAACTGGGCATTGACGCTTCATACAGGTTTACCCATGGCACGGGCTACGGGCAGGTGGAGCATGAGGCCAACCATCCGCTCGGCGACCAGCGCGTGCCGTACAGTGACAAGACCCGTAACCGCAGCGACGGCACCGACCACGACTACCGCCTCGGCATGGACTATGTCATCAGCGACAACCACCGCCTCAGCCTGGCCTATACGGGACAGTGGAACAGCACCCGTTCTACGAACACCACGACGGGCACAGCGCAGTCCACGCAGCACTCCCGCCAGCACACCTACCTGCACAATGTCGATGCCAACTATTCGGCCCCCTTCGGCCTGCAGCTTGGAGCTTCCTATACTAACTATCAGGAGCCTCGCACACAGAATCTTGACGGCCGGCTCAATGACATCAGCCGCAATCTCTCTGTTGACAGCCGACAGAAGGTGAGCAAGTGGCTCTTCACTGCAGACCAGACCCACGCGCTGCCGAAAGGCTGGGAACTGAGCTACGGCGGCAAGGCGCAGTTCACCAATAACAACAGTTATCAGACCACCCTCGACGCCAGCGGCCGGCCCCTACCCGACGCCACCTCGCACGTGGACTACGACGAGCGCATCCTGAACGGCTACGTCGGAATGAGCAAACAGATTGGCCAGTCGCTGAGCCTTGATGCCTCAGTGACAGCAGAGAAATATCATGCCACCAAGTGGAACGAGTGGCGCATCTATCCGCAGTTCAACGCCATGTGGAATATCAACGCCCAGAATATGCTCAACCTTTCGTTCAGCAGCGAGGCCGTCTACCCCAGCTACTGGAGCACCATGAGCAGCATCTACTACGCCTCGGCCTACAGCGAGATATGGGGCAACCCCGACCTGAAGCCCATGTCGGAATACGACATCAACCTGATGTGGCAGCTCAACCGCAAATATACCTTCACCGCCTTCGCCATGCTGGAGCCCGACTACTTCGTGCAGATGGCCTACCAGCCTGCGGACCGCATGGCCGTCATCATGAAGGAAACTAATTTCGACTACTCCAACTGCTTCGGCTTGCAGGCCTCGGCACAGTTCCGCCTCGGCAGTTGGCTCAACGGCAACGTCAATGCCACCGCCCTTTACCGCCACGACAAGACCCAGTTCTTCGACCTGCCCATCGACCGCACCCGTCTCTCGGGCATCCTCAGTGGCATGGCTGTGGTGAAGTTCTCGCAGCGGCACAACATCCAGCTCATCCTCAACCCCTTCTTCCAGACCAAGGCCATCCAGGGCCTCTACGACATCGACCCCTTCCTGCGGCTCCATGCCACGCTCCGCTACACCTCGAAGAACGGCAAGTGGAGCCTGGTGGCCAAGGGCGAGAATATCCTGAATGCCCACATGAGCACCAGCTCCACCATCGCCCATCAGGACTACGCCATGCGCGTCTGGATGCCCTACACCAACTACTCACTCACCGCCATCTACCGCATCGGCAACTTCAAGGAGAAGCAGAAGAAGCAGGTGGACACCTCGCGTATGGGATACTGAACCGACAATAAAACCTCTCTCGTTTCGATAGGCAGTCGTCGGCCTTCTTGCCGACGCTGCCTTTTTTCTGTTTAAAGATATTTAACGCCTGACGGCACTACATTTTCCGCTTTTCGACGTTATAATAAAAGACATTAACAACAGAAATGAAAACAATGAAGACTTGGAGAAACATTTTTATGACGCTTGCTGCCCTCTCCCTCGCCTCTTGCAGCAGTGATGACATTGTGGAGAGGCGGCTGACGCACGAACAAAAGGAAACATACGGGCAGAACATTTCGGGCGAATATCCGGGACAGTATATCATTATCTATAAGGACAAGGACTGCAAGGAATGGACTGACGAGGCAGGACGACACATGAACGAAGCCCATGAAGAAACGTTCAGCGGTGTGCAACTCGATGTGTCCGACTACAAGATGCAGCATGTATTCTTTCAAGACTTCCCTGTATCACTGATTTCGAAGATTGTGGATGCAGACAAGGGGTTGAGCACTGCGCTTGCCGAAACCTCTCCACTGGCTATCACCGCTCGTTACGACCTCGGCTACGACACGGACTATGAACACATCAAATGGGCTTTCACTCCAAATGTGATGTCACTACATCTGAACTATGGCGGTACTGAGCACCATATCCGCATAGAGTTCAATAACAACAGCCAGTATTACATGTGTACTGCGGATGAACTGAGACAGCCAAATTCTTTCATGTCACTCGCAAAGACCGGCGTAGCCCTCCAACTGGAAGCCATCTACGACGGCTCTAAACTTATGCAGCGTTTCGGCGCAGTGAACGGAAACTATATGCATATTATCTTCAAAGCAGACTGACAGCAAGAAAGAACAAATCAGTTACTATGTTTGCACCTGCAAACGCAAAAGGGGCATAGCAGAGACTGGCTCGCAAGTCATAAAAGGGTGTGAGACTGGGCGCTGTACAAAACTCACACAACATCTTTGCTGGTAAAGTTTCTTAGCTGAGAAGGAGCATTTTCCCATAAATAACCGTCTTTTATATCTGACGTAAAAATACTCACACAGTTTTCAGGAGAAGCAAAAGGATTGTGCTTCTTTTTTTGTACCTTTGCACCGCATTAGCAGATTTTGAACCATCTGATAAGGGACGGCTGTAAAGCAGGACTATATATGAACTGGATTATCTTGATTTTTGCAGGGCTGTGCGAGGTAGGCTTTACCTATTGCCTCGGACGAGCCAAAGGCGTAGCAGGCTGCGAGTGGTGGACATGGATTAGCGGTTTTGCGGCTCTCTATGTGCTGAGTGCCGTTCTGCTGGCAAAAGCCACGCAGACACTGCCCTTAGGCACAGCTTATCCCGTGTGGACAGGCATAGGAGCAGTCGGGGCGGTACTCGTAGGCATCTTCGTGTTCCGCGAGCCTGCCACTTTCTGGCGACTGTTTTTCTTAACGACGCTCATTGCGTCAATTGTCGGACTAAAAACTATTTCGTAAACATGGACTTCAGAGCAATGAGGCGTAAGCGCCAACAACTTTCACAGGCTGAGAGCATCAGCATCTTGGCGAAAGCCACATCAGGCACGTTGGCACTCTTAGGTGATGGCGGCTATCCTTACGCCGTACCCATCAGCTATGTATATGCCGACGGACGATTGTATTTCCACAGCGCTTTGTCAGGTCATAAGGTGGATGCCATCAGAGCGTGTGACAAGGCTTCATTCTGCGTCATCGAGCAAGACAGTGTTCGGCCGAAGGAGTACACCACCTATTTCCGCAGCGTGATAGCCTTTGGAAGAGTGCATATCATCGAGGACGAATCGGAGAAGCTGGAAATGGCACGAATGCTGGGCAACAAGTATAATCCCAATGACGAGGATAGTCTTCGGAAGGAACTGGAACATGGCTTTTCGCGTATGCTGATGATTCGTTTCGACATCGAGCACCTGACGGGCAAGGAAGCCATTGAGCTGATGAAGCACCGGGAGCAAAGCTAAGCTTGCCCCCGAGCTTTGCCGAGTCAAGCCAGAAGCTGGCTGATAGTTGGCTGGCAAGATTACATCAAACAAAAACTATAGCATAAGATGACGATACAGCAATTCAGAGACTACATGGCATCGGGCAAACCCGTTATTGATGGGTCTGATGTCCACATGATGTTCCATCATCTTTCGCAAGAAGCGCTGAAGATGACGGCCGAGATTAACGGCAAGTATCACACACCCGAAGAACTGCACGAGCTGTTAGAACAGCTTTGGGGACGAGAGTTTCCCAAGACGGTTGGCTTGTTCCCCCCGTTCCATACTGACTGTGGCAAGAACACTATCGTTGGTGAGCGTGTTTTCATCAATATGGGCTGCAAGTTCCAAGATCAGGGAGGCATCACCATTGATGAAGGTGCACTTATAGGGCACAACGTCGTGCTGGCCACCATCAACCACGACCTTGACCCGGCCAGGCGTCAGAGCATGACCTATGCGCCCATCCACATCGGCAAGAATGTGTGGATAGGGGCTAACGCCACTGTGCTTGCAGGTGTTACCATCGGTGATGGTGCCGTGGTTGCCGCAGGTGCCGTGGTCACTAAGGATGTTGAGCCGAATACGATTGTTGGCGGTGTACCAGCAAAAGTTATCAAACGAATATAGCGCCTTTTTTAATCGAGACAAAGGCAAATCGCCAGGTCTGCGCCTGTTCTTAATTTATCGCCCTCGACTCCAAGCGAAACAGCTCGGGCAGGTCTTCCCTGAACGCCACGAAGCGGCTGATGCCCAAGGTCAATAGCTGTGGGTAGTCGCGATTGAAGCGCACCAGTGTGGTGTAGGGGAAGCGAGCGGCCATTTGCTCAAAGGGGAAGCGGATGATGACCGGTGTGCTGAAGCCTACGCCAAACTCCAGGAGCAACAGGCGTTTGTCGTGGGCCCGAGCCACGAAGTCGCTGTAATGCTGAGCCTGCTCATGCCAATGTGCATCCTCTACAAAAGTGCCGTCGCAGCGCAAATGTGCGGCCACAGGCAGTCCGTCGGGGGTGCGGGGAATCAGTTCCGGCGGGATGCGGCAGTCCTCTATGAGCGGCAAAGTTTTTTCTACCCACGCCTCATTATGATATAGCACTTTGGGCGCCCCCGATGCAGGCTGAAAGTAGGCATAGTCGCCCTGAGGAGCGAAGATTCTCCGTGAGTCGAATCCTGCCATTCCGAATTGTCCGTCGACATTGGTGGTGACCACGAAGTAGTCTTTCCCTGCAACCAGTCTCAGCAACTGCCTGTAGAGCGGCAGCGCACCAGTGCGATAGCGGCAGAACCAGATGTGCTTAGCCCAATAGGCCCAACGCTCTTCCTCGCTGTTGAAGGGATAGAAGCCCGAGCTGTAAAGGTCGGTTATGCCGTAGCGCTCAGTCCACTCACGAAACTCCCTGCGGAAGTCCTCGCCGGCATAGTCAAGGCCTGCGGCAGCAGTCAGACCTGCGCCTGCTCCTATCAGGATGTAGTCGGCCAGCTGTATTTGCTCTTTGAGCCAGTCGACGCGGTCCAGGCAGCTGCTGGCAGACGTCACGGTCTTTATCGATGAAAGCATTCTTTACGAAAGTTTTTTATGGAAGTCTGGCATGAGTGGTTTTTTACACGAAGAAATCTGACGGCTGACAGGCTTCATTGCCAGGCTTTGCTTGCCTGCTCGCAGCCAGTCAGCCGTCAGATGCTGAATACAGTCCTCTCAGGACTCCCAACCTGAAGGCCGAAGCATGGCACGCACGCTCCAGCCCGTGCAACCACCTTTACTTCTTATAGAGAGCCTGAGCCAGAGCATCGGCATCGCCCGGAAGTTCAGGATAAGCAGCCTTCAGTGCCTCTGCGAATGCAGCAGCATCCTTGTTGGCGGCGAGCAGCTCTTTCACCTTCTCCAGATAAGCAATTTTGAAGTCCACCTGAGCCTTTTCAGCCAGGCCACCGTGACCGCCGATGAAGTACTTGGCACCAGATGCCGCAGCCTTCTTAGCCTCAGTCAGTTCTGCGTCGACAGCCGAAGCATCGGCTATCTGCAGTGCACTCATGTGAGCCTCGGCCGGAGTCCAGTGTGTGTAATATACCTGACCGCCGATGATGATTGAGGCACCGGGGAAATCGCTCGTTGCACCATGCTCGAAACGGAAGTCGATGCCATTCCACCTCTGCGTCTGTCCGAAGGGCACCTCAGCAGCCTTCTGGGTGGGCAGGGCAACCATCGTGTCGCCGAACTTCTCGGAAAAGCCCTTCATCATGCCGCCATAGACAGGCCCCTCGATGAAGGCTGCCATGCCTTCGGGCATCGTCAAGGGGAGTTTGTCGCTGCCACCCAGATGATAGTCGGTCACGTTTATCTCAATGGGCTTGCCCAGCGCCTCGATGTAATCAGCAAACTCAGCTGCATTCACCTTGAAGAGCGGATATTCCATCACGATGAGTGAGTCTTGCCCCTCAATGATGTAGCTGGCGTCGCCCATCACGTCGTTGGTGTTATACACATGTAACTTGAATCCGTCCATATCGTAGGTGGTGAAGACACCTGTCAGGGAGTCCTCCACTTCAGCGGCGTCGTTGGCAGCCGTCTGTTGGTTCTTGTTGCCGCAGCCTGCCATCAGTGCGGCTGCCATCAGTGCAAATAAAACTTTTTTCATTGTTCTTACCTTATCTATTTAAATTCCACATTAACCTGATTACTGTAATTGAAAAGTAAAAATGTTTTTTTATTTTCGACTGCAAAGGTACAGCAAATAAATCATCTGTGCAAGAAGGCACTTTTGGGTGACATGGTTACCAAAAGGTAGGAATTGCGATGTATTCAGACTTCCGCCAAAACATCTTTAACTCAGATTAACATAGTATCTTGTCAATATGTGGTAACTTTTTGTTACCTTTGTATAGTGAACACCGCGGGAACTGGGTGCGCCTCAGCAATTCTACCAAGCCCGATTGCATCGGTCTGCACCGTTCTTGCCTGAAAGAAATCATGTTTATGGCAGATATCAAAGCAGAATACTTGGCTTGTCCTATCAGGCAAGTGGTCAGTCGGTTCGGCGACAAATGGTCAATGCTCGTACTCTTTTCACTCTACAGGAGTGAGACGGGCGTGCTGCGGTTCAACGAGATACGCCGTCTGATGACCGACTGTTCGCAAAAGATGCTCTCGCAGACACTGAAGAGTCTGGAGCAGAGTCACTTGGTACATCGGGAAGTGTTTCCAGAGGTACCACCGCGTGTAGAGTATTCCCTGACCGACACGGGCAAGTCTTTGATGCCCACTATCAATGCCCTCATCGATTGGGGCAAGGAGCATTTCGGCGATGTTGTGACAGATTGATGCGTGCCCCCACGCCACGGCCAGGTCAAACATTCCGCAGGAATTTGCTTTCAGTGGCAAAGCCAAAATGCTACAAACAGTCTGCAATTTGTCTACCAAAAAAGAGTGCATCCTAAAAATAACATTTTACTCATTATAAGAGAGCTCTTCCTACTTTTCCGGGAGGATACAAGAACTTTTTTTTACAAAAATCACTATTTTAAGGTATTGCATAAATAGGAAAGTATTACGACCTTTGCACTTCAAAACTTAACTAAATTAAGTTCAACGATGCAGATACCCAAAGAAACGACACGTAAGATATTGCTTGAAACGGCAAGGGAAGCCTTTTGCAAGAAAGGTTTCAAAGCGGTCTCTATGCGTGAGCTTTCCAAGAAGGCGGGAATCTGCTTGAGTAATATTTACAAATACTACCCCAGCAAGGAAGACTTGTTAGAAGAGGTGTTATCCCCTTTGCTCAAGGCGATGAATGATGTATTGGAAGGGGACGACCACTCTGAGAATTTTGCAATCAAATCGCTTACTTCTGAGGAATATCATCGTAACTCACTACGTGAGATGATGACCTTGGCCGTGCTTTATCGAGAGGAATTACACTTACTGTTTTTCTCTGTCCACAACTCCCGTTTCAAAGACTATTGGAAACGATGGATTGAAAGATGTACGGCGATGGGAATGGATTATATGCGGGAAACAGCGCGTCTTCATCCTCATATCCATACAGACATATCTCCCTTCTTCATGTACTTTTCTTGTTCCGGATGGATCAAAATGATAAGAGAAGTAGTATTGCATAAAGAGTTAGCTCCATCAGACATTGAGCGTTTCATTGATGAATACATCAAGTTTTCTTCCGGAGGCTGGATAAAGCTGATGAATATTGAGAGGAAGATGATGCCTGCCAACACCGAGAAACCAAACAGTCATGACAGTGTCATAAAATAATAATATATGAATGCCCCTAATAAGAATTTGACAGTCTATCATATTAAGCGAGTCGTCTTTTGGACGACTCGCTTTGTTTTTAGAACGAAACGCAAAAATGTTCTCTTTTGCAGATTGCTGCCACACGGGCAGCACACCTCAGCATGAGACTCATGAACAAATAGAAAAAAACATCAACCATAAGCATTACAATGAAACAGAAAGTACTCTATTTTTTCTTGTCGCTGGTGCTCACGAGTGTCAGTGTCTCCGCCCAAACAGCGGTCGGACGAATTGCGGGCGTGGTCATCGATGACTCAGGCGAAGAGCCACTGCCCGGTGCAACCATCTTTATCGAGGAGTTGAAAAAGGGCATCGCAACAGATGGGCACGGGGAGTTCTCTTTTTCCGATATTCCCGCATCCACCTATACGCTTACCGTGAGGTTAATGGGTTACCATATGCAAACCTGTAAGGTCGCAGCGGGTAAAGAGAGAGCGAAGAAAACCATCATTCGCCTGAAAGCCGAGTCCAAATCACTGAATGAAGTGGTGGTGATAGGCAAGAACGAAGCCCGCAAGATACGTGAACAGGCAATGCCTATATCCGTAATCAGTATGAACCAATTACAGGGAACGGTTAACAACATCCAAGACGTCCTGGCAAAGACTGCCGGTGTCACCGTGCGGGCAACAGGTGGCATGGGCAGCACTTCTCGTATCTCAGTGCGTGGTTTGGAAGGCAAACGCATCGGACTTTTCATTGACGAGGTGCCCATAAACGACAATTCCGATTTCATTGACATCAACGATATTCCTGTGGAAATGATTGACCGCATTGAGATATACAAAGGAGTGGTTCCGTCCAAATTCGGAGGGTCTTCTGTGGGCGGAGCGGTTAATATCGTGCTGAAGGAGTATCCGCCCAGGTATTTGGACGCAAATTACACATATGGCAGTTACAATACACATAAAGCATCACTCGTGGCCAAGATGAATATTGCTCCGAAAGGTATTGAGTTCGGGGTCGGAGGATTTTACAACCATTCCGACAACAACTACAAAATGGAGTCTCCCTTTCAAGAGGGACTTACGTTAACTCGCGATCATGATAAATTCAAGAAAATAGTTGTCGGCGGTAGTTTTAAGGCACGGAAATGGTGGTTTGACCTGATTGAATTGGAACCTACTTTTCTACATAACTATAAAGAGATACAAGGAATAGAGTCTAACATTCAATATGCTTACAGCTATTCAGACGCCTTTGTTTTCTCCAATAAATTAGAGAAAGAAGACTTTCTTCTGGAAGGCTTGGACTTTGATTGGAAGTTAGGATATAGTTACACCCGTTATAACTTTGCCGATACCGCTTCATTTCGTACACATTGGGATGGTACGCGCTATCCGGCAGTCTCCGAATTCGGCGGAGAAATCGGCAAGTGGGCTTCACTGTTGGTGAATGACAAGCATCAGATCCAGTACAAATTGAATCTCAACTACCTCATCAATAAAAATCATTCGGCAGGTTTTAACTCCCTGCTGAAATATGCCCATGCCAATCCTCGAGACATGGTAAAAGACAAGGTCATTGGCTATCGCACGGACTTCCCCAGTAATATGTTCACCTGGGTGGCAGGTATGAATTATGACTACCACACTTCCAACGACAGATTTCTTAATTCCTTCAATGTGAAATACTACCATTATTCAATGAGAACAAGGATGGCAAGTGTGCTGCAAAGGACTGAAGAGAAAATCAACACACGCAAGCACGATTTCGGCATCAGCAATGCGCTTCGTTACCGTATCACACCCCATCTGATGGCGAAAGCTTCACTCGGGTATGATGTAAGACTTCCATCGGAAGAAGAACTGTTGGGCGACGGATACGTTATTGCCCCGGCAGGCAATCTGCTTCCGGAACGCAATACCAGCGTAAACGTGGGCATGCTGTTTGACCTGACGGGAAAGTCGCCCAGCAACTTGCAGATAGAGGCTAATGGATTTTACATGTACCTGCAAGACATGATTCGATTTACGGGCGGATACCTACAATCCCAGTATCAGAACTTCGGCCAGTCAAGGACTTTTGGAGTAGAGGCTGAGGTGAAGGCTGACATCACCCGCTGGCTCTATGGCTATGCAAATATTACTTTCCAAGATTTGCGTGACGTACGTAAGTATGAGCAGAACACAACGGTTCCCAACCCGACTAAAGGTTGCCGTATGCCAAACATACCCTATCTGTTGGCAAACGCAGGCTTGGAGTTCCATAAGGAGAATCTGTTCGGTGGCAGGGGGATGAACACGCGCATATTTACCGATGCCTCATTCGTAGAGGAATACCTTTATGACTTCGAGCAGAGCCAATTCCAGCAGCATCGTATTCCTCGTGCCTTCTCGTGCAGCATGGGCTTTGAACAGAGTTTTAACAATGGACGCTACTTCATTATGGGGAAAATAGACAACCTGACCGACGCGAAGATTATCAGCGAGTTCAACCGTCCCTTACCAGGGCGTAATTTCACCATCAGACTGAGATATGTGTTCAAATAACCAATCTACCAATTGTAATTTAATTTTAAAAGAAATGAAAAAGAAAATGTTTTTTGTATCAGCTATGCTTGCTGCTCTGTGTTTCAACTCATGTGACAAGAACGACCCAGAAGTCCCTCCCACACCCGGAGGTAAGGGAAATGTCTTGCTGACAACGGCCTTGCCTAACGCAACGGGCGAGGATGGTATCTATTACATGCAACTGATTGACGAGCCGAAGTTGGGCTCCACGATGGCTGCCGACAATAAAAATGGTATCAATGTTCCTTATGGTGGCTCATACCCCATGGTTATCGGTCAGGATGTCTATGTTTTCCCAAGTTATTCAAAGGCTATGGACAAGAACGAACTGATCAGGTACCGCCGCACCAACGGTGTCTTGAAAAAAATGGGAACAATGCCATTGCCTGCCAACAACAGTGCTAACAACATTGTCAAACTTTCTGCTACAAAGGCGTATCTGTCGCTTGCCGGACTGGGATTGATTTACATCTTCAACCCCGAGACGATGCAGAAGACGGGAGAGATAGATCTCACCTCTCTGGGCATTCAAGATAAGAATCCTGATATCGGAATCATGATTGAACGCGATGGATACGTGTTTGCCGGACTGAGTCAGATGGTAGGAGGCTGGACAAGCCCTGCAGATTATAAACAAGCAGATGTAGCCGTTATTGACTCGAAGACAGACAAGCTGGTCAAGATGATTTCGGAGAAAACCAGCGGTTTTTCCCAAGCTACACGTCCTATCGACCCGAAGTCTTTATTCATGGATGAAAATAGGGATATATACATCTCCTGTATCGGTAACTTCGGAATGGTGGCAGGGCATAAAGGCGGTATCCTGAGGATTAAAAAAGGCGAGACCGACTTCGATCCCACATATCATTGGACGATAACTGGTGCTCCCATCGAAGGAGAAGAGAAAACGGGCGCCTTCGCGGCAACCATTTGTTATGTAGGCAATGGAAAAGCCTACGGATATGTGGAAATTCCCGATTATTACAAGCCTGGTGAAACAGGACATACATCGTTATCAAACAGAGCCGTTGTCTATGATCTCTACAATCAGAAGATGAAGAAAATCGAGGGGCTGGATTTGTCAAACGGTTATGGCGTTTTAGTGTCTAAGTACAAAGACGGTTTGGTAATCAGCAATGCTTCATCGACAACCAAAGGCATTTATTATCTCGACCCCAAGACAGATAAAATAAATCCCACTCCTATGATAACTACTGTAGGAAACCCCATGGCAATAGAATGGTTCGACAACTAAACCATACCCTGTAACCAGGAGGGTAAAGAAGGGAGTAGGGATCTCTGCTTTCTCTTTACCCTCTTTCTTAACTTTATTTTTATTATAGTATCCTTATGAACAACCTCTCTAAAGTACTCAATTCCGCCACGATGGGACAGCCCCGTCGACTGCGTCCGCTGATATGGTGGACTATTGCGGAATATTTCTTCCGCGGTGTGCCCTATGGGGCCATGCTGCTTGTTGTGTGGGAGTTATTCAAACCGCTCCAGCATCCCGGCACATCCCTCAACATTACCAATATCGCATGGGCATGGGCAATGCTTCTCGTCTCCCTCATCTGTCTTTGGTTCACCGGAAAGAAAGCCTATCTCGTGGCATACAATGATGGTTATGATATATGTTGCGACGGCCGTTTGGCCGTGGTCGACCATTTGCGCCGACTGCCAATGAGTTTCTTCAACAGTCGTGACCCTGGCGACATTGGGGCATATATCGTCAGTGACTACAACAACGTGGAAATGCTCACCACACACCTCATCGGTCAGTTCTTCGGAGGATTGGCCATGCCCGTTGTCGCTTTGGTGTCGCTCTCGTTCTTCAACTGGCAACTGGCTCTGGCGGCAGCGTCCGTCATTCCGTTGGCATATCCCATGATGCTGCTCACCAATCACCTTGTGGCAACAATTGGTAAAAAGCACTTAAAGGTAAAGACGAACGCCGCTTCACGCATGATAGAATATATACAAGGCATCCGCCTGATTAAGGCATTCAACCTGAGCGGCAATAAGTTTGAACGCCTGGAACGCGCTTTTCGCAATCTGAAGCGAGAGAGCATCCGCACGGAAGCTACACCGGCACCGACCATTACCTTGGCTTCTACGCTGCTGAACGGGGGGCTGGTGCTGATTATGCTGCTTGGTTTTTCTATGCTGTTAGATGCTCAGGTCTCCATGCCCGTATATATCATGTTTCTGCTGGCAGGCTCGGCCATTTATGCTCCGCTCATCAATGCCTTGACCTTCATCGCCCTTATCAACTACATGAAGTTGGGAGCAGAGCGTATCGATGCCCTCTGCAAAACACCTGTGCTGCCCGAGGGAACGGTAGACGAGGTAGGCCATTCGGAAATAGAGTTCCGCCATGTGGACTTCGGCTATAATGCAGAGATTCCCGTGCTTCGAGATGTGTCGCTTGTCATTCCTGAAAAGAAACTGACTGCCTTTGTCGGACCTTCGGGTTCTGGTAAGACCACACTGACTCGCCTCATTGCCCGCTTCTGGGACGTAGACAAAGGGGAAATCCTGCTCGGTGGAAGAAACATCAAAGACTATACCGTACATACGCTGATGCAGCAGATTTCCATTGTCTTTCAGGATGTGTACCTTTTCAACGACACCATCTACAATAATATCCGGGTGGGGCGTGAGACGGCTACTCGCGAAGAAATAGAAATTGCCGCACGCAAGGCACAATGTCATGACTTCATCGCAGCCATGCCCGACGGCTATGACACCTTAGTCGGCGAAGGGGGCAGCACGCTCTCCGGTGGTGAGAAGCAGCGCATCTCCATAGCGCGTGCCATATTGAAAGATGCTCCCATCGTTTTGCTCGATGAGGCTACCGCCTCGCTCGATTCCGAAAACGAAGTGCATATTCAAGATGCCATCAACGACTTGGTGAAGGAAAAGACGGTGGTCATCATCGCTCACCGCTTGGCAACGGTGGTCAATGCCGACAATATTGTGGTAATCGATCAAGGGCGAGTGGTACAGCAAGGCAAACATCATGCTCTTCTTGAAAGAGAGGGCGTGTATCGCAATCTTTGGATGGAACAACAGCGAGTAAAAGAATGGAAATTCTAACAACCCAATAAAAACTACGACACAATGGATTTAAATAAGCATAAGACCGGACTGGCACGGTTGATAGAAATAGCCGGCACCAAGCGCTGGCTGCTCATCGGAGCGATGTCGTTGGCTGTCATCACCGCTATCATGCAATTTGTGCCAATCATAGCCGTATATAATATTCTTATCGAGTTGGCAAAGCACGCCCTCAACCTCTCGTTGATTGACAAGGCGTACATTTGGCAGTGGAGCTATATAGCCCTGGGCTCTTTTCTCGCGTATGGAGTGCTCACCTTTGCTTCCACGATGCTCTCACACATTGCAGCTTTCAATATTTTGTATGAGATACGGATGCAGCTGGCACAAAAGATGGTGCGCCTGCCTTTAGGATTCTTTAACCGGCGGGCGTCGGGAGAGCTGAAGAAAATAATGAGCGATGATGTCGAGCGTATTGAGTTGTTTATCGCTCATCACATTCCCGACATCGTAACAGCCATACTGTTCCCGCTAATCCTTGTGGGATATATGTTTACGATAGACTGGAGGCTGGCTCTGGTCGTATTGACAATTTTGGCGGTAGCCTTCTATGTGATGGGGCGGATGTATACCGGTAAAGCCATCCGGGAGGCTTCCGAAAAGTATGTGGAGAAAATGGGTAGAATGAATGCCAGCATCGTGGAATACATACGCGGTATTCAAATCGTGAAAACCTTTACCGAGTCGACCGACGCCTACCGAAAACTAAATGATGACATCAAGGCATACCGCCAAAATGCCAATGAAGTGAATGCTCAGTATCGACCCACCTATGTAGGGTTTCTGACCATACTCTCATCAGCACTGCTCTTTATCATTCCCGTTGCTATATGGCTGCTCGTGGAGAGTGACTCGTATGCAGCATACATCCCTGTAGTATTGATGTTCATGCTGTTTGGAACGGCCGTTTTCTTCCCTGTGCTGAAGCTTTTATGGATAGGCAGCTTCTTGAATCAAAACAATATGGGAGTACAGAAGATAGACGACATCCTCTATATGGATGAAATTAAAGAACCTGCTACCCCCCGATACCCTGAAGACGCATCTGTGGAGTTTCGGAATGTCTCTTTTGCCTATGATACGACCCAGATACTCAACGATGTCAGCTTTGTCGCGCCCTCTGGAACGATAACCGCATTGGTCGGTCCCTCAGGAGCAGGCAAAAGCACCATTGCCATGCTCACCGCCCGCTTCTGGGACATCTCCAAAGGTGAGATTCTGATAGGCAAAGTGCCCATCAAGGAAATTCCCACTTCGGTCCTAATGAATAACGTAGCTTTTGTTTTTCAAGACAATATGCTCTTTTTCGACACCATTGAAGAGAATATCCGCATGGGCAACAAGAGCGCGACCTTTGAAGAGGTGAAACAAGCTGCATGTGCTGCCCAATGTCATGAGTTTATCGAGTGTTTGCCCAATGGTTATCAGACACTGGTTGGCGAAGGCGGCACATATCTCTCCGGAGGTGAAACGCAACGCATAGCACTGGCTCGTGCCATACTGAAAGATGCACCCATCATCCTGCTGGACGAGGCCACAGCATTTGCCGACCCCGAAAATGAAGGTAAGATATTGGAAGCCTTCTCACATCTCATCAAAGGAAAAACCATATTGATCATCGCCCACCGTTTGGGCACAATCACTGATGCCGACCACATCTTGTATGTAGATAAAGGGAGGATAGCAGAAGAAGGCACACACGAAGAATTGCTTGCACTCCACCAATCGTATGCCCACATGTGGGAAACTTATAACCGCGCAAAAGAATGGACAATCGGAGAAAAAAACTATCATAATTGAAATCTGAGAGAGAGACTTGCAAATTGGGAAAAATTCCGTTAGGTTTGCGTATGAAATATGAACCTCGGATGGCCTCAATATAAAAGAAACCATCGGATTATTGTTGTAAAGTATTGTCTTCTGCTTGGAAATATGGTGAGAAATGTGCCATTTTGCAAACACATAACAGAAATTGCGAAACTACGCCACGCAAAGAATGCGCACGTTTATGCGCCACAGCGGTCTGACCTACCACTCGGCCCGCTGTGCGCTTAATGTAGACATCTTTCAGCAGATAAACAAATTACGGGTTTCCCCCGATGCTTCTTTCAGATTCTGGGAGGGGGCGAAAGCCCCTTCTATCAATAAGCGGAAGACTGCATGAAAGCGGCATAGCAGCAGTCACTTTGCGGTTGTACGTTTCCTTAAACTTTGTTCTTTTCTGTGAAAAGCGAATAAATCAGAGCGGTAATAAGCACATAGGATGGGAGATTCTGAAGTATTTTTCGTAACTTTGCGCCACAACTCCCTATGAACTTAACAAGCAAATAAAAAACAAACCGTTATGATTAAAATGTTCGTCATGCAGACCTGCCCGCACTGTGAATACGTGGAGAAGCAGGTAGAAGGAAATGCAAGATTCGAGGTGATTGACATTGGCAAGCACGTGCGCAACCTGAAGCAGTTTCTCGATTTAAGAGATACCCATCCGGCCTTCGACGAGGCGAAAAGGATTGGCGACGTGGGCATTCCGTGCTATGTACTGGAAGACGGGACCGTCACTCTGTCGTCAAGCGACGTAGGGCTGCAGCCTCTTCCTGAAAACGAAGGCCCTTCGTGCAGCATTGACGGGAAGGGGTGCTGAACGCTGTGTCCAATAGGGCCACTGAGCCAGGCAATAAAGGCGACGACGCCACCCGCAAGGCGGTGTTCATCGCGAAGGAAAACTAAGAAGCCAAGACCATTACAACAGAAAAAATCAGCGGAACAGACGGCTCTTGCTCTGAATCCGCTGATTTTTTATGTTCCTTCAAAAAAGCCTTGCCACACGCTGTCTCCGTCCATGCCCCTGCATGAGCAAGCCAAACACGTCGTTTATCTTACAATCCATTCAAACAAGCCGGAGGCATTGTCGTCGGGCAGCTCCACCTCTAAGCGCATGGCCTTGGTCGTGACGGGGTCGAAGTTCACGGTGCAGGCAGCACCTTTCTCCGTGGGGTAGCCGTCGGCACCGCTCACGGGCAGCCACTGGCCCTGGGCATCCCGATAGAGGATACGCCACGACTTCGGCACCCGGCAGCCGCCCCACGGGCCGTCGTCATACCAATAGACGGTGGCACTCTGCACGGCCGACTCCTGCGGAAACTCGTAGGCAAGCCACTCGGTGCACGCCTTCTTCGGCCACCAATGGGTATAGGGCACCGAGCGGTCGTTTTCGTCCTTCGGCACCAAGCGGTCGTTGACAGACGACAAGGCAGGCACCTCTGACGAGGTGGTCACCTTGCTCTCGCTGGCCAATGTGGCAGGCATCGACGGGCTGGTGGCACTCAGGTCTTGCGGCAGCCAGACGCGCATCTTCCCGCTGCCGCGATGGCACCAGGCATAATAGGGTATCAGCGTCAGCGTCTGGGCCTGCACCTCCAGACTGCCTTGCTTGTTGAAGTGCAGCGTCTGCGCACTGGTAGTCAGCGTCTGTATCGGGGTGCCGGCAATCTCGCTCTTGCCGAGGGTGAACAGTGGCGCCTGATTAAGCAGGGCACCCATGATGTCGAAGTCGTTGTCAGGATGCTCGGCACAGTATACCAGCGGGCCCCGTTCTACGCTCACCATGCCGCGGTCAGCCTCCACCTTGTAATTAGCACGAACGGTGCGCGGCTCCATGTCGAAGTGTATCTGCACCCTGTCGCCCTTCTTCCATTTACGGCTGATGGTGAAGTAGCCGTCGGCGGCCAAGGTGCCGACGGCTGTGCCATTGACGGTGACCGTATAGCCGAGGCGCTTGCCGTCGGTGTACTGATAGAGATTTGAGGGCACCACCTGATTGCGTACCCAGCCGGGGACACGTATCTTCATATCAAACTGTCCGGCGGCGTTCTGGTCTACCGTCACCACGATGTCGCCATTCCAGGGATAGTCGGTGGTCTGACTCAGCACCACCTGCTTACCGCCTACAGTGAGGTTGCTCTTGTTGGAGAGGAAGAGGTTCACGTAGACGCTGCGGTCCTTCACGGCATAGACATATCCGGGCAGAGAGGGGATGAAACGGCAGATGTTGCTCGGACAGCAGGCACAGCCGAACCACGCCTGACGCTGGTGCTGGCCCATTGACTCGAGGGGGTTAGGATAGAAGAAGCCGTTGCCCTCGAGCGAGACGCCGCTGATGAGTCCGTTGTAGAGCGTGCGCTCCAGCACATCGTAGTATTTCGAGTCGCCGTGAAGCAGGAACAGGCGGTAGTTCACATACACATTGCCAATGGCGGCACACGTCTCGCAGTAGGCACTCATATTGGGCAGTTCGTAGTTCTTGCCGAAGGCCTCGCCGTTGGAGGTGGCGCCTATGCCGCCAGTGATGTAGAGTTTCTTGGTGACAATGTTGTCCCAGATGGCGTCGATGGCTTTGATGTAGTCCTTATCGCCCGTCAGGGCAGCCACGTCCGCCATACCGGCATACATATAGGCCGCCCGCACGGCGTGGCCTACGGCTTCATCCTGCCCGACGACGGGCTTGTGGGCCTGCGAGTAGTCGTGGGTGATGGTCGTCTTACCTCGGTAGTCGAGGAAGAACTTGGCCTCGTCGAGGTACTTCTTGTCGCCTGTGACGAGATACAGCTTAGCCAGTGCCATCTCAGCAATCTGGTGGCCGGGCACCACACAGGCCTGGCCTGCATGGGGGCCGACCTCGCGGCAGACGCAGTCGGCATAGCGTATGGCGATGTCGAGGAACTTACGGCTGCCCGTGGCCTGATAGTGGGCGATGGCAGCCTCCACCATGTGGCCAAGGTTGTAGAGCTCGTGGCTCAGGTCCTCCTCCTTGCTCCAGCGGCTGTCGCCCGCCCACTCGTGGGGCGCCTTCGGGTTCTGCGTGCGCGAGGTGTAGAGATAGCCGTCAGGCTCCTGGGCCGATGCAATCACGTCGAGCACGGAGTCGATATACTGCACCAGCCGCTTGTCGGGATAGGTCTGCAGGATATACGAGGCACCCTCGATGGTCTTATAGGGGTCGGTATCGTCGAAGGAGAGGCCACCCACCTTAAACACTTTCGAAGGGTCCTTCAGATGCTGGGCAGCATTCGAGAAGTTGGTGTAGCGCCCTGTCTCCTCACACTTCGAGAAGGCAAGCGGAATGGTCACCATGCGGCTGGCCTCCAGACGCTGTCCCCAGAAGGTGCCGGGGGTTACCTTCACTGCGGTAAAAGGCACGGGGTCGATGGGGTAGCCATGAGCCTGTGACTGTTTGTTGGCTGCAGTGGCGGGCAGAATCATTGCGGCCGCCAGTGCGATAGTCGTTAGTCTTTTCATCGTGTATATTTTTGGCTTAATCAGTTTCATCACGAAGCCTCGCCGCTGGCCATCCTGAGGCTCAGGCGGTGAGCGCTGTCAGTGTCTGCTGCCCGGTGCGGAAGTCATCGGCATGATGGTCGGCGCTTGGTCAAGTAGTTGTCTGAACATCATCTACATTTCTGTTTTTTCTGCTGCAAAGATAATATTTTTTTCTGAAAACAGACAAAACAATCGTACATTGTCCATCATAAAATCGTCTAAAAAACGCACTATACAAGCAGGTTTAGACTATTTTTGCATCTTCTTGGACGATAGTGGCAGGCGTTCTCTTATTTTTTTTATTACTTTGCAACGTAAACGAAAACCGAAAAGAAATATTACTCATAAAACAAGCATAACCTACAATGAAACAAAGAGCACTGCTACTGACGGGCCTCGCCCTGCTGGCGCTCTCCGCGAGTGCCGCCAGGAAACCGGCCGCCACGGCCCCCATTCAGGAGGTAGCCTTCACCCAGGTACACCTGAATGACGGCTTCTGGCTGCCCCGCATCGAGACCAACCGCACGGTATCTATCCCTTCAGCCTTCCACGAGTGCGAGGCCAACGGCCGCTTCGACAACTTCGCGCTGGCCGCCGGACTCATACAAGGCGAGCACAAGGGCGACTTCTCCTTCGACGACACCGACCCCTACAAAGTCATTGAGGGAGCTTCGTATTCGCTGGCAGTGCACTATGACGCCAAGCTCGACCACTACCTCGACTCCGTCATCAGCCTCATCGCGCAGGCGCAGGAGCCCGACGGCTACCTGACCACCTGCGTCACCAACCGGTGTACGCGGCTAAGCGGCTGGTGGGGCACCCACAAGTGGGAGAAAATCAACTCTCACGAGCTTTACAATTCGGGCCATCTCATCGAGAGTGCCGTGGCCCACTACCGTGCCACGGGCAAGAAGAACTTTCTCAACGTGGCCATCAGGAATGCCGACCTCGTCTGTAAGACCTTCGGCCCCGACGAGGGGCAGATTCACCGTCCGGGCGGCCATCCCATCATCGAGATGGCCCTCTGCAAGCTGTATAAGGTGACGGGCAACAGGAAATATCTGGAGGGAGCCAAATACTTCGTAGAGGAGACGGGCCGCTGCACCGACGGCCACAAGCCCAGCGAGTACTCGCAGGACCACATGCCCATTCTGCAGCAGCAGGAGATAGTGGGCCATGCCGTGCGTGCCGGCTATCTCTACTCAGGCGTGGCCGATGTGGCTGCGCTCACGGGCGACAAGGTTTATTTCGAGGCCCTGCAGCGCATCTGGGAAAACATGTCTTCGAAGAAGCTCTTCATCACCGGCGGCATCGGCAGCCGTCCGCAGGGCGAGGGCTTCGGTCCGAACTACGAGCTGAACAACCACACCGCCTATTGCGAGACCTGTGCCGCCATTGCCAACGTCTACTGGAACTACCGCATGTTTCTCGCCACGGGCGAGTCGAAGTACATCGACGTGTGCGAGCGCGCATTATATAATAATGTGCTCAGCGGTGTGTCACTCAGCGGCGACAAGTTCTTCTACGACAACCCGCTGGAGAGCGACGGCGAGCACGAGCGGCAGAAGTGGTTCGGCTGTGCCTGCTGCCCAGGCAACATCACGCGCTTCGTGGCCTCCGTGCCCGGCTATATCTATGCCACGCAGGGCAACGACATCTACGTGAACCTCTATGCGCAGGGCAAGGCGAAGATGGGCAACATCGAACTGGAGCAGACTACCGACTATCCCTGGGACGGCAAGATACGCATCCGCGTGACCAAGGGCAGCGGTCGTTTCACCATCAAGCTGCGCATCCCTTCATGGCTGAAGACCTCGCCCACCAACAACAATCTCTACACCTACCGGGACAAGGCCAAGACCTACAGCGTGAGCGTGAATGGGCAGGCACTCTATCCTGAGAACCGCGACTACATCACCCTCAGCCGCAACTGGAAGAGGGGCGACGTCATCGACCTCGACTTCCCGATGGACGTGCGCCGTATCGTGGCTAACGACAACGCCGAAGACGACCGCGGCAAGGTGGCCCTGGAGCGCGGCCCCATAGTGTTCTGTCTCGAGGGCACGGACCAGGCCGACCACCGGGTCTTCAACAAGTACATCCTCGACAGCACCCCCATCACGGCCCGCTACGAGGCCGGCCTGCTGAGCGGCGTGGTGGTGCTCGAAGGCTCGGCCAAGGAGCTGCAGCCCGACGGCGAGATCAAGGACGTGAGGTTCCGCGCCATCCCCTACTCCACTTGGAACAACCGCGGGAGTGAGCAGATGGAGGTCTGGGTGGCCAACACGCCGGCGCAGGCTGTGGCCGCGCCGCTGCCCACCATTGCCTCGAAGGCCCAGACCTTCTGCAACCGCGGTCCCATACAGAACGATGCCCCCGAGACGGCCCCCGTCGACTCATGGGCAGGCGGCACCAACGACCAGTGGGAGCCCAAGCGCTCGTCTGACACCTCGAAGCCCTACCACTACTGGTGGCTGAAGCAGGGCACCACCGAGGCCATCACCTACCAGTTTGACCAAGAGCATGAGGTGAGCAACGTGCAGGTCTACTGGCTCGACTTCGACCACTACGACGGCAACTTCCGCACGCCCGAGTCGTGGAGTCTCTACTACCGAGATGCCCAGGGCAGATGGCAGGAGGTGGCCGGCCACAGCCCCTACACCGTGCGCAAGGACTGCTACAACAGCGTAGACTTCACCCCCGTGAAGACTACGGGTCTGAAGATTCTCGCCAAGCTCCGCAAAGGCGAGTCGGGCGGCGTGCTCGAATGGAAGGTAAACTAAATCAATCATCGCAACAATAACATCAACTAAACTGGTATGAAAAAACACTTCTTATGCCTACTTCTGCTTGGTGGCACCCTGTCGGGCTATGCCACGGGAAGCACATCAAGAGCCACGGGCGGAGGCTCTCCGCTCGGGAATTCTGCCGTAGCTGAAGTCACTCAGCAAGGAGTCACTGTGAAAGGTGTCGTCAAGGACGCGAAGGGAGAGCCCATCATCGGTGCCTCCGTGACCGAAAAAGGCACCAACAACGCAACCGTGACCGACTTAGACGGCAACTACTCTCTCAAGGTGAAGAGCCACAATGCCATGCTCGTGGTCAGCTATATCGGTTTTACCACTCAGGAGGTGAAGGCCGGCAGCAATGTCACACTCCTGGAAGACAACGCCCTGCTCAACGAGGTGGTCGTCATCGGCTACGGCACACAGCGCAAGGGCGATGTCACCTCTGCTGTTGCCTCTGTGAAGGCCGAGGACTTCAACGCCGGTAAGATTGGCGATGCCGCCGAACTGGTGAAAGGCAAGATTGCCGGTCTGTCGGTGATTAACTCGAGCGGCGACCCGAAGGCCAGTTCGTCAATCATGCTTCGCGGCATAACCACGCTGATGGGCAATGTGTCGCCACTCGTGCTGGTCGACGGCATTGAGGGCAGTCTGGACATGGTAGCCCCTGAGAACATTGCCTCTATCGACGTGCTGAAGGATGCCTCTGCTGCTGCCATCTACGGCACGCGCGGCGCCAACGGCGTCATACTCATCACCACCAAGACCGGCAAGCGCGAGAGCCACGCCGAGGTGACCTACAACGGCTATGCCTCGTTCTCAAACTGGACAAAGAAAGCTGAGTTCATGGACACGCACGACGTCATCTACGGACTGACGCAGCAGGAATATCTGGGCTACGACACCGACTGGCTGAAGGCCATCACACGCAAGGCAGGCTTCAAGCACAACCACGACGTGAACATCAGCGGCGGCAGCAAGAATGCCACCTACTCTGCCAACATTGCGTACAGCAAGGAAGAGGGCATCATCCGCAAGACGTTCAACGAGAACTTCAAGATGCAGATGGACTACACACAATACATGTGGGACGACATCCTGAAGTTCAACCTCAACGCGCTGGTGACCCGCCATAAGTATTCGAACGACAACCTGAACACTTACTCACACGAGAACGCCTACCGCCAGGCATTGATACACAACCCCTCAGAGCCTGTCTACAACGAGGACGGCAGCTACTATGAGAACTTCAACAAGCTGCAGTACTACAACCCCCTCGCCCTGCAGAACGAGTCGTGGGGCGACACCCGCAGCCGCTTCATGCAGCTGGCAGGCAACGTCACGGTGGAGCCCATTAAGGGATGGAAGACCAACCTGATGATTTCATGGGGCGAAGGCGTCAACACTTACCAGAACTGGACCAGCCCGCAGCACCAGTCAATCGTGCGTCAGGGGTGGAACGGTATAGCCAACAAGAGCGAGGGCACCTGGATTAACAAGAACCTGGAGCTGACCTCACGCTACGATGCACAGTGGGGCGAGCACCGCTTCAATGCCCTGGTGGGCTACAGCTATCTCTACAACGAAGGCGACGGCTTCAACGCCGGCAACGAGAACTTCTCTACCACGGCCTTCCTCTGGAACAACCTCGGCAACGGCTCGTTCCTCACCGACAAGGACCACCACGCCTGGATGGGCAGCTACATGAACGACTCAAAGCTGGTGGGCTTCTTCGGACGTATCAGCTACGGCTATGCCGACCGCTACAACGCACTCATCAGTATTCGCCACGAGGGCTCGTCAAAGTTCGGCCGCAACCATAAATGGGCCACCTTCCCCTCGGTGTCGCTCGGATGGAACATCATGAACGAGGCATTCATGAAGGACACCCGCAGCTGGCTCGACAACCTGCGTCTGCGCGTGGGCTTCGGTGTCACTGGTATCACCCCGACCAACAGCTATCTGGCCCAGAACCTCTACGGCTTTGCCGACTGGGGCGCCGTGCTGTCGATGAACGGCAACTGGATTAAGACGCTCGAGGTGGTGCAGAACCCCAACCCCGACCTGAAGTGGGAGACCACCCGGGAATGGAACTTCGGTCTGGACTACAGCGTGCTCAACAACCGCATACACGGCACGCTGGATGTCTACGTGAAGACTACCAAAGACCTGCTCTACGACTATGCCGTGCCCGTGCCGCCCAACCTCTATGGCTATACCACCGCCAATGTGGGCGAGATGCGCAATACGGGTATTGAGTTCATGATTGAGGCTATACCCGTGCAGACCAAGGACTTCGAGTGGACCACCACCATCACCGCCTCGCACAATGCCAACAAGCTGCTCTCGCTGAGCAACGACCTCTACGTGACCGACAACTTCCTGGAGGTGGGCGGCGTGAGCGATCCTATCAACACCACAACCCACTGCATGGAGGTGGGCCATACCCTCGGCGACTTCTGGGGCCTGAAGTTCGTGGGCTACGACAAAGACGGCTTCGCCCTTGTGGAAGTCAGCGACGGCAACGGCGGCTGGACGGTGAAGCCCTTCGACACTGAGCTGAACAAGAAGGAGAACCGCCAGCGCCTCGGCAACGGCATGCCGAAGGTCAACCTTGGATGGAGCAACACCTTCAGATATAAGGACTTCGACCTCTCCATGCAGTTCACCAGCCAGCTGGGCTACAAGATTCTGAACGTCCAGCGCTGCTTCTACGAGAACAACTCGATTGCCTACAACCGCCTGAAGACCGCAGCCGACCTGCACCCCGCCATCAACCCCGACGGCACGCCCTATCTTGACGAGAACGGCAACCAGGTGATGGTGAAGATGGCACAGTCGATGAAACAAGGCTGGTGGAGCGACCATCTGGAGAACGGCAACTTCCTGAAGCTCACCAACATCACGCTGGGCTACACCTTCATACCGAAGGGCTCGTTTGCCAACTACGTGAAGCGTGCGCGCATCTATGCCAACGCCACCAACCTCTTCTGCATCACGAGCTACAGCGGACTGGATCCTGAGGTGAGCAACTACTTCTTGTATCCGGGCATAGACGACCGCGACAAGTATCCCACCACGCGCAACTTTACCGTAGGCGTATCTTTCACATTCTAAAATGAAACAGCAAATATGAAAAAGATATTCAACCTCGCACTGATTGCTTTTGCAGCAGGAAGCATCAGCCTTTCATCATGTACGGATCTTGAGGAGACACTCTACAGCGACCTCAACGAGAGCAACATCGACCTCTCCAACGAGACCGACCTCAGCCTGCTGCTCGGTGCCGCTACGGCTCAGTACCGCTACTTGGTAGAGGACTGGTTCGGCATGTTCCACCTCCTTGAGGAGAGCAGCGACCAGTATATGGTTCCGTCACGCGTCGGCGTGGGCTGGGGCGACGCCTACATCGGCCTCCACAAGCACCGCTGGGCCATCGATGCCGGACAGATTCAGAATCCCTGGGACCTGGCCTACCGCGGCATAGGCTATGCCAACAAGGTGATTGACGCCATCAACCCCGACAACCCCAGCACGAAGGGCAGCCTGGCTCATGCCCGTTTTTTCCGCGCCATGTTCTACTACCACCTGTTCGATATGTTCCGCAACGTTCCGCTGCAGACCACCCAGGAGGTTGAGCCCGGCTACCTGCCGCAGCAGGTCAGCCCACAAGAGATGTTCGACTTCCTCGTCCAGGAGTTCACCTACGCCAAGGAAAACTTCGGCGACGAGTTTGTATATGGCTACGGCAACAAACATGCTGCCTCGATGGCCCTGGCCAAACTCTATCTGAACAAGAACGTGTACTTGGGCACCAGCGACAACGACGGCTACGAGGCGTGTCTGGCCGAGGTGGAGAGCATCATCAGCTCGGGCAAGTACAGCCTGGCTGCCACCTATAAGGATAACTTCAAGGAAGACCTGAGCAGCAACCCCGAGGTAATCTTCGTCATCCCCGGCGACCGCACCCACACCTCGCAGTTCGGCCTGCAGAGCTACTGCTTCCCGCAGTCGGGCATCGAGGCCTACGGCTCCACCGCCCCAGGCTACAACGGCAGCTGCGCCATTCCACAGTGGATACGCACCTACGACGAGGCCGACGGACGCCTGGCCGACACATGGGCTGGCGGACCGCAATACCACGCCACCAAGCAAGGCGACATCTACATACCCAACAGCGACAAGGACAACCCCATCTACTTTGAGGCCGACGACTGGAGCGGCACGGGCATCCTGACCTACAACCTGAACGTACACTCCATCGACAACCCCGGAGCTTACCAGCAGGAGGGCTACCGTCTGCACAAATACGAGATTGTAGGCGGAACCGACGATGGCACCACCAGCGACGACTTTCCCGTGTTCCGCTATGCCGACGTGCTGATGATGAAGGCCGAATGCCTGCTCCGCCTGGGACGCGACAAGGAGACGGCCGCCCAGCTCGTCACTCAGGTGCGCCAGCGCTCGTTCGGCGCCAACGTGGCCAAGGCCACCCGCACCGTGGCCGACCTTGAAGGTGGCTCCGTATATGCCTACGGCCACGAGGAATACACCGTGGCTCAGGACAGCCCTGCCGGCTATACCGACTGGTCGAACCCCATCATGACCCATGAGGGCGGTGCCGACATCGAGCTCGGCGGTCTGCTCGACGACCTCGGCTGGGAGTTCTGCTGCGAGCTGCACCGCCGCCAGGACCTGCTACGCTTCAAGATGAGTGACGGCCGCAGCGTGTGGAACGGCAAGTCGTGGTTCTGCAAGGATGCCACCACCGACACCACCTACGACATCTACTGCATCCCTGAGTCGGCCATGAAGGCTAATATCTCCATGAAGCAGAATCCAGGCTATTAATCAAGTAACGGTAAACCAGTAAAAAAAGGAAAAGATATGAAAGCATTATCATATATCGCAAGTGCCCTGCTGATGTTGGCCTCTGCCGGCATAGTCAGCAGTTGTGGCGACAACGAGAACTTCTGGGGGCCTCACACCCTGACCGATGACGAAATTGCCGAGATGCACCGTCAGGACTCTATTGCCGAAGAGAACCGCAAGCGCATCAATGCCGACCTCATCCTGGAGTACACGGCTGAGTTCTATCTCAGCGCCAACTCCTACAACGGTGCCGAGGTGGAAATCGACATGGACCGCATTGCCGGTGAGCTGGGCGTCGACAAAGATGCCTTAGGCACTGCCCTCAACGGCGAGGGCGACCTCGACGTGAAAGGCTTCGCCATCGAAGGCTCTACCCATGCCGACAACATGACCTCGTCTACCTCAGGCGCCTACTGGGGACACTGGTGGGATGCCGACGGCAATGTGTGCAACTGGGGGGCATCCGCTATGGTCTTCGCTGAGTTCTGGTATGAAGACGGCAAGGGCATATTCAACGTAGGCCAGTATCCCGGTCATCTGATAGCCGACCAGCAGGTGAAGTTTATCGAGGCCCTGAAGTATCAGGACAAGCGCGTGGCCATCGTCATCACCGCCATCGCCCGTGAGCGCGGCGAGGTGGCAGGCGGCATCGTGGGCAGCCAAGAGCTGACCCTTGAGACTGTTCCTAACGATAGTTACGACGTTGTGCCTGTGCCCGGATTCGACCCTGCAAAGGTTCTGAGCGACCTCGGCGTAAGCTCATGGGACGAAGTGTCGTGGCTGTGCACCAATGCTGAAGGCGGCTATGAGCAGGAATATAATGCCGATCCTCACCCCGGCTTCTATTATGACAAACTTGGATTCAAGGGTGTCTGGGGCGATGATGCCAGTGTGTTTGTGCTCTTCAATGCCGACGAAGAGGCAATACTTGTAGGTCAGATGCCTGGCCAGATGCCTGCTGGCAGTACGGTTGACGTGGAGTTTGACGCAACAGCCAACAACAAGATTGAGAAGATTGTCATCCATGTCATCATCAAGGAGTATGAGGATCCCGAGACGGCTCCAGAGGGCACGCCTGCTTCTATTGAGAAGGATTTCACCCTGACGAAGCCTTTCGACGCCGACTGGGGTGCCACCGACGACTTCGACGTGAAGGAAGACCTGCGCCAGTGCTTCAAGATGACCACCTATCAGATTTTCCAGGCTCTGAAGAGTGGCGAGATGAACATGTGGGTCGGTGAGGTCGGCGCCAATGCCGACGAAGAGGGGCATGCCGCCTACACGGCTGATGCCCCCGGCTACTGGCTTAATGCCGAAGGCCAGAGCGTCAGCTATGGCAGCGAGGCCATCGCCTACCTGAACCTCGCCATCAGCGAGGAAAGCCTCGTCTTTTATGCCGGCAACCACCCTGAGAACTGCTCACCCACCGGCCAGACCATCAAGACTAAGATGATTGTGGAGAAGGATGGCATAACGGCCACCTTCAACGTGACCATCAACATCACGGCTGCCCAGTAAATGAATTGTTATGACTAAGCATATCATTAAATCGCTCCTCCTGCTGCTTGCTACGACACTGTTTGTAGCTTGCAGCAGCGACAATGACGAACCTGCCGTTTCGGCCCCCGTGCTCTCGGAGACGGAAGTCAACGTGGCGTACGACGTCACATGGTACAGCCTGACCGTCAGCTCGCGCACCGTCTGGAATGCCACGGTAGAGAACGGCGGCGAGTGGCTGAAGCTGAAAGACGCCAAGGGCGTGGGCGGCACGGAGAAGCTCTCTTTCGAGATGACCCGCAACACCACGAAGCAACCTCGCGTGGCCAACATCAAGGTGACCAGCGGCACGGCCAGCACCATGCTGAAGGTGACGCAGGGCCCGTCGACCATCGAGACGATGGACGCGTCGCAGGTGAAGGACTTCGACAAATACTACAAGCCACGTGAGTTCAACTTCGACATGCTGCGCAACGACGCCAAGTGGTCGTGGTTCCGCTCGAAGCAGAGCGAGCACTTCTTTGTGTTCTGGGATGCCTACTTCGGCGACGACCCCAACAGCAGCTCGCTGGCTGAGGGCGACCGGGTAGACGTGGACGACCTGCTGCAGAAGGCAGAGCACTTCTACGAGACCAACATCACCAAGCTCGGCATGGTGGTGACGGGCCAGGGCAAGAGCCAGCTTGACAAGTACAAGATGGAGATATACCTGCTCGACCCGACCCCCGAGTGGTGGGTGGCCACCGGCTCCGGCTACGACAACGTGATAGGCGCTCTCTGGGTGACGCCCTCCACCTGCAAGCCCGTAGGCTCGGTCATTGCCCACGAAATTGGCCACTCCTTCCAGTACCAGGTGTCGTGCGACAAGCTGCTCACCGGTGAAGGCCAGGAGACCAGCTACGGCATGGACTGCGGCTTCCGCTACGGCTTCGGCCAGGACGGGCAGGGCGGCTGCGCCTACTGGGAGCAGTGCGCACAGTGGCAGGCGTTCCAGGACTATCCCGAGGCTACCTTCAGCGACAGTTTCTATGCCTGGCAGCAGAATTTCCACCGCCACTTCAACCACGAGTGGATGCGCTATGGCTCGGTCTACTTCCAATACTATTTCACGCAGAAGCATGGCATCAAGTCGTATGGACGCATCTGGAACGAGTCGAAGTTTCCCGAGGACCCGCTTCAGACCTATATGCGCCTGTTCTGCGGCGGCGACCTGCAGAAGTTCTACGACGACTATGCTGAGTATGCCCAGAAGGTGCTGACCTACGACTTCGGCACTATCCAGAAGTATGCCGACGACAACGCCCGCAACTTCAAGACACAGATGTTCGAGGCCGACGGCAAGTTCCGCCCCGCCTATGCCAACTGTCCCGGAACCACAGGCTTCAACGCCATCCAGCTCAACGTGCCACAGGGCGGCACCATCGTGAAGGCTTCACTGAAGGCTCTGCTGGTAGGCTCGGCCCTCGCCGCCGACGACCCGGGCGAGATGAAGAACGGCGACAACCAGGTGGTGGGCAATGTCCACAAATACAACTCGCAGCCTAACAAGTCGGCCAGTTTCCGTTTTGGCTTCGTAGCCATCAAGGGCGGCAAGGCCATTGAGTATGGCAAGATGACGAAGGGGTCCGAGGGCGACGCTGCGCTGACCGTGCCTGCTGGCACCGACAAGCTCTACCTCGTGGTAGTGGCTACGCCCGGCACCTACAACCGCCATGCCTGGAACGACGACGAGAGCGACGACGAGCAGTGGCCCTACGAGGTCAGTTTCAGCGGCACAAACGTCAGCGGACACATCAATATCGACCCCGATGCCGAACCGCAGAACGTGGACCTGAGCTACGACCTGAAGTGCGATGCATCTCTTGGCGAGTATACCATCGGCACGCTCGACTTCGCCAGCAATGGTGCCTTAGAGAAGATTGCCACGGCCTTCGCGCTGCAGCCCGCCACACTGTCGGGCAGTACGCTGCCTATTGTCAACGGCCAGACGGCACAGCCTGCCGAGGGCAAGATTGCCTTCGGCCTGCAGCAGCCCGACGGCACCATCAGCTACTCATACACTGCCAACGCCGGCTTCTACTGCACTGCCGACGGCTCGCAGGGCTCGTGGGGAGCTGGCGACCCGATATGGATAGAGTATGACAAAGACAACTTTGTGCTGACCTACGGCCACTATCCGGGAAAGACGGTCGCCGGCACTAAGTATGTGGTGAGGCCCGTGCTTGTCTACACCAAGGGCGGCAAGCAATATAACGCCGTCATCACGCTCAACATGCAGTTCTGACCCTGCTTTTGCAAGTCAGGCAGAAGATGTGGAGGTGAAGTAACTCTTTGCCTCCACATCTTCTGCATAAAGAAAGGGAGCCATGAAGAATATTCTGCTTTTAGGGAGCGACCTGCAAAAATAAGCCGGAGTTCTTGCCGGTTCGGCTTTTTTTGTGTATTTTTGCACACAATGAGGCGAATCCTATCACTGCTCACCTGCATCGTGCTGTTCCTGCCGCTCATGGCAAGAGACGACTACCACTGCCGCAACCTGACAATGAACGACGGGCTGCTGTCGAATGCCGTGCGCAACATCGTGCAGGATCCTTACGGCTTCATCTGGTTCGGCACCGACAACGGTCTCTGCCGCTACGACGGCACGCGGGTGCAGCCCTACCGCATCCCGCAGCTGGGCAACAACCAGTATGTGTCGGCGCTACTCACGTCTGAAGACGCCGTCTATGCTGGCACCGAGAAGGGGGTGTTCTGCCTGACGCAGAAGACGCAGCAGTTCATACGTCTGCCCATGGACATCAGCTCGGTGGTGACCAGCCTCGCCCTCGACAAGGAAGGCAGCCTCTGGGTCTCGACAATGGCTGACGGCGTGTGGCGCTACACCGCCAGCACCGATCAGGCGAAGCAGTACAGCCTGAAGGGCGACCACAACGGCGCGGCCCAGGTGATGATTGACCAAACTAACCAGATATGGACCATCAGCAACTGGGGCGCTCCTGCGCTGCAGCGGCTGAACCGCCTGTACGACCGCTTTGAGCCCGTCAATACGGCGCATGGGCGCCACTGCAACGGACTACGCATGCTGCAGACCCGCGACGGCCGCATCTGGCTGGGCACCTGGGAGAACGGGCTGCTGCTGATGCACGGCGCCGGGCAGCCGGAGCAGATGCTCTCGCCTGCGCTGACAGGGGTGGGCAACCATATACACACGCTGTTCGAACGTGCCGACGGCTGCATCTGCATAGGCTGCGACGACGGCGTGATATGCTTCAACCCGGCTACACGCCAGTGGCGGCGCCTCTTCATCAACAGCCAGGCCATCAGCGACCGCTTTGTGTACGCCATCACCAGCGATACAGAGGGCGGCCTGTGGGTAGGAACATTCTACGGGGGCGTGCACTATCTCTCGCCCGTAGGCAAGCGCTTCGAGGCTGTCTCAGTCAATACGGGCCTGGCCGGCAACATCATCTCACGTTTCTGCGAAGACAGGCACGGCCGCATCTGGATAGCCAGCGACGATGGCGGCGTGATGTGCTACTCCCTGCAGGAGCAGCGCTTCGTCGACTATCCTCATAAGGACATCCTGTCGCACCAGAACGCCCACGCCCTCAGCTTCTGCGGCGACGAGCTGTGGGTGGGCACCTACACCAACGGCGTGTTCGTGCTCAACACCGAGACGGGCGCCCTGAAGCAACACACCCACACGTCCGACCCTCACTCGCTCGACAATCCCAGCAGCTATGCCATCCATACCGATGCACACGGACAGGTCTGGGTGGCCACCATGCGGGGCCTCAACCTGTACAGCCGCACCAGCCACACCTTCGAGCGCATCGGCAACATCGAGGCCATGACCATCGACATCGACGAAGACCGCCTGGGGCGCCTCTGGCTCTCCACCCAGGGCGGTGGCCTGTGGCAATACAATCCTGAGTCACGCCAGTTCAGGAAATACCTGCATGACGAGGAAGACAGCCACTCGCTGCCCGACGACCAAGTGAACTGTGCCCTTGTCGACGAGGACGGACGTCTGTGGGTGGGCACCCTCGGCGGCCTCTGCCGCTACGATGCCGGCCACGACCGTTTCATCCGCATCCCCTTGGAGGTACCCAGCCTCAACATCATGAGCATCATTGAAGACAACAGCGCCCTGTGGCTTTCAACAGAGCAGGGCATCGTCAGGTATGAGCCAGCCACAGACAGCGTCGCCGTCAAAGACCAGCCCTTCGCCCATCCTGCCACGCAGCGCTTCACCCTGCACGACGGGCTCGTCAGCGAGCAGTTCCTGCCTAACTCAGGCCTGAAGGCCAGCGACGGCCGCATCTATTTTGGCAGCACCAGCGGCTTCAATCATTTCCTGCCCTACCATATTAAAGTGAACAGCGTGATGCCACCTGTCTATATCACAGCCCTGAGCATCATGAACCACGAGGAACATACGGCCGAAGGCGTGCCGCTCGACCTCTCGCAGCAAAAAGAGCTGATTCTCGGCTACAGCGACGCCCGCATGGTGACGCTCTCGTTTGCCTCGCTGAGCTACTGCTCGCCCGGGAAAAACCAATATGCCTATATGCTCGAGGGCTTCGACCCCGACTGGAACTATGTGGGCAACCAGAACCGCGCCACCTACACCAACCTCCCCGCCGGCACCTACGTCTTCCGCGTGAAGGCCACCAACAACGATGGCGTGTGGTCTGCCAACGAGGCCGTGCTGAAGATAGTCGTACACCCGCCGTTCTGGCGGAGCTGGTGGGCCAAGGCGCTCTACCTGCTGCTGGCAGGTGCCGCCATCTGGTGCTATGTGCGTTTCCGCCTGAAGCGCTCCGAGCGCCAGCACCAGCAGGAGATAGAGCGACTGAACGCTGCCAAGGAGAAGGAAGTGCGCGAGGCCCGCCTGAACTTCTTCACCATGGTAGCCCACGAGATACGCACGCCCGTGTCGCTCATCATCGGGCCGCTGGAGAAAATCATGAAGAAAGGCACACCCTCCGACGACATGCGCGTCATCGACCGCAATGCACGTCGTCTGCTGGACCTGGTCAACCAGCTGCTCGACTTCCGGAAGGTGGAGCAACAGAGCCTGATGATGCACTTCGCCCCCCGCAACATCCACGACCTGCTACAGTCGGTGAGCGAGCGCTTTGCCCCCACCTTCGAGCAAGGCGGCAAGCGGTTCACGGTAGACTATCCCGACGAGCACTTCACGGCCGTCGTCGACCAGGAGGCCGTGACCAAGGTCATCAGCAACCTGCTCACCAACGCCAATAAATACACAAAGGACGATGTGCGCCTCACCTGTGCGCCAGAGCCCGACGGAGAGCACTTCCGCATCGTGGTCAGAGACAATGGCGCAGGCATCCGCGAGGCTGACCGCAAGCGCATCTTCGAACCGTTCTTCCAGGCCATGGACAACAAGCCCGGCACGGGCATAGGTCTCAACATCGTGAAAAACATCGTCGACCTGCACCACGGCACCATCAGCGTCGAGTCGGAGACGGGCCGGGGCTCGGCCTTCTGCGTCGTGCTGCCCGTCACGCAAGAGGAGGTGACGGTGGAGCCGAGCCGCGAAGCCGTGAAGCCGGAAACCGTTGTTGCCGGTGCCCAAGGCGACCTCCCGCCGACGACCTCCCGCCGGCCGACAATGCTCATCGTCGACGACTCAGAGGACATGGTCGGCTTCCTGTCGGCTAACTTCAGCGAACAGTATGAAGTCATCACGGCAGGCGAAGGCGTCGAGGCCCTCGCACTGCTGGCAAAACACGAGGTGAGCATCATCATCAGCGACTGGATGATGCCCCGCATGGATGGTGCACAGCTGTGCCGCCATGTACGGCATAACCCGCTGACGAGCCACATCCCCTTCGTGATGCTCACCGCCAAGACCGACGATGACTCAAAGGTGGAAGGCATGGACGTGGGAGCCGACGCCTACATCGAGAAGCCCTTCTCCGTGCACTACCTTGAAGCCTGCATCCGCAACATCCTTCAGATACGACACCAGCTGATGGAGAAGTTCTCCACCCAGCCCTTAGAGCCTCTCACGGAGATAGCCCAGAACGCCACCGACAACGACTTCCTCATGCGGATGAACAAAATCATAGAAGACAACTTCTCCAATTCCGAGCTGAACGTGAGTTTCCTGGCCGACAAGCTGAACATCAGCCGCAGCGGTCTCTTCGCCAAAATCAAGACGCTGGCCGAGCTCACCCCCAACGAGATGATTCAGATGGTGCGCCTCAAGCGCGCCGCCCAGCTTCTGCGAGAAGGCAGATACACCGTCAGCGAGATCAGCTACATGGTAGGTTTCTCAAACCCCTCCTACTTCTCGAAGTGTTTCCACAAGCAGTTTGGCATCAAGCCGGCAGACTTTATCAAGTCAAAGCCCTGACGATGTATGCATTATGACTTTCCTCTTGTAAACAACTATTTTTTGTTGGACCTTTGAAAGTTTTTGGGTAGTATTCAGCTTTTTCTGGTTCCCAATGATGCCAATAACTCTATATTTTTTATCCACTCGCTTACATATATAAGGAAACTTGGAAACCTGACTGCATCCTAAACTGATCAAATGTTAGTCATGCCTGTAAGTTTTTTGTAATCTCACATATTCTGTGCATCTATGCCCACCACAATGAGCCCTTGATAAAAGCAGATGGCTCACTTGCTCTATCTATAGCTTTTTCCAAGCACAAATCATTTTCTTGCAAGGGAGAAACAGACTTTTAACTTTATTTTTCTATTTTTTTAGCAAACATTCTTTGTATATTCAAATAATTATACTATCTTTGCGACCGATAAAAATACAAACATTAAATAACTGATACCTATGAGACTTTACTTTACGCTAATCTTTGCCACCATTACCTTTTGCGCAATTAATGGCCAGGAAGAAGCATGGTGGAGCTATTATCCACAAGACGCCAAACAAGCCCATGCCACGGGCGATGCAGTGGCACAGACCTACATCACGGCCATCAGGTTGCCTGGCGGCTATGCTATGCCAGAAGATGGGCAGCTGCTTGGCATTCGCTTCAAACTATCCACTCGGAATGTAAGTAATATGCAGGCATGGGTAAGTACCGAGTTGCCTGAGAGTGCAGCAGATGCTTCGATAGCCATCTACGACGTTCAACAGACCGACTACGATGCGCAGAAAGCTATGTACACCATACGCTTCCCTCAGCCTGTTGACATGCCTGCAGGAGGAGCCTATATCGGGATAAGTTTCACTGTACCTACCATCAACGCTGACGCCCAACAGGCCATCTACGACCAGAATCCTGTATGCTATGTGCAAGAAGATATAGCCCAACGCGATGCGTTCTACATTCGTTCTGACAAATTCCCTTATTGGGAAAACTATGGCATTACCGGCAAAAGTCTCGTTCTGCAGGTTCTGCTCGGTGGGAAATTATACGCTCATGCTGCCCGACCTGCCGACTTTGGCACCCATGATGCCATTCACGGAGAGACGACGATGGTACCTGTGCTCATCAGAAACATGGGTACCGCTGCCATTAAGTCCATTGACTATGTTATTGACACCCGTAGTCTCAAAGGCGAGGAGTTGCATTATACTCTGACTCAGCCAATCGAACAATTTAGCCAACAGACCACGTTAAACCTGCCCTTTGCCTCCGACAGTTATACCGGAAACGTAAAGAAGACACTACGCATTACCAAAGTGAACGGTCAGCCCAACGAAACCGATGCCTCCGCCACTGGTGCGCTATTCGAGATGACACGCCGCGTGGAGCCCAAACTGCTGTTTGAGGAGTTCACAGGCACATGGTGTGTCAACTGTCCGCGCGGCATGGTAGGATTGGAGAAACTAAGCAATGACTTCAATGGTCGACTTGTCGGTATAGCTATACACAATGGCGATCCCATGGCCTTAAGTGACTACGACTTCACCATGCAGATGATCAAAGGCTACCCCTCGGCTCTTATCAACCGCAAATATGAGGTAGACCCATATTATGGTATCACCACAAACGAGCCCTACGCAGTGAAGGACAATGTAGCATTTCTGCTCGAAAACTCGAAAGCGCCAGCCGAGTTGAGCGTAGTGGCTCGATGGAACAGCGACTCGACTACCATTGACATTACCACGAACACAACTTTTCTCTTCGACAGCAACTCGGCCAACTACGCATTAGGATACGTTCTCATCGCTAACGGGCTAAAGGGTGATCCTACCAAAGGATGGCAGCAGAAGAATGGCTATGCCGGCAATACTAGCATCACAGACCCAAACCTGCTGCCCTGGACCGATAAGCCTGAGTGGGTAAGCGACATCAGCTATAATCACGTGGCTATAGGCGTATGGGGAGCGAAAAACGGTCTGGTATCATCAGTAAAGGCACCGATTGTAGCCGAAGAAGCACAAACACACACCTATCGCCTCAACATAGGCGACAACACTTTGGTGCAAGACAAGCGGCAACTCGCGGTTGCAGCCTTGCTGTTTGAACGCCAGAGCGGTATTGTGGTCAACGTTGCCGAAGCATCGCCAGTGTCACCAACGGAGTCAGCTATTGCATCAATCGTTACACAAACGCGACATCCTTACAGTTACGACCTGCAAGGCCGTCGCATCGAAAGAAATGCACACTATAAAGGCCTCAGGATTCTACACGATAATAACGGCACCACGAGGAAAATATTCATACCTTAAAAATTTTTATTAAAAAACTAAACACCTTATGAAGAAACTATTACTTACAACTATGCTCATGCTGGCAACAATGGCCATGCCATTTGTCGTCAGCGCTCGCGACTACGGATGGCCTACTGCAGAGAGCGGCCAGTCCTGGTTCACCTATGTATCAGCTGACTATGATAAAGACAACGAGGGGTATGGAACCATGATGCCCGATGTCTACCATGTGGCCATCTTCATCCCTACCGAAATGGTGGCCTCAGGTTCTACTGTTGAGGCTCTGCGTTTCTGGATGGCGGCCCGTTCCGTATCCGACATGTCGATTTGGGCATCCACCTTCTTGCCTGAGGACGGACAGATGCCAGACCTATGCCAGACGAGTTTCACCTACGACGATCGCGAGCAGATGGAGCGAAATGGCCGACTCTACAGCACCCTCTGGTACAACATCGCATTCGACAAACCAGTAACCATCGAGGGCAAAGGTATTTACGTAGGCTTCAGTGCCAAGGTTGACTCCATTTCTCATCAAATCATCAACGGCGAGGCCTATGAATACGGATGGGACGCCTATCCACTTGCCTATATCACCAACGGAACCTACCCGTATTCATTCTTCCTGCGTTCAGCCACCCGTGGTCAATGGTCCAACTGGGGCGAGTCACAGGGAGCTCAATATTTGTTGGGAGCTCTCATTAGTGGAGCCGGACGCGAGCATGCTGCTAATGTCGCTGACTTCGGCACTATTTACAACGTAGTAGGCAACCAACCCAAGGCATCGGTAATTCTCTCTGCCCTAGGCAGTGCCGGCATTAATAATATCGACTACACAGTGAATACCGTCGGCGACACATCCCCCGTTGCCATGCACTACGATTTCGACCATCCACTCGCTTTTGGAGAGCGTACCGCAGCCGAACTACCACTGCCCTCAGCCGTCACATCGGGGCGTGTCATCACCACTCTCACCGTGACACACGTGAACGGTCAGCCCAACGAGGCCGAACAGAATCAGTCGAAAGGTCAGGTTATTAATCTCAGCAAACAGCTCTACCGGAAACCGACTGTTGAGGAGTTCAATGCCACATGGAGCGGCGACGGCCCACGTGGCATTGTAGCACGCGAGCGCATGAAGATAAATTTCCCCGATCAACTTGTCATCATTGCCAACCACGTAAACAGCAGCCAAACCAGCGATCCCATGGCACTCGACCATTACTTTGAGCAAGCAATTGGCGGCGATCCCATCATGTTCGTACCCAAAACCTGCATCAACCGTATAAAACAGATGGACTCTTATTTCGGCACTACCTTCGGCCGAGCCAACGCCATACGTCTCGACCTCCAAAAAGCCGTCAAAGAACTGGCCCCGGCAAGAATGAAACTGGTGGCTAACTGGGATGCCGACGAATCGGTCATCACAGTAAATACAAGTCTCAACTTTTTCTACAGCGACAACGAAGCAACCTACGCACTGGCCTACGTGCTCACTGAGGACGGTATGCAGGGTGATACCGAAGAGTGGAATCAGCAGAACGCCTATGCCGGACAGGAATGGATTCCAAAGGAAGACTGGCTCTTTCCCTGGGTACAGCGTCGCTCCAGTGTCAGTGGCGTCAGCTATGACGATGTAGCCATTGCTGCATGGGGCATTGGTGGTGGTCTGGAAAACTCTGTGCCAACGACTATTACCGAGGGTAACGGCATTCTTCACACCATCACTTACGATGCAGACAGCAACGAACTGCTGCAGGACAAGACTAAGCTGAAGATGGCCGTCCTGCTGTTCAACACTGAGACAGGCGAGATTGTCAATGCCGAACAAACCCACATCATATCAGCCGAAGAGGCCGCCGGAATCAGCATACAGCCTGGGATTGAGCCTGACAAAAATGCTATCTACTACGACCTGCAAGGCCGATGTGTGAATGTACCGCAGAAAGGAATCTACATTGTGAACCACAAAAAAGTATTGCTAAAATAAGTTACACGCACTCTCTGCCGGGTGTCTCGTTCATCAAAACACCCGGCAGAAACATTACCAACAACTAAAAAACAAAGAGTTATGAAGAATTTACTACTTGCATTACTTGCCATGGTTGGCATGCAAAGTGTCTGCGCAGCAGACTTCACTCCTTCAACAATCGACGACCCTGTGTGGTATCAGCTGAAAGCAGGCGACAACTATCTGGGCTGGCAAGACTATGGCGCCATCTACGCCAAAATTGAAGACATGACGCTGGCCTCAGTCGACAATCCCGATGTACTGCAATGGGCATTCATTGCCGAAGGTGAAGGCTACAAACTGTACAACAAAGCCAACAACCTTTACCTGGGCGTGAACTCGGGCTACGTCAACGTGAGCGCAGACGCCGTTGTCTGGACCGTGACGGAGTCGGGCGATGAAATTACCCTCTCATGCGCCGACGGCAATCTCTACACCAACTACTTCGTACAGGTAGGCACCAATCCCGCAACACACTTTATCGTGGTGCCGACAGACAATGTGCCCACGGCCATAACCTCTGTCACTGACAGCACTCCCCATGCGGAGCCCTACGACCTGCTGGGCCGCCGTATCACTACAGCACGTCAGCATGGCAAGAAGATTCTTATCGAGAACGGAAGGGTTATAATGAAGTAAATGTTCAATAATCATCCCGTTTCCAATGTCACTAAAAAAGACATACATACGGATTTGAGGTTTTAAGACAAGTGGAGAGCGTATCATCAGTGATACGCTCTCTATAATGCCTCATTTAACGGAATTAGCTTTTCATCTGCAGTTATAACCCCAGAAGAAAGAATGCCAACATAACGCTTATCAACCATTACCTTATACAAATTCTCAAGAGAATATGTTTTTATGGAAACGTATAGTTTCATTAGTGCTAATGCCAACAATGCATTTGCGGAGAAGAAAAACAGTCTATGCTCACGTAAGACATCATAAAAAAGCTTTCCTTTTGGCCCCGCAGTTGCCCCTAATACATCTGGGGGCAACAAATCACTTTCCTTGCCTCCTACAACTAAGAACTTTGCCCTTTTAACGTCATCAGCGACTTGACTCAACTCCGTTTCGTATGCCACCATTTGCGATTCATATCTACCCTCGCCCATCATGTGCGCAAAATCCACCTTTGTCTCAGCAACAAAAAGATAATTATCTTTTACATTCAACAATGTAACATCCAAGCGTCCTCCTCTGTCACGTTGTGTAATTTGCAGACCAACTTCTAATGCGACACGTGGCTCCATTGAAGAACTAAGAAATTTTAATGCGTTTGCAGTCCATACTGCTATATGTTCAGTCTCCTTAACCGAAGTAAAGTCTTCAAAACTCTTATACTTAACGTATAACTGAGATAATGGGACTTTAGGGAGATGTATAAATTCCCCCTTGAATAGTTTTGACACCTCAACTGATAGACCTTCCAGTTCATCCTGAGTTATGTCATAACAGAATTCAAGTGGATGATATTTTTTTGAAATCAAGATTTTATTTCCAACACATCCCAACACGCAAAACAAGCAATTAATACATATTTCATCTTTTATGGCGAATCGTCCACGCTCATTCTCTTGTCCCTTGAGACAACTGATTTTGATTGGAACACTATGACGCTGAACACCTTTTACATGTTTCACATCGCCCATAAAATCCTCTAAATATGAATACTTGTACATCGGAATAACGATACACGGAGCATCATTTGGAGTGTCTGCATATAAACAAAATTTACCCATTGAATTCGTACTCATTTAATGTGTTTATCAATACCTTTGGCGCACCAACTTGAAGTTCGCTTATGTTTAAACCCTTTATCGGTTGCAAGCGACTTTCCCCTTTAACTATTCTCAAGACGTATGGAATGCCCGCCATAAAGGCTATTTCAATCTCAATACTTATGGTATCTTCTAAATCAGAATCAGAGATTACAAATAGATCTGGATGAGATCGCATTACATTAATTATTTCCTCAATGCCTATTGTTGTTTTGTTTTCATATGCCATATTCAATAAATAGAGAATCGCAAATCTTCGGTTTTTGATTTTTTCTTCGTAATATCGTGTGGCTTCTCTAACTGACATCATACCATTTTCTCGCAGGCAGAAATTCATTTTTGTCAGATTGTCATAGTTCAAAGGACGCTTCGTTATTTCTATTGTTGGGAACTCAATAATTTCATATAATTGTTCCATCCTATGCTCTTTATTAATATAATCTCTATAAGCAATTTGAGAAAAAGGTGAATCAGATGCTTTCACGTTTACTGGCTTAATAAAACCCGCAGTAGTCAGCCATGCAATAATACAAGATCTGGTTCTGGTATTCGTGTCTTGCGTTGAACCTGCAGAAAGAAGGATCCTTTCACCATTATGATTTACATATTCCTCTGGCTCCGGATATCCTACTCTTATCTCATTCGTATTAAATTTATCACCAACTTTGTAGTTTTTTTGTAACCACGATAAAATACCAACTATCGGGCCATAATTCAAAACCGCTTTTTTAATTATCTGATTCATTTCTTCAGAAGCGTAAACAGTTTTTGAGAACTTATAGCCCTGCGATGTGATTCTTACTTTTCTTCCTACTCTTTCAACGAACCCCAATGCATGCATAGCATTAATAGTATTGCTGACTTCTTTTGATTTGGTAGAATCAGACATAACTCCGTTCGTGATAGAGCAGCCTGCATCATCAAGTGGATTTTCTTTGAACCTACAATAGAGCCCTGCTATATCATCCTTCCTCAATAATGTGCAAAATGAATGGATATTAAGACTGTTCCTGTCGAACTTAATGTCCTTTAGATTAAAAGGTTTGCCATAAGGCCCGAATTTAGCCACAATCAGTTGTGCCAAGGCATGCAGGCATTCTATTCTTGCTGCTGCAGTTCTGTTAATTAGAAACGCCATAACTAAAGTATTATTTTATAGTCAACACTGAAGCCTAATGAAGCAATGATGCCATTTATAATATGGCTATCAATTTCCTCTGTGAATATTAATACCACATCTACCCCAAGATTAGTGTACTCTTCTGAAATGTGGTCTTTAATTCTAACAAGGTCTAAAGCGCTACTATCGGTATTAAACTTATTGGTCTTTTTGTAAAGTATTATCTTATTGTCAGTTACGCCAACCAAGTCGATTCTCCTTGCTCTTTGACCGTATTCCCATTCAAAATTCACTCTTACATAAGGTTTAATATTCTCCAACTCTAAAACATGTGCGAAATAAACCAAATAGTCAATTTCTCTCTTGCAAGGATGGGTTAGGAGATATTTTTTTATGCCTCCATCTGCTTTTTCCCTTATGATAGAATCCAATGAACTGTTGATATTTATTCGTTGAATAGGCATAGTTGTGCGGCATAACCATTAAGTTTCTTATAAATAAGGTTCACATACTCAGAATTAAGTTCAAACCCTATTGATTTCCTTCCTAATTCCTGAGCAGCCAAAAGAGTAGTACCTGTTCCCGCAAAAGGATCGAGTACGGTATCCCCCCAAAAACTATATAATTTGATAAGCCTCGAAGGAAGCTCCTTTGGGAAAGGAGCTGGGTGACCCTCTGCCTTTGCCTTAGCAGGTTGCATTTCCCAAATAGAGTTTATTGCCCATTTTTGCCATTCTTCTGTAGTTAGCTTTGATTTTTCTTTTATTTTTTTTGACACAGGCTTTCGTTTGCCTTTTTTCGAGAAAACGGTTATCCATTCATAAGGATAGGTTGAAAAGATATTGGGTGGGTATGGATAACTGCCAAACGAACTAAATCGGGCAATTTTCCTCTTATCCCAGATGTAAAGTCCAAACTGGTACATACACCCAGTGCTATCCATGAACTGCTCGATATCACCAAGTACAAGTCTTGTTTCACGTCGCTCAAATCTCGCAGCTTTACCCGTAAGGAGAAAGGGCATGATGTTTATACATATTTTACCATCGGGAGCAAGCACTCTGACACACTCTTTCCAAACCTTATTCAACTCGTTTATATAATAATCATACGAACTACTGCCTTTACCTATCTGCCCCTCAACATCATAGTCCTTCAAAGTCCAATAAGGCGGACTTGTGATAATAAGATTGACGGATTCATCTGGAAGCATACTCATATCGCTCGAATCATGATTGTAAATGACAGCATCTGCTATTTCATTCTTGATTATTTTGTCCATATAACAATTTGTTCTTTCCTGTCTGTTTTGTTTATTTCATCGAAAACTTTTGAACTTGTTCCTGTATAGGAGCGTTCGATAATTTCATATTTCCCAAAGGGACTAATGGTTTGGAAGAAATCAGCACCACTTATAATTTTTCCATGTATTTTCTTATCTCCTACCACAAAAATCACTTGTCCGCCAGGCTTTAAGACTGAATAAAGGTTGTTAAGTACGATACGCATGTCTTCCTTATAATTATCTATACTCTGAATCAAAGAAGAGCGTATTTGCACTCTTTCATATCCAAGTATGTCGTAGATAATCCTAGCATAATAGGCTGTATAGTCAAGACAATCAAAATATGGTGGACTTGAGAAAATAAAATCAACAGAATTAGGCTCAATAAAATCAAGCAGTTTTCTTGAGTCCGCGTAAAAAATACGACTATTATTCTCAATAGGCATAAAATGCTTCTTGCATTTTTGCTTAAATTTTTCATAGAAAGATATATATCGTTTAGGTTCTATATTCTTTCCTACAGTGCTTGATGTCCATTTGTAGTCGTTACAACCTCTCGCTGTTAGTGCGATAGAACCTAAAAAACATGCCTTTACATAGTCAGACATTCTTTCATAAAATACAGACATCCGCATAATTTGTTCCATTGAGGCCATATGGAATAGACTTCTTGGATATTCTGGGGCTTTAGGAACTTCATCCAGTCCTTTTGACAGTTGAATAAGATTGTTTACTTCCATTTCCACAACAGAGTATGCCTCCGGTATGTGAATCTTCCCGTTGGACAGTACAACAGCAATAGGATTGGCATCAACGCCGAGTGTATTTAATCCAAATTTCAAGCCTTCATAAACAATTGTTCCTGACCCGCAAAACGGATCTAAAACGACACTGCCCTTAGGTATCTGAGACAGAATCTGTTCTGCATCAAGTGCTGATATTTTACCCCTATATGGGTATATACCGTGAATAGATCGTGGATTATTCACAGACGCTAGTTCTTTAATTGTAAATTGCATAATTCAACAGAGAACTAGTTTCTACCGTCAACAATAAGGTATCTTGTCTGACAGGCTGACACTATTAGATAAATCTTCTTTGCCATAAGCATAAAAACATTTTTGTACGAATTGCAAAGAATCAGAAAACAAGGTTTCCGCCAAGCACCTTTAAAAACGAGAAACGTGGTACGTATGCCCACATCTCACGTCCTAAGGTACTTGGCGGAAACCCAACATCGAAAGACGAAACATACGCCCACGCTATCGTGGACGTCTGCATTTATCTAATCGATGTTTTGTCACTTTTCAACCGCCAAGTTTCAAGGACGTTATTCGACAAATTGCAAACGCAAAAGTTAAACCCTCAAAAAACGCACCGCCACCCTGCGCTCAGGGAATCAAGTCACATGGGCTTGCGCCGTTTACGACGGCATCGACAATGCTTTTGCAAAAATACGAAATTATTCTCTTATTTATTCACAACAAGGTATAATTTAAGTTTATTTTACCCTCTCATAGCAATTATATAGTCAAAGTAGTGCTTTTCGGGCAAAATGTACTCACCAAAAGTGGAACTGCCATCAAAAAAAATGAACGCTTTCTGATACTCCTTGCCTCAATATGAGAATTGAGGCAGGGAGCGTGAATCATATCAATGGGGCAGCATTTGTAGCCGGTTACTCAGTGTTTTGCATCTTACAGAGCTGCCCCCCAGCGCCTATCCCTTTAAAAACTCGCTCGGCGTGACGCCAACTATCTTCTTGAAGAGACGGGTGAAATGGTGGGGAAACTCGAAGCCAAGCATACGCGAGGTCTCGCTGATGTTGTGACCCTGCATCAGAAGACTCTTGCCGAGATTGACAACATAGGTGTGGATATAGCTGATGGCCGTGGAGCCAGCGGCCTTGTGAAACAGGTCGCCGAAATAATGCGGCGAATAGGCCATCTCTGAGGCACAATACGAGACGGTGGGAAGGCCCTGCCTATGCTGGCGTCCTTCAAAATAATACTGTTCGAGCAATGCGTGGAAACGCTTCAGTATGTCGCTCATGTCCTTGTGTTCCTCAGAGAGCTGGCGCAGATAGATGCGGTTGCAGTATTCCAGCAGCAGACGCAGATAGGCTAACAGCACGCTGCGCAGCACCGGAGAATCGCCGTGGCCTTCCAGCTCCTGCCGCATCAGGCTGAGCGTCTGCGTGATGCTCTGCCATTCGTGTGGCTCCATCCGCAGCGGCTCCATGGCAAAATAGGAGAAGAAGCGGTAGTCGCGCATGCGGGTCTCCAGGTCGGTGTTGTGCAGCAGCTCCGGCGACCAAAGCACTGCCCACCCGCTTATCATCAGCTCCTCGCCGTTGTCTTCTGCACCGCCCTGCTGACCGGGCGCCACGGCTATAATGGAGGCATCGCTGACCTGCATCGCCCGTACGCCGTAGCTGAGGTTCTTGGGAAACTCACGCTGGATGAACAGCCCATACACGCCGTAGCTGTTGAGACTGGTATGCACGGGCGACACCTCGTCGAAACGGATGATGCTCAGCAGCGGGTGCAGCTCTGGCGCTCCCACCTGGCGGGCATAGACATTGGGGTTGTCAATCTTCAGTATCTTCTTCATTCTGCCCACAAAGTTAACCATTTTTCAGCTATTTGCAATCAAAATGGTGAAATAACAGCCTCCACAACTCTATTTTCTGCAAAATTGGTAAACATTCATGCTTTTTGTGTGGCACAGATATAAAACAATGTGCGTACCTTTGCAACCGACATTCACTTAAAGACTTACAAGAATGAAGAAATGGCTATTATCTGCAATGCTCGTGGCCGCAGTGCTTACGGCTTGCAGCAAAAAAGAGACCGACAACCCAAACAACAATCGTATGAATACAACACTGCAACTGACTCAGGAATGGGACAAGACGTTCCCCAAGAGTGACAAGGTGGACCATAAGAAGGTCACGTTCCACAACCGATACGGCATTGAACTGGCTGCCGACATGTACATGCCGAAAGAAAAGGGAGATGCGGAAAATGAAGCACTCCCTGCCATCGCCGTCAGCGGTCCCTTCGGCGCCGTGAAAGAGCAGTCGAGCGGACTTTACGCGCAGCACATGGCCGAGCGCGGCTTTGTGGCCATAGCCTTCGACCCGTCGTTTACCGGCGAGAGCGGCGGCGAGCCCCGACGCATGGCCTCGCCCGACATCAACACCGAGGACTTCCTGGCCGCCGTGGACTTCCTGGCCACACAGGAAGGGATTGACCCTGAGCGCATTGGCATCATCGGCATATGCGGCTTCGGCGGCATGGCCGTCAACGCTGCCGCCATCGACCCGCGCATCAAGGCCACCGTTGCCTCAACCATGTACGACATGAGCAAGGTGAACGTGGAGGGCTACTTCGCCAGCGAAGACACGCCCGCCCAGCGCATGGAGAAGCGCCGCGCCATGGCCGCCCAGCGCACGGCCGACTATAAGGCAGGCACCTACAAGCGTGCCGGCGGCGTAGTTGACCCGCTGCCCGAGGATGCCCCTTGGTTTGTGAAGGACTACCACGCCTACTACAAGACCAAGCGCGGCTACCACGAGCGCTCGGGCAACTCTACCGACGGATGGAACGTCGTGGGCTGCCAGTCGTTCATGAACCAGCCACTGCTGGCCTGGGCGCACGAGATTGAGAACCCCGTGCTGCTCATCCACGGCGAGAAGGCCCACTCACGCTATTTCAGTGAGTATGCCTTTGAGCGGATGACGGGCAAGCACGTGGAAGGGGTGAACGCGAAAGAAGGCAACAAGGAGCTGATGATTATTCCCGGTGCTACCCATGTAGACCTCTACGACGACGTGGCTGGCGTCATTCCCTACGACAAGATTGAACGTTTCTTCAAGGATAACCTGAAATGAACATCAGACACTGCCTCACGCTGATGGCGGCCATGCTCCTGGCCTGCTGCTCGTCTGACAACGAGGCGCAGGCCGAGCCACAGCACACCACAGACGCTATGACAATGAACATCACCATCGACGGACAGACGCGCACCGTGGTCCTTGAGGACAACGCTGCGACACGCGAGCTGACCGCTGCCCTGCAGCAGGCTCCCATCACCTATCAGGCCGACGACTACGGCGGCTTCGAGAAGGTGGGGGCGCTGGGCCGCTCGCTGCCCACCAGCAACCAGCATGTCACCACGCAGCCTGGCGACATGGTGCTCTACAACGGCAACCAGATAGTGCTCTTCTATGGCTCTAACACATGGAGCTACACGCGCCTGGGGCGCATCGGGCATGAGTCGGCCGACGACCTGAAGGCGTTTCTCAAAGCGGGGCAAGGCAGCGTCAGCGTCACCCTCTCGCTGCCGGAATCTGCTGCAGTCAGCAGTCCGGCCAGTGCCACAAAGGGGGAGGAGGCTTACTACTCCCTGAAGGGCCTGCGCGTGGAGCGCCCTGCCAAAGGCATCGCCGTCAAGAAGGGCAAAAAAGCCGTCGTCGCTCCATGACGACTGGCTGCCTGCGCAGGATTTTGGCCGAAATCCTACGAAAAATGGCCGGAATTTTCGAAATTCCGGCCATTTTTCGTGTCAGCCTCTCAGAGGCTTGATAAGCTTGCCGCCACTTGGTGACTGCCATGCGGTCGCACTCATGAAATCAGTAGACCACCTTGGCCGTGCGGCGGGTGCCGTCGATGTAGGTGGTCACCCTGACGTTGACGCCCCGGAAAGGACGGTCGGCCACGGCGCCGTCGGCATTGTAGTACTGCACGCTCAGCACGGGTGTCAGCGCCTGCGCGTCGGCAATGCCCGACGTGACCAGGTCGAAGGCCACCACCACCGACGGGTAGTAATTGTGGCGGGTGGCCATGACCTTCACGACGTACGAGCCGTCGGCCAGCTCCACGTCGCCCGTGGTGCTGTCGCTCTCGGTGGTGGGGTCGGAACCGTCGAGTGTGTAGTAGAACACCACCTCGTCGAGGTCGTTGGTGAAGGTGATGACACCCTTGCCCTGGGTGAGTCCGGGGGCAGGCACCGTGTCGGGCACGGCGGCCACGGGGATGCACTTCACATAGGCGGCACTGGCGGCCACCAGCGTGTCGGCCAGCTCATCGGCGGGATCCATCCAGAGCAGGCTGTTGTCTCTCACCGCAAAGGCCCGGCCGCCCTTGAGCATGGTCCACGTCAGGCCCTCAGCCGTGTTGAGCACCACGTCGTGCTTGATGCTGTCGGCGCGGGCGTTGTCGGCAAAGAATGCCACGGCTGCGGCGGCAGCCTGCGCGGCAGGCTCGTCGGCAAAGGTCTTGAGCATGGGATAGCGGCCCGGCTCGAAGAGCCAGCAAGCCCCATCGGTGTCTCCGGAGCCGTCGGCCGTCGTCAGGAGGTCCTGCGGCGCACTGCCGCTGGTAAGCTGCGCCGTGGTGAGGGCGCTGGCGCCGTCGTGGGCAGTGCCGTGGGCAGCCTCATGCAGCGACAGCTGTCCGTCGTAGTAGCAGGCGGTCATGGTGCCCACCTGATACATCTTGCCCACGATGTTGCCGATGGTGCCTTCCTCGGTGGGCCCTGTGGTGTGGTCGAAGTCTACGATGCCTATGTTGACGGCTTTGTCGGCTATCTGCTTCTCCTTGTTGTTAAACCAGGCCATGATGCCGCCCACATACTTCGGGGCGTGTATATAGCCCGTGTTGAGCACGTTGCTCACCGTGCCGAAGTTGGCATGGCAGATGCCGCCGGCCGTGTTGCCACGCGTGGCAGCATACTGCTCGTTGATGTGCTCAATGGCCACCTCGCCGTCGTTCTGACAGTTGTCGATGAGGCCGCGGTTGGTGGCGCAGATGCCGCCCACATACTGATAGCCGCCCACAATCTTACCGGCATTGTAGCAGCCGCTGATGACGCCGCCGTCGGCATTGTAGCCCGTCATCGAGGCCACGTTGCCCGAATGGCCTGTCACCCGGGCGTAGTTGCGGCAGTTTTCGATGTGGCCGCCGTTGTTGTAGCCCACCAGGGCTGCCGAGCGCGAGAAGAACTCGAAGTGGCAGTCGGCTGCCATGCGCAGGTTCTTGACCACGCCGCCCGCCTTCAGGTTGTTGACGAAACCGCAGTTGCTGACCGACGCAGTGGTCTTACCCTCAGCGTCGAGCTCGCAGGTGACCATGCGCACGTTGTGTATGGTGTGGTTGTCGCCGTCGAGTATGCCGCCGAAGGCGTAGGTGGAGTAGCCGCTGACGCTGCCGTTAGGGGCAATGCCCTTGAAGGCGGGGTCGTGCTCCACATCGATGTCGGCGGTTATCTTGAAGTGTACGCCCGTGTACGACATCTTGTTGTCGAAGGTGATGGTGCTCAGCTTGATGAGCTCCTCTTTATTGCGAATCAGGAAGGGGTCGTCCTCGGTGCCCGAACCCTCAAACTGGTTGGCCGGGACCACCCTGACAAACAGGTACTTGGCCACCGAGCCGCTCTGCGCCAGCAGCGTGTCGACGCCCACCCTGCCGTTGAGCAGCACCTCGCCCGTGCTTTGCTCAATGTCGAGGGTATAGCCTTCGGTGCCGTTCTGGCCGCCCCGCGATGCATACCACTTCACGCCGTTGTCGATGGCCAGGGTGAAGTTCGACGTGACCGACTCTACGGTCTGCGCCGTATCGGCCAGCGCTATCGGGGCCGCCGCCACATATGACGCTGCATTCTGCGCGATGCTGGTGAGGCGCGGATAGAGGTGGTCGGTCAGGGTCCACACGTCGGTGCTCAGCGCCATCTTGCTGTCGGTGCCGGTCATCTCGCTGGTGCAGAGGGCACCATTCTTGCTGGTCACCAAGGGCAGCATCTGCGCGTCGTAGTAGCAGCTGGCAATGGTGGGTCGCTTGCCGCCGCCCTGCGGGTCGTAGTAGCCCACGTAGGGGTAGTAGTCGGCCTTGGTGGTGCCCGTGACGAGACCGGTGACGTAGCAGTTGCTGATGTTGATGCTGTCGGGGAAGTCGGCATAGACGATGTTGAGCGTATAGCCCACGATGGCACCCGAGCGACTGCTGCCCACGCAGTTCTCGCCCGCAAAGTGGCAGTCGGTGATGTCGGTGGCGATGTTGCCGCCCACGATGCCGCCGGCCACCGTGGCGCCCACGGTGCTGCCCAGCATGCCAATCTGTGCCAGCGAGAGGCAGCGGCTGACGGTGTTGTGGCTGGTGGTGCCCACGATGCCGCCCGCAAACTGCGTGGTGCGGGTCAGATAGATGTTGCCGCTGAAGTAGCTGTCGCTGATGGAGCCGCCGTAGTCGCTGCTCATCTGGCCCAGCAGACCGCCGACGGGGGCCTGACTGGTGGTACTGGTAATCATGACGTTGGTGGCGGTGGCGCTGATGAACGACACGGGGTGGCGACTCACGCCGAACACGCCGCCGCACTGGGCCTCAGCCTGCACGTTGCCCGAGAACGAGCAGTGCACGGCGGGGCCCACCTTGCCGGCCAGTCCGCCCACGGTGTACTGGCCCTTGATGCTGCCGTTGGTGGCCTTGCAGTTGTCCATCGTGCCGTTGCAGTTGCCGGCAATGGCTCCGGCAAAGTAGTAGGAGCACTCCACCACGGGGTTGCTGACGGTGACGTTCTTGATGACGCCGCAGGTGTCGACCGAGCCGAAGAGGCCTGCATAGCCGTTCTGGCCCGTGCTGATGGTGAGGTTGCTGATGGTCTTGCCGTCGCCGTCGTAGGTGCCGGCAAAGCGGTAGAGGTCGTCGCTGCCGCCGATGGGCGGGAAGTTGTAGCCCTTGGCATTGATGGGCCTGGTCTGCTTGAAGTACCGTCCTTCATACATCTTGACATACTTGCCTGTGGGGTCGGTCGTCGTGCCGTAGTTCACGCTGTCGCTCAGGGCCAGCAGGTCGGCCAGGGTCTCAATGAGCCAGGGGTCGTCGGCGGTGCCGCTGCCCTTGAATCCGGCCTGTGTCTGAACGGGCGGATACTGCAGGGCGAAGGGCAGCGCAATGTCGCAGCTCTGGTAGCGCGCGGCATAATACTTGCCGTTGCTGGTGTGCACGGCGCAGCCGCCCCACGACAGGCGGTTGTCGTCGGTCGAGCCGCGTATGGTGCCGTTGATGGTAGTGAGGCCTGTCTCGGGGTCGAAGGGGTAGAGATAGAACACGCCGTAGCTGCTGTTGCTGAAGAGCTGCTGCGGCGTGATGGTCAGCGTGTGGTCGCCTTTGATGCCTATCAGATAGCGGTAGCCCAGACCCAGGAAGTTGACCACCTCCACCTCGTTGGTGGCCGTCTGGCTCACTATCACGGGGTAGCTGTGTTCCTCAGAGCCGGTCTGGTTGCCTTCTTCATCATACGACAGCTGCACCACGTTCATCGTGGCATTGGCGTCTTCTATGACACTCCTGTCGCGTATGTCGCCCAGTATATAGCCGGCGTAGTCGCCCGACGTGATATACATGGCCCAATGGTCGAGCGTGATGACACCGTCGGCCAGCACGCCCGTGATGGCGGCCACAGTGTCAACCGAGGTGTAGCCGTCGTTCACGTGGATAATGTCGCAGTTGCCGTAGGTGGCACTCACGTAGACGCTCTGCCGTGGTATCGACACGGCGCCCGTGGCGGGGTCGAGCGTGGCGGTGAGCGTCTGCCCCAGGCCTGCAAAGTTGCTGATGGTGAGCGTATTGTCACTCAGCGTCAGGCCGACGGCAGCGGCGCTCAGATACGCACCGTCCTGACCGTAGTCGAGCTGCAGCGGCGTCTGGGGCAGGTCGGCCATGCTGGCGGCCGCGCTGCGCGAGCGATGGCGCTCGGGGGCGATAGTGGCCCCCTGATGTTCCACTCTGGAGAGTTTGTCGGGCGCAAGCCTGCTGCCTGCTGCCAGACTGCCTGTAGTCTGGCTGAGTGCGGCCACGGGCTTGTAGGCCGCGACGTCGTAGAAGCGCGTCTGGGCTGTAGCACAGAGACTTACAGCCGACAGGACTGCTACGAAAGATGCATAGAACTTCTTCATAACGTTTAGTTTTTGGTTGATAGATATAAGTAGATTAGACCTTACAAAGGTAGGAAGTTTATATGAGAAAAGCAGGGATTGAACGTGTTAATTATGACAAAAATTAACAATAATTACGTTAACCGTTCCTTGGCAGAAATGGTCTTAGGCGTGGTTTAAAGTTGTGGTGAATGCTAAAAACGGTGGGATTCGGGGGCGGCAGGCGCCTGCGTCTATTGCTTCTCGGTCATGTATCTCCAGTAGCGGCGGGGCATGTCGTTCAGCTGTTTGCGCGGGTTGATGCGCTCGCGGATGCAGATGGCCTTGAAGTAGGTGCGCCAGAGGTCTTGAAAGAGCTGGTCGTTGTCGCTCAGCAAACTGTCGTCGAGCTTGCCCGTGGTGAGGTCGAACGGCAGGGCGGCACCGTCTTCGAAGGTGACGCGCACCACGGTCTGCGTGTCGTGGTAGTAGCCGTAGCGCCGGTGGGCGTCGTAGATGAGCCAGGGCTGGTCGCGGAAGCGGTCGCGAAAATGGTCGATGACGAGGGGCAGCACGTTGTGGTCGGGCGACACCACACCGAGGTAAGTGCCGTCTTTGGCCTTCTGGAAGCGCAGAAACTGCTTCATGCGCTCCGACTCGTGGAGCACGCGGCGGCAGGTGTTGCGCACGTAGAGCACGTCGGCATCGCTGGCGTTGTGCTCTATCGACGGCGCACCATTGGGCTGGCGGAACACCTTACATATATAATTGAAAAGAGGGGTATCGAGCTCGCGCTGCTCCGACAGATAGCTCAGCATGATGATGCGCACACCCTCGGCCGACAGCCGCTGCTCTAAGCCGGCCCACACGCGGCGGGCCTTCTCGTCGGCGGTCTGCACCTGATGTACCTGCTCGGCAAACAGGGGCAGCACGTCGCCCTCGCCCGCCAGCAACTCTGGCTGCTGACGGAGGGTGAAGCTGTCGAAGACTGCCGTGAGCAGCCCGTCGAGGGTGCGGTCAAACAGGTAGACTAACATCTTGCTGCAGTGTATGTGTTTATTCGTCGTGGAAGTCGAGCGTGAGCTGGCGCTCCTCAGCAGCGCGCTTCTGCTGCGCCTTCGAGATGAGCAGGGGCCGCAGGCGCTCGGGGCGCAGCTCGTTGATGCCCACTAAGGGCTGCGAGAAGGAGCTGGTCAGCTCGCCGCAGGTGATGAAGTACTTGGCTTTCTTCAGCACCACGCCCATCTTCTTCAGATGGTAGCTGGTCACGCGGTTGAAGCGTCGGCTGCTCACGATGAGCCTGGCCGACTTCACGCCGATGCCTGGCACGCGGAGTATGTGCTGATAGGCCGCCGTGTTGATGTCGACGGGGAAGAACTCCGGGTGGCGCAAGGCCCAGGCCAGCTTGGGGTCTACCTCCAGGTCGAGGTTGGCATGACGGTCGTCGACAATCTCGTCGACTTTGAACTCGTAGAAGCGCAGCAGCCAGTCGGCCTGATACAGGCGGTTCTCGCGCACCAGCGGCGGCTGCTTCAGCTTGGGCAGGCGTGGGTCGTAGGTGTTCACGCTGATGTAGCCGCTGTAGTAGACGCGTCTCATCGTGGGCTGGCCGTAGAGGGCCGACGACATCTGCAGGATGTCGCGGTCGGACTCTTGCGTAGCGCCTACTATCATCTGCGTAGACTGGCCTGCCGGCACGAAGCGCGGCGCATGACGAAACTTGCGGCGGTCTTCCTTGTTTTCGAGCACTCCCTGCTGGATGAGGCGCATGGGCTGGAACACGCTCTGGTGGTCTTTCTCTGGCGCCAGCAGCTTGAGCGAGCTCTCGCGCGGAATCTCTATGTTGACACTCATGCGGTCGGCCCAGCGGCCTGCCTCGGCCATCAGCTCGCGGCTCGCCCCGGGGATGGCCTTCAGATGGATGTAGCCGTTGAAGTGGTGCACCGTGCGCAGGTCGCGCACGATGGCCGTCAGCCGCTCCATCGTGTAGTCGGGCGTGCGCACCACCCCACTCGACAAGAACAGGCCCTCGATGTAGTTGCGGCGATAGAACTCCATGGTGATCTCCTCGAGTTCCGAGACCGACAGCGTGGCCCGCGGGATGTCGTTGGAGCGGCGGTTGATGCAATAGGCGCAGTCGTACTTGCAGTGGTTGGTGAGCATCACCTTCAGGAGCGAGATGCACCGCCCGTCGTCGGCAAACGAGTGGCAGATGCCCACGCCTCCCACGGTGTTGCCCACCATGCCTTTGCTGCCGCTGCGCACGGTGCCGCTCGACGAGCACGACACATCGTACTTCGCCGACTCTGCGAGGATTCGCAACCTTTCCATAGTCTTCTCTGTCAGCATCAGGGTACAAAGTTACGAAAAGTCGGGCGTATATCAAAAGAAAGTCGTTTCTTTTTTTTTGAGAAGGCGGAGAAGTTTCGGCGCTGTAATATACCACGAGGGCATGTCAGAAAAAGACTGACACGCCCCTATACATTCGATCATGCACGGCAGCAGCGGAAGCCTTACATGAGCAGACGCTCAAGCGACGGCACCTCGATGCGACCGCGATGGAGCTGCAAAAGGCCCTCGCGCTGCATGGCGTTGAGGGCACGCGACACGTCGAGACGGCTACAGCCAAGCTGCTGTGCCAACTGCGTCATGAGGATGCGGATGTCTTTGTGGCCGGCGGGATAGATGGAGTGGTCGAGAAAGAAGATGATGATGCGCTCACGCAGGCTGCGCGGAGCGCGGCGCCATGGATGACGGGCCCGGCGCTGGGCCTGCGTGGCCAGGTGGTTGAGCAGGTTGAGGCGGAAGATGAAGAAGTCGTCGAGCAGGCGCAGCACTTCGTCTTTGGAGACAGTGATGAAGTGGGCCTCGTCCAGAGTGACCACGGAGGCGCTGTAGCGCGGCGAGGCACCCAAGAGGACTTCAGGCTGCAGCAGCCAGGGGGCTGACACCTGCTCGACGACGGCATAACTGTGGTCGTCGCTCTCGGTGGTGATCTGCAGGCGACCGTTTACCAAGAAGCGCAGCTCCTGGCAGAAGTCGCCCTCGCGAACCACCGTCTTGCGCGGGGGCAGCTTGAGGAAGCCAAACTTAGTGTTGCCTGCCATATGGAGCAGTTCGGCACGGCTGAGTCCCTGGAAGAGATGAAACTGCAGCAGCTTGTCGTAGAAGCTGAGCTCGTGGATAATCATTGCTCAGTCGGTATTGACGTCGACCTGACCGGCCAACGTGGGCGAGAACCACACGCTGAGGGCCCCCTGCTCGTCGGTATAGATGAAGTAGGCCTGCAGCTCGGGATGGCGGTCGAGCACACGGCGAGCGCCTTCGAGGCCGAGCACCATGAACGACGTGGCATAGGCGTCGGCCACGGCGCACGAGTCGGCCAGCACAGTGGCCGAGAGGATGTTATGCTGCACGGGGTAGCCGGTGCGGGGGTCGATGGTGTGGGCATACTTGCGCCCGCCCTTGTAGTAGAAGTTGCGGTAGTTGCCGCTGGTGGCCATGGCACGGTCGGTGACGCCGAGCACGGTCTGCAGCTCGCCGTCGACGGAGAGCGAATCGTCGGTGGGCTTGGTGACGCCGATGCGCCAGGGCACGCGACTGGGGCTGATGCCGCGCGTGACGACCTCGCCGCCTATCTCAATCATAAAGTTCTTGACGCCCTTGTGCTCGAGCAAGCGGGCCACCACATCACAGCCATAGCCCTTGGCGATGGCACTGAAATCGAGCTGCGAGCGTATCTTGAGAAGGCTGTCGACCTGCTGCCGCGTGGGCATCTGCTCGTGCTTGAAGCCGAAGCCCCAGGCGTTGACCAGCGGTGCGACGGTGACGTCGAAGGCGCCGTCGGTTTCGCGGTTGACGCGCTGCGCCAACTGGTAGACCTCTTGGAACATGGCGCTGCGCTGCGGTTGCTCACCACGGTTGATACGACTGACGGTAGACGTGTCGTTGAACATGGAGAACTCTGCGTCGACTTGCAGCAGGGTCTGCTCTATTTCCTTCTGGTAGTCGGCGTGACTTTGATATGTGATGTTGTAGATGGTGCCGAAAATCATGCCTGAGTTCTTCTGATAGGGCATGCTGCGCTGTTCGCGTGCCACGAAGAGCGTGCCTACCACGAGGAGTAGCAACAGCGGCGGCTGCCACCACTTTAGTTTTCGTTTAGCTGTTTGCATGGTGTTTGGGATGTTTCGTTGTTTCAGTTTCTCGTTATAACGTTATCGCGTTATTGCATCAACTTCAGTTCGCTGCCTCGCCGCTCGCCCTCAGATGTCTATCGTCACGTAGAAGGCTGCACCGAGCTTGGTGGTGCCCTGCGTGCCGTAGCCGGGCACATACCAGGTCTTTTCGGTGAGACCGTCGTTGTGGAACAGGCGGCGCTTGAAGCGCACGCTCCATCCTAAATGCAACGGACCGGCCACCTTGGCCTCAAGGCCAAAGAGAACTTCGGCCCAGTGCTGCGAGCACGCTTCGCCCTCTACGCCATAGTGCACCGGACGCTGCCACACGGGGTCGACGAGCTGCGGGGAGGTGATGTCTACCTTATAGGCAGTAAAGCCGTAGCGCAAACCAGCATAGACGCGGTTGCCGGTGTGCTTCTTCTTCATGATGTTGACGTCGGCTCCTACACGGAAGTAGGGCGCCGAGGTCTTGTAGCAAATGACCGATGTCTCGTCGGGTACGTGGTTGGCACGCCCCAGACCTACCTCTATCGTGGGGAAATACTGGTCGTGGAGGTTGAGACGCACGGCACCTTCGTACTGGCCGTAGTCGCTGAACTGCATCTGGGCCAGTCCCACCACGTCGAAGCCCACGGCGAACCCACGCAGCAGTGGCACCGTGTCGCGTTCAAGACGCAGGAACCGCTGCGCCTGCGCGGCTCCGCCGCTGCCTGCAAGCAGCAGCAGGCTAATGACGAGGCGCGAAATAAAGCTTGATATGTGTGACTGTCTGGTCATAGGTAACAGATGGATTGCTGATCACGATGCTGTCGATGCCGCGGCGGGTGTGACGCACACCGGTAAGGTGATGGAAGAAATGAGGGGCGCAGTCGACCGACTCGAAGTGAGGTGTGTCGGTCTTCTGCAGGAAGACGGTGTCAAGTGTGATGACATGGCTGGTGTCAGCCACGCAGAAGATGAGGGTGTCTTCGGGGTTCTGATAGCCGACGGGCAATGAGAAGACGGTGACACCCGTGGCACGGTTGAGCAGCAGCACGTCAGTGCCGTCGGCCCGCGGACTCCATACGGAGAGGGTGTCTTTCAGCGTGTCGGGCACGGCATAGTTCACCGCCACCGTGTTCTGCACGGGGCAGTCGATGCTCGAGCAGGAGAGGGTGAGCGCCAGCAGGCCCGCTCCTAATACGAGGGGGAAGCTCATCCCCAGCCTGGCGCTGAGGCAACGGGCCGCCCTAAACCCCTCCCCAAGGGAGGTGAGTGAGGGGTGAGCTGTGATGCGGGTGATGGCACGCCGGATGATGTTGATGACGGATTGGCTCATGCTCTGTTCTCTTGCCTATATATTATAATATTGCAGTAAGTGACTAATCGTTATTTTCTTATATGAAGTATTCACCAAACTTGTTCTTCTACTTTTCAAAACAATCGCACTCCCCCCTGATTCTCCTCGCCATGCATGAGGGGCCGGGGGCTTTCTTATATCGTTTCTGCTATCTGATAGTCGTTGCGGTTTTGCGACGAGCGACTGATGAGGTCGCCCAGAAAGCCGGTGAGGAAGAGCTGGGTGCCCAGAAGCATCATGGTGAGCGATATGTAGAAGTAGGGCGAGTCGGTGATAAGGCGCTGCGGGATGCCCTTGGCCAGACAGTAGAGCTTGCCGGCACCGATGACTACCACGGCCAGGAAGCCTATGAAGAACATGATGGTGCCGAGGAAACCGAACACGTGCATGGGTTTCTTGCCGAAGGTGGAGAGGAACCAGAGCGTGAGCAGGTCGAGATAGCCGTTGACGAAGCGGTTCCATCCCATAAACTTTGAGGTGCCGTACTTGCGGGCCTGGTGGTGAACCACCTTCTCGCCAATACGCGAGAAGCCTGCATTCTTGGCCAGATAGGGTATATAGCGGTGCATCTCGCCGTAGACCTCGATGTTCTTCACCACCTCGTGCCGGTAGGCTTTCAAGCCACAGTTGAAGTCGTGCAGGTTCTTGATGCCGCTCACACGGCGCGCCGTGGCATTGAAGAGCTTGGTGGGAAGCGTCTTCGACAGCGGGTCGTAGCGTTTCTGTTTGTAGCCGCTCACGAGGTCGTAGCCGTCTTCTTTGATCATGCGATAGAGCTCGGGAATCTCGTCGGGCGAGTCCTGCAGGTCGGCATCCATGGTGATGACTACATCGCCCTGAGCCTCGGCGAAGCCACAGTAGAGAGCAGGGCTCTTGCCGTAGTTGCGACGGAAGCGGATGCCTTTCACATGGTCTGACTGGCGGCGGAGGTCGCTGATAATGCTCCACGAGCGGTCGGTGGACCCGTCGCTGATGAAGATGACCTCGTAGGTGAAGTGATGCTCGTGCATCACGCGCTCTATCCATCTGAACAGCTCAGGTATCGACTCTTCCTCGTTGTAGAGGGGTACTACTACTGATATATCCATATTTTGCTTATGTTATTGTTTTTTTCTTTTGCAGCACGGCAGCGATGGGGATGCCAAGCACCAATCCCGACAGAAACAGCAGCTCGAGCATGCTGATGGCCATGTCGATGGGACGAAGGCTGCGCAGCAGGTCAAGGCTCTCGCTCATCTGCTGCGTCATGCCCATCTGCCGGAGCATCTCGGCATTGGCACCTTCGGTCATCATGCGCGACAGCGAGTCGACCATATAGCCACGGTCGAGATAGGCAAAATAGGCATACTGCACCAATGCAAACAGCAAGGCGGCATAGAAAAAGACAAACGTCACATAGCCCCAACCTCGCGCAAAAGATATCTCGCCGTCGAGGTTGTCGTCACGAAACTTGCGAAGCCGATAACCTGCGAAAAACGGCATGCCCACGGCCAGCACAAGGGCTGCCAAGCCAAAGCCGGGCAGACTGAGCCCTGCCACATAACAGGCGAAGCTGGCTACAAGCCACAAGGCTACCCAGACGCCGTCAATGCGTGCAAAGGCTTTCAGCTGTAAATATTCTGATGCTGTCACACTATTGAGTTATGAGTTTAGAATTACGTTGCAAAATTACTCATTTTTCGCCACATAAACCATGCTTAGCTACAAAAATAAGTTAAAAACACAAAATTCTCAACTATCATTTCTCAATTCTCGATAAAAAGAAGTACCTTTGCATCCGCTTAATGCAAAATATGGGCAAGTCCTGTACGGCCAGCTCCCTCGGAATCCTCCAGGACGGGAACGTAGCAAAGGTACTTGGTTGTAGCGGCGCGATACAGACCGCTTGCCCACCCGCCTCTTTAGCTCAGTTGGCCAGAGCACGTGATTTGTAATCTCGGGGTCGTTGGTTCGAATCCGACAAGAGGCTCAGAAAAGGTAATAGAGAGTAACAGCTTGATGGTGTTACTCTCTATTTTTTTGCATCGATGAAGGCTGCACGGCTCCACGTTTGTACAACCATGCCTCGACACAAACCGGTCGAGGGAGACACGCATACCTGTGCTGTTTGTTATAGGCTTTGACGAAGTATCTCAACCACCTCGGCACGTGTCAGCTTATGATAGCCGGCATCGAAGATAAGTGTGCTGTCGGCAATGGCCTCGATATTCGACTCTGTCACGCCGAGCTGGGCAGAGTGCATCACCACACCGATATCGTGCATCCACTGCTCAAGGGCAGCCAGGCCTTCCGAGGCAATCTGCTCATCGCTCTTCCCATCGGGCCGCACCCCCCACACATTCTGAGCGAAACGCACAAACTTAGGTAGTCCATAGCGCATCACATGGCGATAGTAAGGCAGCGAGACGGCCGACAGCGTCATGCCGTGGGTGGCATCCGTATGGGCGCCAATGGCCTGGCCAATCATGTGCACCATCCAGTCGCCGCCCTTGCCGCACTTCAACAGCGTGTTAAGAGCCCAAGTGGCCGTCCACATGATATTCGAGCGGGCCTCGTAGTCCTGCGGGGACTTCACTGCAATGCGCGTGGAATGAATCAGCGAGCGCATCAGCCCTTCGGCTATATAGTCAGTGGTGTAGTCGCCGTCGCCCTGGAAATACTGCTCCATGATATGACTCATGATATCAAAGAAGCCCGCCACCATCTGATACTGGGGCACAGTGAACGTGAACTTCGGATTAAGAATGGTGAACTTCGGAAAGGCATAGGCACCGAATACCTTACCTATCTTCATCCCTACCGAGTGATTGGTAATCACCGAACCGCCATTCATCTCGGAGCCTGTGCCCACCATCGTCAACACCGCACCGACAGGAATCACGCGACACGAGGGCTCGCCCTGGTGAACGTAATACTTCTCCCACGGATCTTCTTCGCACCAAGCCGAGCAACTCACACCCTTGGCGTAGTCGATTGTGGAACCACCACCAACAGCCAATATCAGGTCTGCCTGATGCTCGCGAGCCAGACGGGCTCCATCATACAGTTTCTCGATAGTAGGATTGGGCATGACTCCAGCATCCTCTACAATCGTCTTGCCTGCCTCACGCAGAATGCTCACCACTGCATCATAAATGCCATTGCGCTTCACGCTGCCACCACCATAGCACAACTGCACAACAGGACCGTAATTCTTCAGTTCGTCACCCAAGAACTTCAGTGAATCGTCGCCAAAGTAAAGCTTTGTAGGATTTTGATAAGAGAAATTTCCTTGCATATCTACATTCTTTTAAAAATAACACAATCTGACTGCAAAGATACAAAATAAATTCGGAAAAGCATTAACATATTCCACCGCAATAATTACCTTTTTTGCTGAAAGACACAAAAAAATGGAGCTCCGTCTCACTCATGAAACGAAGCTCCTGATAAAGATGGCGGCCTCCTACTCTCCCGCATTGCATTGCAGTACCATCGGCGCAGGCGGGCTTAACTTCTCTGTTCGGAATGGGAAGAGGTGGGACCCCGCCGCAATAACCACCTGAAGTCTCTCTCG
>Ga0256405_10001417_pt1 | contig 65475 bp, 79 predicted proteins | sample RumenRJG_02DNA_FD_189096 | JGI IMG/M metagenome (GOLD analysis project Ga0256405, IMG submission 189096) | Bovine rumen microbial communities from Lethbridge, Alberta, Canada - RJG_02 | ecosystem: Host-associated > Mammals > Digestive system > Stomach > Rumen | place: Canada: Alberta... | reverse complement strand
GGAAATGAGAACTCTATTATTGATGCGTGGTGCCCCTGGCGCAGGCAAAACGACCTGGATTGAGAAGCACCACCTTAAGAACTACACGTTGTCCCCGGACGACATCAGAATCCTCTGCAGTTCAGTCGACCTGAACGCTTTCGGCGAGTTCTCAATCTCGCAGGAAAGGGACAACGAAAACGAGGTTTGGTCAGTCTTGTTCAAGATTCTTGAGCACAGGATGCAACGCGGCGAATTCACCGTCATCGACGCAACCTGCTCAAAGACCAAGGACATGCAGCAGTACAAGGACCTTGCGTCCAAGTACAGATACAGGATGTTCTGCGTAGATTTCACGGGCGTTCCGCTTGAGACATGTCTGAAGCAAAACAGGATGAGGCCCCAGGAGAAGATTGTTCCGGATAAGGCAATCCTCAATATCTACGCCCGTTACGCGACCCAAAAGGTCCCGGCGGGAATCAAGGTAATCCAGCCGGACGAATTCGAATCCATCCTGGACGAGCCGTTCGACGTCTCCGAGTACGAAAAACTCGTGTTCGTCGGGGACATCCACGGGTGCTTCGACACCTTGATGCAGTATCCGGATTTCAAAAACGGATTGAATCCGAAATACGAATACATCTTCTTGGGCGACTACATCGACCGCGGAAACCAAAACTGCGAGGTTCTGAAGTGGCTTGATTCAATCAAGGACCTGCCGAACGTCTGTCTGCTTGAGGGAAACCACGAGCGTTGGATTCGCGATTACGGCGAAGGTGTTCCAGCCAGGTCACGCGAGTTCGAATACAAGACGAAGCCGGCTTTGATTGAGGGCGGATTCGACGAGAAGATGGCCAGGATGTTCTACCGCAAATGCAGGCAGTTCTCCCACATCACATACAACGGTTTGGAGATTCTCGCCTGCCATGGCGGCATCCCCAACCTGAACACTAACCCGTTGTTCCTGCCTACGGATAAGTTCATCCACGGGGCCGGGACCTACAGCGACTACATCACCGTTTCCGAATCCTGGATGGCGCAGACGAAGGAAAACCAATTCCTCGTCCATGGCCACAGGAACACGGAGGGCAGCGAAATCGATATCTGCGACAGGGTTTTCAACCTTGAGGGCAGGGTCGAGTTCGGCGGACAACTCAGAATCGTAGAGTTGGACAGGAACCTGAAGTGGACGCCCGTTTACCTGGACGACTGCCAGCCGGTCAACGAAAACCTCAACACGGAGGAAAGGCCGGTCGAAACGGTCAAGGATGCCGTAGACTATCTCAGAAACAACAGGTTCGTCAACGAGAAGGACCAAGGTAGGAACATCTCGTCATTCAACTTCAGCAGGGAAGCCTTCGAGAAGGGCAACTGGAACCGTCAGACAATCCTGGCACGCGGCCTGTTCATCGACACGGCCAAGTATGAGGTGGCGGCAAGGAGTTATGAGAAGTTCTTCAGGGTCGGCGAGGTCGCGGCCACTGAGCCCGCTTCGCTCAAATCAAACCTGGTGTTCCCGGTATCGGCCTACCTTAAGGAGAACGGGTTCCTCGCAATCGTGTCATATGACGAGGAAAAGGACGACCTGTTGATTGCAAGCAAGTCATCACTCGGCGGGGATTTCGCCAAATACATCCACACGGCGTTGCACCAAGACGACGACAAGTTATGGAACTCTTTGTTGAACTGGTTCAGGGAAAAACAGAAAACCCTGCAAAACCCGGACGAAAAAGTCAGTTTCGTGTTCGAGTGCATCGACGTAAAGAACGACCCGCACATCATAAAATACGATAAGAGCAAACTCGTGTTGCTTGACATCATAAAAAACAAACTCACGTTCGAGAAACTCGGATACAATGAGATGTCGGCAATCGCGGACGAACTCGGGTTCGAGCATAAGAAGTTGGTATATGAGTTCAAGGACTGGGATTCGTTATATGAGTTCTACAAATCCTTGGATGACGTAGAATACCAATTGAACGGTGAGTACGTCGAGGGATTCGTGTTCGAGGACTCGGCCGGATTCATGTTCAAGGCCAAGACGGGATACTACAATCTATGGAAGAAGTTGAGGGGAGTCGCGACGACGACGTTGAGATGCGGTTACATCACGAAGACGGGAATGTTGACGTCATACCTCGAAAACCTATTCTACGCGTTCTGCAGGGACGCATATGAGAACGACGCCGTCAAGACGAAGGGCGAGGCACCCACGTATCCATATCCGACGGATATAATCAGCCTCAGGGAGAAATTCATGGAAAAATGCTTTGACTCCCTATCTAAATTCAGGTTATAATCGTTTTAATCAGGAGGACATGAAAGGATATGATTAAGGCAATTCTATTCACGGTGGGTTTCTTGGTATTGGCCGCCGTGGCCGGCATCGCCATCTGGCAGGGAATCAAATACTCCAAGAGGAGCGAAGAGGAATCCCGTTACGAAGACGGCTTGGCCGAACTCGAGAAAAAACACAAGGAAAGCATCGACTATATCAAGTTTCAGTATTCCGGTAAGACAGCAGATGCGGAACTCGCCAGGGAAAACAAGAAATACGATACACTCGTCGAACAGTACAAGGCCGAACATCAGGTCACTGAGGCAAAGCCCCTCGGATTCTTGACCGCCGTCGGCCTGACATTGGCCGCATTGGCGTTCGTCATCACCGTCCCCGGTTCGTTCCATCAGGTCGAAACCGGTACCGTCGCCGTCGTCAGACAACTCGGTAAGATTAACGATTTGAGGTTGCCGGGCACGTACTTCGACTTCTACATGACCAACAAGTACGAAACCTACGATACCAAGGTCCAACAGGACAAAATCACCACGTTCGCCTATTCCAAAGACGGGCAGACGATGGAACTTGAGGTATTCTTACAGTATCAGGTCCAAAGCGAGAACATCATGAAAATCGCGACCGAATACGGAAGCCTCGACGCACTTCAGGCCCGTATCGAAACAGTCGCCATCGAAAAGACGAAGGCCATCATGTCTTCCGCCGAAGCCATGACAATCATCCAAAACCGTGCGCAATTCTCCAATAACGTTTCCGATAACGTCAGGAATGGAATCTCCGCCGACTATTACGTGAACGTCAAAGACGTCGTCTTGACCAACATCGATTTCACAGATGAGTTCGAGAAGGCCGTCGAGGACAAAGTCATCGCGGAACAGCAAAAGCAGGCGTCCATCACCAAGGCGGAAGCCGAATTGGAGGTCGCCAAACTTGAGGCGAAGAAGAAAATCGAGGAGGCCCACGGTAACGCCGAGGCGCAGAAGATTGTCGCGCAGGCTTCAGCCGAGGCGGCAACCTACAACATCATCGAGTTGGCGAGAACCATAGGTTATACCGTCAACGAAGAGTATACTTACAAGACAGAAGTCAAGACCGAATACTCCAACGGTGACGTAACAATCGCGACTGCCGAAGACGTGTTCGATGTCAAACAGGCGGAATCCACCACGACAGAAACCGTCGGAATCGAAACCGGAACTATGACGGTAACCACGACGGTCACGTTGGTTGCCACCAAGTATGACATCGACATCACAACCGGACCCGGTGCCGATAAGTTCAAATCGCTCGTAGAGGACTACCTACAATACCTCGCATACCTCGCTAAATGGGATGGCAACTTGCCTGACGTTGTCGCTGGTGACGACGCACTCAGCATCATCGTTCCCGGAGGAAATTAAGCATGAAAGAGGTTTTGACCCTGCATCAAAGCCTCCATGTAGCGAACAGACTCCCCCTCGGAAAGGAAATATCCGTCGGGGAGTTATTCTCGCTTATGAGGAAATCGTCAAGATAGACAGGGTAACATTCAGACCTCCCTGGTAAAAACGTTTGACCGGAGTGGACGTATGTGTTATACTGATGGGGATTATGGAGGAGGAAAGCAAATGAGTCTATACAAGGTATACAAGCAATTCACGGATAGGGCGTCATGCATTCCCGGTTTTATAGTCGGACAGAAGGAAGACGTCCCGTATGACATCGACGTGCTCGCAAACAAATACTGCGAGGCGAGGGATGCCAACGACGAAGAGGCAAAGGACAAATACATCAGTGCCTTATTGGTTAGATACTGGCACCTCGTTCCGCTTTTCTACAAGCAGAGTGCAGGCAGCGGCTATGAAATGTCGGACATGATTGACTGGATTTTCATGGGTATCCAAAAGGCGACCGACAGGAAAGCGAGGAAATGGTTGGACAAGGACTTCAAGTTCTACAACGACCGCAGAGGCCCTGAGAAATGCATCAACAGGTGCATCTACTCCGTCAGGTGCACACAATACCAGCGAAGCAACTATATCAAGAGGAGGTTCGACTACAATACCATCAGCCTTGACGACATAGTTCAGCAATATGAGAAGTCAGGTGACGTAGTCACGTTGGGCGACACGCTGTATGTGGAGGACACCTATTTCTCGAAATCAGACTCGGTAGACGGTTTTGTGGTCAAGTTGCTTGGGCAGGACAACCTCTTCGGGGCGATAACGACCTGGGCAATCGCCAGGGGCGAAGGTATCATGGTTTCCGACGAGAGTGGGAACTACAGCGACAGAACCCTTATCGAGTATCTCCACTATATTCCAGACGAAGACGCCATCGAGTTCGCGGAACAGTTCGGGTTGGATTCCAATAAAGTTCTCGAATTCACCAAGGAAATGCATGGATATTACAGTTCCAAGATGCATAAGAAACTCGATAGGGTCAAGAGATTCTTGAGAAAGGAATTGACAGGATGCTCGATATAGACGTAACCGCGGCGTTCAACCCGGACAACTACGTATCATACAATATCAACCTCGCGAATAACGCGGGGTTTGGCCTTATCGGGGCGGTGTATATCTCCGAGTTGCTTAGGATATATAGGAAAGCGGTCGTAAAGAACTGCGTCGACAACGGATTCTTCTACGTCGACAGAAAATACATAAAGGGAAGGACAACCCTCGACGTCGCCGAACAAAGGAAGATTGAGGATAACCTAATCACACTCAAGATTCTCGAAAGGGAAACCGGCGACGTCATAAAGGTAGACTTCAATAAGGTGTTCAACCTCATGATGATTCCGGCGGATAGCGTGTTGATTGATGACATCAGGAACACCTGCGGAATCAAGGACATGACCAAGGCAAGGAGGGAAAAAGTGGCCGAAAGGCTCAAGCACTACATCATGCCCGAATTGGACGAGAAGGTTCGGGAGATGCTCGGTTCCTGGATTGATTCACTGTGTGATACCAATAAGGCCTTGACCAAGGTAATCGTGACGGATTTCCAGAAGAAGTTGGTAAAACTCACAAACGGAGACGTCGACACGATGTTGAAAGTCATTGACATCGCAATCACGATGTCGTATACTAATTGCAACTGGGCATACGAGTGCTTAATGCCCAGGTCTTCTTCGACTAAATCCGTCAGGAACACGGCCCAAAGCGAGTTGTCCGACGAGCAAATCGAGGAATACAAACGAAGCAAACGAAAATAACGGGAGGATGTCATCATGTCATACACAGTAACGTTAACCGTCGGAATCAACATGCCTTATTCTAAGGTGGTTAGGAATTTCGACAACAAGGGGGATGCCGTCAGGTTCTTGAACGAGTGCTTGGCCAATCCTGAATATGATGACGTCTCCTTTTTCACTTTAAGAAAGAACGAGGAAAGGGGGCCAATCGATGTTAACGATAGACAATGATAACTGCTGGATGAAGGATTCGTGCAGCCATGCCGACTGCGATACGTTCTGCCTTAAGCACTTCAAGTTGGACTACCTGTTCGATGAGGCCCTAATCCCGCACGAAATGAGAAAGAGGCCGGAGTTCTATCTCTATACCAACGACCCGGATAAGGACGTTTATGACTATCTCAGTTCCGTATCGAACAACATACTCGAATTCGTCGGCTCCGGAAAGAACCTATATCTGTATTCAAGCCAATGCGGATGCGGGAAGACGTCATGGGCGATTGTCCTTATCCAATCATATCTAAATAAGATTTGGTATAAGTCCGAGTTGACCTGCAGGGCGTTGTTCATCAACGTTCCCCAGTTCCTGATAGCACTCAAGGAAAACATCTCAAACAAGAGCGAGTACGTCGAACACATCAAGAAGAACATCCTATCGGCTGACATCGTGGTCTGGGACGACATCGCCACAAAGGCAATCACGTCGTTCGAGGCCGAGAACCTGTTGTCGTTCATCGATGGCAGGATATTCCACGGAAAGTCCAACATATTCACTTCCAATTTGGGGAAGGAAGAGTTAAAGGACGCGGTCGGTGACAGATTATACAGCAGAATCTTCAATGCGTCCGACGCAATACAGTTCAAGGGACTTGACAAAAGAAAATTAAAGAACCAATGAAAATCGTGTATAATATGGGAGGAGGATTATAATGATTCAATTACAGGTCTTGAATTACATACTTAACACAAAAGACACGTCTTTGATTGATTTGAACAACCTCACCGCAGATTATTTCAGCGATTATAGGGAAGAGTTCAAGTTCATTGTAAACCACAGGGACACATACGGAATCGTTCCCGACAAGGAAACATTCCTCAGCGTGTTCCCGCAGTTCGAAATCATCGTAGTAAATGAGAGCGAGGACTATCTAATCCAAGCACTCCTGGACGATTACAAGGCCAGGGAAATGGCCGCCACGTTCAACTCCGTAAAGAAGTTGCTCATTTCCGGTAAGGTCGACGAGGCCACCAGGGAATACGAGAAGTCAATCGAGAAAATCAATAAGGTGGGCGTCAGCCTGAAGAGCGTGGATATCCTCAAGGATACCAGCAGATACGACGCATACGTCGAGAGAACGCAGGATTATTCCAAATACTACCTTTCCACAGGGTTCAAGGAATTGGACGACGTCATCGGCGGAATCGACAGGGAAGAGGACCTCGGCGTCATAGTCGCCAGAACCAACATCGGTAAGTCCTGGATTTTGGCCAAGATGGCGTCTGCTGCGGCAGCCCAGGGATTGAGGGTCGGACTGTATTCCGGCGAGATGTCCGAAAGGAAGGTCGGTTACAGAATCGATACCCTATTGGGCCACATCAACAACGGAGCGTTGAACCACGGCAACGACATGATTCAGACCGAATACAAGAAATATATGGACGAATTGCCTGGGAAATACACCGGGACATTGGAGGTTCTCACACCTCAGATGATTAACGGGATGGCCGACGTGAACGCCTTACGAGTGTTCATCGAGAAGAAGAAACTCGACATCCTGTTCATAGACCAACTGTCGTTGTTGGACGACCAGAGGAACGGCAGAAGCCTTCCCGAGAGGATGGCCAACATCTCGCAGGACTTGAAGAAACTCCAGGTCCTTGCGCACATCCCCATCATCTCCGTATCGCAACAGAACAGGACGAAGAACGACGATAACCCGGACGTAATCGACACCACGCAAATCGCCGGTTCCGACGACGTCGGCAGATTCGCCACGTTCGTAATCGGCATCACCAGGGACAAGAAGGACAACACAATCATGACCATGCACGTCGTCAAATCGAGGGACAGCGCAAACGGCCAGAAACTGACTTACGTAATCGACTTGAACAAGGGCTATTTCACCTATGTCCCGGAAGAGACCAAGGACGACGGCGGTGCCGTGTTCAATCCCGTTTCCGACAGGGAACAGGCCGAGTTCGAGAGCAGATACAACAGTCCCGACGGCGGCGAGGGAATCTTCTGATGAGCGATTTGATAATCAGAAACCATCTGATAGACGCCCCAATCGAGGACATACTTGAGTTGGCCAAGTCACAGTTGACAAACGGCAAACTTGAAAGGATTGAGCCGAACAACGACTGGGTTAAGGTCACGTGCCCTAACCCCGAGCATAAGGGCGGACACGAGAGCAGGCCGAGTTGCGGTGTGTATTGCGGAGATTCCCCGGATAGGGAATATGGGACGATGCACTGCTTCACCTGTGGCGAGAACGGCTCACTCGCACATTTCATCGGATTATGTTTCGACGAGGACGATGAATTTGGGGAAGATTGGTTGGTGGATAACTTCGGATATCTCACCGATACCTCCTCGATTGTCATGTCGGACATAGAACTGCCGTCAGAAAAGAAAAAGGTCGAGGCTATGGACGAATCGTTCCTGGACGGATTGCTCGATTGGCATCCGTATCTCGAGAAGAGGCATCTCACCAAAGAGGTGTGCGGGAAGTTCAAAGTAAGATACGACCCCAACGAGGAGTGCGTGGTATTCCCCGTCTGGGATGAGGACGGAAACCTCTACACGGTCACCAAGAGAAGCGTGAACAGCAAGAGGTTCGTACTCGAATCCGATAAGGAAAAACCACTATATCTATTCAACTTCATAAAGAAGTTCGACATACCGGAGGTGACGATAGTCGAATCGCAAATCAACTGTCTGACCCTCTGGAAATACGGAATGCCGTCAATCGCTTTGTTCGGAACCGGGACAAGGCATCAATATGACATCCTCAACCGAAGTCCGATAAGGCACTATTACCTTGCGTTCGACGGTGACGAGGCAGGCGACAAGGGAATCAGAAGGTTCCTGAAGGCCATAAGGAAAGACGTGTTCGTCGATATCATAATGATACCGCGTGGAAAGGACGTCAACGATTTGACCGAGGAGGAATACGACTCCCTTGAGATAATCGGAAGCGACGAGTGGTTGGCGAGATACGGAGGAAGAAAATGAAGAAAGTAGCATTCATTTTGGCGGATGGCCATGCCAGGGTCAACGTCATCGACATCCTTGAGAACGAGGACAAGAAGGTAGGCGAAGTGGAAATAGCCTGCGAGAAAACCGGTAAGTTGTTCATGTCGCCATACGTTTTGGACAAGAACAACGAAATGGAATCCGAGATTCACTTCAAATACTGTCCGCTTTGCGGAAAGAAACTGGTAAAGGAAACCAAGGAGGTTATATTCGATGGGGAAGAAATTGGTTAAGGAGGGAAATCAGTACTGGTGTCCGGACGATGGCTACATCTATGATTTGGACGGCAACCTAATCGCACACGACACTGTAATGAGATACCCCCAGGAAAAACATCCGGACATCGACGTATCGGATTGTGAAATCGTCGGGGAGCCAAACGAATCATACAATAGGTTCGAATACCTAAGCGACGGCCCACGGGACTTCGATTTGCCCCATAGGTCGACGGGGAGGAGTGCCGGATACGACTTACACTCGCCGGTGGAGTTCTGGGTGGAACCTGGGGACACGGTCGAGGTCTCGCTTGAGATTAAGTGCAGAATCAAACCCGGTGAATTCCTGATGATTGTCCCAAGAAGTAGTTTGGGATTCAAGGGGACGAACCACATCGCAATCACGAACACTGCCGGTATCATCGACTCCGACTATTACAACAATAAGGATAACGAGGGCGTGATTAAGGCTAGGTTCCACAACTTCGGCCCCAACGTGTTCCACGTCCAGAAGAACGACAGGGTTCTCCAGGGAATCTTCGTCAAGTACGACACGACCGATGACGACGACGCCACCGGCGAAAGAATCGGCGGATTGGGGTCCACCGGGAAGTAAAAATGTTTGCACTTATAATGAAAACAGTGTATAATAGGGGTATGAAAGGAAAATTTTATGGCTATCAAAACATTTGAAGACTACATCAACAACAAAAACAGCGCGGCTGCCCGCGACGCCAACGGCGGTTTCGGCGGCAACTTCCCCGAACGTAAGGTCGGGTATCTCAAGGGACTCCTAAGCAACGACAAGGATTCCATCTTGGTCCGTTTCGACTACGGTTCCCCAAACGATTTCCAAATCGTCACCGTCCACTCCGTCAAGGCGGTTTCCGCAAGCGGCAAGACCTACAACCGTTACGTCTCCTGCCTAAGGGGACCCAAGGAACCCATTTCCGTCTGCCCGTTCTGCTCATCCACCGACGAAGGCATCTCGGCCGTCAAGAACAAAATGTTCGTCAAGATGGTCGTCTACACCGTTGACAACAACGGAAAGACATCCGCTGAGCCCCATTGCTGGGACCGTCCCGCCAAGATTTCCGAGGAAATCGTCAGGGCGTATAAGGACGGCATCGACGACGGTTTCTATGCCGAAGGCACCCCCATCCGCGACGTCGTGTTCCAAATCACCCGTTCCGGCGCGAAGGGAAGCCGCGACACCGTCTACCACATCAAGGCCAAGAACCCCAACGTCTATCGCCCCGAAGTCTATGTGAAGGACTTCTCAGCGTTCGAAGGGTTCGACGCCGGACATCACTCCTATAGCGTCAAGACCGCCGAGGATATGTCAAAATACCTCGAAACCGGCGAATTCCCCGCCTTCAAGAAAGAAGGCACAGCGACCGCCGAGGCCGCTCCCGCCAAAGCAGCGGAAGCGACACCCGTCGCCCCCGCCGCACCCGTGGCATCGGAACCCGCTCCCGCAACTGTCCACGCCGCAGTCGCGGCCCCCGTCGAAGAAGCACCCGCTTCCGCAGACAGACCCCGCAGATACAATACTTTATTCTAAGGAGGATAGTGCATGTCCGTGATAGAAAGCCTTTGGGGAGCGGAGTTCAACATCGACACGGAAGAACAAACCAAAGCCGCGTTGAGGAAAATCCGCAAGCCCAAAGAGGTTAAGGCCACTGTCCGGGGTGCATCAAAGAAACTATCCATAGGCGAGAGAATATCGGTAATCAAAGAGAAGGTCTACAGAATCCTTGGCCGTCAGGTCGGAAACGTATCCGTCGTGAAGACCAAGGAAGACCTTCATGACTATATCTCTGTTGCCATTGCCAACGGGGTATTGGCGGTCGATACCGAAACCAATAACAGCCTTGACCCGTTGACATGTAAGTTGATGGGTCTTTGTTTATATACCCCAGGTCAGAAGCAAGTTTACGTTCCGGTCAACCATATCGATTACATGACCGGTGAAAGACTGCCTTGGCAATTGACAGAAGGCGACATCGCCGAGGAACTCGTCAGGTTGCTGACAGGAATCAAACTCATATTCCACAACTACAAATTCGACTATCAGGTACTCAAATGCACCTGTCACGTCGAATTGCCGTGCTATTGGGACACCTTGATTGCGGCCAAACTCATCGACGAGAACGAGGAGGCCAACCTCAAGACCCAATATATTACCCACATAGACAAAGAGCAGGTCAAATACAGCATCGAGAAACTCTTCGAGAAGGAGAAATACGAAATCTTCTCCCCGGAGTTGTTCGCGTTGTACGCCGCCACCGACTCCCTTATGACCTATAGGCTGTATTCGGAATACCAAAAGGGCATCATGGATTCACCGGATTACGCGGACATCAGGGAGTTGTTCTTCAACGTCGAGATGCCCTGTATCGTCGTGGTGGCCGAGATGGAACTCACCGGGGTCGAATTCGACGTCGAGTATTCTAAACGACTCGGCGACAAGTACCATACTCTGCTCAAAAACAAAGAGGACGACGTCTATGCCGAAATCGCCAAGATTCAACCCGACATCGACGCCTGGAGGCTTACCGAGGACGCTACGTTCAAGCCACGCATATACTACAAGCCAAAGAAAACCAAAAAGAAACTGACGCCGGAGGAATACGAAAGGGAAAGGAAGAACATCGAAAAATCCTATCCGTTCGTGGACGAATCCGGAAGAAGGTACAAACTGGGGAAATCCAAAGGCGAGCAACTCAACGAGGTCGTCAACCTTGGAAGCCCACAGCAAATCGCCATCTTGGTTTACGATATCATGAAGACCCCTCCGGTCGACGAAAGCAAACCGCGTGGCACGGGCGACGACATCCTAAGCCAAATCAACACACCGCTAACCAACAAACTGTCGGAGTACAGGGAAATCAACAAACTAATCACCGCCTTCATCGATTCGTTGCCGACCAAAATCAATCCGGTCGACGGAAGAATCCACTGTTCGTTCAACCAATACGGCGCGAAGACGGGCAGGTTCAGTTCGTCCGAACCAAACCTCCAGCAGATTCCCTCCCACAACAAGGAAATCCGTATGCTCTTCAAGGCAAGGGACGGATATACGTTGGTAGGTTCAGACTTCTCGCAGCAGGAACCCCGTCTTCTGAGTCAGTTGTCAGGTGACGAGAACATGATTAACGCCTATAGGGAAGGCAAGGACCTGTATGCCACAATCGCGAGCGGCGTATACCATAACGATTACTGGGACAACATGGAACACCATAAGGACGGCTCAGCCAATCCCGAGGGAAAGAAGAGGAGGGGAAACTGCAAGTCAATCCTCCTCGGAATCATGTATTCACGCGGACCTGCGGCCATCGCCGAGCAAATCCACAGCACAATCGCCGACGCACAGGGAATCATCGACAACTTCTACAAATCGTTCCCACGGGTCAAGGACACAATCGACGCATCGCATTCCATGGCGAAGGCGTTGGGTTACGTCACCGACCTTTGGGGAAGGAGGAGAAGGTTGCCCGACATCAACCTCCCCAAATTCGTGGTCACGTCAAATAACGTGTCCGCGAACGACTTCAATCCATTCCTGAACTGCAGGAACAGGGTATCGAACCAGGACATCATCGACAAATACACCGCGATGCTATACAAGACGAGATACAAGAAGGAAGTCAGCGAGATAGTCGGCCTGGCGAAGGTCCACGGACTCAAGGTAGTCGACAACTCCGGTAAGATTTCCCAGGCCGAACGCCAATGCCTCAACGCACGTATCCAGGGAAGTGCGGCTACCATGACAAAGATAGCCATGATTAAACTCTACAACGACGAGAAGTTGAGGGAGTGGGGATTCAAAATCCTCATCGGCGTCCACGACGAACTCATCGGCGAATGCCCGAAGGAAAACGCCGACAAGGTCGCCGAAAGGCTCTGCGACATCATGAAGAGGTCCGTCGAGGGATTCGTCAACGTCCCGTTCAAGTGCGACGCCGACATCTGCGACAGATGGTATTACAACGACTACATGGACGTCGTCAAAGAGGAATACGCGGACCTCAGGAAGTCCGGTGTGGACGCTGAGACAGCATTCTCAGAAATCGCCAAGGAACATTGTGAGACGCCTCGCGAGGAATTGGCGGAAGTGCTTAAAAAACTATGATAGTTTATCATGAAAACGTGTATAATATGGATGTGTGAGAGGAGATAGAATCAAATGGTAATTGAAACAAAATTGCTACAGGACAGCGCAAAGAAGATTTTCGACGCCGTCGATTCCCATTCCAGTACCCCCGGAAGCGAGACACTGGAAATGGAGATGGTCGGGAACGTCTTGCACTTGAACGTGGCGAACAACGAATATTTCGTCTCGGTCAAGATTCCCTTGGAATTCGAGACGGAGTTCCACGTCGTGGTTAAGGCCACGCTCTTCCTTGACTTAATCAGCAAAATCACCACGAAAGAGGTGAGTTTCGAACAGGAAGACACGTACCTTCTAATCAAGGCGAACGGAAAATACAAGATTCCGTATATCGTGGACAAGGATGGTGCGTTGGTGACCATCAATAAAATCCACATCGACAACGTGACGAGCGAGTTCGCAATCGACACGACGATACTCAAGTCAATCCTCAAATACAACTCGAAGGAATTGGCGAAGAGCGGCTCTTCCTCAAAGGACGCGAGAAGGTTCTTCCACGTCGACGAGCAAGGGGCCATCACGTTCGCGGCCGGGGCCTGCGTCAACTCATTCACATTGCCCCAGCCTGTCGTGTTGACGTTAAGCGAGAAACTAGTCAAACTGTTCAAGTTGTTCAACTCCGATTCGGTCGACTTCAAAATCGGTTACGACGAGGTCGCCGGGGCGGTTCAGACGAAGGTCAGTTTCGAGGACGACTACATCCAATTGGTGGCCATCCTCACCTCCGATAAGGCATTCACCACGATGGTACCCAAGGAGGCAATCAGAAACCTCGCCAACTCGGTTTACAAATACGAGGTAGTCGTCGACAAGAACATCCTTCTCGACGCAATCAACAGGTTGGCAATCTTCGTGGACCTCAAATCGAAGACGCTCAGTCCGATATTCCATATCGATTTCGGCTCCGACGAATTGGTTGTCTACGACACCAAGAAGGAGAACCTCGAACCGGTTCCATACTCGAACGCGGCATCGGCAATCAGTTATTCCGTGTTGTTGAACGCGAACGACCTTAAGTTGACGCTTGAGAGTTGCGATGAGGACTTCATCACAATCAGGTTCGGGAACAACAAGGCAATCATCATCGAGAGGAACAACGTCAAGAACATACTTCCCGAGGTGAGGGAGACCCGATAATGGCGGTAAACAGGGGTAAGAAGTTTGAGGCGAAGGTGAAGGAGGACTGGAAGAGGTGCTTCCCGAAATCCTTCATCTACAGACTTCCGGACCAAATATCCGGGTATCTTACCACAAGCCAGAATCCCTGCGACTTCATCGGGTTCACAAACAAGATGCTGTTCCTGATGGAGTGCAAGTCTACGAATCAGAACACGTTGAACTTCGCCAAGATACGACAGTACGATAGGCTCGTGTCTTACATCGGGACCGAGGACACCTATCCTGGGGTCCTCGTATGGTTCGAAAAGCAGGATAAGGTCATGTGGTTCCCGGCAGAGGAACTTCAGAGGATACGTGAGGACGGCCATAAATCTATAAACGCGAATATGGTCGATGAGTATAAGGTAGTGGACATTCCGTCGGTTAAGAAGAGGGTGTTCCTCAATACCGATTACACGTATCTGGTAAAGGCGTTGAAGGAGATGCAAAATGGATAAGATTGTATACTACACCTTCGACTACGGCGGAAACTCCGTGGTCGATTACGGGTACGCGGTTCATGAGTCGTTGCAGGACGTGATTGAATACAAGTACTGCAAACACTACAACAAACCCTACCATCCCCTTGCTTGGTACCTAGAGGACGGGGCAAAGGAATTCGTCAAGGGAATAGAGGACTCATGGCTCAACAACACGTTGGATATGTGGGAGATATACTCCGACTATGGGTTCTGCGATTGGCTCAAGGAGAAATACGAGGACGACGCGTTCTCGGAATGGGTAAGCACATTGAATTTGGACACGGGTTGTCCGGGAGGATGTTCGACATATGGAAGTGACTAAGGAAACGTTAAACGATTTGCTCAAGGAAACGGACGAGCAGGTAAGAACCATCCAGTTGATTGCCAATGACATCGTCAAGGCGAAGACCGAGGATTTGGACGCTTTGATGACCGAGATTCAGGAGAGAATCGTCATCCAGGACAATCCGTCGGACGAATTGTTGGAAAGGTATTTCCTCGAACTCACGAACGCACTCTACTTCCTGAACGCCAACTGCGAGTTCTTCGGGTTCTACGACGACATGTCCAAGACGAGTGCCAGGATGAAATACAACGAGGCCTACAGCGAAAGCCAGGCGAAGGCGGCAGTCGACACCTCATCGAAGAAGGCCAGAACGACCGTCGGAGACCATGTGGCATACGCCGAGAAGGCATCGTTGAACGAGACAATCATCAACCAAATCTACTCCAGGAGTTTCAGAATCGTCAAGAGCAAAATCGAGGCCGCCCAGGAAATGGTAAGGACATTGAGCAAACTCATCAGTTCCCACGCGCAGGATAAGCAATTGTCCATGTTCGGAGGGGTCAACCAGAACAAGAGTGGATTCAAGGGCAATGGACAATAACGGCAAAGGTAAAACCGTCCTCGACAGAAAGACCAAGAGGGCGTTGAGGAAGGTCATCAGGATATTCAGGAAAAACGTCAGAAAATACAAGAAGGAGGAAATGTAATGGGATTAACCGATGTATTGAAGAACATCTCAAAGAAATACGGCGACTCTGTCGTCAAGGTAGGCGTCGAGGAATTGTCCGTCGACGGCATGCTTTCGTTGGGTTCCCCGTCGTTCGATTACTGCGTTTACGGCGGTGTGCCTGAGGGACGTATCATCGAATTGAGTGGTGCCGAGGGTTCGGGAAAAACCACCACCGCGTTCATGATTGCGGCATCATACCAAAGGGCCGAAATCGAAAGGAACCCCGACAATCCACGTGCCATCGTCCTATTGGACAACGAGGGCACCGCTGACCCGGTCTGGGCAAAGAAACTCGGATACGACATGGATGCCGATGCACCCGTCAGGACGGTCATCATCAGACCGGAGGCGCAATCGGCCGAGGAAATCTTCGACATGGCGTTGGAGATGCTGAAGACCGGAGAGGTCGGTTTGCTCATCTTCGACTCAATCGCCACGTTGGTTCCCATGCAAATCGCCAACGAATCGATGGAAAAGAAACAGATGGGCGGAATCTCAGGCTCATTGACCAGGTTCGCCAACACGGCAATCGGGCTGTTGAGGAAATACAAGGCCACGTTGGTCGCAATCAACCAGGTCAGGGAAAACCTCTCCGGCTATGGCGACTTCCTGATGACCCCCGGCGGACGTGCCTGGAAACACGCATGCTCCATGAGGCTCATGTTCAAGCGTGGCGAATTCTTCGACGACGAAGGCGCGAAACTGACCACCAAGGCCGAATCGCCGGCAGGACACATCATCGAGGTGGCCGTCCTCAAGACGAAAGTCTGCAAGTGGGACAGGAAAGTCGGATACATGCACCTCAACTACGTCAGGGGCGTGGACATCCTCGAAGACACAATCGACGTCGCCTTGCACTTCGGCTACATCATGAACGCGTCCGCCGGATGGTATGTGGTGATGAATCCGGACTACGAAGGCGCGGCCATGTTCGACGACAACGGCAAGCCAATCAAGGTCCAGGGCAGAAAGAAACTCAAGGCATATTTCGAGGAACACAAGGACGTCTGGAAGAAACTCTACACCAAGATTTACGAGAGACTCGAAAAGAAGGAAGACAACTACGTCGCCATCTTCAACGAGATGCTCGATACCGATATCGAGGAGAAGTTCGGGGTCGATTTGGCGAAGGAACAGGCCGATGACTAAGAACAGGGAAAGCACTAGGTACTACTCCGACATGCAGGAGAAATCGGTCGTCAAACTGGTCGGAGGGCAACAGGTCTCCAACTCGGGTGCCGGAAAGTTCAGAAAGGGCGACGTCCATCATGACGGGGCGTCCATGCTGATTGAATGCAAAACGCCGACATCCGAGAAAAGTTCGATATCCATCAAAAAGGAATGGATTGACAAGAACAAAGAGGAGGCGTTCACGCAACGCCTATCCAACACGGCCATAGCGGTCACGTTCGCACCCGGGACCGAAAACTACTTCCTAATCGACGAATCGCTGTTCAGGTTCCTCGTGGGGAAACTTGAGGAGGAGAATTCCAAATGATTACGACAATCCTAAACGATGTGAACAGGGTGGTCCTGGACAAGGTCAACTATCCGGACGCAGCCACGTTCTACAAGAAAATCGGAGATACGGTCTCCATGTTGCTGGAAGGCGGAAAAATCGTGGTGGCGGTCAATCTCGACGACCGCAAATCGAAGGTGCTAATCGAATACGTCGACGACAACGACGAGGCCCCGAAGCCCTACTGGCTATTGCCCGAGGAGGCGGACGTCGCGGAAACCTACCATATGGGATTGGAACTCAACTTCCATGAACAAAGGGCCAGGTTCCTGAAGAACGCACTCCAGAACAAGCAGGACAACGCAAGGCGCATGCTTGGCAAAATAGGGAATGACGGTGGCAATGACGACGGCGGATTCGAAGCCTAAAGGTAATGCATGATGTGCGTGGGCAGGTTAAGTCAGAAAACGCGAAAGTCGTTGACTTGCCTGCCCAAACGTGCTAAAATAAGGGTGCGGATGGGAAATCCGTGCTTCCGGCCATTGCCAGGTCGGGAAAAACAAACTGGGCTCGTATATTTGGTTTTGACAGGTATTTGCGGGTTACGATTGCATCGGTTGGTCACCATAAACCAAACAAACAACAAATGGCAAATCTTTAATCAACAGAGTCAAATCATTCTTCGCCAACCTCTTCAAAGTTGGCACTCCTAGAATGGCCTTAAGTTACTAATCTGAGTAACGGCTCTCCTGAATCCCGTGAAGTCTGATGGCGGTATTCGGGCAAACAATCGGACTAGCGAACCGAGGAACGTCACCCGAGGAAAGCGAAAACAAATGTGGCGTACACGGTCAGGGGACGTTGTCGGTTAAACATCCTGCCGTCACAATCAAATCGACTAAGATGTAGAGATTGTCGCCCAAAGGTATTTGGACCCGGGTTCGACTCCCGGCGGGTCCACCAAACGATTATCCTCGGTTAAGAGACACCGTTATAAAAGACCTCGATTACATATATTGCAGGAGAGTGGAACGGATATACCATTCACGGCCCATAACCGGTTGAGATACTAGGTTCGACTCCTAGTCCTGCAACCAATTGCCCGAGTGGCGGAATCGGTAGACGCAAGGGACTTAAAATCCCTCGCCGAAAGGCATACCGGTTCGACTCCGGTCTTGGGCACCATGACATATCCTCCTGTAACTCAACGGTCAGAGTGGGCTCCTTATAAGGGCTAAATCGGGGTTCGACTCCCTGCTGGAGGACCATAACATACATATTCTTGAAAGGAAAGCATATGACACAGGAAGAAAAAATCAACAAGGTCTTCGAACTTGAGTATTTTGCAGACTTCAGGGAGGGGGAGAAGAAAGCAATCGAGGAGGAAATCAAGGCAGCCCGCAACGAGGCCAACGGCATCAAGGCGGAACTATTGAAGGAATTCCTTGAGAACAATATCAACGAGAAGGAGGTCGGCGACGTCATCGCGTCCATCGGCGTCACCAGCACCACCGGCTACGACGACGAGGAAGCCGTCAAGAAATACCTTTCCGACAACGGGTTCAACGACTTCTTGAAGGTCGAGGTCAGCATCAAGAAAAAGGAATTGAACAAGGAACTCAAGGACAACGCGGCCCTTAAGGAAGCCATCAACCCATTCATCTCCACGAAGCAGACCAAGTACTTGGTCGTCACCGACCGTGAGAACCACGAGAAGATGCTCGAACACAGACTCAAGAAGAAGAACTAAGTGTCCTCAGGCACCCTCCTGAGGTGGTGGAGTCGGGTGAGGCGATAACACCCATACAATCAACACTTTCATTTTTTCTAAGTTTATCGTATAATATTGTGAGGAGGAAGCACTATGTTAACAAAGGAAAAGATTGTCCAGAACAGGGCGACGTTCGTCAACCTATTGAAATCCATAGACATCCACGGGGCCGATATCGACGGTCTCATTTCGTTTTTGGACGAAAGCGATTTCTTCTTCGCACCGGCGTCCATTAAATGCCACGCCGCCTACGACGGCGGTCTTTGCGAGCATTCCCTAAACACATACAGGGTAATCGTGGAATTGGCTGGGTACATGGAATACCTCGGCGAACAGAAACTGGCGGACGAAAGGAAGTTCGACGAGAACTCGCTTAAGGTGGTCGCCCTGCTCCACGATTTGGGCAAGGCGAACTATTTCACGGAATACGCCAGGAACGTCAAGGACGAGAACGGGAAATGGACTTCCGTCAGGGAATTCAAAATCAGGGAACCGGAAGACAGGGAACTCGGAAACGTAGCCGTCAACACGTTCCTACTCGTGAGCAAGTTCATCCCCCTCAATCCCGACGAGACCTCGGCGTTGATTAACTTCAATTGCGGACTCGACATCGGATACGCGAACAAGGACATGTGTTCGATTTTGGCGAAAAGCAGTCTGACGACTCTCTTACATTGTGCCGATATGATGAGTTGTTACCTGATTGAGCAAAGGCATGAACAAGATAATTGAAAGCCAATTGGCCAAGGTCCAAGAGGCTGATTTATCCAATTACGACGCACGGACGAAGACGTGGCACATACCTAAGATATCGGACGTGCGAATGGACGTCGGGAGTTGCTACCTGATTGAGTTGGACGATTCGTTGTTGAATCCGTTGGCCAACCAAATCCTGGTAAGCAACTGGAATCAGGGCAAGGTACCGGAGGACAAGTACTTCAAGGTCGAGGTGCTCTCCAAGATGAACAGGATGATTAAGGTCATGGGATTCGGTTACGACCCAGCAACGAAAACGGACAAGACAACCGTGTGGATGGGATGGCTCCCACTCAACATGGTAAAGGTCTTAGAAAGGATTTGACGGATGGAAAGTTTAGCGGTTAAGTACAGACCAAACGAATTCGGGGAAACACTGTCGCAGAAGTCTACGATTAGGATTCTCGAAAGGCAGTTGGAGTCGAAGCAGTATTCTAACGTCTATTTGTTCTCAGGCCCCTCAGGAACCGGCAAAACCACGTTGGCCAGAATCTTCGCCAGGAAGATTAACGGCGGGGAGGGCATGCCAATCGAAATCGACGCGGCGTCAAACAACGGCGTCGACAACGTCAGGGAAATAATCGAGGACGCCCAACAGAGGAGCATCTACGGCGAATACAAAATCTTCATCATCGATGAGGCGCACATGATTACCACTCAGGGATGGAACGCGTTCCTTAAGGGAATCGAGGAACCTCCCATGTTCACGATATTCATGTTCTGCACCACCGACCCCCAGAAGATTCCGGCGACGATTCTCAACAGGTTGATGAGATTCAACCTCACGAAGGTCCCGGCCGAGGACATCGAAAAAAGGTTGAGGGAAATCTGCGCAAAAGAGGGATTCACTAACTATGATGCCGCTTGCACCTATATCGCGAAGGTGTCCAACGGGTGCGTAAGGGAAGCCATCAGCAACCTAGACAAATGCTCCCAGTATTCCAACGACATCTCGATGGAGAACGTGTTGGAGTGTTTGGGCGAGTTCTCATACGAAACGATGTTCAAATTGACGGACGCGATGGTCGACCGCGAACACGCGAAGGTAATCGGGATTCTCGAAAACTGCTACAAATCCGGCACCGATTTGAGATTGTTCGTTGACCAATACGCGGCGTTCATCTTCGATATCGAGAAATACTGCCTGTTCAAGGACCTCGGTCCGACTTCCATCCCGGAATCGTTGGAGGCGAAGGTCAAGTACACGGTCGGGTTCGAGGGAAGCGAGAAATACTTCGTCGACCTCATGGACAAACTCCTCGACTTGAAGAAGTCGCTGTATAACGATTCCGATATCAAGACGACGGTCATGCTGTCGTTCTCAAGATTCGCCAGGGGTAAGTGATATGGTCGGTCAAGATAAGTTGATTGGCCGTTTATTCTCCCAAGACATCTCATATTCCCCCAAAACGATGCTGTTTTTAGGGGAATACGGGTGCGGAAAGCACACATTGGCCAAAGAATACGCCGAAAGGTTCGGGCTTGAGTACATGGACGTATCCGAGGGATTATCGGCCGATTCGATAGCGGAATACCAGGCCAGACCGGTTCCGACGCTATATCTCATAGACGCGTCGTCCTTGACAGAGAAGGTCCAGAACTCGATGCTCAAGTTCATCGAGGAGCCAGGGGACTTCGCGCACATCATCATCGTCTGCGACAACCCTGAGGTTCTGTTGCCCACGATAAAGAATAGATGCGTCCAATACAAGTTCGAGGAATACTCCAGGGACACATTAAGGGAATTCGTGTCACCAATGGCCTTGGACGACGAAATAGACCTAATCCTGGACTCAGGTTCCACGCCCGGTCAGATAATGGACGTCGAACCGAACAGGATTAAGGAACTGGATTCCCTAAGCACGGCGTTCGTGGACAAACTTCAGGACGCCAGATTCGACAACGCCATGTCGTTGGTCGCGAAATGCAAGGACAATGTTCTGGCATTCCTTAACTTAACGATAAAAAAGTTGTATAATAAGTATATGGCGGGTTTCGACGATTCGCTATTGGGAATGTACGAACTCACCAAGGACTACAAAAACAGGTTGATTAGGTTCCCGAAACTGAACGCGGAGCAGTTGATGTACAATTACGTCACCGTCGCGTGGATGCAAAGAAGAAAAGCGTAAGGAGGAGATATGGAAGGCAGTTTGATTTCATTGAAGGCAAAGATATTGTCCGGCTCCGTAGAAAGCACGTGTGCAATCTTCGTCTGCCCGGAAGACAACTTCCTGGCCAAGACATACGTCAACGGAATCGCCAACTCCAGGGGAATGGTCAAATTGGCCATCGACAAACTGTCGGAATCCCTTGAGAGCAAGAACACCTTCACAGGCTCCGCCGATACGCTTTTCGTTTTGTATACGGACAAGGTCGAGGGGGACGTTTTGGACTATGAGGCGGCCAGGAACACTGTCATCGTGTGCAAATCGGTCTCCAAGGAAATCGCAGAAAGCGAGGACGTCAACGTATACGTGATGCCAAAGTTGCTGGAGTGGCAGGTCGTTGACTACATCATGGAGGTGTGCAAGGGGTTGGACAGCCAATCCGCGTCGAAGTTATACGCCTTGACCGGAGGGGATATCTACAACATTTCGTCGAAACTCGACAAAATAAAACTATTCCCCGCAGAACTCCAGCAAAATGTTTTAAAAGAACTTATCGAAGACGGGGATTTCGTCGATTCCATCCAACTCGGAATATTCGATTTCATAAAGGCTTTGATTAAGCGTGACATGGACACCGTCGCGTTCATCCTCTCGCATCTCGATTTCATCGATGTGGAAGGGACCGGCGTGGTCACGTTGCTGCAAAGGAACGTGAAGAACATGATTGACGTCAAGTTCAATCCGAGGGCCACGGCAGATGCCTTGGGCATGAAGCAGAACCAATTCAACGCAATCAGATACAACAGCAACCTATTCACGCATGAGCAGTTGATTGAACTGATGAGGTTCCTTACCGGAATCGACTACGATTTGAAGACCGGAAGGCTCGGCATAAGCAACTCAGGTCTGGTGTCCTACGTAACGGCCAAATTCTTCGATATAGTGAGGTAACGTGCATGGCAGAGAATTTTTCATACTCAAAACTGAATACCTACGAGAACTGTGGGTTCAAATACAAACTCGTCTACGTTGACAAGCATTTCATCTATGACGAGACGGTGGCGACCGAATACGGCACGCTAATCCACAAGACCGAGGAATCAATCGCGAACAGCATCGTCGACGGAAAGCCAATCGATTATGACGCATTGAAAAAATCATTCCTTGATACAGCCGCCAAGATTGAGAAGAAGTATCCCAAGGAATACAACGAGGTCAACCCTAAATCCGGCAGGACCTATAAGCAGAAGACCGAGCAATACGTCACGTCTGGCATTCATAGATTGGAAACACTGATGAATGCACATCCTTCCTACAAAATCGTCGGAATCGAGAAGAAGTTCAACTTCACCGACGACAAGGGAAGGACGTTCAAGGGGGCAATCGACAGGGTCATCTACGACGGTCTGACCAACAAATACATCATCCAGGACATAAAATCATACGACGTCGAACTTGAGCATGCCGACTTGGTGACTCCGTTGCAATTCGTCATCTACATCCTTGCCGCAACCAAGATGTATGATACCACTGAGGAGAATTTCATCTGCCAATACGATTTGCCCCTCTGTGACACGACCCAGGATGCCGGAACCAAAGGATTCATGAATAGGGGAAGGAAGAAACTTGACTCACTCTTCGAGAAGATTGGAAACAAGGACTTCAAACCGAAACCGACGCCGTTATGCTATTGGTGCCAATTCTCATACACCAATCCGCACTTGAAGGAAGAGGGAAAGAACCTCTGCCCGTATTACAGCCACTGGACAAGGGAGAAGCCCTCGTTCGACGTCGAGAACCAATGGATGGGTGAGGAGAACCACGAGAGGATTCTGGAGGCGTTCAAGAAACTAAAATCCGAGGAAATCGTCTCCGAGGAAATCGTCGTGGTTCCAGTGGAAAAGCCAAAGGACGTCAGGGTCATGAGGGTTTACAGAAAATGAGCCAAAACGACAAAATGTTCCCTAAATTATCCTTCAGGCTCAAGATGGAGCAGAAAAGGATTCAGAGGAAGAACAAAAGGAAACTCATGAAGTTGATTAGGAAGAAATACAGTATGTACGATTCCGAGTGGGTCATAAACATGCTGATGTCAATCTGCGTCGACTTCTATGAATATTACAAAATGGGATTCAACGTGTATTCCGCCGATACGAAGGAACAGGAGGAATCCCTTGGGGAATTGGCTGACCTCATACGTAGGATGATTGAAACTCACGACTGCGATTACAGGCAGGAGGACGTCGAGGAATTATTCGACAAAGTCGGCAAACACATAAGGGAGTGGTGGGATTGATGATAACAAACAAATTCATAAGATTCTTGAAGAACGCCTGGTATCGTATCACATATCCGTTTGTCTGGATTCGCAATTATATATTCTGCCTAAGGTATCCGTTCTGGACAGCCAGGAACGTATGGGATGGAAGGAAACTAGGATACAGATTCACCCAATACGACCAGATTCCGTGCGGATGGAGAAAGGCCTTCGGAAAGCAATTGACCAAGGACATCGCAGCGGCATTGAAGAAGGCTAAGGCGAATGGCTGCGAGGACCCGACAATACATTGGCAGGACATCAAGGAGAAATGGGGATGCCTATGCCTATATGCGTCCGCACCTCAGGAAGTCATGGATGTCCTGGAACGTTATGAGGACATCTCAGGCAACTACTGCATCTCATGCGGAAAACAGGCGGAATACATGACGAAGGGATATATCCTGCCGTTCTGCGAAAGGTGTTTCGACGGATATGTTAAGGAACGTGAATATGTAAGGATGAATAAAGAGGAGTGCAAGATAAAAGATGAAGTCAAATAAGGTTCTATTCGGAATATACTTCTGGTTGGTATCCCTGACTTGGGGAGCGTTGATGACCGTCCCGGGATTAATCGTCACCGGGATTTTGGCACTTTGTGGTTGCAAGGTGCACAAAAACGGTGTATCATATATAGTGGAAGTAGGCGGAAACTGGGGAGGACTGGAACTCGGTGCGGTGGCATTATGCGGAAATTACTCCGAGACTAATCCCTACTGGTTCGAACACACCAGAAGGCACGAGTTCGGACATGCATTGCAGAACCTCGCGTTCGGCCCGCTTCAACCGTTCATCGTCGGAATACCGTCGGTGATAAGATATTGGTACCATAGATTGAGCAAAAGGAGTTTCCCGGACGACTGGTACGATTCGATATGGTTTGAGGGAACGGCCACCAAATATGGCACCAAAATGATAAATTATTTAGAAGATACCGAATTTTAATGTATAATATTCGTGTAGCGTGAAAGGAGATTGCATGAAGATACTCGTAGTAGGCGACGTCCATTGGAGCACGTATTCGTCCATAGTCAGAAGCAGAAACGACAAATGTTCCACCAGGTTAAGCAACCTTTTGGAAAGCGTCAACTGGGCCGAGGACGATGCGGTGTTTTACAATTGCGACGCCGTGATATATTTGGGTGACTTCTTCGACAAGGCGGATTTGACCAGCGAGGAACTCACCGTTTTGCAAGAGGTCAAGTGGAGTAGCAAGATTCCGCATTATTTCATCGTAGGCAACCACGAGTCTTCGGTGGCCTCCTTGAAATACAATTCTACCAAGGCCCTTGAGAAGGAGGGATTCCATATCATAAGCGAGCCGACCGTCATTTTCGATTCGCTCGTCTTGATTCCCTATATCCTTGAGGAAAACAGAAAACCCTTGGTCGAGTACCTTGGCGGGATTGAGAAACCGGTCGTGTTCTCCCATAACGATTTGAAGGGGGTCAGATACGGTGCGTTCGAATCCACCATCGGATTCGGTTTGGACGAAATCCGCGAGAACTGCAAGGTTTACATCAACGGACACCTGCACAATCAGGGATTATTCTATGACGGCGACAACATATATGCGTTGAACCTTGGGAACCTAACCGGACAGAACTTCGGCGAGGATGGGTTCATTTATAAACACCAAGTCATGATATATGACACTGACACCGAACTCATAGAATTCATCACCAACCCGCACGCGATGAAATTCTACAAAATAGAAATCGGCGACGAAAAGGAAATCGAGAAAAAACTGGGCGAACTCGGAAACAACGCGGTCGTCTCAATCAAATGCGAGGAGGGCTGCGAGGCCGAACTCCGCGACGCAATCCGGAACTATCCCAACATCATCGCATATAAAATCATACTTTACTGCGCGGAGGCATCGGCAGGTTCCGAGGCGAACATAGAGGAACTCACGGACGTCGACCATCTGAAGAAATTCAGGGAGTTCGTCATAAAGGAATTGGGCCCTAGCGAAACGGTATACGCCGAATTGTCGGAGGTGTGCAAATAATGAATATTCGATTCAATAAGGTCAAAATCCACCACTTCCTTTCGTTCGGGGACGCGGAGATAGATTTGCGTGACCGCGGATACTGCCTGGTCAGCGGGGTCAACAGAAACCCCAAGGACGCGGCCAAATCGAACGGTTCCGGCAAATCCACCATTTGGAGCGCAATCTCATTCGCATTGACCGGAGAGACAATCGGTGGAATCAAATCCAACCTTGCCAATATCTATTTCGACGACGGCTGTTGGGTATCGCTCGAATTCGAGGTAGACGGCAAGACATACGTCGTCACCAGAAGCAAGGACGACGCCAAGTTGGGCACCAACCTCAAAATCATGGTAGACGGCGAGGACAAGTCCGGAAAGGGCATCAACGAGTCGAGGGAAATCCTGGACCAATTGCTGCCCGACGTCACCCCAGAACTTCTGGGCAGCGTAATCATCCTAGGACAGGGATTGCCTCAGAAATTCACGAGCAACAAACCAAGCGGACGTAAGGAGGTGTTGGAGCACCTCTCAAAATCAGATTTCATGATTCAGGACCTCAAGGAAAGGGTCGAGGCCCGCGGTTCAATCGTGGGCAGGATGGTTCGCGAGAACGAGGACAAGACGCTTTCCGGAACCTCCAAGAAATCGTTATACGAACAAACCATGACCAGATTGGAAGCCGAACTCGAAGAGGCGGAAAAGCCGGTAGAATACGATTCCACGATAAAGGACCTCACCGAAAAGATTAAAGCGAACGAGGAGTCCGAGAAGGCAAAGTCCGATTTGGTCACGGCCAAGTCCACCGAACTGGACGGACTCGAAAAGGAGTATTACTCCATCGGCGAGAAGAAACAAGCCGCCTTGACCGAAATGGAGACCAACCATTTGGAATATTCGAAGGAACTCAATTCGAAGAGGCAGGACGTCTCCAATAGGAAGTTCTCGCTTGAGGCGGAAATCCGCAAAATGAAATCAATCACGGACGTCTGCCCGACATGCGGCCAGAAGATTCCGAACGTAATCAAGCCCGACACTACGGCACTTGAGGAAGAACTCAAAACCGTGGTTGAAAGCCTGAATAAAATCGATTCCGAAATCGCGGAGGACGCGAAGGAATACAGGGACGCCATCAACGGAATCAACGACAAATTCAACGAAATGACCTCAGGTTTGAAGGGGAAAATCGACGTTCTGAAGGCGGAGACGTTCAACCTCCAGGGCGAAATCAGGATGATTCTATCCTCCAAGTCGATGTTGGAAAGGGACCTCGCATCCACCAAGGCCGCGAAGGAAAACCACGAATCCAACATCAATAGGCTCAAGAAGGAAATCTCCGAGACAAAGGAATCGTTGGACTCGTTGAACAACGAATTGAACGTGCTTGCCGAAGAGCACTCGTCGTTGAAGAAACACCAGGAGGTCTTGGACAAGATGTCCACGATGCTCAGGAGGAACTTCAGGGGATACCTGTTGACCGGTGTCATCGATTACATCAACTCCAGGGCCAAGGAATACTCGTCGCAAATCTTCGGCTCGGACGAAATCGAATTCGAACTCGACGGAAACAACATCAACATCTCATACCTCAGAAAGGATTACGAGAACCTATCGGGTGGGGAGAAGCAAAGGGTCGACCTCATCGTCCAATTCGCCTTGAGGGACATGATGTGCAAATACCTCGGATTCTCATCGAACATCCTCGTCTTGGACGAGATAACGGACGCGTTGGACAGCACCAGTTGCGACAGGGTCCTGAACTTCATCACGAAGGAACTGGGCGGAATCGAGAGCGTGTTCATCATCTCGCACCACAGCGACGAACTCGAAATCCCATGCGACAGCGAGTTGACCGTCGAGAAGAACGAATCCGGGGTAAGTTACGTGAAATAGGAGGTGATTGGATGGCGACATACAAAAGACCGGCTGGGGTTAAGTACACCGACATGGCAATCTTCTTCGACTCCCACATAAGGGACGCCGAAGGGGAAAGGCCGGACGCGTTGATGTACCAATACCTATACCACATAGTATACATGCTTGCGTGCAAGGGCAAATACTTCAGCACCAAGAACTTCGACGACTTCGCCGAATACGACGAGTTCTCGTTGTACGCGGCATCGAGGATGTACCTTAGGGTCATAGCCAACAAGGACATCAAATCGATACTGAACTACGCCAAGTTCGTCGTTCCAAAGATGAGGGTAGATTACCTAAGGGAGAAATACTCCGGGGTGTTGGTCCCCGAATACGACGGGGAGGACGTATGCCAGGCGGTAGGCAACAGGCTCAAGGACAGCGTCCAGGCCGATTACAATCACGGATTGTCTGAGGAGATGGAAAGGCAGTTCTCGAGGATTCCTTACTACATAAGGAAAACCATCAGGAACACGCCGTACAGGGACGACAAGGTATTGTGCAGAAGGCTGTACATGTCCGTGTTGATAACGATTCTCAAGAGCGTCACGTTGAGCAACGGTTTCCTTGCGAAGTTGAACGAGGAAGGCTCGCAGATAAGGGACGATGCAATCCTCAGGGCATTCGAAAGGGAGAAGGAGACGAGCACGACCGTCTGGATGCTCGATAACTCCTGGGCCAATTACGTTGAACTATTGGCCAACATGACCAGACAGAAGATAAGCGACAACATAAACGGTACCGCCGAATCGTTCAGGTTGTCCGACGACGATTTGAACTCAATACTAATGTCGGCTTACAACACGGAGCCGAGGGATAACAGTGAGGTGGAATGATATGAGAAAAGCAGTTAAGGAAAAACTAGAGGGACTCGAGATGACGGACGTCTACTCGATGATTCTGTTCGCGGTATACAAAATGAAGGATATCCCGGAATACAGCACCCTGAGCGAGTTGGCCTATATCCTCGACAACGATTCGCTGTTCAACTTCCTTGAGTACTTCGGCGGAATGACAATCAAGGTCCCGACCATGAAGGAATTCAAGTTGGTCATCAACGCATTGCTTCTATACCAATACGTCGACATCGAGGAGATTCCATTCCAACAGGCGTTGAAACTCCTTGATTCCGAGGACTACAAAACCGCCGAGATAAAATCCTGTTATTTCAAGGTCAAGGAGGTCTTGAACAACTATGACTTCAGAAGGAAATAGTCTGGCGAGGTTCAAGGAAATCCTACTTACCATAAAGGACAGGGCATCGCAGTCCAGCGACGCCAAGACGGCGGCCGAGGTAATCGGGGAATGCATAGACAAGAGACTGGACGGGTCGTTCAACAACTATTACGACAACCTGGTGGAGAACATCCAATTCCTGTTGTCTAAGAACCCAATCTCGATGATTAAGGACATCAACAAGGTGTTCGCACCGAAGGACGGGGATAAGTTGGGTCAGTATTCGAACGACGAGGACGACTACCTGGACGGGAACGGCGAGATTGCGGAACCGTTCGAGGAAATACAATTGGAGGAAGACGACGATGAATGACATTATCAAAGGGGTATCGATTCTCACCACCATCCCCGAGAAGGCCCTCAGGAGATTGGTGACCAAGGAACTTTTTTGCATCAGCGACGCAATCGCGGATTCCGCTCAAGCGGATAAGGACATCACCGATATCGACATCGGCATCGGAACCCTTAGCATCAAAGTCGAAGACAACGAAGCGGTATATCACTTCGTTCCGTCCGAAAAACTCGAGGATGTGGTGAAACAATCCATAATTTACAAGCAAAATTTATTGAAAGACGAACTTGAGGAAGCCCTCGTCGAGAGGGTGACCAAGGTCTACAAGGAAATCGTTTAATGGAAGAAGAGAAGAAAATCGAGCAGACGGAACAGGAAGCGGAACAAGCGGAACAAACGCTGGAAGAAGACACGATGTTACCGGCGGAAATCGATACTTTGCCGCTGGAAAGGGAAACGGCCGAAATCGTTTCCGGGATAGTCAAGGCGGAGTCTCAGGACGAACTCACAGGGCTGGTTGGCAAGTTCTCGATGAACCAGGCCAAGAAGAACGCGTTGAGGGTCGTCAAGTTGAACAACCTGTTGGATGCGGTCCATGACCAGGCAATCGAGAGGTTCACGAAGAGGCCCGACGAAATCAGCAACCAGGAGTTGCTGCAGTACATGAAGATTGTCCAAGAGCAGATTGCCGCGTCGCAACAGACCCTTGAGCACATAGACGAGAAGCCGATGATTCAATTGAACCAGCAGAAGAACGAGGTCAATATCCACGTCGGCGACAACGCGTTGACCAGGGATTCCAGGGACAAGGTATTGGACGCCGTTAAGGAATTGATTAAGCAGGTTACGGCATCGACGGAGCAACCGGCTGAGGACATAGACTCGGGCGTGCAGACGGTCGAACTTGAGAAGCCTGAGGCCGAAGGCGACGGAGACGGAGATAAGGAGAAGAACGATGACTAAGGCAGAATTCATAAACTATGTCAAGATGTTCAATAAGAAACCGGGTGAATTCACCGATGACGAGATATACGCTATCGGCGTCACCCACCAGGAGATGCTGAGGGCCGATAAGGACTGGAACGAGGTCGCCTCCATGCTTGTCCCCAACAAGACCGGGGAACAACTAAGGAAATGGGTTTTGGCCAAACGTTACAAGAACGGGGTCGTTCCGAAGAACCCCAAGGTGTTGGACGACAAGACCGTCAGCGAGGTGACCACCAAGGAAGTTGAGAAATCCCTGGACGAGCAGAAAGCCGAATTGTATAGGGAAAGGACCAAACTCAGGGACACCTACGCTGCGTACAGGAGGACCTTGAGGGACGACGCGAGAATCGAGTTGTTCAAGGAGGAAATCGTCCGGGCCGCGGAAAAGATGCGTGACCTACCAAAGGTCAAGCCTATGGAGACAATCGGGGACAGGACGACCGAGATGGTAGTCGGGGTATCCGATTTGCATCTTGGCGAATACTTCAATAATTCGTATAATTCGTATTCGCCCGAAATCGCCGTAAAGAGGCTCAACAAGTTCGCGGCCAACATCAAGGACTACTGCGAGAAGTTCAACGTCAAGGTATTGCACGTCCTCAACATGGGAGACATGATTTCCGGAATCATCCACACGTCAATCAGGCTTGAGCAGACAATCAACGTCGTCGACCAAGCAATGATGGCCGCCGAGATGCTTGCCGAGTTCCTTAACACGTTGCAGGAGGCCGCACCCGTCGTCACGTACAGGAGCGTAACCGACAACCACGCCAGATTGTCCCCCAACAAGGACGAGGCAATCGAAAAGGAGAACCTCAACAGAATCATCGACTGGTTCATCAAGGAAAGGTTGAAGAACACCGACATCATGTTCCCCAACGACAACATCGACGCCGGGGTCGGGATGTTCAGAATCAATGGAAAACTCTTCATGTTCGCACACGGTCACGAAGACAAGAAATCGTCCGTCGTCCAGGACATGATTGGCCTCACCAACGAGTGGGTAAGTTGCATCTTCCTTGCGCATTTCCACAACTCGGCTGAACACACCTTCCAAAACTGCAAGGTGTACGTCAACGGAAGCATCATGGGCACGGACACATACGCATACGGAAGGAGGCTGTTCAGCGAGCCTGAGCAGAAACTCCTTGTGTTCGACGGCGACAACGTCGTCGACATTAACGTTAGATTAAAGTAAGAAACCGTGTATAATATAATTGAAAGGATATTTGCATGGCACTGAAACACTTCAAGAGATATTACGCTCAGGTACAGGAACAGTACTTCGAGATGCTTGAGGACACCAAGGACTTCAATATATTGTTGAAGGAAGGACAGGTGACTCAGGAACAGGTCGAGCAGGCACAGCAGATGCTCGCCAAAATCAAGGAAAACTACGAGAGGTTGGCATACGTCGCCCTCTTATTATCCAAACCCAACAGGAAATCCAAGGAAAAGGCCTACAAGAGACAGAACAAGGACGTCTATTCGGCGTTGGAGTCCGCATCAGACGATTACGTCATAGCCGAGAACGAGGATTGCCTCAAGGAATTCAGGGAATACATCAGGAAATGCAAATCGGAGGTCAAAGATGGATAAGTTCTTAAAGGAATTGGGAATCGAATACCCAGGCAAGATGGCCGGCGAGAAATACATCGTCGAATTGCCCGACAGCGAGGAATATTCGAAGGTCTACACCCTATTGGACAACGCCGAAGGGCTCGACATGGACGAGGATTCGACGCTGTTGAACGAAAACGTGAGCGAATTCGTCTTCATGAGCGACGATTACGACATCAAACTCATCGGGAACTTCGAGGAAGGCATCTATAGGATTATCGTAACAGAGGCGGAGGAATAAAATGGCAAAATACGTATTGAAAATCAGCACCGACACAGACAAATTGTCGGAAAGAAGCGAGGAAATCAACGTGCTTCAACGCAGAGGCGAGGCGCAATCGATAGTTTCGGACCTCAAGGACACCTTGAAGGACAACGTCGACGTCGTCGCACTCGCCGCACCCCAATTGGGACACGACGACAGAATCTTCTGCATCAAATTCTCCGATGGGGAAATCAGGACGTTCGTCAATCCGATGATTACCAAGACGGAAGGCATGCATTTGGCAAGGGAAACCTCGCCGAGCCTCCCCGGAAGGACGTTCATCACCCCAAGACACGACAGAATCCTCGCCAAGTACCAGAAACCCAACGGATACGTCGAGGAAAACAAGTTCGAAGGCGTGGTCGCAGAGGTCTTCGAGCAAATGGTCAACCTATTGGACGGAATCCTACTGTCGGACATCGGACTTGAGATTGACGAGGACTTCGACAAGGCACCGGAGGAAATCCAAACACAAATCATCGAGATGTGGATTGATTCCCTCAAGAAGAGGAACGAGGAACTCCAAAAGGAAATCCAGGAGGACCCCGAGTTGAAGAGAATCGACGATGCCATTAAATTCATGGCAGGCGTCGCGTCAGGCGAAATCACGCTTGAGAAGCCCGAGGAAATCAAGGAAGACAAAAAATAATGGATTTTGAATACAATCGATTGTCTACGGCCCAGAACCTATTGAAGATAGAGGACATCGGCAATTTCGCCATAGAGGCATGCACCGAGGATGGTGTGTACTTCTACATGGTGGCGAGGACGTCGCTTGGAACCACGACCATATTCACTTGGGGCCCGGTCATCCCCGACATCGACCATCTGCCCAACGGTTACACGAGTTCCCTTAAGAGGATGGAATACAAGGAAGTAAAGATAATCAAGGAAATCAATACCTTCCTCAATACCACCTTCTATCAGAGGAAGAAATTGTGTGAGGCTAAATTAATAGATATAATGGAGGCCGCGGAACAACACCGGGACCTCAGGGAAGTCATGGTGAATTACGGCAACGGGGAGGATTACTGATGGCAGTCACGTCCAAGCAGAAAATCAGGAAGTTCAACGGAATAGAAATAGGTTCGGTCGAGACCTTGTCCGACGGCAATAAGGTAGCCAGGGACTTCTACGGTAAGATTCTAGGATACTATAGGTTCAAGAAAAACCACACCACGAACTTCTACGGAAAGATTCTTGCCCAGGGGGACATCACGACGGCCCTCATCTGGGAGGAGTATTACAAACACCACAAGGAATAGCATCGGAAACGGTGCTTTTTCATTTTAACGTTAAAAATATTTGACATTATACATCGTCTCGGTCTATAATGTTTTCGGACACGACAGGAGGAAATGTCATGGAAGTAGCAGATTACAAACAGAAAATCATCAAGGCCATCGGGGAACTCAACGCCAATCCAACCAGGAACGGCTTCGATGTCGTCGAGAGTATGATTGACTTCTATTCCGACATCTACAAAGACGAAAACGGATTCCGTCCCCGTGGTGACATCTGGGAGTTCAGGAACATGTACTCAGAACCGGTTAAGGCCATGTTAATGGAATTCTGGGGCATCCTTTAATCGAAAACATTTGCATACCGGGGGAAACCGTGGTATAATCGTCTACGAAAAGAGGAAAACGACAATGATGACCAAAGAACAAATCCAAGAACGCATCGACAAGAAGCAAAAAGACATCGAGAAGATTCTCAAGAGAATCGCCAAATGGACTTCCGGGATGAATCCAGAGGCCATCGCCGTCTGCGCCAATTGCGAACTCGTCTACGGCGACGTCAGATTCAACGACGCATACAAAGCCTACAAGGAATACGAGACCTCCCATTACGACGACCCCACCGTATACCGTCAGGACCACGAATGGAACAAGGGCCCACAACTCAACGAGACCTACCGTGCATACCGCGATTTGGCCGAAGCCAGAGCCACCCTTTCCAAATACCAGGTCCAAATGGACAAACTCATCAACTTCGACAAGGAAGAGAAAATCGAGGTCATCTGGAAGTTCCTCATGAACTGGAAGGAACTCTCCCGCGAATGGTATCGCAAGAACGCCAAGAGATACTATGACCTCAAGTTGGGATACAAGGCAGCCAAGGACGCATACGTCGCCGAACACGCCAACGAACGCGGAAGACTCGACTGGTATCAGGAGAAATCATTCGAGGAAAACTATTGGTGGGGAATCGACAGGGTTACCAAGGAAATCACCAAACTCAAACACAAATATGTGTATCCCAACCCCGAGAACCGCTGGGATTACGAATACGTCCTCGACTCCTACGAAATCGATGAGGAACTCCTTGAGAAAATCCTCGACGACGAAGTCAAGGCCAAATACAAGAACCTCATCAACCAAATCACCCACATCACCGGAGAAATCACCGACGCACTCGGTCTCCGCATCGGTGCCAAGGGTGACATCAACGGAATCGTCGAGGGGCTCAACGGCAAAGCCAGCGTACAGACCTTCAGTGCCGGCGGCTGGAACATCCAATGCTTCCACTACCGCACCAAGGTGACCAGCGTCAAATAATTCACACAATGATTGAAAATCCTGTATAATATAGGTGTCGGGCACAAGGGGCGGACAGACAATCCGCCTCTTATGCGTACAAACGAAAGGAGGAAAGCATGCTTGACAAAAAGAAAAGAACATTGATAATCGTCGAGTCTCCGAACAAGGTCCCGACGATTTCCAAAATCCTCAAGGATGCCGGATACAACAAATGCGTCGTCAAGGCCTCTGTGGGACACATCTGCGAAATACAGAACGGCGGAACCTATTGGAATACCGGTGTTGAGCCGGAAAACGATTTCAAGACCAAGTACGCCGTTTTGGCGGATAAGAAGAAAATCGTTTCTGAATTGAAGGAACAGGTCGAACTCGCCGACGAGGTATACTTGGCGACCGACCCTGACCGCGAAGGTGAGGCCATTGCCTGGGGTCTCAAGAAGTTCCTTAAGATTCCGGCGGCCAAGTGCCACAGGGTAACGTTCCACGAAATCACAGAGAACGCGGTTCTGAAGGCATTCGAGAAACCACGCAATATCGACGACGCCCTGGTCAATGCGGCCCATACCAGACGCATAGCGGACCGTTTAATCGGATATAGGCTTTCGCCCGAGGCCAGGAGGAAGGTCCAAGCCAAGAGCGTCGGAAGATGCCAATCAGCAGGCCTTAAGTTAATCGCCGACCTCGAAAGGAAAATCATCGACTTCGTCCCGGATGAATACGGCGAACTGACATTGAACTTCGTCAAGAACGGAAAGGAATTCAAAGCCAAATACTTCGGGTGCGACGGAAAGGAAGTAAAGAGACCTTCCTACGACTATTGCGTCGAAGTCACCGAAGATTGCAAAAAATCGACAAAACAGGGAGATTGGTTCACCGTCTCAGACATCAAGTATAAGAACAAGAACAGTTTTCCCAAGCCGCCATTCATCACCTCCACGTTCCAACAGGAGGTTTCGTCCAAGTTGGGAATCAGCACCAAGAGGTCCATGGAATATGCCCAGAAATTATTTGAGGGACTTAATATCGATGGCGAGCACATCGCCTTAATCACATACATCAGAACTGACAGCCCGGAATTCGCACCGGAGTTCCTACCCATCTTGGAGAAGCACGTCAAATCAAAATACGGCAAGGAATACTTCGCACCAATCAAGGAGGCAAAGAAGGCGGAAACGGCCCAGGACGGCCACGAGGCAATCAGACCGGTTGACCTCAATATGACGCCTAGCAAACTCGCCAAACTACTGGATGACAAGGATTTGGTAAAGGTGTATGAAATCATCTATAAAAGAACCGTCGCTACCATGATGGCACCTGCCGTCACCGGCGAGACCACATACACAATCAAATGCGGAAAGCACGAGTTCCATATGGTTTCCAAGGAATTGGTGTTCGACGGATACCAAAAGGTCTACACATATAAGGATAAGGACAAGACCGATGACGAGTTAGTCAAGGAAACGTTCTCGAAGGGTGAGGTAATCGATAAGTCGTACAGCCCGTCAATGACCGCTGTAAGCAAGACGACCACACCTCCCGCCAGATTCAAGGAAGCCACGCTCATCAAGGAATTGGAATCCTGCGGAATCGGAAGGCCTTCGACGTTCTCCACAATATTGTCCACCCTCCTAGACCCATCCAGGGGATACTGCGAAGTAGTGGACGGATGCATCGTGCCTACCGAAAAGGGAATGGCGTTATCCGATTTCCTCGACAAGTCGTTCGGGGACATCATCAACGTAAATTATACCAGCGAAATGGAAAAGGACCTTGACTTAATCGCCAATTCGAAATTGGATTATCTCTCGTTCCTCAAAAACCTGTATAATAAATTGGAGGAGACCGCGAAGAAAGTCTCAGGAGGACCTCGTCCAAAGGCCGAGCCTTCCGACAGAGTCTGCCCGGAATGTGGTAAGCCGCTCGTGTTCAGAACGGGTGCTTACGGAAGATTCCTGGGATGCACCGGATATCCCAAATGCAAATACACTGAGAAGGTAGGAAACCAATGAAACGCAACGTAGTTAAACTCAAAGGCGACGGCAAGCATCAGGATTTCATGACGCTTGGCAAATTCAGGCTTTGCACGGTCGCAAGGCTGGTCTTCATGCACAATGACGACGGCTCGACCAAGAAAGACGAAAAGGGATTCCCGGCCATAGATTTCGAAACGATTCCGCCACATGAGGAATTGGCCATCGAGGTCAACGTTAACCACGGCACCAAGAAGAAACCGAGTTACATCGTCATCGCGTTCGTCGAACACGACAAGGACGGTGAATGCTCATATCGCTCGGTCGGTGACAGAATCGAAAAGGAATGCCCGGACTGGGAATCAACCAGGCAATTCAGAAAGGTCCTTGCCGAGGCATTCGAGGTGCTGTACGCCAATTATGTGAAGCACAAGGAAGAATCACATGAGTGGTAATTTGAGAGGAATAGACAATGGTAAAGGACTCACTTGGGGATAGGATGAAGGCATTCTACGAAAACCCCGCAAAACTCAAACTAACCAGAAGGACACCGGTAATCATCAGAATCGACGGCAGGGCCTTCCACACATTCACGAAGGGGATGGACAAACCAATCGACGCGATACTCGTCAAGTCCATGCAGGAGACGATGCAGTACCTCTGCAAGAACATCCAGGGCTGCGTCCTGGGATACACGCAATCGGACGAAATCACGTTGGTGTTGGTCGACTATCAGACGCTCACGTCTTCCGCCTGGTTCGAATACGACGTCCAGAAACTCGTCTCAATCAGTGCTTCGATGGCCACCCTCGAATTCAACAGGGTGTTCATGAACAACATCGCGGAGATGACCGAGAACGAAAACGAATTCAAGAAATACGCAAGGAAACTCTTCCAGGCCACGTTCGACGCCAGGGCGTTCAACATCCCGAAGGAAGAGGTAACGAACTGCATTTTTTGGAGGCAGTTGGACGCGGAGAGGAACTCCATCCAATCCTATGCCCAATCCATGTTCTCCCACAAGCAACTCCAAAACCTCACCTGCCCGCAACTCGTCGACAAGATGGAGAGGGAGAAGGGATTTGTTTGGGGAAACGAACCTACCACATACAAACGTGGCAGTTGCTGCGTCAAGAGGTGCTACTTCAAGGACCCCGACGGAAACGAGCACTCCGAGGAAGAGGTCTATCCGACACCGGAAGGCGGATGGTTGTTCTTCACAGACAGCACATGCGAACTTCCACGCGATACCAAATTCTACAGCAGATGGGATATCGACGACGACATCCCGAGGTTCGTCGACTCCGGAAGGGACTACGTCGAAAACCTCATCAACGTCGGGGAATAACATGTTGACATGCGTATGCAAATAACCTATAATTATGGTAGGCATAAGCGGGAGGATTTGTTATGAAATACGATTTCGCGGACGCATTCGACTTCTACCTAAACGAGTCGAGGAGGATGTCGTCCGAGCCTGTACGGCATTGCAAGTACCGTGCCAACTACCAGCAGAAAGCGGAGCAGAAGGCACAGAGGAAAGCAAACAACCGAAAGAAAAACAAGGCCGCCCGCAAAGCCAGGAAGAAATCCAGGTAAGGAGGAAATCACATGAAAGCGAAAACCTGCGAAGAGAAGGTTCTTCAACTCTTAGAAACCGAAGAACAGAAGAACGAGGCCCTGACCGAAGAGGTCGCGTCCCTAAAGGGACAATTGTCCGCCGAGAAGGCACTAATCGACAAGGTGGTCAAACTCTTGGTCAAACTAGGCGTCGTCGTCAAGGGACTTGCCACATCCGAAAACAGCACGTCCTTAACCTATATTCACGGTGAGAATTATATATGGTACCACGACGACGAAGAGTTCAAGGAATTCGAACAATTACTCAATCAAATCATGCCAAAGGAGGAAAACTAATCATGGACTTAAATGCATTTGAATTATTGGTGGCGTTGGCCATCCTCGCATCCGGTGACTCCAAGGAAGTCATCAAAACCATCAAGGACGTCGAAAACCGCCCGTCCGACGAGGAACTTGAGGAATCCTTTAAGAAAGTCAGGGATTCCGGTTGGACCCCCGTCACCATCCTCGATGAAAGGTATCCCGAGCATTTAAAGGACACCATGCTCCCCGAACTCGTCCTATTCATCGAAGGCGACGTCGACTGGGTCCTCAATACCCTCACCGAAGGCCGTGGCAACATCGTCGGCATCTTGGGCAGGGAAGACAAACTCCCATCCGGGGACGAATTCGAACCCGCGTTGCTCTCCGTCAACAAGGACGCTGTCGCCGCATACCTCGGCAGCCACGTCATCGAGTTGTCCGCGGTCGACGGCAGCAACACCGCCTACATCACCCTATCAGCGACAGAAGACGACGTGTCCAGGGACGCACTTGCCTATCTCTTCGGCAAAATCTGCTCCAAGATTATCTTCAACAGGGCAAAGGAATCGGATGCCAATATGAGTGCGTTGTTGTCCTCGCTCCAACTCGGTGCAGAAATCTACTGCGCACCCACCTCCAAGAAATCCTGGACCAACTCGTTAATCAAATCCGGCGCATACCTTTTCGAGGGAATCGAGGACTTGTCATATGGGGATTAAAGTCATAGCGGAGAAAATCGACCTTCTCAAATTCATAGATGCGATGGACAGGGAACTCCATGATTACTTCATCGAGATTTCCGATGAGCACGGACGTTGGTTCTCCGTGTCCAGGGACAAGCAGGATGGCACCTACTACTTCTGCCTCCTCCTAAATGATAAGAAGCATCTCAGGAAGGCCAAGCGTGCGTTCACGGAGTTCATGAGGAACCTCTACTATGACTTCGAATCGAAGAAACCGAAGAAGGACGCGACCAAGAACGTCACCCCCATCACCCTTGACGATATCTACGATATCACCAGCCTTACGAGTGCCGATTCCATCGAGGATTTATACGCTAAGTTCATCTTTGTGTACAATTCCCTTAAATGACACGCTAAATTAAATATTGAAAGGAGCCTGACGAAACCATGGCAAAAGGAAAAGCGAAGACGGGGTCAGCCGGACCTCACAAGAAACACGGCCCCAAAAGGAAGATGTTCCACGAATACTCCAAGACCATGAGAATGGAAATGGCGAAGTGCGGGATGTTGTCCAAGCACAACGACAGGGAATCGTTTGAGGCTTCCTGCACGGCCAGAGGCGTCAGAAACGTCTCTGACGAACTCTGGGGCGACTTCAGAAGACTCGATACCAAAGAGAAACGCGAGGAGTTCTTCAGGAACGTCAAGCAGAACGCACTGAAGGCCTCGAAGGAAAAAGAAAGCAAAAAATAATTGCACTTTCCGAAAAATTCCTGTATAATATATGGGTTGTCCGAAACGACACTAAACTATACCCCCTTCAATACACTTACCTTGACGGGGTTTGGGGGCTTTGAACCAAAGGGTGTATCATGGGGCCTACGGTGCGGACTTCCGTTGGCCAGATAACGACAGTCCGGGCGGATGGTTAGCAGATGGCACATCAGCGATGGTGTATGATGCCAAGCCTAATGACCACGGCTAAAAACCGAAAAACTGCGTTTCCTCCTTTCAGGGCCCGCCGGTGCCTTAAATACCGGCTTAAATTGTCAGCAACGACATTGCTCCTCCGTTCGTCCGGGACGACGTTAAACTAATGTGGAGGTATAGCAATGTTTGGATTTACATCTAACGCTGAACACGCCTACTCATTCGCATGCACCGGGATGAAACTTGGTTCCAAGATTTTCTCCTCAAGGCAGGCGGCAAACCAATACATGTACAGCATCTGCGACAAATACGGTTTGAGAATCAATGAGGTATGGGACGACAACCACGACAAGACTTATATCGCCGATGGTAATGTCAGGTTCTACATTCAAAGGGCATACTAATAAGTTCAGCACTAGGCATTCGCTTACTTACCTAGTCCAAAACAAGTAAGAACTTCGAAAATCGAAATCCGGTCAATTCCGGATTTTTTATTTGCACTTACGCTAAATTCGGTGTATAATAATACTGGACGTGGAAAACGTCTATAATTGGGCCCTTAGTTCAGTTGGGAGAACGCCTGCTTTGCAAGCAGGAGGTCACCGGTTCGAGCCCGGTAGGGTCCACCATCATCTACAACTCAAAGGAAAGAAACCGTTGAATCAATGTGATAATCAACACTCTTTTGAGTAACACCATCTAAATCGAAAGGAGCAAAAGGATGGGTAATAAATTCGGGCAGGGATACGAGAACGGCAAACTGAACACCGTCTCATATGTATCCTATTTAATCAAAGAGTACCTCGACAAGGGTCAGGACATTCCCAAGTTCAAGGAAGAGTTCGAAAAGAAGTTCGTAGAATACATCCCAGCGTTAGGCGAGACCGAGCCAACGGAATACGAAAAGAAACACTGTTACTGCAAGACGCACAAATACAGGGGGATATCGGTCGATATCTTCGACGACGATACCGGGCAGTGCTTCTATTTCTATTACAAAGGCAAAGTATACGGGTGCGGAACCTACAACCTATTCCCGGAAAGGGAAATCGAAAGCGTGATTGACCGAGACCTCGATTTCATCCATGCATTCGCAGATGACAATAAAGATTGGTTTGGCGCATACCTCAACTACGCCGACGTCGACCACAAGACCGCAAGGTTCACGCTCAGGGGCGGCGAAATCAAAGTCTACGACGTTACCGACGGCATAGACAACATCATCGAGGACTGCAAGCACATACTCGCGTCACTCATCTCCTAGTCAAAGGACGGTGAATAGGTATGTATTTCTATGAAAGCCATCTGAGCGGCGTAATCTACACGACGGATTACGAAAAGGATTACGACGAACTCTATTGCGATGAATGCGGCGATTCAGATTGGTATATCGGCGAATTCGATTCCTGGGAGGACTTCATATCCCAGATAGACCCGGAGGTAGACTTCACGTACTGCAGCCCCGAGTTCCTGGCGGAAATGTCAGGGCTAACAATCGAGCGGGTACTTGAACTAAACCCCAAAATCAAAGCAGACGAGACAGTTGACTCTTTTTCCGATTGATGTTATAATGTATGAGTCTAAACTGAAAGGAGTAAAACGATGGTTATCAAATTCAAAGACGGAAAAGAAATAGAATTCAAGAGATTCGGCAACATCTTATTGGCGGAAAGCGTGATATGGGAGGGAACCCAGTTGCACGGCTCACTTGACAAATTACGCGCATTGAAAGCAAAAATAGCCCAATGGTTTGATTATAACGCACCACAGGAAATCCGCGAAAAATACAAGGCAAGACTTCCTTTATGGGGAGAAGTCAGAACATTACCGTTCAAAGACCAACTCGCCTATAGGGAAGGTAGAACCGACCAAATCGTGGATTATTTCCTAGGTGACGAAGACAACATTCACCCTGCCATCTGTCCCTTGGCTTACTTCGACAACGGCTATGATTCGTACTATTGTTACGATGACATCGGTTTGTCTCACTCGATTGCGATTCGCCTTTGCCTGGAGGAAGGGAAATGAGATACGTTAGGACGGAAGAAGGATTCATAATAGACACGCAGAACACCCTCCCATATATGCTGGGGGACGGCTACATTGACTTTAATTCGTGGGGAATGTTCAAGATAAGAAGCGAAGCCGACACTATTGAGGAATTGTGTGATTACTTCGTGGATTATTACGAGAGAGAAGATAGCCACATTATCTCCAACGAAAAACCATATCGATTAATGTATGGTCACGAAATCTACGGGGCGATATGGACAAAGTGGGGTCTAAAGTATGTTGCAAAACTAAAAGATGGTAAGGGAAAGTGGGAGTTTGAGTTATTATGAAATACATCAGAACGAAAGACGGACACATTGTCGATACAAGCGTTTACAAAAAAGTCGTTGAAAGAACCTTTAATGGCGAAGTTGTTGGCATTGACCTAAACCATTGGGGGCAAGATAGTGATAAAGAAATCACTTATATACCGATTGAAGACATTGTCAGGCAAGCCGACACTATTGAAGAATTGTGTGACGAAAAAGTGCTCGTAGTCGATGGTCAAATACCGATAATCGCAAACATCTGCAATTTCAATGACTTCAAAGGAAGTTCGTTTTCGTTCTCAAACGCAAGATATTATGGCGCGATATGGACCGACAAAGGCCTTATATATGCAGCGAAGATGAATGAGAAAGGAAAATTCGAGTTGCTGAACAAGGAGGAAGAAAAATGAATCATGCGTTAACAGTATTGTTAATGATTGTCGGGCATTGCATCGGAGACTATGTTCTCCAAACATCTTGGATTGCTGGAGCGAAAAGCCCTTCTTATTGGAAAGACACGAAAGACAAGGCTGGATGGATTCCAGTTCTGTTCGCCCATTCCGCGATATGGACGGCTTGCATCATGCTCCCACTTCTGTTGCTGGTTTGGCCTGCGATTGGCTTACCATTCGTCGTTTGCTTCGCCGCTAATGTTGCCATTCACTTCTTCGTGGATTGGCTTAAGTGCGTCGGCAAAACCAATATGTTAATCGACCAAGGCATCCATTTAGCGCAGATTATAGTGTCATTTGCACTGGTGGCATCGTTATGACGAAAGCAAAAAGGCCGAAGAACGAAAAGGGGGAAAAGGAATGAGCACATTAAAAAATGAATTAGCAAAGATAGCGTTAGCCAATATGCTTCTTTTGGGTATGCTTCCCCCAAAAACACCGGAGGAAATGATTGAAATCTCCATGAAAGGGAAATATGCGGAGGAAGAGGTAAGACGGGAGATAGCAGAAGGGCGGCTCAGTCTATACGAAGTCCGAAAGGAAATCGATGAGTTGTTGAAACCACTTGTCCTAATCGAAAGTATGAAGGTTAAACCCGTTATCTGTCACATCGATGAAAACGGGCAAATCAAAAGGAAGGAAGAATATGATGCCGCCGTGGAACCGAAGCCTAAGAAATACGCCATGGTTCTCATTGCGCCAAAACGGGCGGAGGACGGTACCAATCTTTACAGAAGGGTCTTAATCTCCTATGAGGATGAAATCGTCGATTCCGAAAACTATATGATATTCTTCGACAAAACCAGATTCATCGACAAGGACGATTATTTCAAAAACGGGAATGCGAATCTCAAGTATGAGTTCCTTGACGACGGATTCATCCTCAAATCAATCGCCGAATCCCACAAGGAAGGCCACGAGGATTTAATTGGCACGAAAAGACGCTATCACGAAAACTGCTCCTATTTAGAAACGAGGGCCATCAGATTCGAGGCGGACTCCGACGAAGATGCAATCAGAATATTCCATGAAAGGACGGAACGAAGATAATGAAACTTGAAGAATACCTAGAGTCACATCTCGACGCAGGTGAAATCTGCGCCATTGTCAAAGAGGCAGATTTCGTAGGTCATTACATCTGCTGTTATTACATCTGCCTTGTAAAAGGCTCTATTGTGCCCGTAATCAGTCCCACGTATCTTAACCAGGAAGTCGTAAACGTCGAACACTCATACGTCGACGTCCTGAAAAATAAGAGAGACGGTTCCAAGACCAGCGTCAACGTCACGATAATAACCGTCAAAGACCTCGCTGTTTCCGAGCACACTCCTTCACACATCTATGAGCAACGGAGACAACAGCCGGAAAGAAGTTTCCAGATGGAGGATTAACCATGAAAAAACACCTATACGAGATATTCGCGGATAAATGGTATCGTGGCGGAAGCATCTGGATTTACAGCGACCCGCATTTCGGTGACGATGAGATGAAACACCTCCGCAAAGACTACATCGGAGACGACGAGCAAGTCAGAAGGATAAACAAAAAGGTCGGCAAAAACGACACCATCATCTTCCTTGGCGACATCGGGGACGTCAACTACATCAGGAAAATAAAAGGTTACAAAGTCCTTATCATGGGCAACCACGACAAGGGTGTCACCAACTACAGGAGGGAAGTCAACACCGTCGAGAAATTCTCGAATGAGAACATGACCGCCGAGGACGCGACGCTCTTGAACATGTACACGATGGCCGCCATCAACGGGGACAAGCAGGCCTTCAGGAAGGCTAACACCTACGTCCTAAGCAAATACACGACCGTGGAGACGGTCGACAACAAACTGTTCGACGAAGTCTACGAAGGTCCCCTCATGATTAACGACAAAATAATCTTGTCACACGAACCGATAGAGAACCTTCCACCGTACATGTTCAACATCCACGGACACGACCACTCGAACTGGGAGGGCGGAAACCCAAATAGGATGAACATGTGCGCCGAGTTCATCGACTACACCCCGGTAAACCTGAAATCAATCATCGAGGGAGGCAAGTTGAAGGACGTGCCTTCCATCCACAGGGTGGCGATTGACAGGGCAATCAAAAGAAAGTCCAAATAAAAATCGTTGCACCCTTCGAAAAAATCATGTATAATATATTTGAGCAGCCAGCCTTCGCTAAATTAAAAGTGCCGGCAAGTTGCTCAGATGCCCTTGTAGTTTAATGGCAGAACAGTTGCCTTGTAAGCATCCGACGGCCGTTCGATTCGACCCTGGGGCACCAATGAATACCTATAATTAAGGAGGAAATCTCATGAGCACCAAGGCATTCAAATTCACCGAGAAGAAAGTCATTCGCAAAGGACCCGTCACCACTGTGCTTGGCATCACCAACTACAGGCCCGACAAAGCCATCGACAAGGCCCATTCGGAAGTCATGCGGGCCCTTGACGAGGCGCAGGCGTTCAACTGGAATTCCTGCAACGCCGAAGTCGGATTCAAGACCGCCGGCGTTGCCAAATGCAATCCCAACGACGTCTATGACGAAATCTTCGGTAAGGTGTTAGCATCCAAGCGTGCGGAAGCCAAAGGCAACCGCGAAGCCCGCGAGGCACTCGTAAAACTGCTCAACAAGGTCGATTACCTTGCACACACGGTTCGCGAGGCCATCGACGAGTTGGATGCTCGCCACGCCTACTTGAAGAGCGACAAGTAATGAACGACGGCTCCTTCTGGAGCCATAATGGAGAGTTGGCCGAGCGGTCGAAGGCGTCTGTCTTGAAAACAGAAGTAGGGCAACCTACCTGGGGTTCGAATCCCTAACTCTCCGCCATCATGCCCGTGTGGCGAAACCGGTAGACGCAGCAGACTCAAAATCTGCCGCCCCTAAAGCGTGTCGGTTCGAGTCCGACCATGGGCACCACATACCTTGGTGGGATTAGCACAACGGCAGTGCATCCGGCTGTGAACCGGAGGACATGGGTTCGACACCCTTATCCCACCCCAATGCAGAAAGGAGAGTCTATGCTTGTTTTGGATGAACTTGAATTGAAGGTGGTCGACCACTTCAAACTCACGGCCAATTACTTCACAATGGGTGAATACGAAGGCAAGAGGGACGTCGTCCTCGATTACGCGGACATCGCCACGTTCTGCATGCACGAGGGTTATGGTGGCAGGGTCTACGACAAACTGTCTGCCGGAGCCCTGATGGACGGCATCTGCCGTAAGGTATGTATTGACGAGGATTCGATATCCTCGGAGTACGCCGCGGCTTGGTTGCTGTCACACTACTTCACCGAGGAACAACTTATGGAAATGAAGGCGAATGATGCCGAGAGGTTCCTTAAGGATTGGAAATACTGGGTTGGCTTCAGGAAATGCGACGGATGGGGAGATGTCTACATCAACGACGCATTGAAGGTCAAATCAGGCGACTGGGTATTCCACCCGACCAAAATCGACGGCGATGAGGCCGAGATATGGTATGTCGACAAGGAGAACCTGGATTGGGTTCTCGAACAGGAGAAGTCGGAAGAAGACTAATCCTGAACATAGGTCTGTCGTCCAACGGTAGGACTGCGGTCTCCAAAACCGCGTATCCGGGTTCGAATCCTAGCAGGCCTGCCATCATAGGTCATTCACTTCCCTATGATAACAGCATATGCCGCAAGTGATTGTATTAAGGCATCATGTTTACAGCCCGTCGGCACGAAGACGTAAAACCTCTGCGACCTCACCCTTGAGAAAACGGTCCCGAATATCCGGGATGATGCAGAATGGGGTTGAAAACCAGGATAAGGTAGGACCTGGCTAATGGTGACGCGACCGGGAAGTGCGTCGAATCAAAAGGCCCGGCTCAGACGGCGCAGGTCGTTGAAGAAGCAGGACAAATAAACAAAACCTTAATTGGTATCTTAGCCGTTACGCCGAAGAAGTAAAAAAGGAACGGTAGGAGGCACGACGAGAGGAAGGGTAAGCGTGCACACCTAATGTGCCGGGCAATCACATCAAACTGCCCGAATTCAAACGGAAGCGGGATATTACGCCTACGGCTGCAAAAGGGCACAGCATAAACGAGTCCACCAAGTACAGCGTGTGATGCACAAAACGGCATCCGGAAAAGTTCCACACCCAGAATCCTGTGTATGTGGGTACAGTCCCTCCCAGGTAGAACCTAGAATGTTCCTGTAAGAAGAAAGCAGGCTGGGCTAGTGAAGTGCCTTCTCGTGGAAGCGAACGGCAGAGGCGAAATAGAAACGAGCGTAGAATAAGCCTCACCCCCATGATGTGGTGTATAGTAACATCATAAAACGGCTCCATAGACAAGCGGCTTAAGTCACAACCCTCTCAAGGTTGCATTCACGGGTCCGAATCCCGTTGGGGTCTCCACATGCGGGATTAGTCCAATGGTCAGGGCCCCTGCCTTCCAAGCAGGAGACGCCGGTTCGATTCCGGTATCCCGCTCCATTTGCGGGCGTAGTTCAATGGTAGAACGCCACCTTGCCAAGGTGGTCATACGGGTTCGATTCCCGTCGCCCGCTCCATTGAAGTTAAACCAGGAGGCATGGAGTAATGGCATCTCAACACCCTGCTAAGGTGTCCGTCGGGCAACCGGCGTCCGCGTTCGAGTCGCGGTGCCTCCGCCATTGACAAACGACATAATCGAAAAGTTTGTTAACAAAATCATTGAAGCGAAAACGACTCGCTAAATTAAGTGTCTGAAAAAGGAGAAGGACAATCATGACAAAGAGACTAAACGACAATCTCGTATTCGTGCAACCCAGACCAGTCTTTGATTATAATATGATTGGTTATTTGTCCATGCCCATTTCAGGTGGTAATTAGCGGTAACAAGGCTCTAAATCAACTTCGAGGGTGGCATGGACGAAAAATCCGTGTCACCCTTTTTCATCGGGAGGTAGCGTAGTTTGGTCTATCGTGCTTGCGTTGGAAGCAAGAGGGCGTGGGTTCGAATCCCACCCTCCCGACCAAATTAATATGCACTAGTAACTCAGATGGGATGAGTGCCAACCTTACAAGTTGGAGGTCGGAGGTTCGAGCCCTCCCTAGTGCACCAAAACGGACTACTCGTATATCGGTTCTGAGTATGCTACCCTGTCACGGTAGAGAGGAGGGTTCGACTCCCTCGTGGTCCGCCAATGAATAGGCTCGTAGTTTAACGGTCAGAACGCAGACCTGATAAGTCTGAGACGGCAGTCCGACTCTGCCCCAGCCTACCACATCCGTCCGAATCGCCCCGATGCTGGAACGGTATACAATGCTCGCTTAGAACGAGTAGTCTGGGGGTTCGAATCCCTCTCGGGGCACCAACATTGTGAGGTGGATGTAACTTGGTAGCACACCCGGTCCGGAGCCGGGAGGGTATGGGTTCGAATCCCGTCCTCACAACCAATATGGATTAGTAACTTATATGGTAGAGTGGCAGACTGAAAATCTGCAGAAGTTGATTCGAGCGCAACCTAATCCACCAAACGCCGTATAGTCTGGGGCGAAGCGGAGTTCATACCTCCGTAGGCATGGTCCGATTCCATGTGCGGCGACCAACGCGGGAGGTTATACCGTAGGGGTAGCGGGACTGTCTGTAAAACAGTTGCCATCGGCTCGGGTAGTTCGACTCTATCACCTCCCACCATACGGGCCCTTAGTTCAAAGGCAGAACGCTCGGCTGTTAACCGAAGAATGTGAGTTCGATTCTCTCAGGGCCCGCCACGGATGGAACGCATCCGAAAAAAAACATTTGCATCCTCTGCCGATTTCGTGTATAATATACGGTGGGTGGACGGAAAGCCCATAAATACCCCGGTAACTCAATGGATAGAGTAACTGCCTTCTAAGCAGTAAGTTGCAGGTTCGAGTCCTGCCCGGGGTGCCAACCGACACACCCTCTTGGCGAAAAGGATATCGCGACTGCCTCCTAAGCAGTAGGTTGAGGGTTCGAGTCCCCCAGAGGGTGCCACACATTGGGGTGTAGCCAAGCGGTAAGGCACGCGGCTTTGAACCGCGGATGCGGTGGTCCGAATCCACCCGCCCCAGCCAAAGCGCAAAAATGCGCAAAAAATACACGCTAAATTAAAGGCGGGCGAAAACCTGCCGGTTGATTGCGAAGAGAAAATTCGTAAAAAAATTTACACTCTTCGGAATTATCGTGTATAATATGTATGTGAACGATGCGAGAGCGTGGTTCACGAGTGTTCTTTGAGAAAGGATTTATTGACAACCCTGTGAAGATGGTCTTACGGACCGCAGGGGTCTGGCCGACGTAGCGATTACGGAATGGGATACTGTTCCGGAAAGCGAGACCTTGAAGGAAAGGCAGCGATGCCTACGGACGGTTCACCTACCCGTGAGGGCAAGGCTCTGGTCAGTGTCGCAGTATGTCAATGGTATCTAGTCCTGACTTCGGATTCCGCCCCACAAGAGGCACTGGGAGTAATCCCATCCCGCCTGCGGTATTATGCCTGAGAAACATAATGCCCGGCAACTCACCCTACGGGTATCGGACGTGTTGACGCACAGTAATGTGCTATAAGGAATCGAAGTCGAGCGAGTAGCCGTATCACGTCTTTTTAAAACGATGACTTAAGGATTTTATGTCTCTGAAGTTCGGTGAAAGTTCCGGGGTTCCGCTCCCCGGCGTTGTATCGTCACGCAAGTGGCCATTGGAAAAGTGCTTGGGTCGCTCCCTTGCCCTCAGAGCCAGTGAATGTCGGATAACAAGGTACGGTTGGGAAGTATTGTACGGCGAAGGCCGGTCTTAAATCATTTCGCAAAGAACACTCAAAACATATACAGACGGATGGGACCTTCGGGTCCTTTTTCTGTTGCTAAATTAACTGATAGCAAAAGGAAGAGTTTTTATGGCGTTTGAAGAAAAAAGACTATTGATATTGGACGAAGACCTCGATTCCGTATACGGAACGTATTATTCCCAGCAGATGGGCAGGGATGATTTCGACAGGATTATCGCACTTGACCCCACGTTCAAGGTCGAGAACAACAAACTCGGAGAGTTCGGCAAGTGGCTTTTGACCCTGCACAAAAGGGGAGAGGACTTCGACGAAATCGGGGACGCCGTAAAACCCGCACTGGAGAAATACAAATCAATCAAGAACAAACTCAAGGGCGACAACGCCAAATACAGGGACGTCAACGCCTTCAAGAAGTTCTCCGACCTCACTTCCTTCCTCGACACCGTCGACGTCTACGACAAATCCGATTTCGAGGTCAGGGCGGAGCAAATCCCAGGCGCGGTCATGTTCGCCAAGAACGATGACTGGGAGGTCTGGAACCCACAGACATACGAGGCGTCAAAGTTCATCAGGGGCGACAACGCCGTCTGGTGCACCGGAAGACACGACAGCGACCACTATTACAACTACTATACCGAACGCGGCGGAAAGATTTTCATCATAATCAACAAACACGACAGGGACAAAAAATACCAATTCGCCATATACGCCCCCGAAAGAAGATTCAACGACTTCAGGGAATTCAAGGACAGCGGCAACTCCGGAGTCGAACCCGTCGATTTCTTCCTGAGCAGAAGGTCGTTGTTCAATCTATTGAAGGACAAACCTGAATTCGCGAACTTCGAAAGCATGAATAGGGTAAGGGAATACATCGAATTCGAGAACGGCGACGCAAAACTCGAATACAACTTCGGCGATTTGTCCTACGAGGCAAGGAAGATTATGGGCAACAACGGATTCAGGAAGTTGGTGAAGGAAGTGGTAATCACGACCGAACGCTCCGGCGATGTCGTGGACATCACCCAATTCAGGGGAAGGTGGCAGAATTGGCCGAAGTTAAGGAAATTGACGATTGGCAACGGATTCGTCGCAGTAGCCCAAGGGATGTTCTCGGACATGCCGAACCTAAAGACCGTGGTAATCGAGGGGAATACCATGAAGAATATCGGGGAATCGGCGTTCGAGGGGTGCAAGAACCTTGAGACCGTCAACCTCCCGGAATCGGTCGACACCTTGGAATTGAACGCGTTCGACAAATGCGAAAAGGTGAAAATCACGACGAAGAGACATCCGATAGCATGCAAAAGGATAAACCAACCTTTCTATGCAAAGCATATAAACTTCACGTCCGGGGAGGACGTTGAGGAGGCATTGGAACTCAATGAGGAATTCTCCGAATCGATGCCGCAATGGCTAAGGGACTTCCTAAAAAAGAACAAGGATGCCAAGGAACTGTTCAATAGGGCAAACCTCGACTTGAACAAGATGCACTTCTATTCCCTGGACGATATCCCCAGCCCGGCGTCGAAGTTCACCAGGGAACCATACGTCCCCATCTATCACCTTAAATACTCATATAGATATGGCGATGAGACGACCGAGATGGACCAAATCTACATTCCGGGATTGAACGACCACGAATACTACTACTGGCCTTCATATTGGAGCAAAGAAACCTTTGATAAATATTCAAAGAGGGACATCCTCGCCAACACGGTCGACTTCTGCTATTACGATTCGACGGATGAATCAAACTGGTCGAAGGAAAAGAGAAGGGGCAGAGCGGAGTTCCACACATGGGACGACAAATACGGCAGACATCCGGAGAAGGGATGGAGGCTCCACGACGAACCGGTCGAGGTTCCTGGCCACTACGACGAGAACGATAAGTGGGTCGAGACCGCGGTCAAGAGAATCCAAAGATTCGCCAACGCCGAGGGCTACGATAAATCCGGATACCTTCTTGACCCCCATAAATACGAGAGGATGAGAATCCAACTCGGCAAATTCAAAGTCAAATCGATGGACTACATCCTCGACGAATTGAACGGAATCAGAAAGGAACTGGCATCCTATCTGACCAAGTTCAACGTCAAGAAGATTAACTCGTCGCCAATCAAGATTAGGACGCTTAGGAACCTATCAGAGCAGTTGATGCAACTCATGGAGGAATACACTAACCTCGTAGAATCGATAGAGAATGCATTGGCCCTCAAGGACAAGAAACAGAGGAAGGATAAACTGGACGACATCTTCTTCGGTGAAAGATGGTCATCTGGTTCGTCGGTACTCTCATTCAGGGACAGGATAAGGCGTTTGAAAAAGAGCGTCGACTCCGCGGTCCAAGTCATAATCGGCGAATAAACATACAAAGGCCTCCTCGGAGGTCTTTTGCTTTATGCTAAATTAATTGATATGGAAAGCAGATTACTAGAGAACGTATACCCGATTGACGATACCCCGACCAAGATAATAGTTGGTGATACCGATTTTCTTGCGTTCGTAGACAACAACATCCAGAAATCGGACCTGAGGGTTTTCTACGATTATGAGCACGGATGGTATCTCGTGGCAGACGCCGGCGACAGGATACACATCGACATGATTAAGGACGCCATTGACAAAACAGATTTGTATGACCAAGACGAACTTCCGGAAGACGAATATGGTTACGGTTACACTTACGAAAAGGCAGACTACATCCACGACAACTTCGGATACAGTTTCTATCTAAGCAAGGATGCGGAACCAGATTGCGAAGAGCCATACGACTTCACGTCGAAGTTAAACGCACACGGAAAAACCGTTTACCTATTCGCCTGGACAGACGTAAGCGACATGGGGATACTGCACGAGGCAAAGGAAGACAGGGAAAGATTCGCCAAGTGGGTCAACTCATTCGTCGGCGACATGGACGAAACCGATGAGGTGCTAAGGACATTCAACAAGGAAAAGCAAAGGGTCGAGGCACAGAAGAGGGACGTCTACTGGTGGATGAGGAACTCAACACCCGAGGAGTTCATCGAATTCCTCACGTCGTTGACCGCCAAGAAAACCAGGTCGGAGATAAGGGCCGACGCGAAGGAAGGGGCGGAACTCATATACCATTCCAAGAACTGGAAGGTATATAAGATAAACACCCTGGACGCCGCCACAATCTACGGCAAGGGGACGAGGTGGTGCATCACCGGCAAGGAGAAGGAATACTTCTGGAACTTCTACAGGAACAAACACCTGGGCGCACCATCCGAGTTCTATTTCTTCATCAACTCGTTCGGAGACAAATACGCGATGCTCTATTGCAAATCGAACGGTAGATTCGAAATCTACACCGATTCCGACAACTACACGAGGGTCATCCCGGAAGCACCCAAGGTCGAGGGATTGCCTGACGTCGCGGAACCGGATTCGGAATTGATAAACGAACTGGCGAAGGCAATCAAGACCGACGCCAAGAACATCGTCAAGGTCTATCCTTCGCAAGAGGAACTGTACGATAACGACAACGTCGAGAAATACACCGTGTTCCTCAGGAACGACGACATGATTGATTTGTACAGAAGCCTGGAGACTAACGAATTCACGCCGTTCGAGGATTATTGGGATGTCTGATAATACTTTTTATTTATATTATCGCATATTTTCGTGTATAATATATGTGTATGGAAGAAAAAGACATTGTTGAAACATCGGCCTCCCCGGAAGTGGAAGTACTGGAGGGCGGCCACGACTACACGAAGGACATCCCCGCCTTGGCCACGATTGCGGAAGTGACCGACAAGAACTCGCAGGCGATGATAATGGTGAACGGGGTCGCGTATCCTGTCGTACACCATCTCGTGCATTGTCCCAAATGCGGAAGGGTAATCGTTGACATCTCAAACCCCATGGTGTCCTATTCGGACGTGTGCAGAATGTGCACGGAGGCGGAGCATAAGTTCCTTAACGTAGCCACATACTGCCCGGCCTGCGGACAAAGGCTCAGATACGCCAGGGAAGAGCCGATAGATGCGGAGGTCAGCGAGAAAGCCGCGGAATAGCGAAAACTTCCTCGCTAAATTAAGGGAGAGGCACTGCCATCCCTTATCCTTTCAGTTGGTAACCCTCTCAACGGCTCGCACAATGCGGGCCTTTCTTTATTTATTTAAAAATCCCTATGTACACTACACAATTATATAAATATGAGGGGTCGAGGAAGAGGAGGACATGGGGAGAGGGTAGAGATAGAAGAGAAGGGATGGGGGACGTAACTAGTATAGGTAGACGCTAAATTAAATGATACACGAAAGGTTTAACGGTAACTTACGATGAGATATTTGAAGGAATCATTGAAACTATTGAAAGAAGACGACATAGACGCTGAGACAGCCGTCGAACAGGAACCGGAATTCAACGAGGACGACCTCGGTGATTTGGATTTCCAGGGTGTCGACATCACCGCCGGCGCGGACAAGGTCTGCTCCGGAAGCAAATGGGACGTATACAAGCCGAAGAACCTCGACGGCATGATTCTTCTTGCATCCGGCACTAAATGGCTCAGCCCCTACAAATACAATCACCGCGAGATGGAATACGACCAGGTCGACGAGGAATCGTGGACGACTAAGAACTGGCCAAGTGCCTTCGTGTTCATCGACAAGCAAAACGAAAACAACAAATTCCTTTTCTGCTCCAACTGGGCCGGGGTCTATTCGCCCAGGTTCGCGAGATACAGCGCGGCGACCTGGATTTTCAAACAGAACGACCCCAAATTGACCAAGTGGGCCGTGGACCAGGGATTCAAATACACATCGACGGCATTGAAGAAGAAGGCGGGAGGACAGAAGGTCGCCCAAACCGGGACATACGTCTATCCCACGGACATGGAGCCTGCGCATAAGGACAAACAGGCGGCAAGGAGAATAGAAGTCGTACCGGGGACGAAGCAAATCAGGTCCAGGGCCTTCGGGTGGTTCCCCAACGTCACCAGCATCGAATTGCCTGACAGCGTCGAGAAAATCGGCTCCTATGCATTCTGCTCGTCAGGGATAAGGGAAATCAGGATTCCCCCAAAAGTCAAGGTCCTCAAGGAAGGGACGTTCTCATACTGCTATGACCTTGAGAAGGTAATCCTTCCCGATGGGTTGCAGGAAATCCAGGAACGCTGCTTCACATACTGCGGAAAACTAAGCGAGATATTCATCCCACTTTCGGTCACGAAGATTGGCAGACAGGCATTCAACCTGTACAGAAACTGGTATAGGTCCGAGGCCGCACCAAACCCGGACAGCGTCAGAATAAAGGTCTACTGCGAGGCACCGGAGAAACCAGACGGTTGGGCAGAGGATTGGATTGAGAGAAAGACATCGACGTATAATTACGACACCAGGACATGGGAACCCGTGTTCCTCAACGGAATAGAAATCATCTGGGGAGTATCGAGGCCCCAAAGCCTGCACGAAGACGAAAACGGGGAGGAAGACATCGGGGACATCGAGTTCGTCGCCAGGGACAATCCCACCAAGGTGAAAGACGGCGCGACGGGATTGAAGGTTGTCGTTCCTTTGAGTTACGACGAATTCCTTTCGTATTATGACGGACAGAATGCCGAAAGAATCAGCGACATAGTAAAATATAACTTCAACGGAAACGGAGCCATAAGAAACACATACGTCGTATTGGACGGCGACGACAACGCGATAGGGACGTTCATCGCAAGGAACAGGGATTACTTCGGCGAAAACTGCGCAAGGATATCGTCCCAGGACTTCGCACGCTACATCGTCGGCAAATCTAAGAAGATAGCGAAGTGGTTCAAGAACACGTTCTCCACATCAAGACACGATTTCGATGTCGCGTTGAGCCAACAGGACTTCCTGGACAGAACAGGAGGTGTGTGGACATACGGCGGCGACGATTACCTAGGTGACAGTAGGGCAGTCGTCAAGAAGGTAATCTTCCCGGATGGTATGACTGAGATTCCGGCATACGCATGCTCCAGGTTCTGGGGACTGGAGGAAGTGGAGATACCTGAATCCGTTACCAAGATTGGCAGCCTCGCATTCAGCGAATGCAAGATGCTGAGGAACGTCATCCTCCCCGAATCGATAAAGTCAATCGAAAACGGCGCGTTCAAATTCAGTGGACTTGAGGAAGTGAAGATTCCCGACGGCATCACGGAAATCCAGGATGAATGCTTCTCCGGATGCAGCAACATGAAGAGGGTCCAATTGCCCAATAACCTAAGGAAAATAGGCAAAGACGCATTCTTCGGATGCAGCGGCATGGAAACGTTGGACATCCCCGAGGGAACGACCGAAATCGCAAAGCAGGCGTTCACCTACGGAAGAAGCCTGAAGAGGGTACACATCCCGGCATCTGTCACTACAATCGGGGATTTCGCGTTCTCCATGATTGAGTCGCCTGAGTGCGTCATCTACTGCGACGCCGAATCAAGGCCCGATGGATGGTCAAACAAAATAGTATACAACTTCCTATATAACAAGGAGCCTGATAACATCACGTTCAAATTCGGGGAGCACATTACCGAGGACATCGACGACAGCGACATCTCGGACATAACCTTCGAGGCGGATAACTTGGACACCGATTACGAAACGGGCTCGCAGCAATACATGGCAAAGATGAAGGCCGACGCGGAAAGGCACGGCTTCACGATTGAGTTCCATCAACCGGTCTACCCCAAGAGGGGAGACCCAATCTGGTATTGCGGCGTAGATGGAATCTTCAGCCTGAAGAAAGACGGCAGGGAGATTTACGTATACGCCGGCGGTGACGCCGACCTTTACGACAGGAACACGAAAGACAGTGTGGAATCAAGCCATGACCTTGAGGAGAAGTACGGAATCTTCAACGACAACGCGTTGTATCTGAACACCTCAAGCGATTGGGATGACGACAAGCCGGACTCACCGCTGTTGTGGGGAGAGGACAACACCCTCTACATCGGATTCGTAATCTCCAACAACGCGAAGGGAATAGACATCTACAGTTACGACATGAACTTCGAGGATTCGTATGACCTCATCCACGACTTCTACAGTATAGACACGCTGTGTACCGAGGCATACGAGAGATTCCTAAACGAATACGACACGGAAGACTAAGCAACCAATGGTTGCTTTTTCTTTAGTTTGACATGCGTTTCCTGCTGTGATATACTATTTGGGAACATAGGAGGAAACCATCATGAAATTCGTTTATGCGACCGGCGGCAGGGAGAAATACTTCAAGGCCACCGACGTGGGCGACTGCGTCACCAGAGCCATCGCCAACGCGACCGGCGTGGACTACAAGGAAGTCTACGACCGGCTTTTCGTCCTGACCAAAGAACGCAGATACAGCAAACGCGAACGCCACTGCAAACACGAGACGCCACGCAACGGCGTGTTCACCCGCGTGGCGAAGAAATACATCGAGGAGGAACTCGGATGGGTGTGGGTCCCGTGCATGGGAATCGGCACCGGATGCAAGGTCCACGTCGCCGACGGGGAACTTCCATCCCGGGGCAACCTCATCCTCAATCTCTCCAGACACTTCTCGTGCGTGAAGGACGGAGTACTGTACGATACCTACGATTGCTCCAGAGACGGCTCTCGCTGCGTTTACGGGTACTGGCGGGCTCCCACACCGGCCGAACGCGAATCGTGGCTGGAAAGGCGTTCTAGGGCCCTTACGGAGGCATCCGAGAAACAAGCCGCACGCGAAGACCTGGCGAAACGCAAAGCCGAGGCCAAAAAGCACAACGACAAAATCAGGAAATCATACGCCAAGAAGATTCGCGAACTCGAAAGGAGAATCAAGAGACTCGAGGCCGAGAGGGATGCCAAACTGATTGTCGTGAAATAAAGTTTATACATTATAAATTTATAATGTATAATATATAAGGAGGACTATCCATGAAAGAATATTTTGTGATAAGCGACAGCCACTCATTCTACTCAATCGTCAGGAAATCCCTGTTCAAGGCGGGATTCAGGAAGACCAACAAGGACCACATACTCGTCGTCCTGGGAGACGTCTTCGACAGGGGACCGGAAACCATCGAGATGTATGACTTCATCATGTCGATACCGAAACGCAGGAGGATTCTCGTCCGCGGCAACCACGAGCCTTTGTTCCTCAAATTGCTGAACGACAAGCAGTTCCCGGACGACTACGATTACCACAACGGTACCGTCGGGACCTTCTGCCAAATCGCGCACGAGGACGAAAAGAAACTGTATAGGTCGTACTGGTATTCCAACCTCTACCTTGAGCACGGTGACCTCAGCGACGCACCAATCATCGACACCGGGGAATACGTCAGCAAGAACATCGTCAAAACCTGGGACCACGTTCGGGACGAGGTCAGGAAGAGCGAAATCGTCGACTGGCTGGTAAGCGACGAATGGGTCAACTACTTCGAGATGGACAAATTCGTCATGGTCCACAGTTTCATCCCGTTAAAACCGAAGGAGGAATACGAACAGTACGCCACGATGGGCTATCAAATCCCGGACTGGGCATGCACATACGACCCCAACTGGAGGGAACCCACAGCAGATTGGTACGACGCCGTGTGGGGATGCCCATACACGCAGTTCGACGCCGGCTTCTTCAAACCTGAGGCCGACAAGGGGAAGGTGTTGGTCTGCGGACACTGGCACGCGAGCGACTTCCACAGAAGATACGAAGGGGATTGTTCTAAAAATTTTGAAATCTATTTCGGTAAGAACCTAATCGCAATCGACGCGTGCACCGCATACTCCAAGATGTCAAACGTATTGCACATCAAGTTCGTCGACGGGGAATGGACCTGCTTCGACAAGTACGGAAACAAACTGGAACCAAAAAAGAAGGAAACAGACAATGCTGGAAACTAAGATAACCTACAACAACAAAATCAAACTCCCGGGCGTGGACCCCCTCTGCGCAGACGGGATGATTCACATCAGACTGAGGGACTACGTCGAGGGCGAGACGTTGGTCGGGTTCGAACAGAAACTGACCTACATCATCGTCAAGATATTGACCACCCTGCCGATAGACGCCAACGACATCCGCTCGGACGACTTCGACAAAGTCTGGGTCAAGTACTACGGAATGCTATTAAATAATGAATTATTTAATAGGCTACTCACCGGATGCCAGGCGTTCATCCCCGACTTCAAGGGATTCAAAATCTCTAAGAAGTACAAGAGGGCAGGGCTCAAGGGGCCGTTCGACCAATTCGGAATCGTCGACGAGATGTCATGCGACACCGTGTTCGAAATCGTAAGTTCCATGGCGATAGACCAACTGTTCTCATTAGTCTTCAGCGACAACGTGACGTTCCAAATCACCAAGTCCGAGGACAGGGATTACTCCAAGGTCTACGGTAAGTTCGTAAGTAAGATGAACAGAGCCAAAAAGCCCGAAGATAACGAGCAAACCGAACAGCAATACCCCGAGGGATACGAACCCGTTGACCTCTGGGACAACCAATAAGGTGGGGAAACGTTCCAGTATATTGGGGACGACGCATCGCGGAGGCCCCTCCCTCGGTCGGGCCGGCCGCCTCAAAATACGTCAAATGGATTCGGTTTCTAAAAAATACCCTTAAAAATATGTTTGGGTTTAAAAAATTCAAAGGTCTGGGTTTTTCCCTGTCTACCTACGAGAATACTATGTATATAGTATTCGAGTAGGTTGATGTTACGTTATATACGTTACGTTATATACGTTACGATATAGACGTTACGTTATAACGTTACAGCATCCCCAAAGAAAATATATAAAAGAAAGCACCCTTCAATCACACATACAGATAACAAAAGGTTGACATACCGACCGAAAACGGTGTATAATAGTTACGAACGAGAAAGGAGATTCGTTATGAGCAGACTCACAGGCGACGCATCGGATTTGATTAGCCACATCCTACTATCGGGGGATGAGGGCGATAACTTCTACGAATGCTTTCTGAAATTCAAGGAGGCCACCGGGGGCGTCATCAACATCGTCCATCCGGTAAAGATAAACAAGGCCAACGCCGAGTATGTGGCAAATCATTCAAGTATGTACGACTACATCAAGGAAATCAGGAAGTTAAATGACGGGAGGTGCAAATGCGGATACAGGTTCGACGAGCACCCGGTGTTCCAGAGGAAGTTTGGAGACTACGCCAAGTTCGACACCATCGAGGAGTTGGTAAAGGACAACGGAAGCGACACGTTCTACGTCTCGGAGGAATACAGATTCAACGACGTCCTTGACATCATGCCCTACCTCGCACATGGCGTAGGCTCGTATATGGCATCGACCGACGAAGACGGGAAGAGACACGTGAGCGTCACCATCTCCGGCACGTCCATGTACGACGACTCGGACGAAACCTCCAGGTCCGTCGGCATGGACCCCCACTCGGATTGGAGGCGCAGGAAATACCTCGAGTTCTTCAGGGACGTCGTAATCAACTACCTCAACCCAATCGGCAGAATCGTGGTCAAGGACATCGACTTCGACAAAGGCACCACAACGATAAACGTCGGTGCACCAATCGATTCCAACTTCCCGGTCGAGATTGTCCTTAGGAACGACGTCGACCCCGACTTCATCATGCAGCAGCCTAAAGTGGTCAACGCGGATGAGGGTACCGTGGATATCTCGGATGTGTTCCCTACCGACCATCAGGAATCCATGACCTCAATCAGACTCAGGTTCGTGGCTCAAAAGGCTCCCCTCAAGAAAGAGGACCTCAAGTTGATTGACATGGATAGGACGTCATCCGGGTTCAAGGCGTTCTTCGGGAAGAAGGACTGCACGGATTATTGGGGAGACGACTGGAACGACAAGCCCTATGAGCACAACGCCGGCGAGGTATACGACGAATTCGTGGAGAGGACCGTGGACTTCAACATCCCGTTCGGATGCAAAGCCTACATGCCCTGCGACGGAGAATACAACAGCCGTTGGTCCAAGGAGGACTTCAAGAACATGGTAACCCCAATCCTGATTGTGGTCCCCAAATCAATCGCGGACAGGGAGATGTACGCCTGGAGCAACGACGACTACAAATCATGGGTCGGGACCAAGGGGGTCGTCAGATTCTACCTTGAGGACTCGAAGGAGGACTTCATAAAGAAACTCATCGGACTATACGAGGACGCCGGTCAATTGCCCAATTCGTTCCTGTTCGAAAGCGAGGACAAACCGAATGGGTAAGGTCAACAGCATGGGGTTCGATTGGTCTAAGGACAGCGAACGCGAATACGCCATGAGGCTCGTGGAGACCCTGCTCGACTGGGGAAGGGACAACGATGACTCATACTGCCAGGTCAAGATGGAGATGAAGGGAATGTTCCTGGAGGTCTTCTGGACCGTGGTAGACAAGGACGGCGAATGGGGAACCACGTTCGAGCCTGTGAACGAAGACCAACTCGTCGTCAAGGAGATACGTTTCCCCAACGGCCATTACGAATACGCCGTCGACGAGGAACACGAGAAATACCTCTGGGAGAGATTCCACAAGGAGAACCCGGGTTGGTATAGGAACGACTTCGGGATATGGACCAGAAAGGAAGAGGACCAATAACGATGAAAACGAACATCCCAAACCCAGCCGTCAAAATCACCCAAGAGGAACGTGATTTGATGAAACACATCGAGTCGTATGAAAATTATGACTTCGATGGGATGAAGGTCTTGGGTCGCTGCGGAAACCTTAGGAAGGCCAAACGCATATTCAAGAGCCTGATGGAAAAGGGAATCGTTGAATACGATGGGTTCGACCCCGAAAACATCTGCACCAAAAACAAAATACGTAGGGGTATCAATTGGTATCTCGCGGTCTTCAATTGGAACAAGGAGAACAAACAATGAGGAAACTTACATTGGCGATGTTGGCGTTGGCATGCGTGTCATGCATGGCCGGATGCAACGAGAACTACAAGAAGGTCGGCGGCAATCAGATGATTACCGGCTCAAGGCAATACAACTACGCGTTGGTACGCTCGCAACTCACCGGCGACACATATTACCACATCAGCGGATGGGCCGAATACGGACCGGAGGGCGGAGCGACGATGGCATCAGGCGGAACCGCGGCCATCGCCCCCTACGTGGGACTCGAACTCCAATTGGCGGTAAGCAAGGACGTCGTCTATTACTGGGAGCCCAACCTCTCATACATCCTGTCCAAGGAATACAATATGTCCTGGGAAAAACTCTCCGGCGGAAAGATGGTGGAGTGACATGGCACAGGTATCGAGCAACATCAAGAAAGCCATCGAAGGCGTCAAAAACGGAATCGTCGTCAAGAGATACGACGGCGGCATCAACGACTTCAGGGGAAGCGACTTCGTCTACCTGGTCTTCTTCGACGGTGGATATAATCTCATCGTCAGAGGCAGAGAGGGGATGCTCAAGGTCGACGACTACGGAATCTCCTGGGCGTTGGACGAGAGGGGATTCACATCGAACAAAACAACAGTGGAGGCGGAACAGTAAACCGTTCCGGTAAGGAAATGACAGATAAAGACAGAAGATTCAGCCAATTCATCCGTAAAGCCCAACGCGAGGGCGCAACAAGCGAGAACGTCAAACTCCTTGAGGATTTCATGGATGACGACATCAAGGCACTCAGAGATGAACTAGGCATCAGCAAAAGGGCTTTCCTGAGGCATCTCATCCTCATGTCCATGTGCGACCCCGTTACGGCTGCCTATGTCGCAGCCAACGACGAGCCGGCATGCCCGGAGGCCTGAAGCACATCCAAACCAATCGCTAAATTCATGTGAGGAAAGGTCAGTGGAGGCTACGTCCGTATGGAAGCGAGATACGACTTTTCCGATTACGAGGAGGCATATTACCATCGTAAGGTGATGGACTGCGTTAGGATTGGGACCTACCTGCTCAAGAGGCTCAAACACGACAAGAAGGCCAAGGAACTTATCGAAGAACTCGCCACCATAGACTTCCGATGGGACCTCCCGGAACGTGAGTTGGACAGGATAACCGAGGTGCTCCAGGACGTGAGAATCTGGCTGATGGTGAACGTCACCTCGCTGTGATTCAAAACCGTGACTCAAATCACGGACGCTAAATTAAGTGGACCGGCGTAACTGCGCCAAGTTTAAGAAAACAATAGATTTCCACTTTTCGGAGTGGATTTTTATTTTGGGTTTGACACACCGTCACGGAAGTGGTATACTATCACCGAAAGGCAGGAAGATACCATGAAGTTCAATATCCCAGTCTCCAAACTCGACCGTCTCCAGAAGAAGGTCAACCGCATCATAAACAAGACCCACGACAAGGGACTCGACACAATCGTCTTCGAGGTAGGCGACGAGGTCCGAATCGAGGACGAGAACGTCAAGGGCGTCTTCCACGTCTGCCGCGAGGTCGAGGCCTCGGGCGAGTACGTCATCGACGGCTGGCAATTCGTCGGCACCGTCGAGCACAAGGACAACGGCAACATCATCCGCTGCGTCGTCCCCGAACTCGAATCAGACATCCCGGCCAAGTACAAAACATCCCATCCATATTGTGAGCACTGCAAAACCGTCAGGCCCCGCAAGGACACCTACCTCGTCCGCAACATGGAGACGGGAGAGTACCGGCAGGTCGGCAGGCAGTGCCTCATGGAATACACCAGGGGACTCAGTGCGGAGGCCTGCGCCGAAATCATGTCCGTCATCGACGCCTGCGTATTGGCAAGCGAGTGCGAGGACGATGACATCGTGGAATGCTTCCGTGCGTTCGGCAACTCCTCATACCTCCTCGACACCAATGAAATCAAGTATATCGCCTACGGCTACGTCAGGGACCACGGCTACGTCGGTGGTGGCGTAACGTCTGAGACCGTCGTGAACGTCATCTGCAAGACCGCCAAGGACGTCAGTTTCAGGGAGGCCACCGACGAGGAAATCGAGGCCATGGACGAGTGGGTAAATAATATCCATGCCGAGTACGGGTACATGTACAACGCCAAGGTCGCCTGGACCAGCGAGTACTCCGAGTTCCGCGACGTCGCCCTCATCACATCCTTGGTCGCCGTCTACATCAGGGAGATGAGCAAACTCGCCAAGCGTAAGGCCGACATGGAATCCCGCAACAACGAGTGGGTCGGCGAGGTCGGTGACAGAATCACCGTCAAGGTCGCCAAGGCCCGCATCCTCTACACCAGGGACAACAGCCACAAGTCATATTACGCCCGCTGCTCCTACGTCTGGGAAATCATAGACGAACAGGGGCACACCTTCAAGTGGTCCTCATCCTCCTACGCGGAAATACTACCTGGGAATACCATCGTCGCAACCGTCAAGGCCCACGATGAATACAAGGGGACCAAGCAGACGGTAATCACCATGGGCAAGGTCTCCGAATAAAACACATCAACGAAACGAGCCCGTTCAGAGATGAGCGGGTTTTTCGCATACGCGTATATTCGAGCATTTGCGTTGGCTAAATTAAATGATTCGGAAGTTATGCCTAACCTTCAAAGGCATTAAAGGAGACATTATGAAGAACAAATTGAACGAGAACGACGAATTATACGGCGGCGACCCATCCGTTTTGGAAGACGCCATCAAGTACGGCGAGAACGTGAGGAAGATGGTCAAGAAGAACCTCAAGCCGGCCGAGGACGCCGCAAAGGCATTGGCCAAGGACACCGCCACCGAGGCCAGCAAGACCAGGATAAACATCAACAAGGCGTTGAAGGCCATGAAGGTCTGCGAGGCGTTCAAGGATAGGTTCGGGGACAAGATGCTCGCCGAGAGCCTTCCCAAGGTCAATTGGAACGACATTTACGTGGCATTGGTAGACAGTGAATTGGAGGTAATCATCGAGAACATGGGTGATTCCGCCTACGACGACGATAAGTACATCGACGTCAAGAGGGAACTAGTCAACGACCCCGAGTTCTATGAGGATATGGTCAGATACATCGCATCGCAACTCACGGGATACGATAGGTTCTGGGAAACCATAAACGAAATCGTGGACGATGAGTTCTGGGAATACATGGGCCGTGCGGCCAAGGAGTTCGTCGAAACGAACAACGGCGAAATCGAATTGGGAGACGGGGAAACCGAGAACGAGGCCTTCGTGACGCACGTCAAGACCAGGAAGGAACTCGCCCCAATCATCGAGGAAGCCAAGAAAAACAAGAGGAAATTCACCGTCCGCAAATCATGCATGGAAGGATACAGATACGAAATCAGGGTCGACAAGGCGTTGAACGAGGCCAAGTACGACGGCGGGGAGTTCGACGTCTCGGAGGCGTCGTCAAACCCAGACGCGGCATACAGGGCACTTGAGATGACGCTCGACGACGACAGGAAGGCTTTGCTTGACGTCATCTACGACGCATGGAAGAACTGCCGTAACGAAGGCAAGTTGGAACTCACCGACGAATCATGCAAGACAGATGAATCCTGCAAGACAGACGAATCATGCAAGGTCGACGAGGCATCCTCA
>Ga0256405_10001416_pt1 | contig 65512 bp, 48 predicted proteins | sample RumenRJG_02DNA_FD_189096 | JGI IMG/M metagenome (GOLD analysis project Ga0256405, IMG submission 189096) | Bovine rumen microbial communities from Lethbridge, Alberta, Canada - RJG_02 | ecosystem: Host-associated > Mammals > Digestive system > Stomach > Rumen | place: Canada: Alberta... | reverse complement strand
TTCTCAATCCTTAACAGCAGCTTCTCCCTCTCACTTTCAAATAGAAACTTTAGTGTCTCGTCGGGTTCCAACTTTATTAACATCTCTATCTTTTCAAGCTGAGCATAATAGTTGTGTTCCCCATACTCCTTACGTATGAGTTCCAAAACATTCTTATGTCTGCTCACAATCTCCATCCTTTTATAGAGATTTTTAAAAGGTTAATACTTGCTGAAATCTGATTATGAAATCAGAGCCCAACGTTAATTCACTCTTGTTTTCTTTCTGTTCGGGGTACTTATGACTACCCAGGAAATAAGTCACAAGAATCGTAAAAATTAGGAATCCTTATGACTGATTCTAGATTCTCTTCTCTCTTACGAGATAGTCATAATTTTAGGATCTTTGTTTAGCTGCAAAATTACAAAGAAAAAACAGAATTTCCAAATTATTTCGTGAATTTTTTGTTATCCTAAAAGAAATTGATATCTTTGCAAAGAATTGGGATTTGACAATAACGTGTTATGAACATATTCTACATTCTCGACTTCATATATTATAGGGTTGCGGAGATATATGCACGCCGTGGACTTGGACCTATCGGACCAGAGAAATTTTACACGGGAGCACATCCTGATCATTTTGTCAGTTTCCCGGTTTTCGGTGTAACATTATTCATTCCGATAAATATTTATAAATTCATTTTTTGGAATAATATTGATATTGAGTCGTACTTGATCGGGCTGCTTATAGTTTTTGCACTATATTCGCTCCTAATCATAATAATATTTGATCGGAGATACCACCGCATGGATATAGATTTGCTTAGACGTAAATACAAGCCAAGTTCGTTGTATAGGAATGTGCCTGGTTGGGCTGTGATATCCATTTCTATTGCCCTGTTCTTGGTTGGCATGGCTTTCGGGCTATATACCTCTATTGATTTATAAGAGACAAGGGAAACGCTGAACGCGACGGGGGATGAATAATAAGCCGAACTCTGCTTTATAAGAGCAGAGATCGGCTTTTTTCTATTCTCTCTTCACTACTGCCTTTCCTTCGAAGGCGCATATCTCTTCGGCTATTTTATTAAGGTTATGGAAGATGCTGTAGTCGGTGTCTTTAGGGATGCCGTTGACATCGCCGATGGTTTCTGGGGACCAAGGGGCGAGGATGAGGAGGGAGCCGTTCTCGCAGGCATGGAAACGGGAGGATTCGGGCTTCCAATAACGGCCGATAGGCTCTTTCTGGATATGGATTAACGGATAACCGCTCTCTATGCAGCGGTTCTTGATAAGGCGCTCTCCATTGGAGATGCCTGGGGTGACGATGACGGTTGCACCTTGCATGACCTGTGCCTTCCATTGGGCACACTCACGGCGATAAGCTTCTGTCAGCTCGTATGGGGTACGGCCGTCGGGTGCTTTGCGATGACAGAACACCTGCACCTTCCTTGCCCATCGCAGGAGAAAGAGATTGCCGAAGGCGGCATAGTCGCGCCCTCCGATGACGACATGCAGGCATCGCTGCATGAAGGTGGGATTGAGACGGAGGATGACGGCACGGCGAGGGTTATCGCTCACGTAGTTGAGCATGGCGGAGAGGTGGCGGCGGTCGTAGCTGCCGTCAGGGTTGGTGAGGCAGATGGTGTCGTCGTAGTTGTCATCGAAGAGGGGGCGATATTTGCGCTCTACCGAGAGATAGGCAATGGCGCGCTGCTCCTTTCCCATGCTGGAGATTTTCTTGCCCCAGCTGGAGCTGACAACAGCCCCGGTAAGCTCACGATAGCGAACCGTGCACGCTGACTTGAAATACTGGATAATAGCGCCAAGGCTCTTATCCATCCTCTCCCCCACTTCTATCACGCCGTGGAAGTGGTCGGGCATGCAGACGGCGGCATGGAGGGTGATGTTACGGCCTTTGGAGGCCTGAATGGCGGCGGTCTTGTGCCATTCATCCATAACGGCAGAACCAAGGGCGGAGAGGTGAACGGAGGGATTATGGGCATCCATGTTCAGCTCGCTGAGGAGACTATCACGATTCCCCACCACAAGGGTGATGAGGTATATGCCTTTGTCGTAATAATCATGGCCGGGGTTATGGGGACGGTAAAGCAAGGCTAATTGATAATGGATAATTGATAATTGAGAATTAACAATTAATAATTAACAATTAACATTATTCCCAATAAAGGATTTCGCGGTTGATATCCCATTTGTGATCCTTAGGGAAGTCATCACCTTCCCAGGCTTTCTTGGAGGTCCATTTCTCGTATGGGGCGGTCCAGAAAGAATCGGTTGGTGGAAGTCCGAGAGCCATGAAGGCGAGAGAGGTCATGTAGAGAGAGCCGTTGTTGGTGTACCAGTCGGCTACGTTTGGATGGGAGCCAACGAAACCGATGGTGAGGAATCCGCCAGAGTTATAGTTCTTTGAGAGAGGAGAGGCATTCTTGGCTGGGTTCTCAACCTGACCATAGAACATACGGTTGGCAACGGCTGTGAGAGCAGAGCGTACCTGTCCTTCGGAGAGTTCCTTCGGGAGTCTTTTCTGCCATGCAAGCATAGCGAGAGGCTGGAGGGTAGCCATGCGGTAAGGGATGCTTCTGCCAACGACAGGGAAAGTGCCCTCTGGAGAGATGAAACGCTCAAGGATGACACTCCATTTCTGCATACGCTTACGAACCTCGTTGAGACGGTTCTTTGAGCCACGACGCTTACCATTCTTATCGAATATCTGATAGCCACCACTTCCCCCACTCTTCTCTATCATCTCAAGACACTCGCAGTACATTGGCTGGATGACGTATGAGTTATAGTAATCGAAGGCGAAGGAAGGGCCGTCGCTGTAGACGCCATCACCGATATACCATTCCTCAACCTTTGAGAGAGAGAGTTTGATGCGGTATGGGTCGTAGTCGGCACCTACGAGTTTCAGGAAACACTCCTCCATGCCCACGAAGAGAAGCCAGTTAGTGTATGGAGGGTCATAGCGACGGAGACCTTTTATTTCCTTTATGTAGAGGTCCTTGGTAGCCTTTGGAAGTGGCACCCAGAGGGAGTCGTAGCCACGGAAAAGACCTTCCACGACGTAAGCACCATCGACGAGAGTCTGACCGCCATTCTCCCATCCGAGGCGGTCGGGAGAGTTAGGATCAACAGCATTGATGATAGCCTTGCGCGTCCACTCACGGAGCTGTTTACGCTTGGCAGACTCTGGTGTGTCATCATCAGGGAGATTGAGCCAAGGAGCGAGTCCGGCAAGCAAGCGTCCGAAAGCCTCCATATAGGCAACTTTCTTGTCGCGGTTGTCCCATGTGGGAGACAGTTCGAGGTTCTTACAGCCATTGGCGGTATCCATGACCTGCTGAAGCTTACCCTCAGCCATGTTCTTCATCACGGGTTCCGCCATCTGGTACATGATATCCACCCATACCTCACGGTCGGTTTTCTGAGGCAGTGGTTTCTTTGCAAAGGAAAGCATTGGCACGAATGCCAGGAATAACAGGAGTCTTTTCATTATTTACTTTGATTTGAGAGTGAGGAGGGTGATTTCAGGGGTGGCACCGATACGCATTGGCATGGTGCCGCCAAGTCCGATGTTCACGTAGAGGTTATGGTCGCCGTCGGTGTAGAGACCGTCGTATTCATCATAGATGAAACGGGCAACAGACCAGCCAAGGACACGGAACTGTCCGGCATGGGTGTGGCCGGAGAGAGTGAGTGAAGGACCGCCTTTCACAATCTCACCACGCCAATGGGTCGGGTCGTGGGTAAGGATGATAGGATAATGGCCTTCGGTGCCCTCAGAGGCTTTCTTCAGGTCACCACGAGTGATGATGTGGTGGATGCCCATGGACTGGTTCTCACAGCCGATGAAATAGACGCCGCGCCCACCAGGGATGCCGCCGAACACGGCGGAATCAGCGCCGAACTCGGCAGAGCCAGAGCCGAACTCGGCTCTGGATTTATGAGGGAAGACGGGGCAGTTGTCATTGAGGAGGAGATGCCAGCCGAGATCTTCTCGCTGCATGCGCTGGAGGTCTGAGATTTTGTAGGCGCGATCCTTGTCGGAAAGGGAGCGGTTGTAAGGGATATAGTCATGATTGCCCATGATGCTCACCACGCCATTAGGAGACTCAAGCTTACTGAGGATAGGGATGAAAGGCTTTAGCTCGCTTTCATCGAGAGAGACGAGATCGCCTGTGAAGACGATAGCATCAGGCTTGAGGGCGTTTATCTCGTTGACGATACCGAGAAGCTCGTCCTCATGGCCTTTCCAGCCGTCAAGGTGGAGGTCGGAGATATGAACGATACGGAAGCCGTCATACGCCTTTGGAAGCCCCTTACAAGCGATTGTGACAGACTTCACCTCATGGAAGTATCTGCCGAAGAAATAGCCCCAGCAGAAGAGGATTAGCCATACCGCCATCATGCCGAGAGCAACACAGCCAAATGGCTTATAGGCTATAGGATGATGGTTGATAAGGGATATTGCCTTTGCAATAAGATAAACCAAGTGTGGGAGTAACGCTACCCCCACACTGATTAAAAGGAATGATATTATAACCATATAGATTTTTCTCACTTTATTACTTTACAGGCTTGATGACGAATGAGAAGCTCTTCTTGCCCTTGTGCATCACGCGATACTGTGGCAGAGCCTGTCCTTCCTTACTCCATGAGTTGACACCACCGACACCTGCCATCTCACCGTCGATGTAGAGATTGACGAATGGAGACTTCTTAACATCACACTGGTGACGCTGTTTCTTCTCAAGACCTTCGTCCATATCGGCTACGGAATAGCGGATAGCAGACATAGCGCCGAGAGGCTGACCATCAGCAGAAGAAATCATGAAGCCCTCACCTGAACGGTCTGACTGCTGCCACCAGCGGATATCGGTCTTTGAGCCTGTTTCCTGCGGACGGATGTATGGGAAATACTGGTCGTCAGCATTCTGAACGTAGATACCAACGTTCTGGGCATCGTTACGGTCGTTGTAGTTCTCGATAGGACCACGACCATAGAACTTGCTCTGATCCATAGATGATGGGAGTTCCATAACCATACCGAAGCGGAGGAGCTGCTGTGCAATGCTGTCGTTCTCCTGTTCGAGAGTCTGGGTGATGACAACAGTTCCGCAAGGCTTGATGTCATAGGTAAGGGTGAGGTTGTTTTGAACGCTTGGGATGTTATACTCAGCCACAACGATAACGTTACCTTCCTTCTGCTTCTTACCACTGACATTAGTAAGCTTCATAGCAGGCATATTCCATGCCTTGAGGTCGCGCTGGAGTCCGGCACCCATATCATTATCGGTTACGGCACGCCAGAAGTTCGGACGGATGCTGCCATTCTCGCCAAGGATAGCCTTTCCAGCAACGGAATAAGAGGTGATGAAGCCACTTGACTTAGAGAAGACGAGATCGGCGTTATCGCCACTAACGATGATGGAAGAGTTATCCTTATCATTTACATTAAGCTTAGCCTTCTTGCCCTTTGGCTTTGCACTTTCATCGGAACATACACCAGAGGCTTTAGCTGCATTGACAAGGAGCTGCTGATGTGCTACCTCATAGCCTGCAGGAAGGAGACCGTCAGCAACCTTATTGCGATAAGACACATTGAGGAATACCTCTTTCTGTGTCTCCTTCAGTTCTGCAACCTTCTGAGCGATAGGAAGCTGATATGAGCCCTTGAGCTGAGCCTTGATGTTGATATCCTTTACAGAACCATCGAGAACAACTTCACCATCAGCGACAACCTGCCAGTAGAGGTCAACATAGTCGAGGGTACGGAAGAAGTTCTCATTGAATACGGTCAAGGTAGAATCGCTGAGAGTGCTCCAGATGTTCTGATAGTGATAGCCAACCTCATATATCTGAGGACTTGGCTGACGGTCAGGCAGGAGGAGTCCGTTACAGTTGAAGTTATTGTCGGATGGGTCATATTTGTTGTAGTCGCCACCATAGGCATAGATCTGAGTACCGTCGGCAAGCTTCTTGTGAAGAGCCTGATCGATGAAGTCCCAGATATATCCGCCCTGGAACTTAGGGTACTTACGCACGAGGTTCCAGTAGTCGCGGAAACCACCGCATGAGTTACCCATAGCGTGAGAATACTCACACTGGATGAGAGGCTTCTTGTTCTTCTCGTCCTGTGAGTATTTCTCGGAACTCCACTGAGAGAAATACATCGGACAGAAAATATCAGTTCCTTCCCTACCATGAGCCGGCTCATAATGAACAGGACGGCTTGGATCAACGGTCTTTATCCAGTCGTATGCAGCCTTGAAGTTCTGGCTGTAGCTCGTCTCATTACCAAGACTCCAGACGATGATTGCAGGGTGGTTGCGGTATGTGTCGATGTTATGCTGATTACGCTCAAGGATAGGCTTTGCAAACATTTCCTTATTCGTGATAGGGTCACGATGATAAAGGAATCCATGACTCTCCACGTTAGCCTCAGCGGTCATATAGATACCATATTCGTCACAGAGGTCATACCATACAGGATCGTTAGGATAGTGGCAGGTACGAACAGCATTGATATTGAACTCCTTCATGCGCTTGATGTCCTGAATCATACGTTCACGGGAAACGACATAACCACCATCTGGATCAAGCTCATGACGATTCACACCCTTGATATAGATAGGCTGTCCGTTGACAAGGAGCTGAGAGTCCTTGATTTCCACCTTACGGAAACCGACCTTTGTCACAGCATAGCAAGAAGGTTCATCAACATATATTGGTTTCTTGCTTTTTTTATCAACAGGGGTAGCAACTGCCTCGGTAAGGAGTTTATAGAGGTAAGGGGTTTCGGCAGTCCATTTCTTTGGATTGTTGACACGGATATCAGCAGAAACAAATGACTGACCTGGTTTTACCTTAACCTCTTGCTTGGCAACCTCAACACCGTTGGCATCATAGAGAGTATAATTTACAAGTCCGATTTCCTTGCCTACCTTCGTCTCTACACAGATAGAACCGTCGGTATAAGAGGCATCAAGATCAGGAGTAACAACGATATCCTCGATACTCCTATTCTTATCACGTGCAAAGAGATATGAATCACGAGCCACACCTGAGAGACGCCAGAAATCCTGATCCTCAGTCCATGAGCCGTCACACCAGCGCATTACCTGGAATGTAATCTGGTTCTGACCAACCTTTACATAGTTGGTGATATCAAATTCGGTCGCTACCTTTGAATCCTCGGAATAGCCAACGAAACGACCATTCACATAGAGATAGATACATGAGGTAACACTTCCGAAATGGGCGATAACCTGTTTGCCAAGCCATTCAACAGGGATGTTGATAGTCTTACGGTATGTACCTACGTGATTGTCCTCTACTGGCACCTCAGGAGGTTGCTGGTCGAAATGACTACGCCATGCGAAGCCCACGTTGACATATTCAGGATCGCCATAGCCGTTGAGTTCCCAGATACCGGGAACTGGCATTGTCTTCCACTGGGAATCGTCATAATCCACGCCGAAGCAGTCGGTAGGACGCTTGTCGGCATTCTCTACCCAGTTGAACTTCCAATCGCCATGAAGGCTGAGGAAATTGCGAGACTTGGTGATATCGCCAGCTAAAGCCTTTTTAGCCGACTTATACACGAAGAAGTCGGTGTGCATTGGGAAACGGTTGATCTCATTGATCTGGAGATCATGCCAACACTTGTCGATGAGTTCGATACCGGGTGTCGTTGCAGGCTGCTGTTGCTTTGCAACTGTCTTTTTAACAGCGGCATCAGAAGCCGCAGAAAGCATTAGGGCCGAAGCCACAAGATAGATTGATTTTTTCATTTATGGTGTTTTTTTGTTTTTTTAGAGGGAATCGGATAGGCCGGACATTCCGGAAAGACCGGATAGGCCGGAATTATTTGGCGATATATCGATAGTATTCACAGGCAGCAAGGAGAAAAGCACCTGTACCGAAGTTGGTGACGGACTCCTGATCGACTACCTGTCCAGGGATAGCCTTTTCGCCTATAGGCTGAACATATCCCACGGTGTTGTTTGGCTGAAGGGCTATGGTTGCGAGATATTCCCATGCCTTCTCCGCAGCAGGGAGATATGTCTTTGGAAGAATGCCGTTATTGATACCCCAGAGAAGTCCGTAGCAGTTGAGGGCTGTTCCAGATGTCTCACGTCCCGGAGCCTGTTTCGGATCTAACAGAGAGCGTGTCCAATAGCCTTCTTCCTGTTGGCAGGAAACGAGGGCTGCAGCGAGTTTCTGATAGTACTGCACTATCTCCTGACGATGCTTATAGTTCTTTGGGAGATCCTTCAAGACCTTGGCAAAGGCAGCAATCACCCAACCATCGCCACGAGCCCAGAAGTCCTTCTTTCCGCTTTCTGTCTTATGGGCAGGATATACATACTTGCCATCACGGAAATAGAGTCCTGTCTCCTTGTCGTACATAATGGAATTGCAGTATTTCCAGTTCTCGTACATCTTGTCGAGATAGCCCTCATCGCCAGTAAGGAGATACATCTTTGTCATGACAGGCATAACCATATAGAGCGCATCAGCCCACCACCAGTAATCGTTTGCCCTGCTACGTTTCTCATAGCTCATAACTTCCTTTGGGCGATGGATATACCTCGGATTGAAACTCTTCTTTGTGAGGGCATCGTTGTAGAGGTCGATGTATGTCTGAAAGCATATCTGCCAGTCGCCGAAAAGCACATACTGAGGACCTTCGCCATAGTTCTTGTATTTCCACTTGGCAGGGTCGATTTCAGAAGCTCCCTGGAAGAAATTGCGCTCTCCCCATTGCTTGGAGTATTTACGCCATCTGTCAGCCGTTTTACGTTCCTTCTCGTCAGTACTCTCATTGAAAAGGAAATACGCCTCCATATTGCCCGTATGATAGACAGCAGGGTCCCAGAAAGCACGGTCACGATTTGCCGGATGGTGTTTCTGCCAACTATTATTGACATTTGCAATGATAGCCTTCACCTCTTCCGGTTTCCAGGTTTTAGCAGACGCACTACCCCAAGCCAGAAGCATTACGGCAATCATCAATATGGTCTTTCTCATAATTTTTATAGGTCAGTTTCTGAATGGTTTTAATTGGCTAAACCTAAACTCAAAGGGCTAAAGTCTTTTTACCTTATTGCCTTCTGTCTTTAGCCATTACTTTTGCAAAGATAATAAAATCCCATGATTTATCCAAAATTTCGAACTATTGTTTCCTTTTTTTATGCTAAAAAAAACGAAAACATCGGAAAAATACATTTCCATGTTGGATAATTCAAAAAAAAAGTGTAATTTTGCACTCTAAAAATGCGACACGCAATAAATTAGAGTAAATAACAAACGACTAAATATAATCAACAAAAAAATGGCAGAAGACGTTTTTAAGAAGATCGTAAGTCACTGTAAGGAGTATGGTTTCGTATTCCCTTCAAGTGAGATTTACGATGGTCTTGGCGCAGTTTACGACTACGCTCAGAATGGTGTGGAGATGAAGAACAACATCAAGCAGTATTGGTGGCAGTCAATGGTTCTCCTTCACGACAATATCGTAGGTATCGACTCAAGCATTTTCATGCACCCAACTATCTGGAAGGCATCAGGTCACGTTGATGCATTCAACGACCCTCTCATCGACAACCGCGACTCAAAGAAGCGCTACCGTGCCGACGTGCTCATCGAGGAGCAGATGGCAAAGTACGAGGATAAGATCGCTAAGGAGATTGCAAAGGCTCAGAAGAAGTTCGGTGACAGCTTTGACGAGGCTCAGTTCCGCCAGACCAACGCTCGCGTCCTCGAGAACCAGAAGAAGTATGACGACCTTCATGCACGTTATCATGAAGCTATGCAGGGACCAGACCTTGAGGCCCTGAAGCAGATTATCATCGACGAGGAGATTGTATGTCCTATCTCTGGAACAAAGAACTGGACAGACGTTCGTCAGTTCAACCTTATGTTCGCTACCGAGATGGGTGCAAGCGCAGAAGGCTCTATGAAGGTATACCTCCGTCCTGAGACAGCACAGGGTATCTTCGTTAACTACCTCAACGTACAGAAGACCGGCCGTATGAAGATTCCTTTCGGTATCGCCCAGATCGGTAAGGCTTTCCGTAATGAGATCGTTGCACGTCAGTTCATCTTCCGTATGCGTGAGTTCGAGCAGATGGAGATGCAGTTCTTCATCAAGCCAGGTACAGAGCTTGACTGGTTCGCAAAGTGGAAGGAAACACGTATGAAGTGGCATCAGAACCTTGGCTTCGGTGCAGAGAACTACCGTTTCCACGACCACGACAAGCTTGCTCACTATGCAAATGCTGCTACAGATATCGAGTTCCGCATGCCATTCGGCTTCAAGGAGGTTGAGGGTATCCACTCTCGTACCAACTTCGACCTTAGCCAGCACGCTAAGTTCTCTGGCAAGAAGATCGAGTACTTCGATCCAGAAGAGAACACATCATACACCCCATACGTTATCGAGACCTCTATCGGTGTTGACCGTATGTTCCTCTCTATCATGTGCCACTCTTACGAGGAGGAGCAGCTTGAGAATGGTGAGACACGTACAGTTCTCCACCTCCCAGCAGCCCTCGCTCCAGTTAAGCTCGCTATCTTCCCTCTCACAAAGAAGGACGGTCTGCCAGAGAAGGCTCGTGAAATTCAGGATCAGCTGAAATTCCACTTCAACTGTAAGTACGAGGAGAAGGATCAGATTGGTAAGCGTTACCGCCGTCAGGATGCCATCGGTACTCCTTTCTGTGTAACTGTTGACCACCAGACTCTCGAGGATAACACAGTAACTCTCCGTTACCGTGACTCTATGGAGCAGAAGCGTGTAGCAATCTCTGAGCTTCAGGGCATCATCGAGGATCAGGTTTCTATCACTTCACTTCTTAAGAAACTTCAGTAATGAGTATCAAGAATATTATTGCCGGCAGTATTTCTGCTGCCGGCAAATATTTTCTCTTCCTCATGGCTTTCGCAGGAGTCATCAGTATGACTTCATGTAGCGAGAGCGATGATACAGAAGACGAATTTGAGAACTGGCAGGATCGTAACGACAAGTATTTCAACGACATCTACTCTCAGGCAGAGACAGCAATCAAGTCTGGTGACGACAGTTGGAAGATTATCCGTGTCTACTCAAAGGACTCTCTTGCAGCAAAGGCTAAGAGTGACTTCATTGTCGTTCACGTAGAGACTGAGGGAACTGGTACGGAATGCCCGATCTTTACTGATAAAGTTCGTGTTCACCACAGAGGGAAAATAATCCCAAGCACCAGCTATACGGATGGTTTTCAGTTCAATTCTTCATGGACTGGTGATTACAACCTGAAGACCATGAAACCAACAGATTTCATTCTTAACGTGGGTTATACCGGGTATGCAAAAAACTCGACATCAGGTTTCACTACTGCCCTGATGAACATGCACAAGGGTGATCGCTGGACGGTTTACATACCATACGCACTTGGTCATGGAGTTTACAATTTCACACCAACAGACAACTCATCAAGTCAAACAGTTCTTGGTTCACCTGTACCTGCATGTAGTACATTGATTTACGACGTTACTCTCGTTGACTTTGTTCATGCAGGAGAAACTCTTCCTCTTTTCCAGTAAGAACAATCCATTATAACATATAACTAGACTCGGTGGTACATCGTTCTGAATTTCATTCAGGATAGGCGTACCACCGATTTTTTTTATGCATTTTAGCAAGTATCTACCAAAAAGAAAAAACGTTTGCATTGCATTTGGTGTTTTCATATTTTATTTGTATCTTTGCAATCGAAAATGTGGGGAAAAATAATATTTCTCAAAAAACAAATCACCTACTTAAAACTTTTTAAACGAAAAACAAAAAAAATGAAAAAAAGCAAGGTAATCACATCTTTTGTATGTGTTTTATGTTCTTTGTTCTCTTGTTCTTCTGATGATATCGAGAACATTTCAAACAATTCAGGTAACGAAGAAATCATCAAGGTTGCCTACATCGATGATAACGGTAATATTACCAATAGCGGTGAAGTGAAGAACCAGGTATTATGCTTTGCATCTGAAGCAAAATACAATGAGTTTGTTAATAATTTGAAGAATCTCTCTAACGAAAACAAAGAGAACACCTTTAAGGAGTTAGGTTTCACGAATCTTAAGGAGATTGTTAAAATTGCAGATGCAGAACTTGATTCTATTGGAGAGACCAGCAACAGCGAAACTGAATTCAGGAACAAGTACAATAGCTATGTAAGTAAATATGCAAATGTACTTACAACGAACAAGTACGACTCTCTAGATTTGTCCCTTTATGTCCCTACCTCTGCGGACGAAGAAGTTGATCCATACATTGTAGGTGCAAGTAAGACCATTGTCATCAACGGCAATGCTCGCAAGATAAACTTCCATAATGACATGAATTCAAAAGACAAGAAAATGTATGGTACAAAAGACAACGTTCAAGTATTGTCTCCTGAAATTAACGGAAACGATAACACTCTTATAACACGTAGTGACGACCGTTTACCTTGGTCAATCCCTTATATGCCTTGGAATATTAAAGGAGAAGGAAAGAATGGCATAAATTCGCCATGGCTGGATTGTGGGATTAAAGTTATTTTCTCATGCAATGTTATACGCATAGCTCCTGCAGCTGGTATCGTAGAATTCCATTTCGGTGCACAAAAGAAAATGTGGTATGGCTCTAAACGAACAAACAGAGAAATCTATTTTATGCCTATTAATATTAGCGGTTTCAACATTAATACAGGTACACAAACAACATCCAACAAAAATAGCTACATTATAAAAGCGAATAATAACTCTGACCTCTATGGCCTCACCTGCAAAAGTTGTGAGAAAGACAGAAAATTCTGTAATATAGGATCAGAAGAGTTTCCCGTTGGATATCTCAATACTACACCTGGTCTTGGAGGCGTATCCTATAAAATAAGTGGAGCTATTGTGATATGGATTATGTGCCATGGTGAAAAATACACTTACAATAACGTAACACTCAACACTAGGGAATACCCAAGTGTGGTATGTTATCTTGATCAGTCAGGATTTTTTTCTTATAAGTAATTAATTCATGAGATTTATTACGCATCCCCGACATTATAATTGAATCATAAAAACAGGGCGTATCAGAAAATGAAAAACTTTTTGATACGCCCTTATTCTACCTTTCTTGATGCCTTCGCAGAAACATCGCATTTACCCTATCACCTCTCTGCTATAGTAACAGAAGGAATGACGTGAATCACTTCTTTGCCAACTTACTCCACATCCAAATGCCGTAGAAGGTGTTGATGAGATAGACTGAGTATTTTGCAACGGTCATGAAAGAGAACTCAGAATCGGACATCAGCCACATGGTGATGTATGAGATATTGATGACGAGCCACATATACCACTGCTCTACGAATGCCTTTACGGAGATATAGAGGGTAACGATGCTGAGAACTGTAGTAAAGGCGTCAAGCCAGAGCTGAGCCTCCTGGTCATAATCCATCTTCAAGGTCTTGAACTGCATATCAGGCAGGATGCCGTGGAGCGTGTCAATCATCCAAGGACCGAACGACTTGAGGAAGATGCCGAGCAGAACAGTCATGACAGCAACGGTGATGAATGTCAGCCCGCGCTGCTTCCAAGTCATATAGCGGGTCTTTACGCGGTTGGTATGGTCGCCAAGCTCACGCTTACGCCAGCTCTTCCACCCGACGAACTGCATAGGGAGATTCCAGAAGATACGCTGAAGGAAATCGCCATACATGTGTGTATAGAAACAGATAATGATATGGAGGAAGCCTTCAAGCATTCCGAATATCCAATTGGCGAGAGAACCTTTTGCACCCAGTACGACACAGAACACACCCAGTACTGCAGAAATTGCTGCAATACAATTCTGCCAACTGAATTCGCCCTTAATAAAGAAGGAAGACAAGGCCAGCAGCATGATGCAGGCCATGAGTACAATCTCAAATGCATTGAGTGTGGTAATACTCTTCTTTACCACCTCAGAACCGTTTTTTATTTTCATTTCGAGCGCAAAATTACACATTATTCCCTAAAAATGGAAAGAATATAAGCATAAAATTCGGATATTTCATATTTTTTTTGTATTTTTGCAGTCTAAAATCAATAGAAAAACGGTAAAATTTCGAACGCAAAGACGCTAAGTCGCAAAGTTCATATTACCTCTGTGTCTTTGCGTCTTTGCGTTCAACAAAAAAGATACCGCGCTAAATGCTTTTCTAAACACATGGACGAGATAATAAACGACAACCTGAACGAAAACGAAAGTGTCAGCACCAACGAGAGTGAAAGCGTTGGTGTTGTGAGTTCCAACCGTTTCGATGCTTCTGTGGTACATCACCTTGGCGGTATGTATCAGAGTTGGTTTCTGGATTACGCCTCATACGTAATCCTTGAACGTGCCGTGCCACATATTGAGGACGGTCTGAAGCCTGTACAGCGTCGTATCCTGCACTCAATGAAGCGTATGGATGACGGACGTTTCAACAAGGTTGCGAATATCGTTGGCCACACTATGCAGTTCCACCCTCACGGTGACGCTTCCATAGGTGATGCCCTCGTTCAGTTGGGCCAGAAAGACCTTCTCATCGACACTCAGGGTAACTGGGGTAACATCCTCACAGGCTCAAGTGCCGCTGCCCCACGTTACATAGAGGCACGACTCAGTAAATTCGCCCTTGAGACCGTCTTTAACCCAAAGACAACCGACTGGCAGCTGTCATACGACGGCCGTAACAAGGAGCCTATCACCCTGCCAGTTAAGTTCCCTCTGCTTCTTGCACAGGGCGTGGAAGGTATTGCCGTAGGTCTTAACTCAAAGATTCTGCCACATAACTTCTGCGAGATATGTGATGCAGCAATAGCATATCTGCGTGGCGAAGAGTTCCATCTGTACCCAGACTTCCCTACTGGCGGTTCAATAGACGTGTCAAAGTATAATGACGGTCAGCGTGGAGGTACGGTAAAGGTACGTGCAAAGATAGAAAAGCTTGACAACAAGACACTTGTAATACGCGATATCCCATTCTCACGCACATCAGAGTCGCTTATCGATTCTATCACCCGTGCGGTGGAGAAAGGTAAGGTAAAGGTACGTAAAGTAGAAGACCTTACTGCTGCTAACGTGGAGATTCTCGTTCATCTCACCCCTGGCGTTTCATCAGACAAGACATTGGACGCACTCTATATCTTCACGGATTGTGAGGTTAGCATATCACCAAACTGCTGTGTCATCAAGGACAGAAAGCCACAGTTCCTTACCATTAGTGATTTGCTTCGTGCAAGCACAGACCAGACTCTCAACCTCCTGAAACGCGAGTTGGAGATTCGCAGGGGCGAGTTACTTGAGCAGTTGTTCTTCGTTTCTCTGGAGAAGATTTTCATTGAGGAGCGCATCTATAAGGATAAGAAATTCGAGAATGCCACAAGTGTGGATAGCATCTGCGAGCATATCGACGAACGCCTGACACCATTCTATCACCTCTTTGTTCGTGAGGTAAGGAAGGAAGACATCCTCCGTCTTCTCGAAATTAAGATGCAGCGCATTGCCAAGTTCTCAAAGGACAAGGCTGACGAGCTGATGGCAAAGATTCAGGCTGAGATTGAGGAGATAGAGCGTGATCTGAACCGCATGGTAGATGTAACGTGCGAGTGGTTCGAGCATCTGAAGGAGAAGTATGGCGCAGAGCATCCACGCCTTACAGAGGTACGTTCTTTCGATACTATCGAGGCAACGAAGGTGGCTGAGGCAAACCAGAAACTGTATATCAACCGTGCAGAGGGATTCATCGGTACAGGACTGAAGAAAGACGAATTCGTGTGCAACTGTTCTGACATTGACGATATCATCCTCTTCTACAAGGACGGTAAGTATAAGGTCATCCGTGTTGCGGATAAGATATTCGTTGGCAAGAACATTATCCATGTGCAGGTATGGAAGAAGAACGACCTTCGTACTACATACAACATGGTATATCGCGACGGCAAGCAGGGCAACTACTACGTGAAGAGATTCAACGTGACAGGTATGACTCGCGATAAGGAGTATGACCTCACGATGGGTACAGCAGGCTCAAAGGTTCATTACTTCACAGCCAATCCGAATGGCGAGGCTGAGGTTATCAAGGTTACTCTTGAGCCAAACGTGAAACTGAAGAAGATTTTCATCGACTATGACTTCTCTACCCTCGCTGTAAAGGGAAGAGCATCACGTGGTAATCTCTTGACCAAGAACACTATACATAGGATTTCGCTCAAGTCACATGGTCACTCTACATTGGGCGGTCAGAAGGTATGGTATGACCCAGACGTGAACCGTCTGAACCATACAGAGCACGGACAACTGCTTGGCGAGTTTACTGACGATGATCAGATACTCGTAATACTGAGCGACGGCGATTTCTATGTCACGACTCCGAATGTGGATAACCACTTCGAGCAGAATGTGAAGCGTATTGAGAAGTTTGATCCTGACAAGGTTTACACCTGTGTTCTTTTCGACAAGGACAACAAGAACCTTCCATATATCAAGCGTTTCAAGCTCGATAAGGCGACAAAGAACCACCATAACTATTTGGGCAACCCACAGTCGGAGGAGGTTCTGTTGACTGATACCGTTTATCCTCGCCTTCTCGTTACATTCGGTGGTGCTGATGCTTTCCGTCCACAGATGGAGATTGATGCAGAGCAGTTTATCGGCATCAAGGGATATGACGCTCGCGGAAAGAGACTCGCCACATGGGAGGTTGCCAAGATTGAGGAGCTTGAGCCACTTCGTTTCCCAGATCCAACGGATGATAGCTCTGACGATAATGAAGAGGATAAGGAAGAGAATCTTGATCCAGACGCAGATAAGAGCGAGCAGCAGGTACGTGATGAACTCACCGGACAGACGTCATTAGACTTCGGTGACGAATAATCCCATGTACAATTTACCATGTACAATGTACAATTCCCCTACATGCGCACGTTCCTTATTATAATAGTAATATTATTTGTTTCCTATGCCAAAGCACAGGAGAAACCTATTATTGACATTTTACTACCTCTTGAAAGGATGACTAATGAATATGACATCATTAGTACTCGTCAGATAGAAAAAAGCACAACCTTTGCAATAGGCAATATAAACAGATTGGACACTTATCTTTCGCAAGAAGAATATAATGGTACAGAGTTTCGTTTTATTTCAGACTTGTACAAAATAAGACTCGACATATGGGACCTGAATTTCACCCATGAGGGTGCCATCGACTACACACACAATAGAGTTGACAATGCAAACACCTTGGCTGGTCATTATGATTTTGCATTCTCTATGCTGAAAGCTATAGAACACAGAAACAAATATAGTTTTCATGCAGGATTCATGACTGACCTTTATACTGGTTTTGCATATAACATGCGTAATACTGCGAATAATCCAGCACAGGGATATGCATCACTTTCTATTGGAGGAGCAATAAAAGCCCACTATGATTTATTAATCAGGCATAAAATACTTAAAATAAACTATGAAGCACGTTTGCCATTTGTCGGCATAATGTTCTCACCAGCATACGGACAGTCATATTACGAGTTGTTCAATAACGGGAACTACGATAATAATATAGTGGTGACATCAATAGCTGTACCACAGTACAGACATCAGTTATCCATAGACTATCCAATTAACGAACGGACATATATCCGTATAGGCTATCTTGGTGATTATCGTCAAAGCAAACCAAACGAGCTCAAGCAGCATACATACACTAATTCCTTCCTTATCGGGTTCGTATTAAGGAAATGAAACACATGTACAAGGAAATGAAACACCTAAGCATACTGTTCCTACTCATCATTCAACTCTTCACATTCACATCATGTGTGGAGGAGGAAGAATATGCCAATACCCCGACAGGAAACTTCGAGGCTCTATGGCATATAATGGATGAGCATTACTGCTTTTTCGATCTGAAGCAGAAGGAATTAGGTGTTGACTGGAATAATGTACATGCAAGATATGCGTCACAGGTTTCGGACAAGATGACTAATGATCAGCTCTTTGAGTTCCTAAGCAATATGATCGGGGAACTGAAAGACGGACACGTGAACCTATCAGCATCATTCGACTATGGAAGAAACTGGTCATGGAAGGAAGACTATCCAACCAATTTCTCAGACACTATTCAGAGGAAATATCTTGGTACGGACTATAAGATTGCCTGCGGATTGAAATACAGAATCCTTGAAAACAACATAGGATACATATATTGCGGAACGTTTGAAAACTCATTCGGAGCAGGAAATCTTGACGAGATTCTGCTATACCTCGCTCCATGCAATTCACTTATCATTGACGTACGCAACAACGGTGGTGGAATGATAACGTCAGCCCAGACTCTTGCAGCCCGATTTACGAACGAAAATGTACTGGTCGGATATATGCAGCACAAGACAGGCACAGCGCACAATAGTTTTTCGGAATTAAACGCACAATATCTGGAACCAGCAAAGGGAATAAGATGGCAAAAGAAGGTCTGCGTACTTACAAACCGCTCGACCTATAGTGCCGCTAACGAGTTTGTGAAATACATGAAAACTCTTGGTGCAACCATCATAGGCGACAAGACTGGAGGAGGTGCAGGAATGCCATTCTCAAGTGAACTGCCTAATGGATGGGGGGTACGTTTTTCTGCCTGCCCTATGTACGACAACCAACATAACAGTACGGAATTCGGTATTGAGCCAACGATAAAAGTTGACATACAGAGCTCGGATTTCCAGAAACAAGTCGATACAATAATCGAAACTGCATTTTCAGTCAATTAAAGTCGGGTGATTCCGAAATAAAATTAGGCTTCGCAAAAGTCCCCAAAAACGTTAGCACTCCTTTGGCAAAAAAGACATTTGGATTTATTCCAATGCGATTCCCATTTCTATCTGGATATCCATTGTATTTTCCGATGTCTATTCATAGTCAAAAACGAATTCCAAGAATGGGACATTCTGCTTTCGTTCTGCCTTCGCTATGCCTTCGTTCTACCTTCGCTTCCTACAATAATGGAGAAACGACATTATAACCAAGGCATAAGGACAGAAAAAAGTATGACAAACATGATACTTTAGAACAACTATAATACCCTACTTTTTTTAACATTACGGGAAAAGCGATTTCAAGATGTCCTGTATAGACAATTTTGACGATTATTTACCACTAAATACGCGCATATATATTAACAGAATAATTGCAAAACACGCATAATTTGTTAATAAAAGTTAAACACAAGAATATTTTGGTCAAATTACTTGTAGGAAATCAATTTATTTTATTACCTTTGCCACAGATATGATAAATATAGTATAAGTAGATGTATAATCGATAAGTAAATACTATTGTTGCGTCTGTGGCGAAATTGGTAGACGCGCTAGACTTAGGATCTAGTGTCTTACGATGTGCAGGTTCGAGTCCTGTCAGACGCACTAACAGAGTATAAAGAGTATAATTGAATAAAAGTACTAACATAATCAATAGAAAAGACATGAAAAAGTTTTTATTTATTGCTGTTCTGTGTCTGTCAGCAGTATTATCTGTAAACGCACAGGTAGAGTTCAAGTTAACATCAGATGGAACATTCCATATGAGGGACGGTCGAAACTTCGCAGTTGTACCTTTCGACAAGAAGACTGCGCACGAAATTTATACAGCACTCTTCACAAACGCATCTGAGGTGTTTAGAGACCCTAAGCAGAAGGTCATCATTACAATTGATGGTGCTTCTATTAATATTCGTGCATACGACCCTAAGTTGACTTACGCAAAGGAAGGTGAGTATCTTGGAACTTACTACAACCTTAACTTCGAGGTAAAGGACGGTAAGGTAAAGGTTGACGCTCCTATCGTGGACGAGAACCTTACAAGATCTAAGGATGGTGTACGTGACAAGGACTTCTCTAAGCTTGTTCGTTCATGGTATCAGGAGGCTACTCTTCAGGCTAGGTATGCCGATCAGGCTGCTTATACCGAGCAGGAGTTCAATGCAATCATCAATGGTATCCTCACTGGTAACTACATGATTGACAGCTCTGATAACTGGTAATCGAGTTCTAACTTTAGACATAATAAAGTTGTCAACCGCAAGGTTGGCAACTTTTTTTTTATGCTTTAACGTAAAAAATGCGAAAGTAAACAAGTATTCTCATTTTTTTTCAGTAAATTTGCAGTCATAAATCTATAAATAATGAATAACAGCAACTTAACCGAGAAATGGAGCGAGAACGTAATCATCGTAGATGGTGACTACGTTGATTCTGTTGCTTTCAACCTCATAGTAAACTTTGAGCGAATGATAGGCCGTCATATACCAGAGGCAGATCTTGCACACTGGCTTGACTGCATAGCCCTCGACGGAGGAGTTAAGGGAGAATCAGAGACCTCGGTCATCTTCATCCATGACAAAGAGAAGAAGGCAATGAAGAACTTCCGTCCTTCACAATACGAAGAAGACATGAACGGCAAGGCTTTTCGCGACAATCTTGGAGAGTTCACCATGAGCAGCTTCCCTGTGGAAAAGGTTGTTAGCAAGGATGATTTCATCATTGACATTGTAAAGACAGCATCCAACCACAAGGACGTGAAGCGCGTTATGATTATTGCCGACTGCGATGACGGCACTATGGTGGATTATCTCCGACATGCCCTAAAGGATGTTGACGACGAGAAGAGAATTACCGTATTCGGTATGCAACCGCTTGCGGGAGGCAACTTCAGACAAGAGATACTCGGCTACTCGTTGATGTCAGCACTCGGAATAAAGAGCGAAGAAATTAAAACTAACAACTAATTGAAAATTTTTCGCAAAGCTCAACAAGCTAAAGCAAGTGAAAATTGAAAATTGAAGATTTTTCGGAAAAAAAACAAACGAAATATTGAAAATTATAAATAAAAAAGATATGAACGGAAGAGTTTTAGTAATCGGTGCCGGTGGCGTTGCTACCGTAGCTATCGTGAAGATGGCAATGAACAGCGACATCTTCAAGGAGATTAAGATCGCAAGCCGTACAAAGGCAAAGTGTGATAACATCGTGAAATACATCAACGAGAAGTTGCCAAACTGCAAGGCTGTTCTCTCAACAGCAAAGGTTGATGCTGACGATGTAGAGCAGTTGAAGGCTCTCATGAACGACTACAAGCCAGAGATTGTTGTAAACCTCGCTTTGCCTTATCAGGACCTCACAATCATGGACGCATGTCTTGCTTGTGGTTGTAACTATCTCGACACAGCCAACTACGAGCCAAAGGACGAGGCACACTTCGAGTACTCTTGGCAATGGGCTTACCGTGAGCGTTTCGAGAAGGCTGGTCTCTGTGCTATCCTCGGTTGCGGTTTCGACCCAGGTGTGACAAGCATCTACACAGCATACGCAGCAAAGCATCACTTTGACGAGATTCAGTATCTCGACATCGTTGACTGTAATGCCGGTAATCACCATAAGGCATTCGCTACAAACTTCAATCCTGAGATCAATATCCGCGAGATTACCCAGAAGGGGCTGTATTACGAGAACGGCAAGTATATCGAGACAGAGCCAATGGAGATTCACAAGCCTCTCACCTACCCTAACATCGGTCCTCGCGAGTCATACCTTCTCCACCATGAGGAGATAGAATCTCTCGTTATCAACTACCCAACAATCAAGCGTGCACGTTTCTGGATGACATTCGGTCAGCAGTATCTCACATACCTCGACGTAATACAGAACATCGGAATGTCACGCATCGACGAGGTTGAGTACGAGGCACCAAAGGCTGACGGAACAGGCGTTGAGAAGGTAAAGATTGTTCCTCTTCAGTTCCTCAAGGCAGTTCTTCCAAACCCACAGGAGCTTGGTGAGAACTACGAGGGCGAGACATCTATCGGTTGCCGTATCCGCGGTCTGAAGGATGGTAAGGAGCAGACATACTACGTCTATAACAACTGCAAGCATCAGGACGCATACCAGGAGACAGGAATGCAGGGTGTAAGCTATACAACAGGTGTTCCTGCTATGATTGGTGCAATGATGTTCCTCAAGGGCATCTGGTCAAAGCCAGGCGTTCACAACGTTGAGGAGTTCGATCCAGATCCATTCATGGAGCAGCTCAACACCCAGGGTCTCCCTTGGCATGAGATTTTCAATGAGGATCTTGAACTTGATTAAAAAAGCGGCCTCTCCCCCCGCCCTCCCCCGTAGGGAGGGAGCCGGAAGGCGAAGGAAATAAGTATTTCTAATAAATAACATCGCCAATCCCCATAGTCGAATCGGCTCCCTCCCTACGGGGGAGGGCGGGGGAGAGGCCATAATTCATAATTGTAAATAATATGGCAAAGAAAGAAAAAGACGAGAAGCCTCTCGATGCAAAAGAGGCAAAGCTGAAGGCATTGCAGGCAGCACTCGGCAAGATAGAGAAAGACTTCGGTAAGGGAAGTATAATGAGACTCGGCGACGATAAGGTGGAGAAGGTGGAAGTCATTCCTACCGGTTCTATCGGTCTTGATATCGCCCTCGGTGTTGGTGGCTATCCAAAAGGCCGTATCATCGAGATTTACGGTCCTGAGTCATCAGGTAAGACAACCCTCGCTATCCACGCTATCGCAGAGGCTCAGAAGGCTGGCGGTATCGCAGCAATCATTGACGCAGAGCACGCTTTCGACCGTTTCTATGCAGAGGCTCTCGGTGTGGATGTAGAAAACCTTTTGATCTCACAGCCTGACAATGGTGAGCAGGCACTCGAGATTGCAGACCAACTCATTTCAAGTGCTGCCGTTGACCTCGTTGTCATCGACTCAGTAGCAGCCCTTACTCCAAAGGCTGAAATCGAGGGAACAATGGGTGACAATAAGGTTGGCCTTCAGGCACGTCTTATGTCACAGGCTTTGCGTAAGCTCACATCAACGATATCAAAGACAAATACAACCTGTATATTCATCAACCAGTTGCGCGAGAAGATTGGTATCTCATTCGGTAATCCTGAGACCACAACAGGCGGTAACGCTCTGAAGTTCTACGCTTCTGTACGTATCGATATCCGTAAGGCTGCAGCCATCAAGGATGGTGACACACAGCTTGGTAACCTTACCAGAGTTAAGGTTGTTAAGAACAAGGTTGCTCCTCCTTTCAGAAAGTGCGAGTTTGATATCATGTACGGACAGGGTATTTCTAAGGTCGGTGAGATTCTCGACTTCGCAATAGAGTACGACATCATCCAGAAGAGCGGTTCATGGCTATCATACGACGGTGCAAAGATTGCTCAAGGACGTGACAAGGGTATTGCCATCCTCAAGGACAACCCAGAGCTTGCAGAGGAAATCGAGGCAAAGGTTCGTAAGGCTCTCGCAGAGAACAACGGGCAGATGCCAGAGAAGAGTTCTTCAAAGGCAGAAGCTTCATCTGAAGAGGCTGAGTAAAGTTTTTTTTAACGCACCTCTGGTGCTTGAACTGACAATAATTACCAATCTTACCAATCTTGTTCCAATAAAATGACATTTATATATTTATGGCTAAAGATTGGTAAGATTGGTAATTTTTGTCAGTTAAAAGCAGTTTACTGCTTACATTAAAATCACGAACTAAATTCCCACTTAATCCCCCCAAAATGAAAGATTTCAAACACATAATCCTCTGTTCATCCATCCTTATGCTTAACGGCATGGCAGCAATGGCTCAGGGTGATGGCGGCATTTCCCCAGAGATGCTTGCCAAGATTCAGCAGACTCGTCCGCAGGGCAATGCGGAGAAGGCTCTTGTCAATGCTATGGCGACAATGAGCATCAACGACCTTGCCAAGAATGCTGCCAAACAGGGAAAGATTGATACTAAGTTCAGCATCGAGACACCAAAGCAGAATATCCATAACCAGAAGTCATCTGGCCGTTGCTGGATGTTCTCAAGTATGAACGTACTCCGTTCTCGCTTTGCACTTGAGCACAAGGACACCCTCGCCGTGGAATATTCACAGGACTACCTCTTCTTCTACGACCAGTTGGAAAAGGCAAACCTCTTCCTGCAAGGCGTAATAGAGACGGCTTCAAAATCAATAGACGATTCCGATGTAAAGTTCTTCTTCCGCTCCCCGCTCAGCGACGGCGGTACGTTCTGCGGAATAATAGACCTGACAAAGAAATACGGTCTTGTGCCTATGTCTGTACGTCCAGAGACTTATCAGGCAGAGAACACTCGTCTGATGTCAAATATCATCGAGACAAAACTGCGCGAATACGGTCTTGAACTGCGTTCTATGGTTGCTGCAAAGAAAAAGACAGCAGCCATAAACAGCCGTAAGACGGAGATGCTCGCAGAGGTATATCGCATCCTCTCCATGACTCTTGGCGAGCCAGTCAAGGAGTTCAAATACGCTCATCGCGACAAGAGCGGAAACATCAAGGGCGAGGAGAAGACATACACTCCTATGGAGTTCTATAAGGAGACCGTTAAAGAGCCGATAGAAGACACCTTCATCATGCTCATGAACGACCCACGACACCCTTATTATAAGGTGTATGAGGTGGAATACGACCGTCACACATACGATGGCCACAACTGGCGATATATCAACCTCCCTATCGAGGATATCGAGTCTATCGCCATTGCATCCCTGAAGGACGGCCGTAAGATGTACAGTTCGTATGACCTCCCACAGATGGACAGGAGCCGCGGATATATGGATCTCGATCTCTGGGACTACTCTACCCTCTTCGGCTTACAGTTCCCAATGACCAAAGCTGAGCGCATCTCCACTTTCGAGAGTATGTCTGCACACGCCATGACTCTTACCGCCGTTGACCTCGACAAGGACGGCAAACCAAAGAAATGGAAGGTAGAGAACAGTTGGGGAGAAGGTTCTGGACAGCAAGGCTACGCCATCATGACCGAGGACTGGTTCAAGGAGTATATGTTCCGTCTGGTAGTAGATAAGAAATACGTTCCAGAGAACATTCTCAAGATAAAGGACGAGAAGCCGACTATGATTCCGTATGACGATCCGTTGTTTAAAGTAGAGGAATAGCCCAATAGAAGCCTAACCAAGCCTTCCCAAAGGGAAGGATGTTTGATAGTAATAAACGCTCAATTTTTAGGCGAATAATTGTATTGAACATCCTTCCCTTTGGGAAGGCTTGGTTAGGCTAAAAATAGCACCATGAAAACTTGCATATCTCACGATTATTTTGTATCTTTGTAGTGTGAAAGAAGAAGTTTTACCACCTCTGCAATAGAAAGAAAAACAAACGTATGAAACAAGCAAGATATATCATAATTCTCATTATATCAATATTCTGCGCCAATATTTCTTTGGCACAGGAAAAGACGGAGCTTCAACTTGTTATCGACTCTGTTGAGCAAATCAAATATATCAGTGAATCTGACAATGACGGTTGGGGCGGAGTACCCATAAGCTGGAAATTGCAAGAAAGACTGAAAGCACTTGCAACTGAGGATGATCTTGCACGCCTTGCCTTGGAATCAAAAAGCGCACAGGCAAGAGCCTTTGCCTATACCGTCCTCGTGGAAAGGAAAAGCGACAAATGCTTTGACTTATTCAAGAAAATGTTAATGGATGACAGTGAAGTTGGATATCGTAGCTGTGATGTTTTTACTAGTAGCTACGTTAACAATTACATTACCTACGAGACAAACAAGGCGGGCATTTTTGATAGTACACAGATTGCCAATCTCGACTCGCTCGTCATCTTTACTCCCAACTTCCCAGAGTGTAAATACCTCTATGAAGCACTTGAAAGAGCTGTACCCCAACCCGAATACTACGACCGTATCTGCCAGATATTCAATGAAGGGCATTGGAGTGCACTTGAATATATTGCCACGTACAAAAAAGACGAGGACATTAAGTTGATTCTTGAAACGCTAAATGAATACAAAATAAAGACATACAATGATGAATGGAACTATTATGAACTTGTATTAGAAGATAGTGGCGAAGAAGAAGCCAAGAAATTCAAGCCAAAGCACCCACGCAAAACGGAACATTCCGCATACGCCCTTGATGCCATTGAACGATGGCCACACCCCGCATTTATCACGACTTTAGAGAAATATATAGAGAGCAAAGAACTCGCTGACAAAAAGCATTATCATGGTTCAACTAAAATGATGAATATAATGATGAACTTTGATAATGACTGGGCATACCAAACTATAGAACGCTACCTAAAGCATCCTATGGGCAAATATTATTCAGAATACTTCAGTACTGTATATAAAAGCCACAAGAACAAGGAACGCTTCACGCCTCTTCACAAGAAATACTGCAAACAAAGCAAACACGTATTAGTGGATAGCATCTACTATACCCTTGACAGAACAAAGAAAGAAGCATCCGTGTCTAATGATGACAGGGATTATGACTCACCTTACTCTGGCAACATCGTGATTCCATCAACCATAACATACAACGATACAACATACACCGTTACAAGTATTGGAGACAAGGCATTCCATTATGCAAAAGAACTTCATTCAATAACGATGCCCAATACTATAACAAGTATTGGAAAAAATGCATTCTATGCCAGTAAACTTCATTCTGTAACAATGCCTAATTCCATAATGAGCATAAAGGAAGATGCCTTTACTTATTGTCATGGACTTAAATCCATTAAACTGTCAGAATCGCTTACAACCATAGCAGACCGTGCTTTCGCGCATTGTGATAGTCTTTCTACTATCACATTTCCAAACTCCCTTACATCTATTGGTAAGAGAGCATTTGCAGAATGCCATTCACTTACATCAATCATCATACCTCGCTCAGTAACAAACATTGTAAGCGGAGCGTTTATGTACAGTCCTATAACCTCAATAGTAGTAGATAAGGACAACACCGTATATGATAGCCGAAACAATTGTAACGCAATAATCGAAACAAAGACAAACAAACTGATCGTTGGTTGCGTAACAACTATTATTCCCGATAATATAACAAGCATCGGAGAACAGGCATTCCATGGCTGTGACAGTATCAAGACAATTGTCATTCCTGAATCTGTTACAGAAATAGAAGATTATGCATTCGCTCATTGCTCAAAAATGACTTCAATAAACATCCCACAAACGGTTAAGAGTATCGGAAATGGGGCTTTCAATGAATGCAGCAAACTCAAATCTATATATATTCCTCAAGGGATTAGGAATATAGGAAATTACACCTTTTGGGGATGCGAAGAATTCACCTCTATAATCATTCCAACATCAGTTACTAGCATTGGAAATCATGCATTTTCAAAATGCAGTAAATTGACTTCTATTACCATTCCTGATTCTGTTACAAGTATTGGACAGAGCGCATTCCAAGAATGCGAGTCTTTGAAATCCATTAGAATCCCTAATAGCGTGGTAAGCATAGGAGCATTTGCTTTCACACGATGCAAAAATATAACATCCGTGCATATAGGCAAGTCCTTGAAAAAATTTGAAAAGAATATTTTTACAAAATGTGATAACATCGAGTCTGTATCCGTTGACAAGGACAATCCAAACTTCGACAGCAGAAATGATTGCAATGCCATCATCAATAAGAAGACAAACGAGCTTGCCTTAGGCTTTAACAGCACCATAATCCCTAATTCCGTTACGGGAATTGAGGACTATGCCTTCAGATTTCTCAATGGACTCAAAACCATAGTAATCCCAGAGTCCGTACAACAGATTGGAAAAGAGGCATTCAGGGCTTGCAGTAGTCTGACATCAGTAACTCTTCCATCTTCATTGAAGATTATCGGCAGAAATGCTTTCGAAGATTGCATCGAACTGAAAGATGTCACTACATTCTCAATGATACCACAGTCTATAAATGACTATGCTTTTCCAATTCGTATAACCGAATATGAGGATCTCTTTCATGGTAAAAACGTCAAAAATGAAATGTTTCTTCATGTACCAAAGGGCTGCAAGAAGAAATATTCAAAAGCTAAGTTTTGGAAAGAGTTTACAATAACAGAGGACGCAGAAGAATAGAGGCCTAACCAAGCCTTCCCTTTGGGAAGGCTTGGTTAGGCTTTTTATTTATGAGAAAATGATGGTTTTATTATGATATGTGAGAATCTTCCTTTCGATATGCTTCTTAACTGCGCGTGAGAGGACAATCTTCTCGAGGTCCTTACCCTTGAGAACAAGAGTCTCAGGAGTGTCCTTATGAGTGATGCGTACAACATCCTGCTCAATGATAGGACCTGCATCAAGCTCAGAAGTAACGTAGTGGCTTGTAGCACCGATGATCTTAACACCACGCTGGTAAGCCTGATGGTAAGGCTTTGCTCCTATGAAAGCAGGAAGGAATGAGTGGTGGATATTGATAATCTTATGAGGATAGCGCTTTATCATGTCCTCTGAGATAATCTGCATATAGCGGGCAAGAACGATGAATGAGATACGCTCCTTCTTCAGCAATTCCATCTCAGCCTTCTCCACCTCCTGCTTGTTTGACCAGTCTTTCTTGATTGACCATACATAGTAAGGAATACCAAACTGATCTGCCACGTAGCGAAGATCCTCGTGGTTGCTGACGATACATGGAATCTCAACGTCGAGTTCGCCAGCCTTATAACGTGCAAGAAGATCGTAGAGGCAATGGCTCATCTTACTTACGAACAGAGCCATGCGAGGCTTCACATAGTTAAAATAGATGTCGAACTCCATCTCATATCGTGAACCGTACAATGTCTCGATATACTCCTCAATCTTCTCAGAAGGAATGGAGAACTCTGCAAGCTCCCACTCCACACGCATGAAGAAACGGCCGTCAACCTTATCCACATACTGATCAAGGTAAACGATGTTACCGTGATTATCGGTAATGAACTTGGTGATATCCGTGATGATACCCAACTGATCCGGGCAATGTAGCAATAATATAGCAGTCTGTTGCATTTCCACTGTTTACGTTTTATTTTTATTTGTCAAAGGTCAAAGGTCGAAAGTCAAAGGTCGAAAGTCGAAAGTCGAAGGTCAAAGGTCAAAGCCTTAGTCCTTAATCCTTGGACCTTAGTCCTTAGACCTTAGTCCTTTGTCCATTTAAGATGCAAAAGTACAAATTTTTCAGCAAAACTGCAAGTTTTAGTTCTTATAATATCGCTTTTTGGAAAGTTTTTATTAATTTTGCGGTGAATATCTGAATTCCAAAAACTAAAACCATAATATTTATGAAGAAATTATACTTATTCATGCTTACAGCCGGACTTTCCGTCTCTGCTATGGCACAGGAAAAATTCGAGTTGGGAAAGCCTAATAATGATGACTACAGATACTTGGATGAGTATCATGCCCTAAAGGAGTATATCGACTACTCCAAATACCCAAACTTCAAACTCGGCGTTGGAACTACCGTAAACGACTATCTCAACAACTCTTTAGTTAAGAATCTTACAAACAAGAACTTTACGGAGACTGTTGCTGGTAATGCCATGAAAATGGCAAGTTGCGTGGATGGCAATGGCAACATGAACTTCACCACGGTGAAGAACTATGTGAATGCTGCAACAAAGGCAGGCTTAAACGTCTATGGCCACACCCTTGCATGGCACTCACAACAGCCTACTGGTTGGCTTAGAGCTCTCCTTGCCGATAAGGCAGCACCAGATCTTACCGATGGCGATGTAGAAATAGTGACAGTAGCTGCAAGTAAGGACTTCCGCAAGACGCAGAGCGTGGGGTGGAAGGATGATGAAACTAAAAATGGGTTTAAAATCACATTTGATGCTACTGACGGTCTACACGTAAATGCGACAAAGTCATGCGCATACGAAGTGCAGTTTGTTGGTATGTCCGACATCATCCTCACAAAGGGCAAGACCTACAAGATGACCATGACCGTTAAGGGCTCTAAGGCAGGAAAGGTTTCCGGTCGCCTCGGAGACTGGAGCACAGGTGCAAGCATCAACGTTCCATTTACCACAGAATGGAAGGATGTGGAAATAAACATCAAGCCAACTATGGTTAGTAGCTTCATGCTTCTGCAGGTTCCTAACTACATTGGCGATGTCTATATCAAGAGCATCAAGATTGAGTCAAAGACAATGGGTAGGACCACTACCGAAGAAGACCGTCGCTGTATCAAGGCTCACGCCACAGCAAGACAGTCTGATGTATGGGACAATCAGATGTGGCTCGTTCCTGGTTCATTCTCTTCTGGAGCAAGTTATGTGTTCACGGCAGATGTTCGTGCCGACAAGCCTGCATACGCTTCTACACAGATTCATAAAGCCCCAGGCTCATACGTTGGCGACGGTATCGGCAATATCAATTTCACTACCGAGTGGAAGACTATTGTCTTAAGCGGAAAGTTCGGCAACGCAGGACAGAGCATAGCCCTCAACCTCAGCGAACTGGCTGACGAGAACAACTATTACTTCGACAACGTGAGTCTGAAGATTGGCGGTGTTGAGAAGATGAAGAATGGCGACTTTGAGGGTACCGAGGTAAGCACGTTCAAGGTTAAGGAGAATAGTGGTAATGTCGTTGATCCTACTATCAGCGAAGGCATTACATACGTCTTTATTCCAAGCACCGTTCCTCTATCAAAGCAGGAGCGCCACGACACCCTCGTCTATGCTATGGACAAGTGGATCAAGGGCATGATGAATGCCTGTGGCGGTAAGGTAAAGGCATGGGACCTCGTAAACGAGGCTCTCTCTGGTGGCGGTAATGATGGTGAAGGCAACTATGCCCTTCAGCACTCAGAGGGCTACAACCCTGATGCTACATGGGATGTAGGTGGTGAGGATTTCTATTGGCAGGACTATATGGGCGATCTTGAATACGTTCGTCAGGCTTGCCGTTTGGCTCGTAAATACGGCCCAGAGGATATCGTTCTCTTCATCAACGACTACAACCTTGAGTCTGAGTGGGATGACAACAAGAAACTGAAGTCACTCATCAACTGGATAAAGAAATGGGAGTCTGATGGTGTTACCAAGATCGACGGTATCGGAACTCAGATGCACATCAGCTGTTTTGAGAGCGAAAGCATTCTGAATAACATCAAGAAACACATCACCAAGATGTTCGAACTCATGGCAAAATCAGGCAAACTTGTTCGTGTCAGCGAGTTGGATATGGGTTATGTACGTGGTACAGACAGATGGGGAAAAGCACTCCAAACCAGTCAACTGACCGAGGCTGAGCACAAGAGGATGGCAGACTTCTACGAATGGATCTTCAAGGAGTACTTCCGTCTCATACCTCCAGAGCAGCAATGGGGTATCTGCCAATGGTGTGGCACAGACGCACCTACAAATAGCGGATGGCGTGGTGGTGAGCCTGTAGGCATCTGGGATCTCAACTACTACCGCAAGCACACCTATGCAGGCTTTGTACGCGGTCTTGGTGGCGTTCTTCAGACAGGTATTGACAAGGTTGAGGCAGACAAGAAGATTGACACCTCAAAGGGCATCTACAACCTCAACGGTATGCGTATGCCAACCACATCACTCAACGAACTTCCTTCCGGCATTTATATTGTTAATGGAAAGAAGGTCGTGAAATAGACCCTCGAAAGAGTAAAGAGTAAAGTATAAAGTTAGGGGATGTGTCAGAATTGACACATCCCCTTGTTATATTATAGTATCTATTTCCAGAGCGGTTCCATCTCCCAACCTTTGGGAAAGCCAAGAGCATTAAGATCAATTTCAGGAAAATCCACAAAAAGCCAACGCATCTTAGTAAGCATATCGTTATTCGGAGATATAATATCAAGAAAATATTTTATAACACAGATAGTGAAATATATGCGCAAGCAATCAGTCGGCAAAGAAATCCAAGGTCTTGACATATGATTTGGTAATGTTGCCCGAATGGAATACACTTTGTTCCATACGCGAGAATGATGACAGCAAGAGTTACGAGTAACAGTAATAATGGTAAGCCAAGATTCAAATGGATCTATTTGTAAGCCAAAAGTCTGGGATATACGTTTCTTTATTTTCTTGCTCTTGATATTACTATAAATATTGGTCATCACACCAAGAGGAAGTATCTCTGAAAGAATCCAAGCAGGTGGATATGCGTCACTATAAGTTTCCTTAAAATGAACGATAAAATCCTCTCGTGTATGCCTCAGCTCATTATCAATAAGAGACATGGTTCTATTGAAACGATTTTGATCGATGAAGTTCCTCCCATCTGACATCCAAAATGGATCACCAATCATTGAAGATGCTATGTTTACAATCGTACTACGGACGGCTATTTCTATTTTCTCAATTTCATTGAAAAGAAACAACCTAAACTTTTTGTCAAACCGATACAGCATCATCACCTTAGAAAATGATGCTCCAGACTTATAAAGATGCAATTCTTTGGGCATCCTAAGAAATGGATACATATAAGCAGAAAGCCGATAGTAGCCAATATGCTCCAAATAATGTTCTGCCTTTTTCTCGTCTGTAATTGACAGTCCCCTTGATTTCAACAGCGATACTAAATCATGAGGACTTGAATGAGATTTTCCAAATGGTATTGTTGTCATATTTATACTGGTATATAAAAAAAACGACCCGCACATTTGAGCATCGTTGAGAGGCTTGGCGGGTTCTTGCGAGTGCAAAGTTACAAAAAAACAATCATTCTAACAAATTTTTCTGAAGAAAAAATGTTTTCGACCAACATTTTTAACAAAAACCACCATATACTCCCCTCTTCCATTTTGTGGAATAAAATATTTTTGCTATCTTTGCAAATGTTATCTGTAAATACCATTGAATGTCTCATTTCATTCGTGGCAAAAAATGTGTTTATACTAACTTTATGAAGAAGAATGTAACCATTTATTGGAATCTACTAAAAAAATACATATTTCTTATTCTATTAATCGGCTTTGCACAGGAAAAAGTTTTGGGGCAAGTAAATCTAAATGGTTATGTCCTCGATTGTTTTACGAAAACAGGTGTAAAGGCAAAGGTAAAACTATGCGAAAATGGAAAAACGATTGATTCCGTAGAAACGAGAATTGTAAGGAATAATGCCTTTTATAGGTTTAGAGTGCCAGCAACAAAGCATAAATATATAATCAAGGTTTCATCAGAAGGTTATATTGACACTACAATTGTATATGAGATTAAGCATATTGCCAGAAATACGAGTTTCTCGGTTCCTGATATTCTGCTTGAAAAGGATTTTAATTCTGACATATATAAGAGCGTTGATATCGACGGAATAGAAGTCAAAGGCACCCAGATTCGTTTTGCCTATCGTGGTGACACATTAGTATATAATGCAAGCGCATTCAAAATCCCATCAGGCTCAATGCTTCAAGATTTGGTTAAACAACTGCCAGGAAGCGAACTCAAGACGAATGGAGATATCTATATCAATGGTAAAAAGATTGATTATCTGACCTTGAATGGGCGTGACCTGTTCAAAGGCAAGAATAAACTATTACTTCACAATCTACCTTACTATACCATTAAAGAATTAAAAGTGTTTGAAACGGAAAACGAGGAATCACAACTGAAAGGCTATGCTGTCGACAAAAAAGACTATGTGATGGATATATCGTTAAAACATGAATATGTCACGGGTATCATTTCTAATATCACTATAGGCGCAGGAACGAAGGATCGATATCTGGGCAGGGCATTCGGTTTGCGAAATACCCATCATAGTGCTTTGTCTGTCTATGCCAATATGGATAATGCCAATGCGGGGGCATTAGGTAATGGAAGTGACTGGAAACCGAGCGATATGGGTGGTGCTCTTCGTGTAACAAAAGAGGTTGGTCTTGACCTGAACATTCGGGATGCAGGACGAAGATGGACAGAGAAACTATCTGCAAATATTGGTCATAACAAGAATACTCAAGAAGAAGAAACTCTCAGGCATGAACAAACAACAATTCAAACTCTTGAGCAAAATACGACTAATTCGTTTTATGACAAGAACAATAGTTTTAATCTGTCTAACCGTTTTAGACTTATGAAACCCTTTGTACTGAATACTATTACCAAACTATCATTTTTTGATAGTGAGGGTAGTAGTTTATTATTCCGCTCTTCGCAAAGCAATAAGGAATCCAAGTATAATGCTTATAGTCATCGCAGGTTCACGTTGTCAGGATCAGCCGATTACATGACCAAAATGCCTACCGGCGACGACCTTAGTATTATGGTTGAAGCTCAAATGGGTAGGAACACTCCACATTACAGCAACAACAGAGATAGTATTTCCTATTCCCTACTCGATTCTATATATAAGCGTTCAGAGTTTATAGGTAACACTTCAGATAACTATGACTACACGACTACCGCACATTATATCATGCACTTTCAGAATCATGTAACATTATTCTACAAGTTAGTGTATCAGCAGACATATCGTCATGCAGATAACCATTATGAAATAGATAACAGATGCGATGATTTCAACAGTCATTCATTTGAAAATATGGCTCGTAAATATTCCGCCATTTGCGGAGTATCATACTATAACGAATCAGAAAACGGTATGAAGAATATCAGCATCTCATTTCCGCTGACATATACCGATGAATACCTGAGATTTCATAGCAATCAATTCGCAGGTAATAAAACAAAAAATTACCACAACTTCCTTCCAAATCTCTATATCGAGATAACTCGAAAGGGATATATCTTCAATGCTAATGCCGACATTGGGATTGTACCTCCTGACATGACAGATATTATACCTGTCATAAATAGCTTTGATCCATTATATGTGTACAAAAGCAACCCTATGCTAAAGAATAGTTTACAGGGAACTGGTAATATCGGAATCGGACATACAAAACACTCTACAGGCAGATCCTGGTCTTTGGGAGTACATGCAAATACCATACAAGATGCGATAGGTCGTTGCATGCTTTATGATAGCAAAACAGGTCAATATACTTGTCAGAAGGCTAATGTAGATGCAACGAGCTATGATTGGGGAACTGCTTTTAATCTACATCTGAACTGGGGGAAGAAACGCGCAATATCAACGGATTTCAATACAGATATGAGTTTCGTTCATAATGTCGATTATGAAATATGTTATGACATACCTACCACAAAATTGAGTTCTGTAAATTCACGACTTTCAAAGACTTCTTTAACTACTAAATATAGTTACAAGAATTTCTTTATCGATATTAAAGGTGATTTCCTTTGGCGCTACACAACCAGCCAACGCAAGGATTTCAGTAACATCAACGCTTACGAATATCATTATGGTACAACCTTACAACAAACCATTCCATCACTTGACATGAGTATTTCCACAGACATCAATATGTTCAGTCGTCGAGGATATAATCTGGCAGATATGAACACCAATGATGTAATATGGAATGCTTCTATCAACTATGGCATCATAAAAAAGAAGTTAGCTTGCAAACTCACCGCTTTTGATATTCTTCATCAGATATCTAATAAAAAGATGAGCATAGATGCTCAAGGACATACAGAAACCATCATCCACTCAATGATTCCAAATTATATCATGCTATCATTGACGTATTTCATCAAATAACAAATCCACCATACGAATAGCGATATTGCTATTCGTATGGTGGATTTATTGTAGTTCCCTTGCAAGTCCGATGCAAGTCCGTTGTTAGTCCCATGTAACTCTTATGTAACTCCCATTTACCTCCCATTTACCTCCCATGATCCTATAGTTCAGGAACGGAGGAGAAGCGGATTAGAAGCGAAGGAAGAGCGAAGGAGAAGCGAAGGAAGAACAGCCCTTGAATTGTGTCACTCACTTTCACAGAAAGAAAAAAAGAATTTTTACACTACTCGTCAACTCGTCACCCTTAGCGCTGTAATAATGTGTGGCTCAGAGAATTACACGGGTGATTCATTTCATTCCACTCGTCACCCACTCATCACCATTATGTAGCATATCATTCTGATATAGAACAAGTTGCAAGGCTAATTCACTCGTCACTTTTTTAGGGTGACGAGTGGGATGCGGGTAAATTACGCATATAATATTCACATACTCAACAAGATACACTTGCTTTGGTGATGAGTGTGGTGACGAGTGGATAGAGTGAATCAACGCTATAAATCTCAATAATACAATTACTTACAGCGTTGCGGGTGATGAGTGACGAGTTTTTTGAAAAAACTTTTTCTGAGTATGATTTTTTTTCTACAAGATATAAGCGCACCTTTGGTGCTTGAACTGACAATAATTACCAATCTTCAACCAATAAGAAATGAGTATTTATGGAAAAAGATTGCGCAGATTGGTAATTATTGTCAGTTAAAAGCAGCTTGCTGCTATACCTTCTAATTTCGTCAGATTCGTGTTAATCTTAATCTCTTAATTTATTAATTTCTTTTGAGGAGATTCAACTTTACCTTTGGAGCAAGGGCGTTGTTGGTCTTCTCAGTATATTCCGTAAGCTTCAACTGGACAGTACCACGGATATCCGCGATGTTGGCACCTACCATGAAGTTATAGTTTCCAGCATCGGCTATCCAACGGCTGTTAGCCTCATCAAAACTTGCGAGGTCACGCTGAGCGATAGTCATCTGCAAGGTCTGAGTCTCGCCCGGCTGAAGGAGATTCGTCTTGCCAAATGCCTTGAGTTCCTTCTCTGGCTTCTCAATAGAACCGTTAGGAGCAGCTACATAAACCTGTGCAACTTCCTTACCGGCAACCTTACCGGTATTCTTCACACTAACGCTGACAGTAATCTTGTCGCCCACCTTCTTGACAGTAGGCTTGCCAAACTCGAATGTGGTATAGCTCAGGCCATAGCCGAATGGATAGGCTACATCCTTGTTCCATGTGTCGAAATAGCGATAGCCAACCCATATATCCTCCTCGTGGTTGGTGAAGTCGCGTCCAGGAACACCTGCATCGCTATAATTCTGTATTGCCTCATAGCTGAAGAGCGGCATATCCTGTGGGAAGTTCTTTGTTGAAGGATGGTCGGTGGCAAATATAGGCCATGTCATAGTGAGGCGGCCAGAAGGGCAAACCTTACCCGTGAGGATGTCAACAACACTATTTCCGCCCTCTTCACCAGGCTGCCAAGCCACGAGGATAGCATCAGGGATATTACTCCAAGAAGCAGTCTCGATAACGCTACCTGAGTTGATTACCACGATGACAGGCTTGCCAGCAGCATGATACTGAGAGCAAACGCTCTGGAGCATTTTCTTCTCAAGGTCTGTGAGAGAGAACTCACCTTCGATGCTACGGTCAACGCCCTCGCCTGCCTGACGTGATATAGTGAAGATAGCAGCATCAGAATTGGCTACCTGACGAGATATGCAGAGGTCGCTAATCTCGACCTCAGGCACTTTCTGGTCACCCATATATGGAGCCTCAAACCAACGGTCAGCCGGACGGTCAGCCTCGAACTTCAGTTTAGCGAAGGCATTATATTTCTGATAGAGTTCCGTAAGGTCGGCAGTAGTCTCGATACCTACATTCTTCAAGCCCCCCACAAGGTCGATGATATAAGGAGTATGAACGCAACCAGAACCTACACCACCTGAAAGGAAGTTGTAGGAGCCAGTTCCGAAGAGCGCCACCTTCTTGATATTGTGCATAGGAAGGGTGTTGTTGGCATTCTTGAGAAGCACCATACCCTCAGCAGCAGTCTCGCGGGTGATGGCTGCATGAGCCTTAAGATCGGGTGCCTCAGAAGGCTTATAGCCACGGAAATGAGGAGTCTTAACGATATATTCCAACATTCTGCGGATGCACTTATCCACATCCTCCATCTTGAGCTTTCCATTCTTCACGCCATCAACGATATCCTTAACCTGCTCAGGTGAACCCGGTTCCATAAGGTCGTTGCCTGCCATAACCTCATCAACGGTAAAGAGGCCCTGGCTCTCACGCTTTCCTAACCAGTCAGTCATGACAATTCCCTTGAAGCCCCACTCATCACGAAGAATAGTGGTAAGGAGGTCCTTGTTGGCATTAGAGAAGACGCCATTAACAAGATTATATGATGACATTACCGTCCAAGGATCACTCTCACGAACAGCAATCTCAAAGCCACGAAGGTATATCTCACGAGCAGCACGTTGGCTAAGACGCTCGTCAACACGTGTACGGCTTGTTTCCTGAGAGTTCACGGCATAATGCTTGATGCTAACGCCCACCCCCTCGCTCTGCACGCCATTTATATAGGCTGCAGCTATCTTGCCAGTAAGGAGAGGGTCCTCGCTATAATACTCGAAGTTACGTCCGCAGAGAGGATTTCGATGAATATTCACACCAGGACCGAGGATAACATCACAGTTGTATTCCTTTGTCTCATTACCGATAGCCTTACCCACACGCTGTGCAAGGTCGATATTCCATGTAGAGGCGAGACAAGTGCCTACAGGGAAGCCTGTAGCATAGAATGTCTTCTGAGTTCCCGGGCGTGTCTGGTCAATACGAACTCCGGCAGGACCATCTGTAAGAATCGTTTCAGGAATACCAAGTCGCTCAATGGCTACAGTAGTGCCAGCAGCTCCCGGTACGGTACGTGCAGCAGAACCTGCAACAGCAACAGGCGAGAAGAAATCAAAGAGTCCACCAACGAGAAGCTTGGCTTTCTCCTCGAGTGTCATTGCGGATATTACCTCGTTGATATTATCCTTTGTAAGCTTAGGGGCTTGTGCCGATGCGTTAAGACTCGTAATTGTCATTAGGGTTAAGATTGATTTTTTCATAAAAAGAGAATTAAAGAAGACTCCCTAAATCCCCCTGCATAGGGGGACTTGGAAGGCGATGGAAGTCCCCCTATGCAGGGGGATTTAGAGGGTCGATTATAAAATCTGAAGGATTGTATTCATCTTCCAGTTTGTCTCATTCCATTCAGAGCCGAGGGTTGAGTCCTTGAGGATTCCACCTCCACCATAGAGGGTGGCTTTTCCTTCATGGAAATGCCCACAACGGAGATTTACGAAGAGATTTGTCTCATTCTCTTCATCCAACATTCCCACGACACCAGAATAATACTCTCTGTCATAGCCTTCATTCTCTCTTATGAAAGCAGCAGCCTCCTTTGCAGGCAAGCCACATACGGCAGGAGTCGGGTGAAGAGCCTTTATTAAATTGATAATTGACAATTGATAATTGACAATTGATTGTTCACCTTCATTTGGCTTTGGGGCAAGATGAAACTCAGTCTTCAAATGAACGAGTTGGCCGGCACGAGAGGTGTAAGGTCCTTCTTCCTCAAGAATACGGGCATAAGGACTGACACATTCACGGATATAGTCAGCCACGATTTCCTGTTCCTTACGGTTCTTCTGACTCCAGACGATATTCTTTACAGGTACGGTATCAGGAACCGACATTGTGCCCGCAAGTGCCATTGTGCGATAGTGAGTACCGCTACCAGAGACAAGTATCTCAGGGGTACAGCCCATCCACACGCCCTCGCCAGGTATCTGTGCGAGATAAATCATCATGCGAGGGTAAAGGCTGCAGGCACGATTGAAAGCCTCCATAAGCTCAGCCCCATCACCATCCCACTCCCATTCACTTGAACGCGAAAGAACGAGTTTGGTAAACTCCCCTTTCTGAAGGGCACTCATGAATGCGGCAAATGCCTTGGCATAAGAGGATGGATTCTGGGTGATCTGTGCGGGAGGCTGGGTGTTGGGTGTCAGTTGTTGGGTGATAGGTGTCAGGTGTTGAGGTCCTTCAAAGAGAAGCACGTCATGCCCAGACTCAAGGTCATAGGGAATCATTACGAAGCCTTTCCTGCCTCGTATGTCATCGATAGACTGCAATCGAATGACATTATCACATTCTATCCTTATCGCTTCACTTGAGTATGGTAGTCTGTATATAACCATAAAAAGCCTAACTAAAACCTAACCAAGCCTTCCCAAATGGGTAGTCCGATGTTGATAACATCGGAGTATGTGACCTGATGTTTTATAGTATTAATCCTTTATATTTTATTAGCAAAACCGATATCTTAGTATCTAAACTCTCCCTTCCCTTGGGGAAGGGTTGGGGTTAGGTCAACACCATATTCGTAACCCTCTCCGTTGAGAGCAAACGACCATCCTCACCTCTGACTTCTACGTTCCAGATATGGGTGGTACGCCCAATATGGATTGGTGTTGCCTTGCCTATCACCTTACCCTCCTTAGCCGACATGCCTATGTGGTTGCCAGAAACCTGAAGTCCGCAGATACGGGCATACTCACCAACGATGGCAAGACTTCCAGCACCGGCAAGCGTCTCTGCCATAGCGAGGGCAGCACCTCCGTGAAGAATGCCGAAATACTGTACCGTATTCTCGTTGATAGGCATCTCGCCAAGTACGGTTTCATCATCAGTTGGCAGGAACCTGATACCAAGCATATGGTTCATGGTTCCTACCAACCGAGAGTTGAATATATCGCATTGTTCTTTTGTCATAATAAAAGACCCACCCCCATACCCCTCCCATAAAGGGAGGGGAGTAGTTTGTATTTATCCCTCAGAGTGGATTATAACAATTATAATTTACATTTTATGAGACACACGCCCTATAGCGAAGATTACTATTCACTCCCCTCCCTTTTCGGGAGGGGCTGGGGGTGGGTCTTATTTCATAACTTTCCTGCTTCCTGCCCCAGACACCTCGATATAGATGCCACGAGGAAGTGAGTTGAGACTCTTACCAACAAATACGCCATTGAGAGTGTAATAAGCGGTAGTTGTTGTACGCTGGTTGTTAGCAGCAACCTCTATGATACCAGTCTCGATTTCTCCAGAAATGACATCCATACCCATGAATACGTCAGATGGCTGAATAGAGTTTGCGTATGCGATTGTAGGATGTCTGAAGAGATAGTAGTTGTTACCTCCGTCAGGGAAACGACCTACAGTCTGATCGTATGCCATAGGACTATAATGCATGGTATCGGCAAACTCCTTCATCTGAGGATTAGCATCGAAATATGCAGCGTTGTTAGCTACAAACTCATCACTTGAACTGATCAGAACAAGAGCCTCACCTTTATTCTCCAACTTGAAGTTTGCATGAATCTGAGACTTTGCATCACGCTTGCTACACCATACGATGAGATGACCGTGAGCAGGAATGATAGCAGCCTCCTTCGTTGGAGCAGCAATCTGGTACTTTTCAGGCTTCTTCTCATTATCGCTGATATAGAGACCGTTTACGTTGAGGTCATAGTCGGTAGTGTTATAAAGCTCTACCCAGTCATCCTTCTTGAAAAGCTCATTAACAAGCATGTCATTACCTGCGCTCACCTCGTTGATCTTGATAGGAGCATCAGCGAAATCAGGAAGTTGTTCCTTCTCTGCCTTCTCCCATACTGCGGTGAGGTTGATGGTGCCTGTTGCTGGCATCTCGTACTCCATCTTTCCAGATACGCTCTTGCCGTCAGATGACTTCCAACCTACGAAACGGTATCCAGCAGGAGCTGCAGCCTTGAGAGTGATTGGTGCGAAGAGCTTGCCAGAGAACTTACCCGTAGGTACTTCCATGCCATTTACAAGGATAGAAGCGCCCTCGATATTGCTTGCAAGTGTTACGCTCTGAGCCACCTTACTGCCAAGATTCATATAAGAGCAGTTCTTCAACTGGGTAATCATGTTAGACTGACGTGATGACAATCCGTTGATAAGCTCGTTAACACTCCATGTAGGATCAACATAACCACCTGTGCTGAGATAGTCAGCCATATCATTGATAATCTTCTTTGCACGATTAGGCTCAAATACAGATCCCGCAATAACACAATACGCATCAATGAACTTCTTGCGGAATGTCTCATTCTGGAGCATATTCTTGAAGATGGTAACAACCTCTATCTCCTTGTACAGACGAGTGCCGTTTATATTCTTGTTCTTAGAATAGTCAAAGCCCTTGAGTTCATTGAAATTGAAATTCTGTTCTTTGAAGAAATCATCGAATGGCTTGTTTCTGTTCTGTGCAAAGTCAACGTCGAAGAGCACGAAACGGAACTTACCGTCATTCTGGTCACGATAAGCCTTCACATTATTGTGTGGCCAGTCGTCAGAACCCAGATAGAACTCTGTTGCCATATAGTTGATATACTCATCGATATCAACAAGCTTACATATCTCGTTGTATGAATCCTCTGAAGAAGCAGTCTTTGCAAGCTCATACCACTTGTTGAATGAATCCTTGGTACCAGCCTTCTGAACATAGCCAGAATCGGCACAAATCTCAAACTGATCCATAAGGTCAGTATCTATACCGTAGTTGGCATATGCATGATGCTTGTTGTTTGGCTCTCGCATATTGAGCACAGCATAAGACGCACCATTGATATACACATGTACTGGCTGCCATGCCTGATGCTCCAGATACAAACCGCTTGAAGCCACAATCTGCTGCATAGCTGCATCCTTGATACGACAGCTATTATCATTACCGCCATTACGTATCTGGAGAGTCTTATGCTTGAGATAGCTCTTGCCGTTCTCTACAGCAGGATTATCCTTCTCTGTTCCAAAGAACTGATATGCAAACGTATTGTTGAGGTCGTATGCCTTGCCTGCCTTCAGCTTGAAAGAATGAGGACTCCATGCCCTACTCCATCCACCACAGGCAGAGAGGTCACACTCCTGAGAGATAACACATTCGTTATCTGTTGTGATATACTCGAAGTTTACAGGACGGTCCCAGTCCATGTTTCCGTTGTACTTGTCGTCCTGACCATTTCCTGGACGGCCGTAGTTAGAATATTCAAACATTCCGACCTCAGCACCAAAGAGATTATCCAGATCAGTTACGATAGAGATAATTGGGAATGGCTCGTTGTTATTGTTCTTGATATAGGTACGTGTAACAACAGGACTTGCAAGCATTCCATCCTGGAAAAGACGGAAACGACAGCATCCGGAATTACTTACGTAGAACTTGCCGGTTGTAGAAGTCTTGCCGTTTGTAAGGGTTGGAGTAGTACCGTCAGTTGTATAGCGAAGTGTAGCGCCCTCTGGGATAGTAACAGTTACATTAAGCGAACCTGTAAAGAGCTTTGCTGGGGTATCAACCTCCGGCTTCTTGAGTTGCTTTGTGTTGAATACCGATGTAGAGTTGCTTGCCCCAGGTGTAGGAGCATCTGTAGTTCCCCATTCGCTACCACCATCCTTTGTAAGAGCGTATGACACACGACTGATAGCCTCTGGATATGTTGCCTCTGCCAAGATATTCTCACCATCAGATATGATTATCGTACCGCCATCACAATCGAGCTTGTCATCAATCTGGCGATATGACTCTTTCGTGAACACCTCAAAGTGGTCGAAATTGAGAACAGCAAAGCTATGTGCAGAAAGCGGACCATAGTTATCTACCAGACGATGCTTCTTCAAGTTATTAGCATCATCAGTAACATAGAGACCGCCAAGTGCTATGCCTTTATCCGTAGGATTGTAAAGCTCCACCCATGAACCGAAGTTGGTTGAAGGGTCACGATATACATCCACGTTAGCAGCCATTATCTCATTAATCTTGATATTCTCAGAAGAAGCCTTCGCAGGAGCCTCGACAGTTACTGTACATGACGTATGCGCACCACCTTTGTCAACCGCAGTTGCATAAATAGTGGCAGTTCCCACGCTAACAGCCGTCACATTTCCATCCTTATCCACGGTAGCAACATTTGTATTGCTTGATGACCAGGTCACACTTGGATATGTAACATCTTCTGGTGCAAGGGTATAAGAAATATGTGCTGTCTCCAAAGGAATCAACTTTATCTCAGATGGACTAAGTGTGATTTCTTTCACCTTGATAGGCTCACCCCAATATTCCAGTTTCCAATCGTCGATACAGGTCCAGTCATTATTAACTTTCTCAGACTTGCGAATACCAATCTTCAGCTTGCCGTCCTCGCCTACTTCAAATGACAAGGTGTTATTGTAATAGCCGGCATTAAACCAATAATAGGCAGCCTCCATATTGTCTGGTATATAGAACTGGTATGAGGTTCCTCCCCACCAATTTTCCGTTTTGTTTCCTACACCAGCGATACTACCACCAAGTCCATATTTCTGGATTCCGGCACTTGCAGGAACGATAGCTACACTATAGTCATCCACAGATGATGTGGCATAGAGCTTTGCATATTGATTAGCGGAATAATTTCCACTTTTATAAAGTGCATAGTCTTCAGATGCAGTACCCATACGGTAGAAACCCTTGAGGCGCACACGATACTTACCAGCCTTTAAGCCTGTAATTGCCTGATAGGTATCATAAGTCTTGTTGAAATGCTCTGCATTCTCCACCGGATTATAACCGCTAAGTGGAGTACCTTCCCAAAAAGAATAATTGTTATTTGCATAAGTAGGATTCTTGACATATTTTTCTGTTACGTCAAGCCATTCTTGTTGTGCATTAGCAGCAAAAGCCTCCAGCACAACCATTGCAGTCAGTAGAATTCGCTTCATGCTTATGAAATTAGTTATTTTAATTTTTTATCTTCTTTTTTACGCAAATTCACCCCAATCCTGCCTTTCTGAAGGTAGGGTTATTGGGGTGGCAAATTAAAAATTCGCACTAAATCAAAAGCACGTATCAGCTCCCCAAAAGGACTTGCACACGTTCTTTGATTTGATGAGTGCAAATATAGACAAAAAAAATGACATCACCAAAGAAATCACCTCTTTTTATAACATTTCCTTGGTGTTGTATGGATTTTTGTTTACTTTTGCCCTCAAAAAAAGAGAGATATGAAAAAGTTGCTTGTCATTATAATCGTTTTGGCTAAATGCCAATTTATATTTTCACAAGAAGAAAACCTATCGGTATTTTTTGGGGATGCCGAAACAAATAGCGTTCCCGTTTATTCCAATGATACAGATAATGACATTATTACTAATATCAAGGAATTCTCCTCAAAAGAAAATTGGCATTGTATAGATATATTGGAAAAATCAGACAAAAGGTATAAAGTATGTATAGTTTCGTGCATTGATGAAGATGAAGCACCCATAAACGGATGGATTGATAAAGAGCAATGTGGTGTATGGCTTCATGGCAGATTTATCAACCCCAACCTTAGTATAGTCAATTTATACCTTATGCCAGATCAACCATATCCATTCCTGAAAATCACAGACCAGTACGCAGACGATTTTAGGAAATATACAAATGGCAAAGCAGTTCCAATACTTGATTATAAATTTTATAATGGAAGATACTGGATAAAAACGGTAATAACTAAAGACAAAAAGAAAATTGTTGGATGGACAAAGGATTACTGTCCAAATATATTTCATTCTTGCAATTAAACATAACTTTAACTTCTGATTTATAAAACCCACTATATTTTAGGGGAGTAATGTGTCTATACTTTAGGTTCGTTCTTCCTCCCTTCTTCCTTCGCTCTTCCTCCGTACCAAAGTCGGTGCAAACTCGGTGCAAAGTCGGTGAGGAAGCGGAGGATCATCGAGTTTGGTACGGAGGAAGAGCGAAGGTAGAGCGATGGTACAACATCATCAAATATACAATCCAAGCCCTTCACTTATCTGCTCTAATCACGTGACTTCGAGCGTTATTATTAAACAAATCTTCAAATTTTGCATTATTCTTAGTTAATGTATTCATTTTATGCCGTTTTCTGAGAAAAAATGAATAATTTTGTAGGCATTTTGTTTTATAAGGTAAAAGTATAGATTGATATGAAGGTAATGTTTCTTTCACTTTTATTATCGGTGCCTACAGCGCAGAGCGATAAGGTTATGCAACTCTACGAGGCAAGCACTCGGTATTACGAAAGCCAGAAATACGATAGTGCTGTAATCGTGGGCGAACAGGCGTTGCCACTTCTGCAACAGAAAGGACTGAAGGCCGAAGAGGCTGAACAGCTGAGCATCCTGTCCGTTTGTTGCATGAGGCAGTCCGACTACGACAAGGCTCTGCAATATGCCAAGGCGTGCAACGAACTCGAACGCAAGAACGGTAATGCCGAGCGTATCAGTTCTTCGCTTAACACCATAGGCAGCATCTATGTGGCAGCAAAGCAGCCGCAAGAAGGACTGAAATATCTGCAACAGGCTTTGCAATATGCCGAAAAGACAGGCAAAAACTCCCGTATTGCCCTCACTTGTGGCTCTCTTTCAGAAGCCGAGTTCGCGCTCAATCACAACAAGGAGGCTATGAACTATATTGATAGGGCTATTGAACTGGAGCGCAAGGAAGGTCGTGAGGCAAAACTCCGCATACGTCTGGCTCAGAAAGCTACTATCCTTGCAGGTATCGGCAAGAGAAAGGAGGCTGTAGAAACATTCGACAGTATCATTCCATACTTCCGCAGAACGGGCAATTACCAGTCGTTGGCTATCTCGCTAAATAAGGCAGGACAGACCCTTCTCGACATGAGTAATGCCCAAGGCATAAGCACCAAGGAGAAAGAGAATCAGGAACGACGTGCTACCGAGTATTTCCGTGAGTCTGCCAAGCTATGCCGAAACATGGATAATCCTTATAATGAAATGCAAGCACGTCGCGGACTCTATCAGGCTCTCTGGACGCTCAATCCCGATAGTGCACGAATAGAGCTGGAGGCTTTCAACCTTCTTAAAGACTCACTTTATAATAACGCATCGGCTGAGACTTTGGCAAAATATAATGCAGAGTTCGGTGTTGACGAGTTACAGGAAGAGAACACGTCTGTGCGTCGCTCACGCATCTACATCGTTATTGTAGGTGCTATTCTACTTTTGGTGGCTATCATTCTTGTGATACGCCAACGCAAGCTGACAGCCCTACAACGCAAACGTCTAAGCGAGGTTAGCATGACTCTTGACGAATTGCGACAGCGTTATGAGAACTTAACGGCTACTGACGAGAACGGACATCCTTATGACGTACTATCAGAACAGGATAAGGAATTCCTGACAAAGACGATGAGCACTATCACCGAGCAGTTAGAGGATAATCGCGTGAACGTTGACGAACTCGCTTCAGCTCTTGCCATGAGTACCTCGCAGTTCCGTCGTCGACTAAACGCTCTGACAGGCGAGACTCCGCAGAGCTACATCACCAACATCCGTATGCAGAAAGCCCGTCATCTGCTCGACACACATCCAAACCTTACTGTTTTAGAGGTAGCCCTACAATGTGGCTACGACGATCAGTCAAGTTTCACCCGAGCATTCAAGCGCTTCTTCGGAATTACTCCAAGCGAATATCAGCAGAGGAGTAACTAAAATCATAACGGCATTTTATACCATGTAACATAAAACTTTCGATTTTATACCATTTCCTTGAAAAAAAAGCCTCAAAAGGCGTTGTGACAGATTCTGCACAAGTTTTGACAGATTCTGCACAACGCCTTTAGTGTTTTGTATTGTACCTTTGCACTCGGAAATCAGAGACGTCCACCGGCTTGCAGCCGACGTTGACTATTTCTCTCGTGCGAGGATGCTTCACACGTTGCAACCGAAATCAAAAGCATAGAAATATGAAACCTACCGACCACATGAACACCATCATACACCGCGAGGCTAAGCGTTACACAGAGGAACAGATGCGAATGCTACTCTGTATGCGCGATATGGTGAAAGAAGAGGTGAAGAAAGAGGTTGCAAGGCAAATCAAGATGATTAATAAACAATAATATTCACTATTAAAAAAAATCACATTTATGAAAAATTCAATCAAAATCCTTATGGCAGTTCTTACCATGTTCACTTTCAACACAGTTGCTAACGCACAGTTCGGACTGCTGAAGAATGTAGTAAAAGAAGCTATTCCTGAAAAGAAGAAGACGGTACAGGTAATAGCATACGACGAGAACTATCCATTGAAAAAGAACGAGACTATGCTGACATTCAAGATGCCTGGTACAGACAAGAAGGTTATGGCAATAGTTCCCGCAAGCTATACAGTTAAATCATACGAGGCATTCGAAGGACAGGCATGGGAGGACAAGAAATTCATGGCTCGTGTAAAGGCTGCTATCGAGAAGAAATACCCTACACCAGATAATGCAAGAAAGGGACAGTTGAAGGCTAAGTTGGCTGAGATTGGCACAAGAGAAGATGCATGGTCATATACCCGCAATAGCCTTGGCAGAATCCTTGACCGCTACTTCCGCGTATATGCAGTCTATGAGTTCGAGGATGGCGAGGTATATCTTACCGAGTTCTATGCCGTACAGAACTACAATGGGTCTGGCTATGACGATAAGATTGTTGTTAACTACTCATCACGCTATGGTGATGTTAAGTACTCTATCGAGAAGTGGGAGGCAAAGACAGATATCTTCACCTCAAAGATTAGTGGAGGAAATAAGTAATACCGAGAATTCACACAAACTAAAAAGAGTGTTGAGCAATATACAAGCCCAACACTCTTTACGCTTTAATCTTTATTCTTTACTCCTTAATCTTTATTCCTTAATCTTAATTGTAATACTCCTTCTTACCTGCAGCAAGGGTATTCTTCATCAGAGAGCAGATAGTCATAGGACCTACGCCACCAGGAACAGGAGTGATGAATGAGCACTTTGGAGCAACCTCATCAAACTTCACGTCGCCATTGAGGCGGAAACCGCTCTTACGAGTTGCGTCAGGCACACGAGTAGTACCAACGTCAACAATAACGGCACCTTCCTTCACCATATCGGCTGTAACGAAGTTTGGCTGACCGATAGCTGCAATAATGATATCAGCCTCACGGCACTCCTTCTTCAGATCCTTAGAGTGAGAGTGGCAAACCGTTACGGTAGCATCGCCATACTGCTTCTGCACCATGAGCTGTGACATTGGCTTGCCCACGATGTTTGAGCGACCGAGCACAACACACTTCTTGCCTGATGTCTCGATACCGTAACGCTTGAGAAGTGTCACGATGCCAAGAGGAGTAGCAGAGATGAAGCAAGGAAGACCGATTGCCATACGACCAACATTGATTGGGTGGAAACCGTCAACATCCTTGCGATAGTCGATAGCCTCAATAATCTTCTGCTCATTGATATGCTTTGGCAAAGGAAGCTGTACGATGAATCCGTCAACATCAGGATCGTTATTGAGCTTATCAACACACTGAAGGAGTTCTTCTTCTGTGATGTTGTCCTCATAGCGAATCAATGTTGACTTGAATCCACAAGCCTCGCAAGCGAGAACCTTATTCTTTACGTAAGTCTCAGAGCCACCATCGTGACCAACGAGAACAGCTGCAAGGTGTGGCTGCTTACCACCACCTGCAACAATCTGCTTTACTTCTTCTGCAATCTCAGCCTTGATAGCTGCTGCGGTTGCTTTTCCGTCGATTAATGTCATCTTTTCATTTACCATTTACCATGTACAATGTACAATTTCACGAACGCATAGTTTTTTTCCTGAACACGGAATCTCAGCGTTCTATGTACATTCTACATTACACTTTACACTTTTCTCTTTACACTTTTAATGTGGCTGCTTCATCATCTTAGCCATCTGGGCCATCTTTGCAGGGCCCATACCGCTAACCATCTTCATCATCTTACGAGTCTGGTCGAACTGCTTGATGAGCTTATTAACCTCCTGTACGTTGGTACCAGAACCCTTAGCGATACGATTACGGCGAGACTGATTAAGAATCTCCGGATGCTGACGCTCCTTTGGAGTCATAGAATAGATGATAGCCTCGATATTCTTGAATGGATCATCACCAATCTCAACATCCTTGATAGCCTTGCCTACGCCAGGAATCATAGAAGCGAGATCCTTGATGTTACCCATCTTCTTGATCTGCTGTATCTGATTGAGGAAGTCGTTGAAGTCAAACTGGTTCTTACGAATCTTCTTCTCCAGTTTCTTTGCCTCCTCAAGATCGAACTGCTCCTGGGCACGCTCAACGAGTGACACGACGTCACCCATACCGAGGATACGGTCAGCCATACGCTCTGGATGGAAGACATCGAGAGCCTCCATCTTCTCACCTGTACCGATGAACTTGATTGGCTTTGTAACAACGCTGCGGATAGAGAGAGCAGCACCACCACGAGTATCACCATCGAGTTTTGTGAGGATAACACCGTCAATCTCAAGACGCTCATTGAACTCCTTGGCAGTATTGACAGCATCCTGACCTGTCATGGCATCGACAACGAGAAGAGTCTCGTCAGGATTAACAGCAGCCTTGATGTCCTGAATCTGCTTCATCAGTTCCTCATCAATTGACTGACGACCGGCAGTATCGACGATTACCACATCATACCCCTCAGCCTTTGCCTGCTGAATGGCATTCTTTGCAACAGCTATTGGGTCCTTGGCACCTTCCTCAATATGAATAGCCACCTGAACCTGCTCAGCAAGAACACGCAACTGCTCCATAGCAGCCGGACGAAATGTATCGCAGGCAGCAAGGAGAGGCTTACGGTTCATCTTGTTCTTGAGCATGAGGGCGAGCTTACCAGACATTGTTGTCTTACCCGCACCATTCAAACCTGACATAAGGATAACGGCAGGTTTCTGCTGCAACTTGAGTTCGGTAGCCTGACCACCCATGAGTTCGGTAAGCTCATCATGAACGAGCTTAACCATGAGCTGTCCTGGCTTGATAGCTGTGAGTACGTTCATACCCAGAGCCTTCTTCTTCACAGAGTCAGTGAAGGTCTTAGCCACCTTATAGTTTACATCGGCATCAAGAAGCGCACGGCGCACGTCCTTGAGAGTCTCTGCTACATTGATTTCGGTGATCTTACCTTCACCCTTTAGTATCTTGAACGAGCGTTCAAGTCTTTCTGATAGATTTTCAAACATCTTGTCATTTACAATTTACCATGTACAATGTACAATTTTTTACGAACGCGAAGAAATTAAGTTTTTATTTTTCTGAACACAGAAAACTCGAAAGAAACGAAAACATTTCGTTTATTCTGTGAATTCCGTGTTCAAAACTTGTAGCCTTAGCGTTCTATGTACATTCTACATTACACTTTACTCTTTATTCTTTACACTTATCTGCAACTCCTCCAACTGCTTTGGATCGAGGTAACCCGGAGCATCGAGCATTACGTCACGACCAGAGTTGTTCTTAGGGAATGCGATGCAGTCACGGATAGAGTCGAGACCAGCGAAGAGGCTTACGAAACGATCGAGACCGTAAGCGAGACCACCGTGAGGAGGTGCACCGAACTTGAAGGCATTCATCAGGAAGCCGAACTTTGCCTGTGCCTGCTCTGGTGTGAAACCAAGGATCTCGAATATCTTCTGCTGAAGCTTGGCATCGTGGATACGGATTGAACCACCGCCAACCTCAACACCATTGATAACCATGTCGTATGCGTTAGCACGAACGCTTGCAGGATCGGTATCGAGAAGTGGGATATCCTCAGGCTTTGGTGATGTGAATGGGTGGTGCATAGCCATGAGACGCTGCTCCTCGTCGCTCCACTCGTACATTGGGAAATCGATAACCCAGAGACAAGAGAAGTTGAACTTATCACGAAGTCCCATGCGTGTACCCATCTCAAGACGAAGCTCGCAAAGCTGCTTACGAACCTTCATTGCATCGTCACCAGAAAGGATGAGGATGAGATCGCCAGCCTTTGCCTGCATCTTATCCTTGAGCACCTGAAGTGCAGCCTGATCATAGAACTTATCAACGCTTGACTTCACGCTGCCGTCTTCCTGAACACGAGCATATACGAGTCCCTTTGCACCCACCTGTGGACGCTTAACGAAATCTGTGAGCTGGTCAAGCTGCTTACGGGTAAGTACAGCCTGTCCCTCGCAGCAGATACCACCGATGTATGCAGCATCATCGAATACAGCAAAGCCTGCAGGGAAGATGCTTGGTACAATCTCCTTTGAAGCGTTGTCAATCTGAGTTGTCTTCAGTTCAACGAACTTCATGCCGAAACGTGTATCTGGCTTATCAGAACCATAATACTTCATAGCGTCAGCCCATGTCATGCGTGGCAAGGTTGGGATATCTATGTTAAGGATTGTCTTGAAGAGATGACGGCTCATGCCCTCGAACATCTGGAGGATATCCTCCTGTTCAACGAAAGACATCTCACAGTCAATCTGTGTGAACTCTGGCTGACGGTCAGCACGGAGGTCCTCGTCACGGAAGCACTTACAAATCTGGAAGTAGCGGTCGATACCTGCTACCATAGAGAGCTGCTTCAATGTCTGAGGTGACTGTGGAAGAGCATAGAACTGTCCTGGGTTCATGCGAGAAGGCACCACGAAGTCACGAGCACCCTCTGGAGTTGAGTTCACGAGGATAGGAGTCTCTATCTCGAGGAATCCCTGCTGATCGAGGTAGCGACGAACCTCAAATGCGAACTTATGACGAAGCTCAAGGTTCTTACGTACACATGAACGGCGAAGGTCGAGGTAACGGTACTTCATACGGATATCATCACCGCCGTCGCTCTCATCCTCGATAGTGAATGGAGGCACCTCAGAAGTATTGAGGATATTGAGATTGCTTACGATAATCTCAATATCACCAGTTGGGATATTCTTGTTCTTTGAATAGCGTTCAGCAACAACGCCTGTTGCCTGAATAACAAACTCACGTCCGAGCTTGCCAGCCTTCTGACGCAGATCCTCAGCAGCATCCTCATTGAATGCAAGCTGTGTGATGCCATAACGGTCACGAAGATCCACAAAGGTAAGCGCACCAAGGTTATGTACGCTCTGTACCCATCCTGCGAGAGTAACGGTCTCGCCAACATTGGAGATACGCAGTTCTCCACAAGTCTTTGTTCTGTACATCGTTTTTTAAAAAAACAAAACGGCCTCTCCCCCCGCCCTCCCCCGTAGGGAGGGAGCCGGAGTGCGACAGGCGTTTAATTATTCTTTATTCATTTATTAACTATTCATTTAATTAGGTATGCCCCTTCCGGCTCCCTCCCTACGGGGGAGGGCGGGGGGAGAGGCCGCCATTGGGTTAGGCTTCTATAGCTCCACTACCCCATATTCTGCAAGCTGTTTTACGAGAGTCTCAACATCCTTACGAGCGGTCTCGAAATCTACTTCATACTCTTCAGTAACAGCCTTTGCCACATCATCAATGGTATCTTTTCCTGCAAGCATCTGATTCCAGATGAACACAGAAGTCTCGTTGAACGCAATGACGTGTGAGAAATCAATGTTCTTCTCACCCATTGCCACCATCATGTGCTCGCCACAAACAGAGCGAACCTCAAATCCTTCGTTTATTTTCATAAAATATATCTAATAAAATAGCCACCCAGCCCCTAACCCCAACCCTTTCCCCGCTCGGGGCAAGGGAGTTGTTACATTTGGACGTTATCGGTGATTGTTTTATATATTAATGTTTATTTTTTCTTCACCTCAAATGATTAGAAATACTATCTACTCCCTTGCCCCGGGCGGGGAAAGGGACGGGGTAAGGGGCTTATACCAACCTATTCCTAACCCCCATCGGCAACCTTCTCCATATAGCGAGGAACCAACGTCTTGCCGGTCTCACCTTCATCCAGAACTTGGAGTAGCGCTGGAACTTCTTGCCGTCAACATAGTCAGGAGTCTTACTGCCTTTGCGCAAGAAAGCCTTGGCAAACACCTTTACATCCTCGTGCCTTATCACAGGGTCAGGACGGAGATTGCCATCGCCAAGCATCTGCACATGCGTATTGTCAAGACGCCAGATACGATGTAGGGCATAACGTCCGGGAGACAACTCCGCAAGGACTATATCCCCCACCTTCAAAGGGCGGTCTATCTTCGTGAGAATCGCAAGGTCACGACCGTCCTCAAGGAACGGACGCATACTGAAGCCACGAAGTGGTATCGTCACATCGTGCCCTTCATTTGCCAATGCAATGACTTCCGGAAGGAACTCCGCATTGTTCATGTATTTTACCTTTTCTTCCACACTCAACTTTACTCTTTACACTATCTACATTACTCCAGATTTCATCCCTGTCGAAGCCACGACTGCCGACTCCTTATCTGGAAGGCAATGCAGGGTATAGACAGGGGTTGTCTCTATCATCTTTGTCACCGTATCGCCATTACAACGGTATATCCTCTCATCCCATTTCATTGTAGAACATGCTGGGAGAAGGGTTATAAAGGCATCTATCGGACGCAGACGCTCCAGACTATTGCTTTCCGCACGCTTTATCAGGGCTATACCTCCAAGCGGAGCCTTGATATTGCGATAGCACGGTGTCTTTCCACTCCACGGACTTCCATAGATGAATGCCTTACCGTCAATGATACGCACAACAGGATTATCATCGTTCATCAAGTCCGAACCGGGAATGAACCTCAGCCAGTTACTAACCTGAGTACTCTTTCCCGTACCGCTCTTTGCCGTAAAGGCATATCCCTTGCCATCGTTCCTAACGAGAGAGGCATGTATGAGACAGGTGTCGAGAGGTGCCGTTGCAAAGGCATAGCACAGCATTATGACGGAGTTAAGTCCGTATGAACGCATACCATAGTTACCCCTTAACGCACATTTGCATACATGGAAGTCCTCATCGGCTATAAGCAAAGCCACCTCATGACCGTCAATATCACGGATGATGAACTGATATCCGGCTTTCTGTTTCTGACCGTCAACTTCCTTTTCCACACGGAACACCTTGGTCATTCCGTTACCAGTATCCACATCACGGATAAGGTAGCGCTCTTCTTTTTTCACAGGGCGCAAAGAGTCGTCCACGGTGATATCCAGTAAAACGGCAGAGCCGTCATCATCAGTCTGGAATGAGACAAGCGACGACAGCATCTTCGCATCCTGATAGTCATCAAGGAAGCTGACACGCACCCTATGTTCGGCTATTACATATAGCATTTAACGAGCTCCTTCTGATGCTCCCTTGGGAGACTCCGATTTCTTTTTATCCTCAGTAGGCAGGTCAACCTCGTCAAGTTCATTATATGTAATAGGATTGTATGCGAAATCGTGAACGTACTTCACCGTGAAATGCTTCTTCTGGTATTTCTGGCGCATCTTGGCATACTTCTTCTCAAGCTTTGTGCGCTTCTGGTTATAACAGGTAACGGCAGTATAGTTGGTTCCTGATGTGGATTTGAAATACTGCTGCAACTGATATGAATAGTTATTGCGTGAATACAGGAAACCGCTTCCTCTTTCTACAGAGGTATTCGGCACTTGGTTGATGTCTGTAAAATAGACTGTAGAATCAGTAGCGGAGAAACATACTCCGAACATATACATATCCCGAGGCGCAAAATATCGCTTATTCCTCTGGGCAGACACGCTGGTACATAAGCCTACCAGCATCAAAAATACAACTATTATCCTATTCATTAAATCGTTACGAATTACTTTTTTTCATTGTTCAACATAGTCAATGGGCGTCTCAGCTTACGTTCCGCCTTCTTCCTTATCTGGCGCACACGCTCACGCTTCAAGCCCATCTCATTGGCTATCTCCATCATAGTGAGGGCATCGGTTCCAAGACCGTAATACAGCACGATGACCTTGCGCTCACGCTCATTCAGACAGCCGAGACTTCCAGCCAGTTCAGAATCCGCAGAAAGGAAAGCAACGCTCTCATCCGCATTCCTGTTCGACTTAGCCACAGCCATATCCACACGTGAATTGGTGAAACCAACCGATGCAGGAGCATCATGGATTATATTACCCTGTTGCTCTATGGCACGCTCAATAGCCTTGCGGATGTCCCATACGGCATACTGCACGAAACGGATTCCCTTCTCAGGCTTCCATTTACCGGCAGCAAGCATCAAGGCGAGATTTCCCTCACTTACAAGGTCGTCAAGTGAAAGACCGTTATCCTGATACTGACGCGCAACGCTCACCACAAATCCCAGATTTGCAGTGACCAGTTTCTCGAGCGCCTGCTGATCTCCCTGTGCAATTCGTTCACCAAGCAGTCGCTCTTCCTCATCAGTAAGGCGAAGTTTATTATCGTGACTTGTAGTCATTAAAACTGATTCTTAAATTAACGGGAAACACGCCTTTCCGCGAATTTCGGTACAAAATTAATATATTTTCATCAAAAAGCATAAGTCTGCGTATTAAAAATACAAAAAACGTAGATATTTTATTTGCAATATCCGTTTTTCTTTGTAAATTTGCAGCGATTAATCAAACCAGACGACCTATTTTTATTAATGAAGACAACACTCATCCCGACTTATCCACAGTCACAACTAAGGCATAAAACAGGGGGAGGTCTTAGTAGAGTCGCAAACAAAAATTACTAATGAAAAAATTCTTTCTTTCATGCCTCTTGGCATGTGCCACCCTTACAGGCGCATACGCCGCAAAAGCCATAACAACGCCATTCCAGGTAACATTGCAGGATGGCACTACCGTCATGGCACAGATTCACGGCGACGAGCACTTCAGTTTCTATACAACCACATCCGGAGAACTCCTGATCTTCGAGAACAACACATGGCGCATGGCAACTGAGGCCGACAAGCTTCAGCTGACAATGAAACAGAATGCCGTGGCAAAGAGGCGCAAGGCTAACGAGAAGATAACGGCCACACGCCCGTTCCCACACGTCGGCACTCCAAAGGCATTGGTCATAATGGTGGACTTCAAGGACGTGAAATTCACCTACACAAAGGCTAACGTCGATTCACTCCTGAACGGAAAGCAATACGACGAAAGCAAAGGCTATCACGGCTATGGCTCTGCTGCACAGTATTTCAACGACTGCAGCAACGGCAAGTTCCGTCCGAAGTTCGATGTAAAAGGACCTTTCCACCTCGAGAAGAACGCTGCTGTATATGGACAAGGCGATGATGACGTGAACTCATTAATCAGAGATGTCTGCACAATAGCAAGCGCAAAGGGAGGCGTGGACTTCTCCAAATACGATGCCGACAACGACGGCTACGTAGATCTCGTGTATATCATCTATGCAGGCTACAGCGCACAATGGGGCGAGGCAAAGAACCCTAACGCGATATGGCCGAAGTCAGGAACCGGCAGCTATGGCACATACAACGGCAAGCAGGTCTATCGCTATGGCGTGAACAACGAGCTCGCCTTCTATCCCGATGTATGGAAGGATATGGATGTCTCACAGGAAGGCTTCAAGCCATACCTCTCAGGCATAGGCGTATTCCTTCATGAGATGAGCCACACCATGGGACTCCCCGACTTCTACCCAACAGTAGAATGGAGCAACATCACCAAATACGACAACCAGAGCATGGAGGAATGGGACCTCATGGACGGAGGCGAGAACACATTCAACGGCTTCTACCCTACCCCATACACAGCATGGGAACGTGAGCTCATGGGATGGACTGCGAAGATGGACACCCTCAAGAGTCCAGCCAACGTAACCCTCACCCCACTCGTAAACGGAGGTAAGGGACTGCGCGTCATGAACGACAACGAAACCTCAGGCAACGAATACTATATCCTCGAAAGCATACAGAAAAAGGGATGGTATTCCAAGATGCCAGGCGATGGAATGCTCGTCACACACATCAACTACAACACCAATGCCTTCTCCAACTTCAACGGCCCTAACAACTCAGCCGGCTCTCCACGCATCACCATCCTTCCGGCAAACGGCACCATCTACTCCTCCTATCACTACAAGGAAGGCATAGCCGACCAGTACAAGATGACACAGAAGGAAGTAAAGGCCAACTGGGCAGGAAACACATATCCCGGAACAGGCAAAGTCACATCCCTGACCAACTGGAAGCCATTCAATACCACAGGCACGATGTCAAAGGATATCACCAACATAGTGCAGAAGTCAAACGGCGACGTCACCTTCGCATTCATGGGCGGTGTGCCAGCGCTCTCATTTGCCAATAAGGAAATGACAACCGACGGCAAGACAGTCATCACCAACGCCCTCACCATACAGAATCCGAGAACCGACGGCAAGACGACCTATAAGAGCAGTAACACCAACATCGCCACCGTCGATGCCAACGGCAAGGTAACAGCTGTTGACGACGGAACAGTCACCATCACCGCCACCTACACCTACAACGGCGGAAAGTCAAAGGCAACAGCCACCTACAAGGTAACAGTCAAGTTCCCTGTCCCAGTCCTCACCTTCGCCAAGAGCGAGATAAAGACCGATGCACAGTCAACCGTGACCAATACCCTCAAGATAGAAAACAAGTACGACGACGGCAAGACAACCTACAAGAGCAGTAACACCAAGGTAGCCACCGTCGATGCAAACGGCAAGGTAAATGGCGTAGCCAACGGAACAGCCACCATCACCGCCACCTACACCTATCGCGATGGCAAGAAGACGGTAAAGGCAACCTACAAAGTCACCGTTGAGTTACCCACTGACATCACGGAGCTAACCTCCGACACCCAACACCCAGACAACATCTACACCCTCGACGGCCGCTATGTAGGAACATCAAAAGAAACCCTCCCAAGCGGAATATACATCCAGAAGGGCAAGAAGTTCACAAAGTAAAAAGACAATCCCCCTATAGGGACGGAACAAGATAAAGGGCATTCTCAAACGAGGATGCCCTTTTATCATGCCAATATTCGGGAGGGGGCAGATAGCCTGCAATTTGCAATCTACAAAGACAGCAAATTAAAATGGAATTAGTCTGAATTATACTTTTCGATAACTTGCTTGAACTCTTCTGGATAATGGGCTTTCAAATAAGCCATTTGATAGGCCAACCAAGTGTAGCAAACAGCATGAGACTTTTGGAAAGCGTACATACCTTTAGCCTCCATTTCATTCCATACCTTTTCAAGGGCATTCTTTTTGTGTCCATTCTTTATACCACCTTATATGAAACGGGGCTTTAAGACAGAAAGCACATCCATCTTCCTTTTACCGAGGGCTTTTCTCAGCAAGTCGCTCTCACTTCTATCGAAGTTGGCTATCAATCGGGAAAGCATCATGATCTGTTCCTGATAAACAATAATGCCATAAGTATTGTGAAGATACTTTTCCGAGCAAGATATCATATACTTGACGGCTTTCTTGGAATGCTTTTGCCTGACGAGAGTTTCAATATATTCCATTGGTCCTGGACGATACATACAGTTCAAGATGACCAAATCTTCAAAGCATATAGGATGAAGTTTTTGCAAGATTTTTTGCATCCCTTTTGAGCTGAACTGAAATACGTCATCGGTTTGGCCTGTTTGGAAAAGTTCCATCGTCTTCTCATCATCCATCGGAATCTTTTCAATATCGAAATCCTTATCATAGTGAACTTTGACACTCGCACATATATCCCTCATCTGGGAAAGAGTTTTAAGACCAAGGAAATCAAATTTTATAAGACCAGACGACTCCACATGCCATTCTTCGTATTGAGTACAATTCACTATTTGTTCATTACCCTTTGAATCTTCTATTGAACAAGTTGAAATAGGTGCCCAATCAGACACAGACTCGTCAGCAACAACAAACCCACAGGCATGAACACCTAATCCACAAATTTTTCTTTCTAATATAGCAGTATTAGCAAAGGCATTACGCAAAGGGTTCCCGACTTTTCGAATAGCTTTTCTTATCTCAGGTTCATATTTGACGTAATTCTTTATCGAACGCCAAGAATAACCTGATAGGAGTTCGTTAATAGCCAGAGTCTCAGGAATATGCATTTGGTTTACTCTTACTATCGTACTGAATGCATTTGCTGTTGAGAATTTGCGGAAAGAAACAACATGAGCGCAGCATTCCTTGCCATATTTTTGTTGAAGCCATTCAAGGACACGTTCTCTACCTTCATCATCAAAGTCTATGTCTATGTCTGGAAACGTAGTGCCCTCTACACTTAAGAAACGTTCGAAAAGCAGGTCATGTTTTAAAGGATCTATCTTCGTAATACCCAAGCAATAACAAACAAGGCTACCAGCAACAGAACCACGTCCAGGACCTACCCATACACCAAGCTCAGATTGAACGGTGTTAATTACATCTTGCAGAAAAAGGAAATACCCCGAAGCTTCTCTTTGCTTGATAATTTGCAGTTCAAAAATAAGCCTGTCTGTCACATCTTCAGGAAGCCATTCCCCGTATATCTGTTTTGCTTTTGCAAAAGAAAGGTATTCCAGATAGTTGTCTTCCTTTTCCCTTCTCTCATTCCCAAAACCATCAGGAATGCTAATAGCAGGAACAATGGGAGCATGGCATATGTCATAGAACTCAACCTTGTCAAATATCTCCATCGTATTGGCTATAGCTTCTGGGACATCTGAGAACAACTCGCACATAAATTTTTTGCTTGTCAACCAGCGGAATTGTAGAACCTTTGTTTTGGAGAATTCATCCATAGTTTTACCTGCTGCTACACATTGTTGGATATTGTAAACATACAAATCTTCAGGAGCCACATAATGAACATCATTTGTGGCTACAACTTTTACGCCATATTCTTTTGCTTTCTGAATTAGAACATCATTAACCTTTTGCTGTTCAAGCATCAAATCACTTGGAACTTTATTATTCATGTCATAATCAGCACAGCGTTGCAGTTCCAGATAATAGTCATCTCCAAATGTTTGACTATACCATTTGATGGTTGCTTCCAGACCTTCTATGTCATCATTGGAAATCTTTGTAAAGACCTCGCTGCCAGCACTACCAGAGAGGACAATCAGACCTTTATGATATTTCTCCAAATCCAATCGGTTTGTTCGCGGATTTCCATAGAAACCCTCAATCCAAGAATTACTCACAATCTTTATGAGGTTCTTATAGCCAGTCAAGTTCTTGGCAAGAACAGTCAGATTGAACCCTTTCAAATCCTTGTGGCCATCTTTATTGTCCTTTGCTCCATTCTTAGCCACATATAGCTCACACCCGATGATAGGTTTGAAAGGTTTCTTACCTTTCTCTTGTCTTTCATTGTTAATACGACCGACATAGTCGAAGAATTCCATGATACCAAACATATTGCCATTATCAGTAATAGCAATACCAGCCATTCTTTCTTTGATAGCGGCATCAACCAATTCCTTTATGTTAGCGCACCCATCCATTATTGAATAATGTGAGTGAACATTCAAATGTACGAATCTATTCATAGAGTATCATATTTTGAGTTAAACAAGAATATCTGAGTGCAAAGATAACAAAGACCCCTGCCAACTGGTGGCAGAGGTCTGAGAAAATTCAATAGAATTTTTGTATTTGAAGAAATTATAGGAGTTTTTGCATTTCGCTTCGTAAGTATAACGCTATCGCACCAAAATCATCACTACTGAGACCAGGATAACTTGGATGTGGAATGCCATATATAGGTATTTTGTTCCAAAGACCTTTCTTCAAAGATTGACTGCACGAATAAGTAGTCTTCCAAGCACCCTTTTTATTGCTTTTTGCAAATTCAATTAACTTTGGATCTGTTGCTTTTGCAGTGTCAATGCTCTCAACCTTACTAAATTGAAATTTTTTATTCAACAGATCAAAGCATTCTGGTATTGAGAAGCAAACAACACATTTAGGTTTGAAAATCTCTTGGATAACTTCTTTCGTGAAATCAAGACATTTTTCTATGGCTTCATTGCTACCTGGAATTCTTTTGAAACTATCAATGTCATTTGAACCAAAATAGACAGCATTGAAAAAAACAAAATTTCCATCAGTTATAGGCCTGGTGTATTCAGCCCATTCAAATGCACCTTCTAATGCCCAAACTTTCCATTTCTTTCTCTCAGAATAGAAATACGGATTACCTTCAAAAAAGCGTTTCTGAATATTGTCGTCTTGGCTAAATGAACCTGGCTCATGAGGATTATATCCGAGGAACACAACATCTGGTTGTTTATCCAAAACTGGTTTGGATTGAAATGTACAACAATGTGTTCCATTTTCTCCTAATTTTGGACCAGTTTCGGTCAAGAAAGCAGTCACTCGATCTACCCAATTGACATACTTTTCATAAGTTTCTGTATTTACAATTTTACTCATAATAGATTCCTTAATGCCTATAGACTCCTGATTTGGCAATTGACAATAAAATAGTTGAACATGTCTAATAATGAAAAAGAAGTGGAGACTATATCAAGTAGTCACTCTACATTCTCAAAACACATGAAAACGAAACGCTTGACATACGTCTTTTTCATATATGTATTTTTATATGCTGACATTTTTTAGCCCATTGGATTGTTTGATTTGTTTAAGTGTAAGTATTCATAATGTTGTTTTTTAGTTATTAGATATTGTTTATCGTGTGCAAATATAGTGATTTAATTGCGAACTTGCAAACTTTTTGGCAAAAAGTTAAGGCAAGTCGCATTTTTTCACTTAATCCCACAAATTACGATAATACTTGCGAAACAAGTCAAGTCCCTGCTCTATGGTTTTGTTCTCATCAGGGTTTGGAGTATGCACGTATTTCATCAGTTCAAAAGCATCTATCATCTTCTGAATGATGTTGTTCCACTCTCGCATATCCTTACACTCAGGAGGATAACCATGCTTGTCAAGTGCCTTGAATGCCAGCAAGCGTGGCGCTATAAACTGAGCCAACACATTATCTGTATTCCAGACTTCCTCAATTGGGTAGTCGTGCTTATGACTATAATTGTCTGGACCTGAACCAAAATAATCAGGATTGAATATATTGGTTATCAAGCTGTTCTTGTTCTTTTTCATAATTCAAAACCCGATTTTACGTGTTTCTTTTGCATTAAGCCTTTCGCTATCACAATAGGCAGAGAGGGTATCAATGACATTATCTGATTCTCCATGAAGAATGTTAGCAATGGTATAGTGACGGGCTATGTTCTCTATCTGACCACCGCTGAAATCGTACTTGTTGGCAAGTATTCGTGTATCCTCTTCCTTTAGAACAGGTATCATTTCATGCCACATACTCATACGGGCTTCTATAGTCGGTTTCTCGAATTCAATCTTATAGAGGAAACGACGCTCAAATGCCTTATCCATATTCTGAGCCAGATTGGTAGTGGCAATGAGTATTCCGTCGAGAGTCTCCATTTCCTGAAGTATGATGTTCTGGATAGAGTTCTCCATCTTGTCAATGGCTCTTTCTGCTCCTTCCTTACGTATGCCGATGATAGCATCTGCCTCGTTGAAAAGGAGAATAGGCGTGATATCGCATTCCCTTACCTTGGTTCGGTAGTTGTCGAATACCAGCTTTATATTCTTCTCGCTCTCGCCAATCCACATACTCTTTATCTGCGAAATGTTGACCTGAACGATGTCGCGACCTGTTCTTCTTGCCAACTGAAGTACAGTCTCGGTCTTGCCTGTTCCCGGAGCACCATAGAAGAGGCATGTAAATCCGCAACGGAAACCAGTATCTTTCATTCGCTTATGAATCTCCTTATACTTCGCATCATCCAACAACTTGCCCAATTCATCGATCTGACCACTAATCTTATCTCCATAGAATAGCTTTTTAGGCGTGATTTCCTCTGCCTTGACAACATCTTTACGTTTCTTGGTTTGATCCATTGAAACGAGATTCAGCTCTGAGAATAAAGCACGCTTGATCTCTGTTGTTATGCGGAATGAATCCCTATCAGCAAAACCATCATTATTGCTGTACTCTATTATTTTTCTTTCCTGAAGAATATGTTGATCATGTTTAAGATCATACTTTATTGTGCTCCATATAAATTTCTCGTAAAGGAATTCAATATCATAAAGTCCTATATTATCATCGTTATTATTCACGAAAAGATGAGAGAAAAGAACAAGCAACATTTCATCATCCTCTAATAATTTGTAGCTCTTCACTTTCTGAACATAGAGTAAATGAGTATTGCAATCGAAGAGATACTTAATCTTATCGACGGTTAACTCGTATGTCAATTCTTTATTATTGCGCAACTCAAACACTTCCTGTATCTCATCAAAAAACTCTTGGCATGAGAGTCCAGAACAATTCTTTGGAGTATATTTCTTGTTGTTCTTAAAAGCTTCTATAACTTCAATAGGCACCCTGTATCTCATGCGCTTATCCTCACGGTTGCATCTAACAAATTCCCTTTTTTCGAGGACGTCAATCTCATTCATATACCTTATTATACGGGCATTATGACAGTCAAGATACCTGCCTATGTCGCTAAGGGATATTCTTGTATCGTGACTATTATCTATGAACAGAGCCAACATAACACTCTGCTCCTTGGTGAGATCCATAACCTCCGACAGATACTTGATATACCTGTCAGCCTTACGGTAGAACTCGCTACGAAGTCCTGAATCCTTTGCCTTATCCACGATTTGCTCCACAGCAGTAAGCAAATCCATTTTCATTCTTGTTGCCATAGTTCCCATAATTTTTTATTATTCTGATGCAAAGGTAGCGAAGACCTCTGCCATTTCGTAGCAGAGGCCATGAAAAACACTTCTTTTTTTGCAAAAAAAACTTATCAAGCCAATAAATGCCTATCTATAAATCTTGTCGCTATTCCATACTTCTTTGCCTGATGCATGACAATAACTGTATAATGAGTTCTAATGGCTTCTTCATTATTCAATGTAAGTATTTGAGGAAGCACCCGCTCGTCATCATAACATAAAGCATTAATATCTTCAACTATGACTGTCTTATGTGGGCAGTTGCCAAGAACAAGCTTATCTTCTTCACAAAAAGAGACGTATTCTGACCAGAAAGGACCATTAGGAACATAATTATTCATTTCATCTGGATGAAAAAAGAATCCATGTGTATGATATTCTGACATTTCATCTTCCAGCCAATTCTTTTCATTCTCAGTATGTGCACTTTTTATAATGTCTTGCCCTACCTTTGCAATAACAGCGTCCTGTATCTGCTTCTTATTCTGTGACAGAACAGTAACAGGCACACCCATTTTTACTGCAAGTTCATACAGCAAACAACTGAAGTCGTTCATTTGGCGATCTGACCTCAAGAACCAAAGCCCTGGCTCTGATAGTTTCTTTATCATAGAATCTGTTAATCTCACCATATTTCTAAACCTTATATGTTAAACATGGTGCAAAGATAGCTAAGACCTAAGCCAACTGGTGGCAGAGGTCAAAGAAAAAAAACGAATAGACTTGCCTTCGTTCTGCCTTCGATGTGCCTTCGTTCTGCCTTCGCTATTTGTTCGTTCTAAGAGCGAAAAATAGCCTTGAAACAACAATAGCATAATGACAGATCGGGAAAGGATGAAAAGCTCAACTATAGGGTGTAATAGTTGGTGTAATACTATTTTTCAAAAAGTTTTCAACGACGAGTATTACACCTTTGCAGGTTTGAGCACATCAACCGTCTGAATATCAACCTGTTTACTTTGGTGTAATACTCCCCAAAGTATTACACCAGTATTACACCAAATCACGAAAATTGGTGTAATACTTTCAAGGGTATTACACCACACCTAACGCTCTGATAATCAACAAAAATTCCGCGCATAACATCAAAAGGTGTAATACTCGCTCTAAAAACTTTTTGTTTTTTTATCGGCAAGAGTATTACACCCATCTATTGCACCTATTGCATCAGCTGTAATTCGCCTTAACCTTACCTCCGTTTCACCTTCGCTTCAAGTCCGTTTCAAAGCCGCATTCTATGTTAAATTCCAAATAAAATTCTCTTTTTAACTATATATTTAACACTTTGTCCTCACGCAGCCTCGATAGTTGCATGATAATCGTAATCAGGATTGTATTTCTCACCCTTTC